>Ga0209624_10000666_pt1 | contig 30145 bp, 29 predicted proteins | sample JacPinW_OM2H0_O1_FD_188565 | JGI IMG/M metagenome (GOLD analysis project Ga0209624, IMG submission 188565) | Forest soil microbial communities from Algoma, Ontario, Canada - Jack Pine, Ontario site 1_JW_OM2H0_O1 (SPAdes) (version 2) | ecosystem: Environmental > Terrestrial > Soil > Boreal...
CGTCGTAGACTTTGGCGGGGAGGTATACCAGGCGGAGCTGTTCCCAGGAGCGAGCAGTCATGACGGTGCGAAAATCCAACCGTGGGACAATCTGCTTGCCGACGAGTTGCCGGTTGGTGTGGAGCAGCGCTTTGCCGTTCGCGTCCACGATGGAAGCATCGTAGATGAAGGGCCAAAGCGCGACCTCGGACTCCAGATTGTTCAGGATATTGGTATCCATGGGCAGGTATTCGGCGAGAGCACGCCGAACCGCCGCGGGGTCATTGGTGTCGATGCGAGTGCTGCTTAAATCCGGCAGGTCATTGCCGGCGAAGTAGGCGAGCTGCTGAGTCAGGCGGCTGGCGCTCTCATAGGCATTCGTGATCCGCTGGCGAAGGATCTGCGAGATGTAGAGATAGGAGAACGCCGTCACCATCACTGTCACCATGAAGGTGATGCCGAGCACGATAATGGTTTTGCGTCGCATTGGGAAACAGTGGCCAGTGGTCAGTGATCAGTGGCCAGTCTAAGCGGAGATTGCTGACGAAGTGACGAAGCAGCGGAACGCTTCCGCAGGCCTCTGACCACTGGGCACCTGGGCACTGATCACTGATTATTGCGCTTGCTCCTCCTTGTCAGAGGCCGCTTCCGGGGTGCTGCCGCCGTACTCCTTTAGCTTATTATGCAGGGTTTTCAGGCTGATGCCGAGGATTTCCGCGGCCTTCGTCTTGTTGTTGCTGGTAGCCTCCAGGGTTTTGAGGATCAGCATCTTTTCCGCTTCACCGACGGTCGTGCCCACGCCCAGACGGACCGCGTCCGGGTCATTCGCGGCCGTGCGCAGGGGCGCGTGGCCGAACCCGGGAGGCAGGTGTTTGGTCTCGATCATGCCGCTGTCGCAGACAATCACGGCGCGTTCAATCGTATTGCGCAACTCGCGGACATTTCCTGGCCAGGAATAGTTGGTGAACTGATTCAGCACCGCCTCGCTGACGGCAGCAACTTTGCGGGAGTGCTTCGCGCTCATTTCTGTCAAGAGCAGTTGCACCAGATCGGGGATATCTTCTTTATGTTCCCGCAAGGGAGGCATGTGGATGTTGAACACGTTGAGCCGGTAGTAGAGATCGCTGCGCAATTCCCCGCTGGCGACGGCATCGTCGGGAACTTTATTCGTGGCAGCCAGCACGCGCACATCCACCGAGGTTTCCACTTTGCTGCCAAGGCGGCGCAGCTTGTGATCCTCGAGCACGCGCAGCAGCTTGGCCTGCGTTGCTACCGGCATTTCGCCAATTTCGTCGAGCAGGATGGTTCCCCCTTCGGCTAGCTCGAAACATCCAGTGCGCCGCTCCAGCGCTCCAGTGAAGGCGCCTTTTTCGTGGCCGAAGATCTCGCTCTCGATCAGTGTTTCGGGAATGGCCGCGCAGTTGATGGCGACGAAGGGCCGCTCGCGGCGCGGACTCAGTTGATGGATGGTGCGAGCCACCAACTCCTTGCCTGTGCCGCTGGCTCCGGTAATCAGCACGGACGCGGTGCTGGGAGAAACCAACTCGATGAGCCGGAAAATCTCCTGCATTTTGCGCGACGCCCCGCGGAGTGTGCCGAGCGAGCCGGAATCCCGCAGCTTGCGGCGAGCGCTCTCCAGTTCGGCGCGGGTTCCCACCAGGGTGGACGCATTTTGCAGCATGGTGCGCAGGCGGTTGGTGTCGATGGGTTTGGTGATGTAGTCATACGCACCCATGCGCATGGCCTGCACTGCACTGTCGATCGTCCCCTGTGCCGTCACCAGAATCACGGCCATGGCCTCGGATTGCTCGCCCAGCCGTTCGAGCAGTTCGATGCCCCCCATGCGCGGCATCTTGAGATCGGTGATTACAATCGAGGGGACCCATTGCGCCGCCTTCTCCAGGCCTTCCACACCGTCGCGGGCAGTTTCGGCCCGATATCCCCAGGAAAAAACCAACTCAGCCAGACCCGTACGTTCGTTCTCTTCGTCCTCGACAATCAGCACTTTTTCGTGGCTCATCCCTTGGTTTTGCCCGCTTATCAATGAGTTGCTTCGGAACTGCTCCGCGAACAGCGAAACTATAACCATACGCGGCCTGCTTCCTGTGGGGCAAGGTCTGGGGCGAATGTCAACTGCCATTTCGGGCTCGGCGGAGCGTCCTGGCGCGGGCTAGTAACTGTCATATCAATTTGAGACAAGGGTGCACCTGCAGCTAAATTGCAAAATTGGTTGTCAGATGCGGCAATTCCTGAAAATCAGACTTTCGCTTTGAGATTGCAGTGGGTTAGAATTGCCCGTTTCCCAGGAGAGATCGAAGTAACGCTGCTAGTCGTGCGTTATCTTTTTCCGCGTAGCCCACGCTCCACAGCGCAGGCAAGGCCGCGGGTACTTTATTGGAGGATGGAATGTCAGTTTGCTCTAGCTTAGGCAAGCGCCGCATCGACACAGGTCTGTTGGCTGTTCTGGTGGTCTCACTCATTTCGAGTTCCGCGCTCGCACAGAGCGACTCGAATCCAAAATACGACATATTTGCTGGATATCAATGGCTCCATCCAGGCGGCACAGTTCCCGCGCCGGGCGGCGATCCCAATGGTCCAACTGCCTTTACGGTACCGGATATGTCCAAGGGATTCGGCGCCGACTTCACCTACAATTTTGACCGGCATTGGGGAGGGGAGTTCGATCTCGGCCTGAACGGGGGGAGCAGCAGCACAATGCCAGCGCCACGCGAAACCACATTTTCAGTGGGGCCGCGCGTTATGTGGCGCACCGATTATGCGAATTACTTCTTGCATACTCTGGTGAGTTTGAATCGCGTAACCGTTAACGGTCTCGACGGGAGCAATGGAATCGGAGCCATCCTGGGTGGAGGAATGGATCTGCCCATCCGCAAGGGATGGGCAATTCGCTTGTTTGAAGCCGACTACGTGTGGGCGCGGCACAACTATGCTGATTTTGCGGCTCCCGAGTTTGCTGATCTTCGGCGTCCGTCGTTCGAAGGCGTCCGACTGCGTACCGGAATTGTCTTCAGCTGGGGGGGCGCGCCCGCGGTAGCGCCGGCCGCCAGTTGTTCCGTCCAGCCGGGCGAAGTGCTAGTCGGTGAGCCAATCACCGCAACAGTAGCTATCAGCAACTTCAACCCCAAGCATACTGTCTCGTACGAATGGAGCGGCACTGGAGGTCAGATTACCGGGAAGGACACGACCGCCCAGATCGACACCACCAACGCGGCGCCCGGCAGCTATACCGTCACCGCCCGTGCGACCGACGCAAGAGAAAAGAACAATAACGTCGCGAGCTGCTCGGCGAACTTTACCGTGAAGCCGCTGCCACCCAAGAACCCGCCAATTATTTCCATCTCGGCCAACCCGACGAGCCTGCAAGCGGGTGGGACCGTGAACTTGTCAGCCAACTGCAGCAGCCCGGACAGTGTTGGAGTCTCGGTCGCCAACTGGACGGCCAGCGGCGGAACCGTTTCCGGTAGCGGTAGTTCGGCTACGCTGAACACCACCGGCGCATCTCCGGGTTCAATCACGGTCGGAGCAACCTGTACCGACACGCGCGGTCTGACTGCTCAGGCGTCAAGCGCGGTAATGATCGAGAACCCGCCACCCCAGGTAAACCCAGAGGTCGCGCGACTGGAAGCGCGGCTCTCGTTGCACAGCGTTTACTTTGTGGTTAACCAGCCATTGATCAAGAATCCCAAGGGTGGTCTGCTACCCAGCCAACAGAAAACGTTGATCGCGCTGGCCGCGGACTTCAAGGAATATCTCCAAAGCAAACCGGATGCGCACTTGATCCTTGGCGGTCACGCAGATCATCGTGGGTCCGTCGAGTTCAATCAGGCGCTCTCCCAGCGTCGTGTTGATCGCGTCAAGGGCTTCCTGGTCGAGCAGGGCATTCCCGAGGGCAGCATCGAGACCAAAGCGTTCGGGAAGGAGCACAACCTGACGACTGAGGAAGTACAGGGTGAGGTCGAAAGCAATCCGGAGCTGAGTCCCGAAGAGCGGCAGAGGGTTCTCAAGAACATTGTGACGATCCGGATGGCAAGCAATCGCCGCGTTGACGTTACGTTGACCACGACGGGACAAACCTCAGTTCGCCAATTCCCCTTCAATGCAACGGACGCCTTGACGCTGATCGGCGGCAGGGAATCCGAGGCCAAGAAGAAAGCAGCGCCCAAGAAGCACGCTGCAAAGCCGACTACCAAGAAGCCGTAACGGCGTGCTGGAAGGCTGAGAAAACTATCGCGGAGGACGGTAACGTCCTCCGCGATTTCTTTTGCGGGGAATCCTAAAAGTCGATGGAGACTATTTAGCCATGGTGCCTGGAGGTAGTGAGCCCGTTCCGATCGAGAGAACTATCACGCTCTCTGGAAAGACAAGAATTGTGGCCGGTCCCATCACTGGACCTTCTTTGCTGCTTTTCCCCATTCATACGTGACGACAGGGTGGCATGAACTTCCGGTAGCAGCGAAGGTGGCCGAACCAGAATTCTCTCCTCGGTCATCCGCGTGAGTTGAAGCGGCAAACTCTCCGTTGGAAGAGACCAGTGGAGCGCCTGCGGCCGTGTCGTTTCCGAAACTCGAAGAAGTCTTCACATTCTCGCCCGGCTCAAACCCCGCTCCCCGAATGACGAACGAAGTGAACTTGGTGTCTTCGAGCTCCACATTCAAAGTGCATTTTCCGTCTTGGGCTTGGATCGGAAACGGGTAGGCGCGCGCATAGGCCCGCACCGCGCCATCGGTTGATGTGACCATATAATCCGCCGGTTCGCCTTTGTGATAGTTATCGATGTCGATCGAGACGCGGTCGAGAGGAAAGCAACGCGAACGTCCACGACTGGGGGTCTGCTCCTGACAAACTAGCTTTCCCGTCGCGTCGGCCAAGTAAGGGCCTTGCATCGGATATGTTTTGTGATCTCCGGATTGCATCGTCCATAGCATGTAAGTCTTCCCCGCAGGAAATCCGGAGGCCTCGAAACGATACGCTACTTGCGTACGATTTTTAACACTCTTTCGGCCCGTTTCCACCAAGTTAAGGTGAGCGCCGGTCGTTGGATTGTGCCCCCAGCTCGCAAAAATTATTGGAATCATCTCCGGAGCAGCTCCAGACGCGACCTCCGATACCACGGCAATCCGCGCTCCCGAAAGTGTCTTGATCCATTCCGCACGCGTTTCTGGTGCCAGCTCACGCACCTTCGCGGTGTAACGAAGAAAATATCGGCCATATTTTCCAACAATTATCCTCGCGATTTCGTGCTGGTCCGGCCAGCCAAGGCATGGCTTTTCCTGCCATTCGTACAGAATGCTGTTTTCATTCTTGTCGATGACAGTCCATTCCGTTGCGCCAGGGCATTCCTTTTCCTTCAACCGCTTCAGGTCATTCAGCTCGTGTTCCGGAGATGGTTTGCTCGTTTCCCAAAACTTTTGAATCGTCACCAACTCCTTCCAGTTGTTGATGTCATCGCCGTCGCGGATAAACTCCTTGATGGTGTACACGCGCGTGCTGGCGATGTTCCCAACCTTCCACTCTGGCCCCAATGTGAAATCCAGGGCTTCATTGTCAGGATCGTGCGTGGCGTACCCTGCAGCCGAGAGGAGAAACAAAAAGGTAATGACCGGTAATAAGGGCTTCATGCTAGTCCTCCTGATATTTTCGTTAGCGTGCGAACCAAATGCTCATATGTCCCTCTGTCCGTGTCTGTGCCGCGATCAATACCGGACCCGATGGTTCCTTGTGAATATCACCGCCACAGTCTTGTAGGGTCTTGTGATGACTGTCTGATCCGAGCAGTACTCGTGGCCAAAGGCGTACGCCAAGAGGTCCAACGGCAACATGACTAGCGAAATCACAAGGGCGCCGGGAATATTCGAAGGTGAGAAATGCGAGCTATAGATTTCGTCAACCTGAGAGTCTTCCAGCGGGCTTAAGAAAAATACTTTGGTTCTTGCAGTACTTGAGTCGGAGAAAGTTACTCGGCTGAGCTCAAGTTCAACCTCGCCGCCTATACACTTCTTAGGTGGTTTCACCTTCACAACTCGGGCAAGGAACACATCACCGGCCGGCAGCAACGTAATCCCTTCGACCACCAGCGGACGGGCCAGCTGCATCGGGACATCGTCGCCGACTTTCGCCGGCACCGGATCGAGAGGCTCCAGCAGACTAAACTTGAGCGCCGTGTTCTTGCGCACGAGAACCGTGCGGGGTGACGTTGAAGCTTGCTGAGCGCCAGTGTCGCCCGGTAGCACTAATCCGATTACAAGAAGAACCACAATTGGCTTGAGCAACATGTCGACATCCTGCATTCGCTGCATCAGGCGAGGCCTGCCCCGATGAGAATTCCCACTCCTGGAAATCATTACTGAGTTGTGATCGTCAACAACATCGGTTCGCTCCCGGCGGTGAATGGCGAGCCTTGAAGGGGAGTGAGCGCTCCAGTGTTGGGGTTAATCGAGTAGGCTGTGACGGTCTTAGCTTGAGGATCGGCTGCATACAGAAAAAAGTTTCCGGAAGACGTCAATATCTGACTCAACCCCCAGACGGATGTCCCGGAAGTGTATGGAGATCCGTTTACCGGTGTTAAGACTCCGGTAGTATCGTCCGCTGTGAATGCGGAAATGGTGCCGTCCTGAACATTCGCGGTGTAGAGGAAGCCTTGGCTATTGGCCGTCAGAGGGACGTAGGCCATCTGCAGCGGGTCGTTGCCAGTGGTGAAAGGGGATTGGGGCAAAGCGGTAAGGCTGCCGGTAGTCGGGTCGATGGAGAACGCTGCAATCTTATTATTTGCATTGGCTGTCCCAACTAGAGCGACATAAAGAAAGTTGTTGTCGACGCTGACCACCATCGCTGACGGCCCGGGGAACGACCCGGGCGCGCCGGTGGGAAAGGGAGAACCGTTGATTGGAGACAGCGCTCCATTCTGTTGGTTGATCGTGTAAGCTGAAATCCCGCCGGCTGAATCATTCAGATTGCTTACGTATAGAAACAGCGAACTGCTGGCCTCGGGCGCCGCCTGCACCGCTTGCACCGGAGTGTTGCCTGCAGGAAAGGGCGATCCCGGAATTGGTGTAAGCGTTGCGCTGTTTGCATCGACCAGAAACCCAGCGACGGTCCCGGCATTGAGGTCCGTGGCATATAAGTAGGTGCCGCCTTGGACGAAGGGACTCAAACCGCCAGCACCCGGAGGTGTGCCCTCCAGGGAAAATGGCGAGGTTGGGACCGCGGTGAGTGCGCCCGAACTCGAGATCGAGTAACCATCGACTTCGTTGTTCAAGAAATCTGAAACGTACAACTGGCCGTCCATTGACGGCACCATCCCAGTACTTTGGTTCGGTCCCGCCGCCACCAGCGGCGCACTCAAGGCTCCCGAGGATTCATCAATGGTGAAGGCCAGAACATGGTTGCTGCTGGTGGCGTAGAGAAACTCGGGAGTAGGGAGAATGGCCGGGCAATTACCAGAACAAGGGACAAGCTGGCACCCCTTTTGTGACCCCGTACAGGCGGCCAAGCCCAACAGGAATAGAGTTGCGAGGATGCTCAACGGCTTTGTTGAGGGCATTGATCTTTCTGACTTCGCAACGAATCTTCCTCCGCCGCAACCCAGCCCATCCCTATCAACCGCAGCTTGCAAACACTTTGTCCGCATATCTTCCCCCGCTTTGTTCATCTAGTTGCTTCCCACGACGACACCTGCCGCGAGCGCCGCGTGATCGGAGGGCCACAATCCATCGGGCAGCCGGCTCCGCGGACTGTTCCCGACCAACACGGCTCCCCACGGACGTACTCTGCCGTGTGTCAACACCAAGTCGATTCGCTGATAAAGTTGCGAGACGGGATTGTTGTCCGCTTCATCCTGACAACACGTTAGTCCCGCGCTCTTCGGAAAGAGCCTGGACCACACGTCGTGGTAGCCGGCAGACACAAAATCCACATAGGTCGGGTCTTGTGGTTGGGGGAATGCCTGCGCGTTTGAATCCATCGCGATGATCAACGGCAGCGAAGTGTTTGCCGGACCTGCACGCAATTCGTCACCTTGCAATTCGCGGATATTCGCGTCGAAGGACTCAAGATGGGTGTTGATGTAGAGGAAAGAGTGCCCGAAAAATTCCGCATCGACAGAGGCCCACGCCCTCGGATACGGCACTGGGCCGAGCGGAGTTGGCAGAACGAGTTCATTCACGAACTGTCCGGACTGCGGGTTACTCCACTTAAAGATCCAGGAAGGTAGGTCCGTACGGGCCAGGACAACGTTGTAATCATTCAGGGCAACGCAAACGTAAGTAGAGGGCGGAATCAGTCCAGGTGTAGGCGGAAATGCATTTTGGGTGACTTGCACCGCAACTTCGTAGTGCCCTCCCTGCGCGGCCAACGCACTGAGGAGTTCCTGCAGCATGTCGTACTGCAGGGTCATGGTTCCGCAGGTGCCTGCAACCGGGTCGAAGGTTCCGGAGTACCACTGGTCTACTTCCTGCAGGCTTATCAACTCCGGCTGGACATCAAGGATTTCTCGTGCCACCGCCTGCATCCGTTCCGGAGGATTCGTACCTTCGACCTGCGTAAGAATCTGGCCGACGCCGACCAGGAACTGTAGCTCGGTCGTGGCACCCACCACCTGCAGGAAATCAGTTCCTTCGTTGACGTTGTACGTCATCACAGTGCCGACGCCAGGGAGAGATTGAGCTACGGCAGGGACGGTTACTGCTCCCCAGATTGCCGCTGCGGAAACGATCACGAGCGTTGTCCGTGTAAGGTTGCGTTTCATGAGAGTTCTCCTGAATTGAATTTGAACCTGGGATCGAATTGCCCCAACTTCCGAAAGTCTCACCCTAAGTCATATCGTCTAGCGCGCGGCGGCAGCAGGAGCGGCGCGGTAGATGGTGGCATGCGCCGGGATTGTGGCGCCGACGGCAGCCCCGCTCGGAGCGCCGATTGCGATGCCAACCAGAGCGGTAAGTCCGCGCGAAGATCCGCCAAGGAAGCCGGTGCTCGATCCGGACGCCGCTCCAATAGCCGCTCCGACGAGTCCGCCGACTACAAGGCCGATCACAGCGTGCTCACCACGCCTAGCTCCGGAAGCGGTCGAGACGCGGACAATGTCTTCGCGTTTCACCGAGACGTCGGAACCTTTTTCCTGCAGAGTGAGCACGTCATCGCTCACACTCACGAATTGTCCGCCGTGGCGCTTCATGCTGGCTTCGATCACTTCAATGCCCTGGCCAACCTTCAGGCCCCGCAAGTCGGACCACGAGCCCTGCTGCTCCTGAGCGCAGAGCGCGGCAGGGAGCCCGAGGACAAGCACAAACACCAGACAGAACCGAGACGTCATTCATGCCTCCAATGTCGACCGAAATTCTCGAGAAGTCGCAACTACTGCTGCAACGTTCCTGAGAATGTCCCACTCATGCCTTGGCATAGCGGCGTGCTTGCGCTGCAAGATCCGGTGCCGGTCATCGTGCCATTCGAAACTGTGCCGCTGCCCGTGAACTCAACGAAATTGCCACTCGCGTCGCCGGCGACGAAAAGCACGTTGATTGTCCCGTTCGCGGGAACGGGGTTGGTGGCCACGCCGATCAGAACTCCTTGCCCGGTATTTTTCGCAGTGCTCGGCAATCCGGTTCCGGAAATAGAGCCCTGCGCCGTGTTATTGCTGGCAATAAAGCAGACGGGTCCTTGCACTGAGAACATGCCCACCGGGGTGGTGACGCTGCAAGGACTTGAAACGAACAACACCTGGTAAGTGCCCGATCCGCCCTGCGAAGCGAGGTTCCCAGTTACAGTCCACGTCCCCGGTATCGCCGTCGTCGCTCCGCTTCCAGAGCTTTTGCTGGAGCCACAGCCTGTGGCGAAGACCAACGAAATCAAGATCAGGATCGAGATACGTTTCATACGGCTCTCCTTAACCAGCGATGACCAACAACAGGATGAGTAATCCGAAGAAGGCTGGATATGGGTGCCCAGAAAGTTGGCACCTGTTGGCCCAGTTTTCTGCTATCTCCGGAATTAAGTGAATCGCAGGTGCCTTGCTTTTCATGGTGTTTCCCTTACTCCCAAGTCAATTGCCACCGCGTTTCAGCCAGGAGTACGCAGCTTGAGTGCCATTTGTCCTGAAGCGACAGCCCGGGACGAGCGTCACGGCGAATCATTGAATGGTGTTATATTCCCGAGGGAAAGGCCGGGCCATGACCGTGACTCGAGAAAATCCCCCAACCAAACACTTGAGTCTTCTCTATCAAGTGTCGCGGGCGCTTCTGAAGGAAGGCGAGTATGGCGAACTGCTTTCCGGACTTCTCGACACTCTGATCGAAGGGCTGGGGGCCGATCGGGGATTCGTAGTCGTGCGTGAAGGCGGAGAGTTTCGAGCGACGGCAGCCCGGAACTTTCGCAGTGAAGCGTTATCCCGAGTGGAAGAGGCAGTCAGCCGCTCGATTGCCCGGACCGTGATGGAGAGCGGGAGAGCAGTCCTGATCGGCGACGCCTCGATGACCGAGCCTTACAGCCGGCAGCCGAGCATCCAGCAACTCTCACTGCGATCGGTTTTGTGCGCGCCTCTGGTGGCGAGCGATGAAGCCTTCGCGCTCATTTACCTGGAAAATCGCGAGGTCACCAATTGTTTTACGGAAGAACATCGCGACTTGCTGGATGAAGTCTGCGCGTTGGCGGCGCCGCGATTGCGAGCGGCGGTGGCGATGAGCCAGGCCCAGCGCCGCGCGGCGGCCTTAGAACTGGTTCACAGCCAATCCGACGGCATATTGACCTCTGACCCGGGAATGGCGCGCCTGCTGCAGACCGTACACCAGATCGCAACGACCGATCTGCCCGTTCTGATCGAGGGAGAAACCGGAACCGGGAAAGAATTGATCGCCCGGGCTGTCTATCGTCATAGCGCACGCGTAAAAGGGCCGTTTATCGCGTTGAATTGCGCCGCCATTCCGGCAACGCTGATTGGCTCTGAACTCTTTGGCTTCGTGCAGGGGGCATTCACTGGTGCGAATCGCGATCGCGTCGGTTTCATTGGAGCCGCGCATCGTGGCACTCTCTTTCTCGATGAGATCGGCGATCTACCCCTAGACCTGCAGCCTCATCTGCTTCGCGTCCTGCAGTCGGGCGAGTTTACGCGGCTGGGGAACTCCCGGACCGAGCAGGTGGATGTCCGGTTCATCGCCGCGACAAACCGCGATCTGGACAGCGAAGTGAAGGCCGGCAGGTTCCGGGCCGATCTGTTTTTCCGCTTGTCCGCTGTCACGCTGCGTTTGCCACCTTTACGCGACCGGCCCCACGACACCAGGCTTCTTGCCGAGCACTTTCTGCGAACCGCAGCGGCGCGCTATGGCCGACCAGTGCCGCGTCTGACCGAGGACTGTTTATCGGCGTTGACAGCTTACAGCTTTCCAGGAAACGTACGGGAACTTGAAAGTGAAATGGCCCGGTTGGCCGCGCTGGCAGCGGCTGACGTCCCGTGCGGAGTGGATTTGTTGAATGAAAGGATTCGCAATCGCGGCAACGGCCAGTCTGGAGTGTCCACGCAGGCAGCGCCTGTCGCTCCCATGTCGCTGCATGAAATGGAAAAGCAACTCATCCTCTCTGTGCTGCAGCACACAGGGGGAAACCGCACCCGCGCCGCGGAGGTTCTTGGCATCAGCCGAGAGGGATTACGGACCAAGCTCCAGCGTCTTCAACTTCCTGCGGATCCTGATCCGGCCTCTTAGGTTGGCACTTCTCGTAAGAGCGAACGGCCTTACTGCACCTCCAATCATCGCTGGTCAGTCGGCGGCACATCCGTCTCGCGCTTAGGGCGTGCCCACTTCCGGCTATTGAGTTGCAATGATCCTCACGACCTGCGTCTTCCCGGGGAGGTCGGGCAAAGAGATTGAGGAACTTAGCTGAGTCGGAACGCAATCCATACAGAAAAAGCCGCCGCCCAGCGGCAACTTTTCTGGCAGTGGTGGAAGCTTGCAGCCCTGCTGCGCTTTCACCACTGGAGAAACTTTGGCGTTGAATCGGCTGGGGATTGCTACTAAGATGCCGCACAATGGCGGATCGTTCTCCACCCATAGGCAGAGCCTTTGGCCACTACCGCATTCAAGAACAATTAGGCGCAGGCGGGATGGGTGTGGTTTATTCCGCCTACGACACCGTCTTGGAACGAAAAGTCGCGATCAAGGTGGTAGGTGATCGCGTGCTTGTGAATAAGAGTGCACGCGACCTGCTACTCCGTGAAGCCCGGACAGCGTCATCCCTCAACCATCCCAACATTTGTACGATCCACGAAGTCGGCGACTCCGACGGTGAAGCCTACATCGTCATGGAGCAGGTAGAGGGACAGCCGCTTAGCTCCCTTTTAGGAACCAACGGTCTATCAGCAGATTTGGTGGTTCGTTACGGGATGCAGATTGCCGATGCGCTCTCCCACGCTCACGAACACGGCGTGATCCATCGTGACCTCAAGAGCACGAATGTGGTGGTTACGCCGCAAGGTCGCGTCAAGGTGCTGGATTTCGGCTTGGCCGCGCGGTTGCGCGACACTGAGGTCCAAGATGCAGTTTCATCAAAAGTGCCGCTCACGGAATCCAGAATGATCGTGGGCACGCTGCCCTACCTGGCTCCGGAATTGTTGCGCGGTGGGCCGGCGGAGGTGCGGACCGACATTTGGGCGCTCGGGGTCTTGCTTTACGAAATGGCCAGTGGAACCCACCCATTTCGTGGGGCCACCGCCTTTGAACTGAGTTCCGCGATCCTGCGGGACGCTCCCAAACCGCTCCCTGCAAGTGTTCCCTCGGGTCTCTGCGCGGTCATCTTCCGCTGTTTGCAGAATTCGCCGCACGACCGCTTCCAGCACAGCAGTGAAGTGCACTCCGCACTGCTTGCATTGCAGTCCGGGGTCTCTGCGCTTCCCGTGGCCGGCGGGACTAAAGGACTTGGCGACGGCGTTGCCCGGAAGCGATTCGCTGTTTTGGCCGCTTGCGTCGTATTCCTGGCGGTGATCCTCGTGGCCTACCACTTTTGGTCTGCGTCGAACGTTTCGAGCGGCCCGGCAAAGATTAGCCAAATCAGCCGCTGGAACAAGCCCATGAACGATACGTTCATCTCCCCCGACGGCCGCGCCGTAGCGTTCGATTCGCCCGTGGGCGGCATCGCCCAAGTGTTTCTGATGCTTACATCGGGGGGTGAGACCCTGCAACTCACGAGTGACGAAGGCGACAAGACTGTGGACGCTTTCTCGCCCGATGGGAAAGAAATCTATTATGGAAGGTCCTTCGGTCGCGACGAGGTCTGGGCGGTGCCTACGCTCGGAGGAAGTCCCCGCCGCGTGGCGGCGGGCTGGTACGCGCTTCCCTCTGCTGATGGCGCGTCCATTTATTACGATAAGTCCGATAGGCCCGGGATTTTTCGTGCGGACAAATCCGGACTGAACGAAGAATTGATATATAGCCCCCAGGATCCCGCCCTGCGTTTCTTCCCGGCGCTTTTGTTTCCCGGTGGCAACGACTTGCTCGCGGTTGCTTTCCCAAGGGATTCGCCGAATGTCCGCAACTTTTTTAGAATCAACTTGACCACCCATGAGGCGGTTGACCTAGGCCAGGTAGTCAGGAATGGTGACGCAGCATGGGCCGAACCCGGAAAAACACTGCTCTTCAGTCGTACTGTCAACGGGCTAACGAACATCTGGAAGTACGCCTTGCTGGACCGGAGTCTGACGCAGATTACCTTTGGAACCGGGCCGGACTTCTTCCCCATGCGAGACCCAGGCGGAGAGGGGATCTACTATGTAAACGGCAAGTCCACCGGCTACTTGACTGCTTACCACGTTCATTCGAAGGAATCAGTGGACATCGTGGCCGAGGACGCAACTCAACCCGAGATCTCGCCCGATGGAAAACGCGTGATGTATATCACGCTCCCATCACCCTATAAGACAGATCCCTGGGTATCCGATAAGACAGAACTTTGGGTGTCTGACATCGAAGGTGGCAAGAAGGTAAAAGTCGCGACCGGAGTATCACTACAGACAGGGGTCTGGGCATCAGACAATTTCCACCTGACTTTCATTGAGGCGGGGGTTGGAACCGCGTCCAGAGCTTATGTCGTCGGGGCTGATGGCACCGGTCTCGATCAGCTACCCCCAACGGGAGGTGAAACCAACACAGCGGTATGGAGCCCTGACCGGAAATCCGTCTACTTGAGTGTCGTGGAAAAGGTGGGTTCGATGGCAACCGTTTGGAAATGGAGTGTGGGCGATTCGAAACTGGAAAAATTCGTGGACGATTGTGGCCAAGTTTCCGACGTCGACCCCACCGGACGGTACCTGTTGGGCAATGTACTGCAGGGAGAAAGAATCGGAATCTACGAGGTCTCCGTTTCTGACAGGAGGTGCTTCCCATTGCTTCCCGGCATCCCGACATTCGCTGCGAGCTTTGCCCGGGATGGCAAGTCATTCATGTATGCAGTTGCTTCCGGCGGTGATGTCAAGATTTACCGTCAACCATGGAAAAAAGGTAGAACCGCGGGAAGGCCCCAGGTCGCGCTGAAGGTCCCCTTCGTCTTTCCCCTGGCATACCAGGGCAACGGTAATGCCTACGATTTTTCCAAGGACCTTTCCACCATCGTCTATGCGCGACCCGGCGGCCACGCGGACCTTTACCTTTTGAGCCAGAAGTAGGTCCGGATGGAATTACGCCCCAAATCGGGCCTAGTCCGCAACTTCTACACGGATGGTCTACCCCATCTCCGCATGTACTTGATTCCACGGACCCTGATCTGGTACTTCATTTGCCACTATTACGGACTAGAAACTCGCGCGACCATGGGTACGATGACAGCACTTTCGAGGGCTCTGCGGTCCCGCTCCGCTTTCGGGATATGCTGTCTTGCTTTGAGCGTGAGCCAAGGCTGTGCCCGCTCCGAGCCCTCCAGTCCCACGAACGCCGGGTCGGTCGGTGAACAAAAGCTTCCATTCCGTCCCGATACCGATCAAGCCTCGTCCAGCAGCGGAAGCGCTCATCCCGCAGTCCCGCCCGAGGCGAAATTGGCTACCGGCCTGCCTTTTCGGGCAGCATCGCGTCCGCGCATCTTGCCCTCTGGAACTCTGCTGACCGTACAACTGGAAGACTCGCTCTCTACCGCAACGGTTCATGCCGGGGACGCCTTCACCGCATCGGTCGCCGCCCCCCTCACTATTGACGGGGATACTCTCATCGAACGCGGTATTGCGGTGACCGGACGGGTCGAGTCCGCGCAATCTCAGGCCGATCATCCCGGCTTGGTTCCCAGCTCAGGCTACTTTCGGCTGACTTTGAACGCGATCACTGTCGATGGCCGGCAACTTGCCCTACAGACCTCCAGCCTGTTTGCCCGGGGAACCTCCGAACCGTCCAATGTGGCATCTCCTGGCAGCCCAGACCTGCGCTCGCCCAGTCTGCAGGTTCAAAAGGGACACCGTCTCACCTTCCGGTTGACTGCCCCGGTCACGCTCGACCACCCGAATTCAATGGCTGATCGTCAAACCTCCGGGTCCACCTCCGAATAAATCGGGAAGATTCCTCCTTTATTCCTTCTTTTCGATTGCTGGCGGGTGCTTATTATTTTCCCTATGTAGCAGAAAATAAGTTAGTTGCCGAGTTTTCCACAGGCGTTACCAGATTTCAGTGACGTGTGCCCTTCGCAGCGTCGGATTCTCCCCCCTATAGTGAGGTCGAAGCAGCGGGGCGGTTTGCCACCCTCGGCGTTCCCGCTTCGGGAGCACCAAGGTATCAGATAGCCCATCGTGGGGTTTCTTTCGGGAACCGTCCCGCGCCACAGTAGGCAGATGAATACCGCGACCCCATTTCCGTGGCCAGAGCCACCGGCAGCAGAAAACACCAGAGCCGCCAGCGCTGGGGTTCCCGCCGAGGAGAGCCTTCTTCAAACTCAGAGATGGGAGGCGGTCGGCCGACTGGCCGGCGGTGTGGTGCATGACTTCAATAACCTGCTCACCGGCGTCATGCTCTACTGCGATCTTCTACTCTCTAGCATGGATGCGCGCGACCGCCGCCGCCGTTACGCCGAGGAGATCCGCTCCGCCATCGTGCATGGTACTGGCCTGGTAAAGCAGTTGCTCGTTTTTGCCCGGCCGCAAGTCACGCCGGTTCGTGCCCTGTCCCTCAACCAGATTGCCCGAGGGATGCAGGATTTGCTGACCCGACTGATCGGTGAAAACATCGCCCTCGATCTGCACCTCGATCCAGAGCTAGGCGACGTCACCATTGACCAGGCGCAGGCCCAGCAGATCTTACTGAACCTGGTCCTCAATGCCCGCGACGCAATGCCCAACGGAGGCCGGATTACGGTTGAGACCAGCAACTGCAGATTCCAGCCCGTCGCTGAAGCCAATGCACCCAGCAGCCTGCCCGCTTTTCCTTGTGTCCTACTCGTGGTCGGCGACAACGGTCAGGGCATGGACCTCGTAACCCGCCAACGCCTCTTCGAGCCATTCTTCACCACCAAGAACGCCGGCCAAGGTACCGGCTTGGGATTAACTACAGTGCGCAGCATCGTCACCACCAATCGCGGACTGATCCACTTCGAAAGCGAACCCGGCCGCGGCACTCGCGTCATGATCTTGCTCCCCCGCGCATCTCAGCCTGCCGCTTCCGGTCTTCTGGACACCAGCAATCCAGATTCAGGGGCCCTGTCACCAACACCAATTCAGGAAATCAAGAAGGAATCACTTTTATGACGTCAGTTGCCGTAACCCACACCCTCGCTGCTCCTCAGATTATGGCCGCCAATTTCCTAAACCTCCTCATCGTCGACGACGAACGCTCCATCCGCGACGCTTGCCGCGAGGTCGCCCTATCGCTGGGTTTCATCGCCCATGTTGCCGACTCCGCCGAGCACGCCTATCGCCTGCTGCAAACCCAGAGTATCGACGCGGTTCTGCTTGATCTACGCTTGCCCGGCGCAGGCGGATTGGAAGCTCTGCGCCAGATCAAAGCCCACCGCCCCGAAGCTCTCGTCGTCGTGGTGACGGGCTACGGCACGGTGCAGTCGGCCGTGCAGGCTATGAAGCATGGTGCTTACGAATACGTGACCAAACCTTTCAGCGGCGAAGAACTCAAGCTGTTATTGCAGCGCGTGTCCAATCACCTCAAACTGAAAACCGAAAACCGCATGCTGCGAGAAAAGCTCAAGTCGAAACAGGGCTACGGCGGCATCGTCGGCCGCGCCCCGGAGATGGAAAAGCTTTACCGCATCATCGCCAAGGCCGCCAACAGTTCGCACCCCGTGCTGATTCTTGGCGAGAGCGGCACGGGCAAGGAAATGGTCGCGCGCTCGATTCATTACTCCGGACCTTTCCACGACAAACCGTTCATTCCCGTCGACTGCGGCTCGCTGGTGCCGACGCTGATCGAAAGCGAGCTCTTTGGCTATGTCAGAGGGGCCTTCACCGGCGCCAATCAGGCCAAGGACGGACTGCTGGCCATCGCCGAAGGTGGCACCGTGTTTCTCGACGAAGTTGGCGAGCTGCCGGTCGACCTCCAGGCTAAACTTCTGCGAGCGATTCAGGAAAAGGAGATTCGCCCCGTCGGCAGCACGCGCCGCATCCCCATCAACGTCCGAATTCTAGCCGCCACCAACCGCATTCTGGAGCAGGCCGTGACCGAAGGCTCCTTCCGGCGCGACCTGTATTTCCGCCTCAACGTTCTCAGCCTGCGAATTCCTCCACTGCGCGAACGCCGCGAAGATATCCCGCTGCTGGTTGCTCATTTCATGGAGCGCACATCGCGCGCTTCGGGGCAGGAAAAAATTCTTACTGACGAGGCCGTCAAAGTGATGCTGGCCTATGACTGGCCGGGCAACGTCCGCGAACTGGAAAACTGTCTGGAGCGCACGTGCGCCTTTACCAGCGGGCCCTTGATCCACGTGCCCGACTTACCTCCGGCTATCGCAGGCGCACATGTTACGGTCCCGTCCAACGGTAACGGTAATGGACACGGCCAAGCCAAGATCGTTCCCATGGCGGAATTGGAGAGGCAGACCATTCTCAACGCTATCGCGGAACTCAACGGCGACAAGTTACAAGCCGCGCGCCTTCTTGGCATCGGTAAAACAACTCTGTACCGCAAGCTGAAAGATTACGCTGCGCAAATCTAGCGTTTCTCGAATCGGCATGAATAAGAAAGGCTTGTCATCCCGAGCGAAGCGAGGGACCTTGGTGTTTTGCTTGCAGCGCAAATCAGCTCCGACGTAGGCAAAGACCATGGGCCCTCGGTTCGCTCGGGATGACAAGCGGGTGGAGGGTGGGATGAATGAACAGCGGCGCTACTTCGTCTACATTATGGCCAATGCTTCGAAGAGGCTCTACACCGGCATGACCAACAGCATTCGACGGCGGGTTCGGGAGCATAAGCTGAAACTGACGCCCGGTTTCGCAGCGCAGTACAACATGACCCGGCTCGTCTACTTCGAGAGCTTCGAAGATGTACGGAAAGCGATTGAACGCGAGAAGCAGATCAAGGCTTGGACTCGCGCCAAGCGGCTGACGCTGGTGGAATCGGTAAATCCGAGGTGGGACGATTTGTCGCGGGAGTGGGATCAGCCGGAGACGTTTCGGTTTACGCCGATGATTGCCTAGGGTCATCTAGCGGACAGACCGGTTGCGCTGCAAGCAAACGCCAAGGTCCCTCGCTTCGCTCGGGATGACAAGCCGTGAGGCGTTCACTTATGGAATGAGTCCGCAGGCCAAAGCGTTCCTTAACAGGAACCGAGAGTCGCCTGCGCCCTCTAAGCCTCGTCTTTTCAATGTCAGCAGTACTGGTGCCTGGCGTGCTTACGCAAAGAGCATGATTCTACTCATAACCCCTTCGGCGCGCGGCCAAGAGTGCGCTGCTACTCTAAAAGATGCCACCGGCGAGGAAACCCATTGGGCGGCGGATCTGCCGCAAGCGGTCGCCCGTCTGCGAGAACAGCCCTACTCAGCGGTTGTCCTCGATCAATTCCTTCTAGAGAACGAACCCAGCGAAAGCGACCAGGTGCTCGAGCATCTTGGCACAGCCTTTCCCGTCTACCTCAACTTCGCTGTCAGTGGCATGGAGCGGCTGTTGCGCGAAGTGCGCTCTGCGCTTCATCGCCGGAAACGGGAGGAAACTCAGGCCCGCCGTTCAGTCGAGCAACAGATTCGCAGTGAGGTATGCGAATCGCTCACTGCCATGCTGCTTTCCTGCGAGCTGGCCATGGCCGTGCCCGAAGTCCCGGGACCCGCCGCAGAAAAAATCCGCCTCATCGACAATCTCGCCCGCGACATGCGCCTAAGGCTGGGCGCGAACTAGTCCGCGCTCCCAAGATACTCTGCCCCGGCCTGCAGCAAGCACAACCCAGGCGCCGCCCGGCCCTGCGGCAAGCACGACCGAGGCGCCGCGGTATGCAAGACCTTGCACCTGCCTGATCCCAAAAAAATTTCCCCGAACCTCATCCCGTTCGCACTAGAATAGGCCAGCGCAACACGTCAGAGCCCGCGTCCAATGCGGGCTCACACTCCCGGAGGCACTTTGCACGTTCTGGTCACAGCCGATACCATGTCCGGCTCCTGGACCTACACCCGCGAGCTGGTCACAGGACTGGTCACGCGCGGTGCGCGAGTCACTTTGGTCAGCTTCGGCGAAATTCCGCTCCCTGAGCAGACCGCCTGGATGGACCTTCTCCACGGCCTCGAATATCGCCCCACCGCTTTTCGCCTGGAGTGGATGGATGAGGCGCCTGAGGACCTGCACGAATCCTCAGAGTTCCTGACCAGCCTGGTGCGCGAAGTTCGGCCCGACCTGCTTCACCTGCACCAGTTCTGCCACGGCAATCTCCCGGTCGACATCCCGCGCGTGGTGATGGCCCACGGTGACCTCATCAGTTGGAGCGAAGCCGTCCAAGGTTGCACGCCCCGCCCCACTCGCACGATGAAGTGGTATCGCGATACCGTCGTCCGTGGTATCGGCGCCGCCGATGCCGTAGTCGCTCCCTCGGCCTGGATGCTCGATACTCTTCGCGCCACCTACACTCGTCCGCGCCGCGAGGCCGTCATCTATCCCGGACGCAATCCGATCTTCTTCAATCCCTACGTCAGCAAGGACGATTCTGTGCTCTCGGTCGGACGCCTGCTCGACGCCGGCAAGCAAGTCCACCTGCTCACCCAACACGCGCAGCCGTTCTCCGTCTGCATTGTGGGTGCGGAGCAGACTGTTCCCATTCCGCGCATTCCTATCCGCGCCGACGTGAAGGTCTCAACTGACCAGAGTTCTGTTGCCGTCCGCGGACCGCAGACCGAGGCTCAACTCCGCGCCCTGTACAGTCGAGCCGCCGTCTACGCCGCGACGGCGCGCTATGAGCCGCTCGGCATTGCGCCGCTCGAAGCCGCGTTCTCCCGCTGCGCCATCGTGGCCAACGATATCCCCAGCTTCCGCGAAGTTTGGGGCGACGCCGCGCTCTACTTCCGCACCAACGACGCTGGCAGTCTGGCGGAAAACCTCCGCCAGCTCGACGCCGATCGCTCCCTTCGCCAGTCCTATGCCGACCGCGCCTACACCCGCGCCCGCGAGCGCTTCACCACCAAGCGCATGATCGACGATTACCTGGAGCTCTACCGCAGCCTGATCTCTGCCAACAGCTTGGCCGCCTGAGATCTGAAAATCGTGACTTGATGTTTGAAAGGTAGGAGAAGACCATGTCCCAGAGCTCGCACAATCGACTCGCAGAACTCCACAACCTTGCGGCCCACGCCCACACCGCCGCGGCCGTTGCTCACGGCAAGGGAGATCATCTGACCGCTCACGAACTCAGCAGGCAGGCTCACGCACACTCCATGAACGCCCTGAAGCTCGCCGAAGAGCTTGCCGGGGATGGCGGAAAGTCCAGCAAAGCCTAAGTGCAGTGTTTTATTTGGGGGAACTGGCATCGCGCCCCGTCACTCGCCGTGACAGGTACTCTTCGTTCCTCTGTGTTGTCTAAAGAAATCTCTTGACTTTCTATACTGTGTGGTATACAGTGTATGCCATACACTATATGTCGCCCAGCACCAGCACCGATACGCAGAACGACGACCGCTTCGAAAACCTTCGGCAGGAGCTCCGCCGCGGCAGCCTTCCTTTGGCGGTCCTGGCGGCATTGCGCACCGAACACTACGGCTACACGCTGCGAAAAACGCTTGCCGATCATGGCATGGCCATCGACGAAGGCACGCTTTACCCATTGCTGCGCCGCCTGGAAACCCAGGGCCTGCTGGTCAGCCAGTGGAGGGAAGAGGACAAGCGCAACAAGCGTTTCTACCGCCTTTCACCCGACGGCAAATTGATCCTCAAACAGTTGTTGATCGAGTGGAAGAGCATTCACGAATCTTTGGAAGACATTTTCTAAACGCATCAAGGAGCACAGTCATGGCACTCGTCGATCGTTACCTGCACGCGGTCAAGTTCTGGCTTCCGCGCAATCAGAAAGACGACATCATCGCGGAGCTTTCCGAAGATATTCGGTCGCAGATCGAAGACCAGGAAGCGGCGATCGGCCACAAACTCACCGACGCGGAAGTCGAGCCCATCCTCAAACGCTGCGGCTCTCCCATGGCAGTGGCCGGGCGCTATCTCCCGCAGCAATCGTTAATAGGCCCGGCGCTGTTTCCCATCTACAGCGTCATCATCCGGTCGCTGGTTCTCTATTTTCTCCTCCCCTGGATGCTCGTTTGGTTGGGCGTCACCATCTTTTCCCCGGACTTTCGGGCAGATCATCCTGGCGCCGCGCTGTTCGCATCGCTCAAGCCATGGTGGCTCGCGTGCACCTACTCGTTATTCTTCAATACCCTGATCTTCGCGGTTCTCGACAGATCTCAGGCGCGGCTGCATCTGGTGAATGACTGGAACCCGAGCGCGCTTCCGGCGGTGCGCGACCGCGACGTAATCTCGCGCGGCAGCACCATCTTCCAGTTGACGGTCGTGGTCGCAACCCTGGCAACGTGGATTCAGCTCGACGCCTTTCGCAGCGTGTTCCACATCTTCGGAACTACCCTCACGCTTTCATCGCGCTGGCCGGTCTTTTTCTGGGCACTGGTGGTGGTCAGCCTGGCCGGCATCGGCCTCTCTTGCCTGACTCTTTCGAATCCCCGTTGGACGCGTTTCACCGCCAGCTTCCGCCTCGGCATCGACTGCTATTCCTTTGCGCTGTTCTACTGGTTGTTCCGATCCAACATGTTGCAATCACTCAGCGCCAGCGGCCTGTCTTTCGCCGATGCCGCCAATTTCGTTAGATCCTTCAATCAGTGGACGGCAAGCTCAGCCATCTGGGTCCTGATCATCGGCGCCCTAGTCGCTTTCTTCGACGTCCGCCGCATCCTCCGCGTCGGCCCGACCGCCTGATCTCGGCAAGAGAGAGGGTGCGTCCCGCCCCGCGACATCTGCCCCCGCTTGGTGGTATCTTCTAAGGCTTACTAGAAAGCCGTAAGGTTGGAGGAATTGAAGTCATGGCTCAGGTAAAGATCACAGTCCGTCCCAATGGTCCCTACCGCGTGGAGGTGCCCGAGGGTTCGATCGAACTCGTCGACGTCAACGGCAACCAGTTCGATCTCACCGGCAAGCCCGCCTTTTCTCTGTGCCGGTGCGGCGGCTCGGTGAACAAGCCTTTCTGCGACGGCACGCACAGCCGCATCGGATTTCAGGGTGCAGAATTGGCGGTCAAGAAGGCCGAGGGCTAGTCCGCTTACGTGGCGATTCGAGGACCCATGAGCGATCTAAGCGACCGCGAACTGGGGATAAAGCCACGGAAAGGCCATTCTTCATACATCGATGATAGTCGATCTATCGCTCGTCGGTCCTCCTGCTTGGCTACCTGTCTCGAGCGGCGGTGATCTGAGCAGGGGCGCGCTCAGGAACATTGGCAGAGCGCTCGTAATTCACGCGTCCCAGGCGCAAGGGGGCGCCGTAATGATGGGCCGTGGCGATTGCGCCTCCGGCTAATGTGAGGATCATGACTAGAAAGACCGCGACGCGGCGCGGGGTTTGGCCTTGCTGCGGGGCGATGAGGGCGATTAGTGCGCCCACGATGAGTCCGGTGATTAGTCCGCCGATGTGGGCAGTGTTGTCGACGCCGGGAAGTACGAATCCGAAGATTAGGTTGTAGACCACAAACGCGCCAAGGCTGCGCAGCGTGCCTGAAAGGGCGGAGCGCGGAACCGAGAATTCTCCTAACTTAAGAGCTGTGATGAGCGCGCCGGCGAGCCCAAAGATGGCGCCCGAGGCGCCGACGCTGGGTACGAAGGGGTGCCACGCTGCGCTGGCAAGACTGGCTCCCAAGCCGCAGGTGAGATAGACGGCGGCGTAGGTCCAGCGTCCGTAGAGCGATTCGCAGAGTTGGCCCAGATTCCATAGGCACCACATGTTGAAGGCAATGTGGATGATGCCACCATGAACGAATACGTTGGTCAGCAGCCGCCACCATTCTCCGGAGAGCGTAAGCGCGCCTACATTCGCGCCCCACACTATAAGTTCGCGCACCGGAAAGTCCATAACGGTAGAACTTGAGAGCGCCATGCCCAGGAATACAGCGGCATTCATGCCGAAAATTATTTGCGTCAGGCTGATGGCTGATTCTCTACGTCGGACCCAGGGCGTGGGCATCACTGTTTGCGGCGCGTCCTCGGGGACTTCGCCGCGCTGGTAGGCTTCGTGTTGACGGCACCACGGGCAGATCTTCTTGCCGAAGGAGAAACCGGGAAGCTGACGGCCACATCGAATGCAGTTTGCCATGGGTTGTTAAAAGAGTATCAGCAGTTTCGTGCGGACGACAAAGTCGAAGTGTCATCGATGCACATACGGTGACGATCGCTGTTACGGTTCGGGATGACTCCGAATCCAGTGCGGCTAATGAATCGTTTTCGTTTTTCTCGACATGTAATCCATCAGCAGGTATTGCCCTAGCGTGTAGGGTGTGGTGAAGTAGGCTTTGCCGCGGCACATTTCGGTGACTTTCTGGACGAACTGCACCAGGCCGTAATCTGACGCCAGCATGAAGGTGTTGATCAGGACGCCGGCGCGCTTGCACTTCGAAACTTCTTCGAGAGTCTGGCTTACCACCAGCGGGTCCAGGCCGAAGGCGTTCTTGTAGATGCGTCCGTCTTCGAGGGTCAGGGCGGAGGGTTTGCCGTCAGTGATCATGACGATCTGCTTCATGTCTTTTCTCTGGCGCTGCAGGATGCGCTGCGCGAGGCGCAGGCCTTCGCGCGTGTTGGTGTAATACGGTCCGACCTTGACGCGAGCCAGTTGCGAGAGCGGAACCTCTTCGGCGGAATCGTGGAAGAGCACGAGCGAGAGCGAGTCGCCGGGATACTGCGTGCGGATTAAGTGTGAAAGCGCCATCGCGACTTTTTTCGCAGGAGTGAAGCGGTCTTCGCCGTAGAGAATCATCGAGTGCGAGCAGTCGAGCATTAGCACCGTGGCGCAGGAAGACTGGTACTCGCACTGGTGGACTTGCAAGTCCGAGTATTCAATGTTTAGCGGCAGAGCAAGACCTTCGCGCTGGATCGCGTTTGAAAGCGTGGCGGTGATGTCGAGGTTGAGAGTGTCGCCGAATTCGTAGGTGCGCGAGGCGCCGCTGGCTTCGATTCCGGTGGCCAGGTCGCGGGTGTCGTGGCGTCCAAAGCTGGATTTGCCGAGCGAGCCGAGCAGGTTGCGCAAGGACTTGAAGCCAAGGAAGTCAAGACTCTTGTCGGTAATTTCGAATTTGGCTTGCGGCTGATTTTCGCCGACCTGACCGCCGACGCCCGAGGGATGCGACGGGTCGGGTGGCTGGTCGATCGAGATGTAGTCTTCCTGCTGCATGCGCTCGATCAGCTTTTCGACAAGTTCGTCGAGTTCGCCATCTGCCGCCATTTGTTCCAGTCGCTCGCGCATGTCTTCGTCGAATTGATCACCTTCCATCAGGGCCTGTTCGATGGCGCGGCGGAGGTCGTCGAGAGATTGCTCACCCTCAGGCATCTCGTACCACATGTCGCTCTGGAAACCGCTCTGCAGCAGGTAGTCGGAGAGTGCGCTGAGCAGGTCCTCCATGCTCATTTCGCCGGCGGGGTCGGGGACGTATTTGCTGTAACGAATGCGCTTCATAAAAGCAGGGTTCAGGGGCAAGGGGTTAGGGGCCAGTCAGCAGTTCAAGAACTGCCGTTCTTGATTCGGAGCTACAATTTCACTGACTCCTGATCCCTAGCCCCTGGTTCTCAATTAAATTGTCTTCTCTGCCGGTACGGTGGTTCTTCTTTGTCGAAACTCTTTTCACGCACGGGCTCAGGCTTTTTTTCTCCGGCCTTGAAGACTCGTTCTTCGTTGCGGCCGATACGCTTGTGGGCGTGCAGGCCTTCGAGGATGAATTCTGCTGCAGAGACTTGTTGCTCCGGGTTGTCTTTCTGCGATACGCCCAGCGGGCCTAGTTTATCGATCAGGCCCTGAATTTCTTTCAGGTTTTCCAGCGCTTCCAGAGCCGAGACGGAATCGCTCAGCTGAATCTCGCCGCCTAAATCGAACCACTGCACGATTTGCTGCACGTTGGCGCCGGTGAAGTACTCATCGTACGTTTTCGCGATGGCGGCGCGGATCAGTTCGCGGCCAACGTAATCGGCGCCTTTCATCTCACCTTCGTATTCGAGTTCAAGCTTGCCGGTGATGGCCGGCAGCGCGGCGTAAACGTCGCTGACGCGGGGCACCACCAGTTTTTCGTCGTTGCGAAGGGCGCGGCGCTCGGCATTTGAGATTACATTCTCCATCGCGCTGATGGGCAGGCGCTGGCTGACGCCGCTGCGTTTGTCAATTTTCTTGTCTTCGCGGGCGGCGAAGGCGATGCGCTCTATCACTTCCTGAATGTAGGTGGGCAGATGCATGGCCTGCGCTTCGCCCGGAGTGCGGCGGTTGGTCCAGGCTTCCTGCGCAGTGATGGCGATGCCTTCATCGACCGTGGCAGGGTAATGAGTGCGAATCTCGGAGCCGACGCGGTCTTTGAGGGGCGTGATGATTTTTCCGCGAGCGGTGTAGTCTTCGGGATTCGCGCTGAAGACGATGGCGACGTCGAGCGGGAGGCGGATGGGATATCCCTTAATCTGCACGTCGCCTTCCTGCATGATATTGAACAGGCCAACCTGAATTTTTCCGGCGAGGTCGGGAAGTTCGTTGATGGCGAAGATGCCGCGATTGGCGCGGGGAAGCAGGCCGTAGTGAACCGTGAACTCGCTCGACAATTCGTGACCGCCGCGCGCGGCTTTGATGGGATCGATGTCGCCGATCAGATCGGCGATGGTGACGTCGGGCGTGGCTAGTTTTTCCACATAGCGGTCGTCGGGACTTAGATAAGAGACAAGAGCGGCATCTCCGAGGCGCGCGACCTCTTCGCGGCAGCGCCGGCAAATGGGTGCGTAGGGATTGTCGCGAATCTCGCATCCCGTGAGGTAGGGCATGTGAGGATCGAGCAGCGTCGTAAGGGCGCGCAGGATACGGCTTTTGGCCTGGCCGCGCAGGCCGAGCAAAATAAAATTGTGCCGCGAGAGAATTGCGTTCACGATCTGGGGCACGACGGTGTCATCGTATCCGACGATGCCGGGGAAGATGCCACCATCATCGTGGTGACGCAGGCGGGCGATGAGGTTGTCGCGCAGTTCGTCCTTCACGCGGCGGGCGCGCAGGCGTTCTTCAGAAAAAGTGCTGCGGCGCAGTTCGCCTAGTGTGCGCGGAAGAGGCATGAGGGAACCCCCGAATACTTTTATGAATTATACGCGGGTTCGGGAGTGTCGGCTTCACGCTTCCGGCTCTCGGCTCTCGGGCGCCAGCGAGCATCTGGATGCGGTTGTAGCGTTGACCACTTTCCAAGAACCGCAACACAGAGGACAGCCCTTCGGCCGCGCCTAGGGCAAGTTCCGGTTTACAGGTTGTCCCCGAAGAGCTGCACGCCTCGAACCTCCGGAATCCGGAATCCGGAAGCTCGGAGCCGAAGTCAGTGGACGTGGCCGTTGCCGCCGGCCCTTTCGCGGGCGTGGGCGGCGCGGCGGAGGTTGGGGATAATGGTTTCAAGGTAGCTGATGAGCAAGGTCAGGCGTTCCGGTTCGGAGCGCAGGGAGAGCAACCTCTGTTTGAAATCCAAATCGAGGGGCACAGAACCGGCAAGATGAAAAGAAAGCAGCGAGGGACCGGCTGCGGGAAGATCCTGTTTAGCGCCCGCTATGGCGAGGAGTTCGGAGTGCAACTGAACCGCGCGGGCGGCGTCAGCCTGCGGCGGAGTTCCGGGCTCGTCGTCGATCATTAGAACCTCCGCTTGAAGAAACGACCGTTCCTGATTGACACGCAGGAGTTCGAAACGCTGGCGGCCTTCGCTGACCAGGTCGAGGCGGCCGTCGGGATACTCTTTCACCACGGTGACGATTTCGGCGGTGCATCCTATCTCGGCTAAACCTTGTTCGATGGCGCGCACCACACCGAAGGTGCGATGCTGCGCGAGACATTCGCCGATCATTTCTTTGTAGCGCGGCTCGAAGATGTGTAAGGGCAGGGCAGTGCCGGGGAACAAGACGACGTCGAGCGGGAACAAAGGTAGGAGGGCGTCCAAGGAGTCTCCGCGGTCAGCGAGGGGATCAGCGCGCTGTCCTGATTGTACCCCAGCGCTTGACTTCAGAAGACCCGGAGGACTAGAAGCGCGCTATGGAACTTTCCGGGAAAGTTGTGGTGGTGACCGGCGCTTCGATGGGGATCGGGGAAGCGATTACGAAGATTTTTGCCGATCAGGGGGCGAGCGTGGTGATGCTGTCGCGCGATCCGGGCCGGGTGGAAGCGGCGCGCGGGAGAGTGGGACATGGCGAGCGCACTCAGGCAATGGCTTGCGACGTCCGGCACCGGGAAGACGTTGATCGTGTGATCGGGCTGACGCTGCATCATTTTCAGAGGATCGATGTGTGGGTGAACAACGCCGGGCATGGGCTGCTGGATTCGGTGGCGCAGATGGATATGGCGGCATGCCGGGAAATGTTCGACACGAATTTGTTTGGAGCGGTCGGGGCGATGCAGGCGGTGATTCCGGTCATGCGGCAGCAGGGCGGGGGGACAATCATCAATATTTCGAGCGTGGCGGGGCACATTCCGATCCCGTTTCATGCGGCTTACAGCGCGACCAAGTTCGCGCTCAATGCAATGGGCAAGGGGGCGGGCGTGGAGTTGAAAAAAGACGGGATTCATGTGCTGACAGTTTGTCCGGGCTATGTGCGGACTGCATTTGGAGAAAATGCGGTTCGCGGGAACGAGTTGAAGCAAGTGCGTCCGGGGTCTGTGAGGGGAGTTACCGCCGAGCGTGTGGCTCAGGCTACGCTGCGGGGATATTTGAAGCAGAAGAGGGAAGTGATTGTGCCTTGGACGATGTATGTGCCGCAGAAGGTTTATCAGCTTTTTCCGGCAGTGGTGGAATGGTTTATGGGGCGGATGGCGGGGTGAGAATCGGCGATCATCCCAGCTCTGCCAGCATGGCTTCCATCTCGCCCTGGGCGTGGAGGTTTCCGGTGCGGCGGGCGGAGGCTATGCCGTCAGTGAGCATGGCCTTGGCTTCGGCGATTCTGTCGGCGCGGGCGAGCGTTTGCGCAGCCATGAAATAGCCGGGAGTGTAATCGGGGCTGGATTTGAGCAGGATGGAGAATTCGGCGAGCGAGCGGTCGAGATCCCCAAGCTTGGAGTATTCCATCGCCAGGCCGTAGCGGGCGAAGGTGTCGTTCGGATTCTGGGTGAGGACGTCGTTGAGTGCGGCGATGCGGTCCATAAGGCAGTTCTCGGTTCTCAGTTCTCAGTTGAGATGAGGTTACTACAAGCTGCCCCTTCGCTTCAGATGACGTTGGCTTGTGTTAGTTCGGCTGAGTAGAATAGGCAGTCCTTTACATTTGAATTTCAGGCTCAGCGGAGGGTGGTTGTGGCTTGTCCGTTCTTTATGCCGGTGGAGAGAGTGGAGAACGGGAGTTGGCTGCATGCCGAGCGGCTTCCGCTGGGATGCGGGTGGAACGGCCACTGCACGGCGCCGGGACATGAGGGTGAGATTCCGTCGCAGCACGAACTGCAGGACTTCTGCAATCTTGGGTATGCGGAGGGTTGTGGGCGGTTACCTCGAGAGCGAGCTTGGGATTCGGTGCGTTTTGCGGTCAAACGTGTGGGCAACGACTCGCAGAATGAGACTGGCCGACGCATCCACATTCGCTACACATGCGAGCGCGGGCATCGTCCGACCGAGCATGGGACGTTGGAGTTTGATGCCTTCGAGGCGCGGTGGGTAGAGCCGCATGGCGACAGCCGGGTGCAGCGAATGGCGGAGTGTTTTCTGGAAACGTACATGGAGAAGAGAAAGAGGCAGGAAGTGATATTGACGGCCAGTTAGAGGTGACCCGCCTCAGGAGTGCCACCAACCGAAAGAGGAAAGACGACTATGAGTGAAGAGAATTTGACGCCGCGGTCTGTTAGGGATTCGCAATCGGAGATGACGGAAATTGTTCTGCCCAATGATGCCAACCCTCTAGTCGCGCTGCTCGGAGGCCGGTTGATGCACTGGATCGATCTGGCGGGAGCGATGGCGGCGCATCGTCACTCGCGGAGCTACGTGGTAACGGCTTCGGTGGATCACATTGACTTCCTGGTCCCGGTGAAGGTGGGGGATCTGGTGATTTTGAGATCGTCAGTGAACCGCGTGTTTCATACCTCCATGGAAGTGGGCGTGAAGGTTTGGGTGGAGAACTATATTGCGGATACGGCGCAGCACGTGGCCTCGGCCTACCTTACATTTGTCGCCATCGACGGCAAGGGCAACCACTTGAAGGTCGCTCCCGTAGTGCCTGACACGGATGAGCAGCGGCGTCGCTACGATGACGCGGGGCGGCGGCGCGAGATTCGCCGGGCGGAGTTGGAGCGGAGAAGGAAGGCGAAGCGGTAGCGTCTCAGTTGGTGCCGGGCTTCGCCCGGGCTTTGACAGCCGGCAGCCTTGCCCCGGGCTTGCCGAGGGCGCCTGTCCCCACATGAGTGTCGTTTCCACCCTGTATAATCTTAAGTGTTCATCCATCCTGATTGATTCTTGGAGTGTGATCCCTTGAGTGCACATATGCCTCATCAACCCGGGCAGCCAGCGCCGGGGCCGCAACCGTTGCCGGGAGTCGATGCCATTA
>Ga0209624_10000667_pt1 | contig 30142 bp, 25 predicted proteins | sample JacPinW_OM2H0_O1_FD_188565 | JGI IMG/M metagenome (GOLD analysis project Ga0209624, IMG submission 188565) | Forest soil microbial communities from Algoma, Ontario, Canada - Jack Pine, Ontario site 1_JW_OM2H0_O1 (SPAdes) (version 2) | ecosystem: Environmental > Terrestrial > Soil > Boreal...
TAAGGGAATCCTGCCCGCTTCTGCGCGAAGATCGCGTGGCGCATCAGCGCGAGCATTCGTTGGAAGTGCAAATCCCGTTCCTTCAGCACCTCGCGCCAAATTTACGATTTGTTCCGGTGGTTCTCGCAACGCACCGCTACCCGGATCTCGAAGTGCTAGGACACGCCGTCGCGCAAATGATAGCGGCACAAAAGGACCCCGTACTCGTTATCGCCAGCACTGATATGAATCACTATGAAAGCGACGCAATCACGCGGGCAAAAGACCGGAAAGCCATCGACAGAATTTTGGATCTTGACCCGCGAGGGCTCTACGACACGGTGAACTCAGAGGACATCTCGATGTGCGGCTATGCTGCCACGGCAGCGATGCTAGTCGCCATGCGCGATCTTGGCGCAACGTATGCCGAACTCGTTCGCTACGCAACTTCCGGAGACATCACAGGCGACCGCGATGAAGTGGTGGGCTACGCCGGCCTAATCGTCAGATAAGGCCGGCGCTCCAGATTCGCCCAATTCTAATTGACAGTCAGCAGTAGATAAATAGAGTGCGTGTTTGTCCCATCCGATGCCGTGATCACCACGCTCTGATTTGTAGTGACAGGAGTACCGGGATTTCCTCCGCCCCCGCCGCCGCCTCCACCGCACGCAGCGATTCCCAGCAAGCAGCCGACTGCAAGCAAGCTAGCCACTGTGTTCCAGCGCAATTTGCGCCTGCTTGCTTGAATACCGAGCCACAAAATCGCGAATGACAAAAATACCTGCATCAGCCTTGCAGCTCCGACTTGTGCTACTGGCGTGAGATGGTGGCTCATCGGCACGAGCTTGCTTTTCGCCGTTGTCATTATCGTTAGCTGAGTCGAGCCGCTGCCGGTAACCGATGTCGGAGTAAAGCTACAAGTACTCTCGGCCGGTAAGCCAGCGCACGATGAAGCAGAAAACGTAACCGTCCCGCTATAGCCATTCGTCCCCGTTATCGTGATCATTGTGTTCGCCATCCCTCCAGGGCTGGCTACCGTGAGGGATAAGGGGGCCGGAGCCGCGGGAGCTGAAGGAAGAGAAAGGCTGAAGTCAGGGCCGAAGACTGCGCTGTTCCACTTGGTTACAAGATTGAAGGCGTTCACCGAGCCCAGGCCCGAGGCTTGATCGTATCCGGTCGCCGTGCTGTAGGCCGGCAACACCCCAAATTGATTGCTGCCGGAAGCGGTACAGTTTGTGGTGTTTGGCGTGCAAGGCATCGCGTTTGTACCAGCGCCTGCTTGCAAGTCATAAAAAATGCACGAAGCGTTCACGGTTCCATTTGAATCGCAAGTAGCACCGGCTTGTGCTGCCAGCTTATAAAGAACCGCGTTGGGAACGCCTAGCCGATCTCCTGTTGTTTGAATCACCATCGCCAATATGCCCGCCATGGCCGGTGTCGAAACAGAAGTGCCGCCATAAGCTTGAAAATCTGTAAACGGAGTTGTCAAGTCGCAGCTATTAGCATTTCCGCCTTGCTGGGAATTTGCGTCCTCCTGGCAAACGATGTAAGCATTTGTGTTGAACCCGTTGCCCGCAAAGAGTGAAACATCCGGAACGTCACGCTTGCCGTCGTTGGGTACACCTAAACCTGCTTGCCAGGGCGGTTTTACATACCCTCCAAAGCAGCCGGTCACGTTTTCAACGGTGCCCGAAGTACCCATGGTGCAACCGCTCACGCCTCCGCTACCGCCAACGACCACGACATCATCCAAGGTGTTATTGTTGCAGTTGGCAACAGGGTCGGTACTAAACCCGAAGTCCACACCCCACTCGACGCTCGCGCAGGAGTTATTCCAAACCACTTCCGGAATATAGGAGAGAGCAGAGGACTGGGTAGTCGAATTGTTAGTCAAACTCCAAAACGTAGTCGCGTTGTTGGCGTCGTTAAAATCCGTGCCGCCAACAGCCACGTTGAAAGGAGTGGTTGCTGACCCGTTCACCTGAAGCCCAAACTGCGCTGGCCCTGGGACGTTATCATTATCGCAACCCGCTGAGCCGTTGTCCCCGGTGGGATCCAACACCGAAATACCTTCAGCAGCTGCTTGTTGCCAAAGATCGTAATAAAAGCTATTACCTGCAGCGCCCAGGAAAGCTTCGCACAACCCATAGCTGTCAGTAAGAATTGGAGCCGAGTTGTTGTCCACTATGAATTGAGCTGAAAGGTCCACACCAAAAGCGGTGTTAGTTGACGCTGTTTCTACGTAAAGTATTTTCGCGCCTTTAGCAACCGCGCCCGACCATTGCGTATCAATATCTGCCTCGGGTTCTTCAGTTGGCAATGTTCCCGGATCAGGGCCGTTCGTAAAAACTGTCAGATTCGACGCTGGAAGGCCGAATATGCTCCGAAAATCGGCGTTGTCCTGCGGACTGATGTCCGTAAGCCCCACTACACCGATAGTTACGCCAGTGCCATCGGTATGTGCCGTCCACAGCGGTTGAACGTTATAGATCGTCGCAAAATCACTAGGCCCCAGTAAGAAGCAGTTACCACTGCACAAATTTTGGTTCGGATAGGTAAACTGCGGATTCACCGCAGTCATTTTTCCGGTTTCTTTCGATCTCCTGAACTCACCGGCGTAGCGATGTGCAGATTTTTTCGGGAAATTATGCAGTGTGTTTATACCCACAACGACCGGCGCAAGAGCCGTGGGAATCTGGGGATCGTTGACGTTCGCCCAATGCTCTTCGCCGTTGACTACGAATTTATGGATCGGAGTGCGAAACGCCTCTTGAACTTGGCCTGCATTACCCGAAAACTGGATTACTGTGCGCCCCTTCGATACTTCCACTACTTGGAATCCGTGCGAACCAAGCCACGAAGTAACCGTCTGAACGTCCTGATCCGAGGGGCCAAACTGCTGGCCGAATTGTTCCGGGGTGAGCCACTTGTGGAAATTAGGCGAAGACTTATCCAGTTGCCCAGCCATCAGCTGATTGAGCGCGGCTTCCTGCTCCGGGCTTCGCTTAAGCACAAGCAGCATGCGTTCCATCGGGAGACTGGCCGGCGCCGGGCCGCGGTCGAACTCAGCGCGGGCGAGCGGATAGGTGTTGCCCTTCAACACTGTTAGTTTGCTTTCGTCCACAACTTGCGTGATGCGCTGTTGCACATTGCTGCTTTGTGCCGAAGCTTGCAGCGCGGGGATCGAAAGGATGATAAGGAGCGCGGTACACTGGATCGCAAATAGTTTTTTTGGTCTCATTGGGTTAGTTAATTCAGATGCAGATTGTATTCACACGGGATGGATCAAGAATAGGCGTAAATTGTAAAAAGTGTCAACCTGGTCACATAGCCAGTTTTCCATCCTAGATTGCGCTAGCGCAAGTAAGGGCTTTCTAATCATCGACAAGCGCGGAGAAGGGCCACGACAGTTACAAAACCTTTACATTTCAGTTAGCGCGAGAGCGAATCTTGCCGGCAAGGGTGCGAGCGCGTTGGCGTGCGATGTCGATAAATTTATCGTCGGCGGCGAGCTGATCGAGGGCCGGGAGCATCCGCTCGGGTTCCGGGAACTGTTTGTTATTGTAGTCCTGCTCGATTTGTTGGAGGACGTCGTTCACGCCCAGGCGATCGTAACGCATGGTGCGCTCCAGATCGGAAAGATCGGTGGCCTGTCGCGCCAGTCCTTCGAAGATGGCCATCAATTGGCCGGCAGAGTCGTCGAGCGTGTAATTGAACTTCACTTCGTGCGTCTCCGCGCCCTTATCGTACTTCAATGTTTTTTCGCCCAGGTTGGCGATGCGCCGGTGGACATCCAAATCCACGCCCTGAAAATTATGCAACTTCGCTGCCAGCGCAAAAATTCTCGCGGCTAGCGAAGCGTTCACCTCGAAGGGCTGCGGATTCGCTTCTTCGTCGAGCTGGCGCATATCGAATGTGCCGTGACCACTCTCATTCAACTTGATTTCGACGAACTCGGGATAACTGGACTTAAATACTTTTCGGTACGTGATTGTGGGGGCGTCGCCCGATGCCGGGATGGCAGTCGGCACGCTCTTTCCAGCGGGTCCACTCGCGAAAAGCGGAATGGTGAATCCAAGCACAGCGGCAAGAAGCGCCAACAGAATACTGCCCGCTCTCCGCGCCACGCGACTATCCCAATCTTGAATCATCGCTAGCGATGCTATCACGGATGAAAGACGTGGGCGGTGCGGGCCTGGTTACGCGGACGAATTTGCGCGGCTCGAATCTTTCGGGATGAGACGACCGTAACGGGCGTCAGGGACATGGCAACTTCCATGCGCTCGTTCGCTCGGGTCAGGTGCGCGTGGCACAGGGCCACAGCCAGCGCGTCGGCGGCGTCCGCAGGTTCCGGAATTTCAGCCAAGCCCAGCGCGGAAGTCACCATCTGCTGCATTTGTTGTTTGGACGCAGCGCCATATCCTGCCACGCTGCATTTCACTTCTCGAGGCGAATAACTGTGCGCGGGAACGGAAGCTTGCGCAGCCGCCAGCAGAACTACGCCGCGGACCTCCGCCAGTTTCAGCGCGGTCTTGATATTCAGCGCGGTAAACACAGACTCCACCGCTACTGCGTCGGGCGCGAACTCTGCAACCAGACTCGAAATGAGCGAGTGAATTTCGCACAGCCGCGCGGCAAGCGTTGCGCGGGCAGGAAGTTTGAAGGAGCCGAATCGTATCAGCTGCGGCGTGGAACCAGTGAACTCAATGATGCCGTAGCCGGTGGCCCCAGCCAGCGCTGGATCGATTCCGAGCACACGCAGTCCGCGCGCATTCGTTTTTAGCTTTTCAACAGGACGCGAGGCCATGACCGGCACAAGTGTACGTGCGGGCCTGAAACCAGCGGTAGTGTTTTTTCGCAATGCGCGACGCGAAGGGAACTAGCCAGCTACGGCAGCCTGGATTTCCTTTTCGTCGATATCGAAGTTTGCGTAAACGTGCTGCACATCGTCGTGGTCTTCCAGCGTTTCCATCATGCGGACCATCTGCTGTGCCTGCGCGCCGGTGAGCTTCACGTAATTTTTCGGAATGAAGCCAACCTCAGCTGAAGATGGTTTGATTCCAGCAGCGGTCAGCGCTTCGCGAACTTTTTCCATGGCTTCCGGCGGGGTAGTCACTTCCCAGGCTCCGCCATCGTCGCGCAGATCTTCAGCGCCCGCGTCCAACACGATGCTCATCATCTTTTCTTCGTCCGCGGCTTCCTTGGGCACCACGATGTCGCCCTTGCGTTCGAACATCCAGCCCACCGCGCCGGTCTCGGCCATGTTGCCGCCGTTCTTGGAAAGCATGTGGCGAATTTCGCTGACAATGCGGTTGCGGTTGCTGGTCACTACTTGGACCAGCAGTCCCACGCCGCCCGGGCCGTAGCCTTCAAAGGTTACTTCATCCAGCATCTCGCCTTCCAGATTGCCGGCGCCGCGCTGAATCGCGCGGTCGATATTGTCGTTGGGCATGTTTTCGCCCTTGGCGGTAAGAATGGCCGTGCGCAAGCGCGGATTGGTATCCGGATCGGCTCCGCCGGTACGCGCAGCGATGGTCAATTCGCGAATTATCTTGGTGAAGACTTTGCCACGGCGGGCGTCCGTAGCAGCCTTCTTATGTTTGATTGTGGCCCACTTTGAATGTCCGGACATGGATAAACCTTTTACAAGCAGTATGGCAGGAGCAGCAGTGGCTCTTGCCGCCACAGTGTAGCAGCAGCCCCCAAAACGGGCAAGCGAAGGCAGCCCTAATTCACTGCCCACAATTATTCTGATTGCCGCCTAAGGGGTCAAAACTCTGAGTGGGATTAGCTCGCTTGGTAGCGGGGCGGGAGCACGTCGTCACGGCGGAGCGCAAAATCATCAAATGTTGCGGCGTAACCGTGCCAACCGGGGGTATCCACTTCTTCCGCGCGAATGATATGGGCGGCGGTGCACATTTGCACGCTTCCCTGGCCTTGGGGGCGTTCTACCAGCGCGACTTCCAACTCGATGGCGGTGCCAGGTTCAAATTTACGAGGAGCCAGAAAATAAATGCCGGTGGAGCTTATATTGCGTGTAACAAGCGTGACCGGAATGGATTCTTCAACGCCCGCAACCCGAACTAAGCGAAGCGGCAGCGAAAGCGAAGCACGCGGCGCCCGGCGGCGTTCACTGGCCACACCGATGGCGTGGGTTGGAATGCGCGCGAAGCGGCGCGGCCCGGGTTTCCCCACGGCGGGTACCGACGTCGTAAGAGTCTGAGTTTCTACTATGCGTAACGGCGATGCTGCTAACTGCTGTCTGTTCCGCTGCGGAGCAGCCCCCATTGCGTCTCCCCCCAAGCGTTGCCTTGCCCCACCCCTGTGTGGAATCCGAATATGCGCGTCCTCTATTATGACGTCAACCGGGGTACAGGCGAAAGTGTCTTATGATGTAACCCTCAGTCGGCAAGGTATTTGTACGCCTCCGGACAGAGATTCATGCGTGAAAGGCGAAAGGGTCGGAAGTAGTTTGAACGCAAAAAACGGATAGCGATTCAAAACGGGATTGGATAATTTTAGGTTTGTAGTTGATGCGTGTTGAGGCGATAAGAAACTATGGAACGGAAACGAATGCGGCCACGTACTGAACGCCACCGAGCCGAAGACTACTGGCAAGCGGTGCAAACGCGTGACCGCGGCGCCGACGGCGCGTTTGTTTACGCCGTTCGTTCGACCGGGATTTATTGCCGGCCATCATGTCCTTCCCGCAAACCTGGACGCGAGCAAGTTGTCTTTTTCCCACTTCCGGAAGCGGCTGAGCAAAAAGGGTTTCGAGCCTGCCAGCGCTGCCGGCCGCGTGCCACGCGTTTGCGCGATCCTCGTTCGGAAGCAGTCGCAGCGGTTTGCCGTCAAATCGACACCCAGATTCGCAACGAAGGCGACGACGATAGTAAGTCTCGCCTGACCCTTACCGCTTTGAGTACCGGTGTGGGAATGGGTCCTCATCAACTCGAACGCGCTTTCCGGCGTGTAATGGGTATCACGCCGCGGCAATATGCCGATGCCCAGCGCATGCGCCGCTTGAAATCCAGCTTGAAAAAAGGAGACGACGTGACTACCGCACTTTACGACGCAGGATATAGCTCCAGCAGCCGCTTGTATGAACGCTCCCCGTCCCAACTGGGGATGACGCCGGCAACTTACCGCCAGGGAGGCGCGGGAATGCAAATTCACTACACCATCGTGGATTCGCCGCTGGGCCGTTTGCTCGTGGCCGCTACCGATCGCGGAATCAGCGCGCTCTACCTGGGAGAAAAGGATGCTCCCCTAGAAGCAGCTCTGCGAAAAGAATACCCGCGTGCGGAAATTGACAGCGATAGCGCCGGGTCGAAAAACTTACAAGGGTGGGTGAGCAAAATTCTGGCGCACTTGCGCGGGAAAGAACCGCATCTCGATTTGCCTACGGACGTGCAAGCTACCGCATTCCGCCGGCATGTCTGGGAAGAACTAAAGCGAATTCCATACGGGGCCACTCGGACGTACTCAGAGGTTGCGCGGGCCATCGGGCATCCGAAGGCTATTCGTGCGGTCGCCAGCGCTTGCGCCACAAATCCCGTTTCGGTTGTTGTGCCGTGCCATCGCGTGGTGCGTGCCGATGGAAATCTGGCAGGCTACCGCTGGGGACTCGACCGCAAACGTGCATTGCTCGAGCACGAATCCGGCAAACTTGGTGACAAGAAGATCAAGACAGCGCGGGCTTGAATGGAGAGGCGGGCTATTTTCCCCGGAGCTAGCCCTGGGGTCGCGATTTTTCGGTATTCTTCGGCCAATGAGGCTTGAACTGGGACTCTCCAATCGAGGGATTGCGTACAATCTTCGCGTAGCGCACGGTGAAATAGTCGCCTGAGCCAGTTTCATTGAACTGCTGCTGAACCGGAAGCCAGGACGACTCATCGAACCAGATCTGGATTTTTGAAATCTGATTGCGCACGTCTCCGGACTTGGGAGTCAATTCCAATTCGATGGTTTTCTTCTCGTCCAGCATTGGTTCGCCCAACAACGTAATTAGATAACTTTTCTCGAGCTCTTTGCCGGAGGTCCCGAAACCCAGCAGCAGAAATTGATCGACCATCGTGCGGTTCTTCCCCAGATTGTATTCCTCCACGCGATTCAATCCAGGCGTATATACGTAGAGATTGTCGCCCGTGCGCAAAATCGTGCGCGCGTCAGGAGCCTTCATTTGCAACAGCATTTTGTCGCCGCGTACAAGCAAGCTGCCGGTTTCGGTGGAATGGTCGTTCACCACTACGGTGACTTTGGTGCGCTCCACGTCCGCTGAGAGGCTGCGGAAGGTTTTCGATTGCATGTCGAGCTGGCGCAGCACGGTATCCAACGTCCATGTGGTTTTGCCTTGCGCCCAACCGACTGCACAAGCGATGAAGACGGACACCGAAACGAGCGCAATAATTCTGATTCGATTAGCGATCAAAGGTCCCCCACTGCTGCCCGATTCCCCGTAAAAAATTCACGCCATGATAGCACAGAGGTTTAGATGCGCCGGCCAATCGGCGGGTTCCGTGCTCAAGAGGCAGTTTCCGTGTTCAAAATGAGGAGGAGGACCGGTTATCTGAAGTCGGGTTGAACGGTGATGTCGTAATAGGCGATCGAGCCATCTCCGGCACGAACTGGGTCGATGCGCTTCACTTGAAACGTGCGGGTCTTAAGATCTCCCACGGTGCGGCTCAGAATGTCGTGGGTCTCGCGTTCAAGCTCGGGAGTGGGTTCCTTGGCGCGCTTCTGAGGCTGCAAGATGGTGGCGTCCAACCTGTAGGTGCGAGTTTGAGTTGCATCGTCTTCCGAGAGTAGTTGAACGTCAGAGCTGGCCTGCGCGGTTGTTTGGGGCTGATCGTGAAACAGGCTGCGAGGAGTGAGAAGGACAAAAATAACGATGGCGATGACCATCAAGTCGTAGGGCCAACTTCCGCGCTCGAAGGACCAAAAAATCGTGCGGACGATTCCTCGCCACAATGTGCGCATGTTAGTGAACTGTGGAGCCGTCCACGACTTGGCCGTCGCGCATGTGCAGCACGCGATGTCCGTAGGCGGCCGCATCGGGGTTGTGCGTGATCATCACGATGGTTTGCCCCAGGTCTCTGTTCAGCTGCCGGAGCAGCCCCAGGACGGCGTCCGAGCTTTTTGTGTCGAGATTTCCGGTGGGCTCATCGGCCAGCACGATTTTCGGCTCGCTGACAATGGCGCGAGCGAGCGCCACGCGCTGCTGTTCACCGCCGGAAAGTTCTGAGGGCTTGTGCGTCAGCCGTTCGGTAAGGCCGAGAAGTTTTGCGACCACTTCGAAGCGATGCGGATCGAAGCCGTTGCCGTGGATGTGCTGCGCCAATGCGATATTGTGATACGCGTCGAGTGTTGGGAGAAGATTAAATTTCTGAAAGACAAATCCAACTTTATGTCGGCGCAGAAGGGTGCGGGCGGCGTCGGTCATGGTCGTTAAATCGTTGCCATCCAGAAGAACCCGTCCTCGGGTGGCCTGGGCCAGGCCGCCAATCACATGCAGCATGGTGGATTTCCCGCAGCCGGACGGCCCCATGATGGAAACAAACTCCCCGGGATAGACTTCCATGTTGACACCGCGGAGGGCGGGCACTTCCACCTTGCCGGAACGATAAACCTTCCACAAATCTTCTGTTTTGAGAATCGGTTCCAACGCTCGCTCCCGTGCGAGTGGCAACACTTCCGGGGACGCAAATATTCTAGTCGCGTTGCCCATTTCTTCCTAGTAAGTATGTCGGTTTGGTGAAGGTCATGTGGGTGGGGTTATTCGTAGGCGAGCGCTTCGACCGGATCTTTGCGGCTGGCGATCCAGGCAGGATAGCAAGCGCCCAGGAGCCCGCCGACGATCGCAATCGCAGAAGCGCGCAGAATCCAATTTACCGTAATCAAAATACTTAGCGCCGGGAACAGCCGGATAAACACAGTTCGCAACAGGAAGCTTAATCCGATTCCCACGACCGCTCCAGTGAGGCATAGCAAAGTGGTTTCGCTGAGGATTACTCGAGCGATATAGCCTTTCGAAGCGCCCAAAGACTTCAACACGCCAATTTCGCGCGTGCGTTCGATGACGGTGGTGTACATGGAAAGGAAAATCACGAGGAAGCCGATGACTACGGCGATGCCGATCATGACGCTGATGAACGCGCCCAGACCGGGAAGGTTCGAAGAGGTCATCAGCGAAATAAAATCTTTCAGCGGACGAATTTCGTAGCGAGGAAGGAGCTGGCGCACTTCGTCCATCACGGCCGGTGTGTGGTCGGTGCGATCGCACTTAATATAAAAGATGGAAGCTTTGTCGTGTGCGCCGGCCATTTCCTGCAAAGTTGAAATAAAAACGAAGAGGCGTGCGCCTTTGCCGTGTTCGACAACGCCTGCTACGTGGAAGTCGTGGTCCAGAATATGCATGGTCTGGCCGGTCTTTACTTTTTTTGCTTTGGCGTAGATATCATCGACCAGAATATCGTTTGGATTCTGCAGATCGTGTCCCGAGTGGAATACGAATCCGTTTGAAACGGCGCTGAAAGTAGCGGGATCAACTCCGAACACCACGTCGAGGCCGTTGACGGAATTGAACTGAACCAAAACGGGAGCAACAGCCTGTACGTAATCAAGTTCTTTGAGTTTGTCACCGATGGCGATGGGCATGGGCGCGCCGCTGAAGGCCAGAAAAACTGAAGCGGAGGGCGGTTGGACCATGATGTCGGCGCCCACACCTTCTACGCGCTTGGCATTTTCCAAAAGCAATCCGCTAGTGAGGCCGACGACCATGATTACCATAGCTACTTCGACGGATACGGCGATGGCTGTGATCAGGGTGCGCAGAGGCCGGTGCAGTACGTTTTGCACGATCATGTAGCGGATCATGGCTTGGGCGCCTCCGTGGCGTTTTCGTCCGGGTGGATCAGCTTAGTTCCCGATGGCTGAGCCAACACGAAGCGCTCGGCGGAAATGGGCTCGTTGATGGTGAGCTTTTTGATTTCAATTTGGAGTTGATAATCGTCGCTGGGGCGGCTGATCGCAATCTGGCGCGGATAGGTAAGTGTGGGCATCAGCGATTCCGCGGATGCGGCAGTGGAGGGCGCCTGCGGGGCGCTTGGCGTCGTGGCAGTTGAGAGCCAATTTGAATAGTGAACGTCTGAAGCCACTTTTCCGCCCGAAGCAAAATTCTCCACCCTAGCTATTTGCAAGTTGGTGCGGTCAAACCAGACCTTACGCGATATTTCCCACTCGGATGAACCCGCGGCGCTTTCTTTTGTTGCGTTCTCGCCGGATGCGGCCCGGATTACCGTCAAAATGTAATAGCGAGCAGCGCCTTCGCTGGCTTCCTCGAATAGCACGGGCGAGCGATTCTCAATTGGTTCCCACAGCAGGGCGTCCACTAGATGTTGCGGACGAAGATTCTCGATGGGTTTGGATGCTTGTCGCGTCAAATTGTCCGGGCCTTCGATAAATTCATTCTTCGACGGGATGTAGATGTGAAACGTCTGCCCGTCGCTAACCATGTCAAAAATGTTCTTGGCCACTACAGGTGCTTGGCCGATCACCCGTATATTCGCAGGCTTGGCTGCTAGCAAGAACCCGTTTACTTCATGATATTGCTCAATTACGCCGGAGTAAGCTGAACCCGCCGTCAGTTTCATGCTAACTGTGGCATTCAACGAGGTGACGGCCTGAGCCTGCTGATTATAGCGCCCGATGAGGTCATCTTTGCTGGCCGTAAGAAGCGGCGCGGGCGCGTTTCCCGGTTTGACGACGGTTTTCTGGCTGACGGCGCAGCCGCCGGCAAAAGCTGCCAAAGCCGCCAGCGCAATTGCGCATGCAAGTCCAGAGGCTTTCGGTTTGGCGCTGCACTCCATAAGTTCGCGGGACAATTTAGCGGGGTCCTCGATGGGATTGGACGAAACTGGGAGCTTGAGGCGTATCAGTCAGGGCGGGAAAGGCTCGCGAGCGTTTTTGCATTTTTTGGCGATTTAACGGGTTCGCCAGCGTTTGTTTTCTGCGAGTTACAGGGCGATTTAATTCTACGGGTCGAGACACCCGGAGAGAGCATCCGGGATCTTGTTGTGTCGATAAAACCAGGAGGGCAGAACTAGAAATAGCCGAAGAAATTGGAGACCTTCTTAGGCCTTGGTAACTCGTCCGAACGCTTTCCAATTTAGCCACGGGGAACGCTAGCACGCAGTTGGGGGAAATTCAAGGAGTCGTGTGTGTAAAGTACTGGTACCGGGTCCACGGCTATTCAGAATCCATCCATAAGTCGAATTACGGACGAACTCATGGCGTTGTTCTCAGCCAAAGCTAACCGGATGGGACTGGGTTGGCGGTTGAGGCCAGAGTAAGGAAGCCAATGGCGGATATCGCTCAGCGAAAAAATAAATGGAGTAAGCCGGAAAGAACACGATGACCGGCACGCATATCAACGAGAAAACGAACAGAAGAATCACTAGGACAATGCACCCCAAGACGACTGCGAGCGAAATGGTGTAGAGGTTCCACGTCCATCCAGCCGCTTTCCCCGCGAGCACCGCAATGAATCCAATTCCGCCGACGGGAATGAGGAGCACGAACAGCGCGATGAGATCTACGATAATCACCGCAATCCCGGCCCCGATAGCGAGTACGATTTTCATTCCTATGTATCCGGCGTAGCCACCCTTGTCCGCTTTGAGCCACAGCCATAATCTGCGCCAACCGTCGATGGCGCTGATGTCTTCCAACGCCATCTGCGGCACGACAAAGTCTTTGGTCATCACGTGGATCACAGCAAAAAAGGCCAGCAGGACGAACAACACAAACAGAAGAGCGATCCCGCCGAGCACCAGACCCAGCACATGATCGCGAGGATGCGCAAACCATCCAAGAGCCCAGACGCACGCCACCGGAATGCCGATGGCGCCCAGGAGCGCCACGAAACTCGCCAGCATCAATAAAATCTGCCACCAAAAAAGACGGAGCCCAGGGCGCGTCCGCCGAGTCCATCCCTGGCGAATGTGGCATTCCTTGGCAACGATGCTATCGAACAGAATGAATCGCATCACGCTATTGATGTAGGTGAAGAGCACCAGCAACACCAGCGAGATTGCAATCACGCCAGCCACTATTCCGGCAAATAACGCCGGGTGATTCGTCAATTGCGTGGGCCAGTTTCCGGCCAAGAGAGCTTGTTGCGATCCGCGATGCTGAGTATTCAATGGATAATTAAAGTTGCAGCTTGGGCTGGAACCTAGCTCACCCGCCAGAAGGCCGACCAAAGCCAGGCGCCACCATTGGCCGAAGCGGAATGGCCGCAGGAGTTGTTCCTTGGCGTGGCGGAAGGCGGGATTTATGGCGTCAGCGGCAGAGATTGGCAAACAGGCACCTCAGTTTTGCGGATCGCTCGACGGACAGTACTGCGAAGATGCTAATAGAGCAATCAACATTATCTTGGCGTGCCTGCGGCGCTGCAGCGGGCTGAATTCGCAGACGGCGGGTCATCTGCCCCGGAGCAAGAGGATTACGTCGAGCAGGACGAGGACTGCTACCACCACTTCCAGGGCGAACATGCGGCGCTCGTTGAATTGAGCGACCATGAATTCGTAAAGCTCGCCAGCCGTCTTTAATTTTTCTGACACCAGAGTTTTGTAATCGTTGACTCCGATTTTTGCAGAGCTGACGCCGTAGACTCGCGCGTAGTACGTATCGCTGATAAATTTCACCGCGTATTCGGTCCTTTCCGCCAGATCCATAATGTCCAAGCGGATGCGATTCAAGCGGCCGGCACGGCGAGCCAATCGCCAACGGGACCAAAAACTTTCGTGACCTTCGAGAGAGCTATAAACATTGGAGAGCAAATTGGTGAGCAACTCGTCGTAATAACGAAACTCGAGCAATTGAGTGTTGGCGTATTCCAGCAGATCGATTACGGCGGGCGTGGCCTCGGGCTTGTCATATACGAGAGCGGCGGCCCAGCCGACTACAACCAGATCGTTGGGATAGTAAGACAACGCGGAGCGCACGATTTCGTCACGCTCGGCAGCTGAAAGCGGAACGAGTTCGCCGCGAACGAGTTGGGTGATCAGGTCGGCGTGATGTTGGAGCATTTCGACGGAGGTCGCGAGGCGGCCGTCGGCGTGCCGCGCCGATTCAATGTCGATGACCAGATAGTCTTCATCCAGCCATTTTGGCGACGGCTTGATCAGGGCCGGGCGGCAGCGGTCCAGACGGCTGCGCAGCAATACTTCCGCGGCTTCCTCGACTTCCGGCGCGTTCATCCAGCGATAGGATTGCGGGGAGAGAGCATCGAAGTCGCATTCAAAACCGGTGGTGAGTTCAACGCTCACTACGCCGAACCAGTAATACTTGATGCGCGCGTCGAGCTTCTCGCCGGTGGGAAGCGCGACAGGACCTGCCGATTCAACAATCGGAGCGCGCTGTGCCTGCGCGTATTCGGGGCTGCGGTGAGCGAAGCTGGGTGGCTGCGGCGCCGCTTCCGGGCCTAGAACGCCGCGTAAACTTTCCATTTCGATCGCTTCGGCAACGTCGTAGAAGCTGAGGATGCGGAAATAGCCTTGAACAATCATGGGCGGGACGCGTGAGCCTTTCGATAATCAGGTGCAAAATACGCGTGACCATCGTACACCACGCACCCCGGACACAAGAACTCGCATGTCCCGCAATGCGTGATTCGGAGGGAATGTATTCACTGTTTTCTGAATTGGGGCATTAAATCTGAATTACCTGGAAAGGATCAAACCGAAATCGAAAGAAAGATGCCGGGCTAAAGACCCCCGCCACGGCGGGCAGGCCGGCGCTACATTTAAATCTTAAGCCTAGTCGTCGCGGGAAATTATGCCGGGGCGGGCGGGGGATTCGGGGCCGCCTAGGGAGATGAGGAGGCGACGGAGTTTTGCGCGGTCTTCCAGGTTGATGCCCATCATTTCGAAGCCGGCTTGTTGCGAGCGGACAAATCGCACGACCGCTTGCATGCTGATGGAGCGCAGGCCGGCGGGAATTTTCAAAGTGGCTTCGGTGCCGACTGGAATTTGTATGTCGCCGCTGAGGAGACCGCCATCAAGGCTGAGCACGCTGATTGCGGAGGTGAACTTTCCGCGCGCGGAGGTGATGGTGGCCGGCACGGCGCGCGGCAGACGTACGCGGCGATAACGGCGGTGGCGCACGAAATCCCGCTCGGGGATAGCATCGAGCGGGGCGAGAGCAATGACTTTAGTATCCAGGCCCGATTGCGGGAGGAAGGCCTGCATCCACTCCTGGTCGAGCTTCATTAGAGCTTGCGCGGCCGCCATGCGGATTTCATCGGGATAAGCCCAGCCAAAAGTTTTGCGCGCTTCGACGAACCTGCGCAAGTGACCGGCGGCAGCAGGAGCGCGCATGCGGCCGAGTGCTTCGATGGCTTTCACGCGGAGATACTCGGAACCCTGCGGCAGAAGTTCACCGTCGGCGATGCGAAGGAGCTTGGGCGCGGTATCGGTGTCGCCGCACATTCCGATTTCGTCGAGGGCGAGAGGGATGATCAAGGGGTCAAACAATTCGAGCGACTCGGCGAGTAGCTTGCCGCGCTCGGGCGCTCCGGCGATGGAGAGTTGGCGCACGACCGCGTCGTGGAAGCTGCGGACGTTTTCGCGAAGGCGCACGGGAAGCATGTCTTCCAGGGCTAGCGGGTCCATGCGGCTTAAGAGCCCGACGGTAGTGGCAGCTTTAGCCGGCACTTCGTTTTTCAGAATTTCTTTCAGGTATCGAACACAGGGCGAGCCAACCGATTTTGCGAGCGAGACGATGCTTTCGCGTTCGGTGCGGCGGCCAGAGCGCGCGAGACGAACGGCGAGATACTCGGAAGCGGATTGCGGCACGCGCATGAGAACGCCCACAAGCCCTTCGGGCATTACCTCGGCGGTCAGCGCTTCTTCCACGAATTCGGGAACGCGATTATCAATGCCGACGCGCGGACGCAAACTTTGTACCCAGCTGGGGCGGGATTCTTCCAGGTCGGCGAGTGAATCGAGGGATTGTTGCATCGCGCGATAGTAGCGGCGCGTGGCCGATTCCTGGCTGAGGCGGACGAAAGCGGCGCTCAAGAGTGTCTGAAGCTCGGCATCTTTTTCCGCGGCCATTTGCTGGCCGATTTGGACCAGGGCGTCCTGCAAGCGCTGGCTGGCGGCTTTACTGAAAAGTTCGGCTAGCTGACCAAGTCCGATGGCGGCTTTCTTACGGGCTTCGGAATCTTTATTGCGGACGCAGGTGGCGTACTGAAGAAGAATGTCTCCCGCAGCGGCAGCTTCGCCGCGACCGAGAAGCTCTTCCACATATTGTTGAACGTTGCGCGGCGGAATGCACCAGGCTTCGGCGGACATCAAGACGTGTTTTTTGCCGGACTCGGGAACAGCGGCCCAGAATTGGCGGTCCAGGACATCCGCGTGCGATTCGAGGGCGATTCCGGCGCTGGCCATTTTGTCTTCGCGCGAGCGGAGAAGTTTGCGGAGCGTATTGAGTTCGCTGCCCATGCGATCGAGCATCTGGCGCACGGCATTGACTTGCACTTCGCCACGCTGGTAGCGATCTATCGCAAATTTAATGGCGAGATCTTCCGCAAGACGAAGCAGCATGGCTTCGTCCACTTTTGCCGAAGGCGATTTCGCGGCCACCTGGGCCAGAGCCTGACGCAAAGTAATTTGGGCGTTCTGCGGGAGGCCGGAGAGTTTCTGCTGCCAGGAATTTTTGTCGAGCTGAGGATTTTTCGAGCTTTGCGCTTCACCGAACTGTACGAGGAGTTTGAGCAAACTCTGGAGTTCGGCTTCTTCGAGGCGCGAAAATGCGCCGGAGGCTCCGGGAATTACAGCGGCGCTGGCTAATTTCGACGCTGCCACGGCGTCTTCGTTTAAGCCCGCGACTGTGCCGGAACCGGGGATTATTTCGCTGTCTCCGCCGGGACCGTAGGATCTTTGGTAGGCGGAGCCGCCAGTGCCTCCAGTTCCTCCGCTGCCACCGCTTCCGCCTGAGCCGCCCGTTCCGCCGGAGGTGCCGGTTCCCTGGTTAGCAGAGCCGCCGCTATGCGCGCCTTCGGCTGCAGCGATCAGCTGAATCATTTTTTCGGGAGTGCGGAACCAGTCCTGGATCATGTCCGCGTCTGCACCAAGAGTTTTTGCGGTGAGGGTGGCGGCAACGCGGGCTTCGGAGAAACCTGCGTCTTCGGCCACGAAACGAATCTCGTTCACACGAATTCCTGAAGTATTTTTCTTTCCGAAATGCGCCTCAAGACGCTCGGCGAGTGTGCCGGTGCCAGGGCCGGATTCCATGAAGGACTTCACCAAGTTCGAAAAGTCGGCCTGAGTGACTCCGGAAGTGAAACCAATGCTGGCCACACCTGAACTGGTAAGCAAATTGGCGAAGCTTCGTTCGGCGGGCGAGGATTCCAGAGGCACACCGTCGAGCAAAAGCTGAGTGCCGGAGGCGCCTAGTAAGAGACCACCCTGGCCGGCAGCTTCGACCGCGTCCTGGAGTTCGGTCCATGCGGAGGCGAATTGCCGGGCGCAGCGCGAGTGCTCTAAACCATAGAGCCGAGCATACTTAAGTAGAATATTTAGGCTACGAATGAACGCGCGGGCGTTGGGGACTCTGGGTTCTGCGGACATCGAAGAGGCGTGAGGAAGAGTGGACATAGGCTGTTCTTCAGACAGTGTACTAGGACGAATGGCGGGGGGAATGGTACGGACGGGCTATAGGAGTACAGGATAGGAACATTGGCCGTAAGGATCAGGACAGGTACTTTGAGGCCGACCGGCGCGAGATGCTTCGGCGTTAATGATGTTAATCCTTTATTCGTGTGGCGGTGTTAATCCAGTTTACTTCCCAGGTCTTGCCTCCATCCTCTGAGAAAGATTGTTCGTCGCGAGTTGAGTCCGCAGAGTCTGCGGTAAAAACAAAGCGAACCAGAATCATACGGCCGTTAAATGTTTCCTGATCGTAAAACTCGCCCCGGCCATTTTTGAATTCGCCGATCATGGGCACGCCCAGAGTACCGCTGTTGCTGCTGGCAAAATTGAGGCTCCACTGGTGGGATTGCGGATTGTAGAGACGCAGCGAGAGAAATTCGAGATGGCCCGGAGGGGCCATTGGTGACGATCTCGGCGAGATTTGCGCGGCCGTCCCAGACTTTGCGAACGACGACGTTGCCGTCTAATTCAGTCCAGTTGGTAGAGCCGGTTAACGGATGTTGGAGGCGCTGCATGTGAATCTTCCAACTTCCGAGTTGCCAATCGAAATCGTGCTGGCCATCTCGCGGTGTGGATTGCGAGGCCGCCGCATTCGTCGGAGTTTGCGCCAGTGACGGAAGAAAGACGGCGAAATAGCCGAGCGTGCTTAATAGAAAATAAATGGAGATGCGACGACGCGCGTTCATTGCTTTACTCGTGTCAGCGTTGCGGTGAAGTTGGGCTCCCAGGTCTTGCCGCCGTCATCGGAGAACGACTGTTCAAAACGGTGTGAATCCGGAGTGATGTCGGACCATACGATTCGAACCAAGATGCTTCTTCCGTTGAATGGTTCCTGATCGAAAAACTCACCGCGTCCGTTTTTAAATTCGCCAACCGCCGCCGGGCTGATACTGCCGTCTTTGCTGCCCGCAAAATTAATACTCCACTGACGAGATTCCGGATTGTATAGGAACAGGCTAAGGCTTTCGTGGTGAGCGCCAGAGCCATCGGCCTCAACTTCTTCGAGCTGGGCGCGGCCATCCCAAACCTTGCGAACAACGACCGTGCCGCTCATTTCGATCCAGGTGCTGGAACCGGTTAGCGGATGCACGAGGCGCTTTATGTGCGTCTGCCAAGTGCCGATGTTGAAGTCAAAATCGTGTTGGCCGTCGCGTTCGGCAGGGGCGCTTTGAATCGTTGTTGCGAGAGCGGTGCTGGAAACGGCTTTTACGGGAGAGATATTGGCTCGCGTTGGGACCGACTGGGCCAGCGCTGGAAGGCACGTTGAAGCGAAAATTAAGATACTTAGAAACAAATAAAAAGGGCGACCTCTCATTATTTATTCTCCATTTTCTATTTTCGTTGCTTGTCCCTAGACGGCACCTATACACGATTCGAGTTTGCCTTGACTGTGGTAATTTGAAAGAGCCACTTTTTATGCAATTAGCGATACCACTTTCAAAAGGACGCGGAGCGCTTTTCCGGCAAGTCTATCTCGGCCTGCGGAACGCCATATTGTCGGGGACGTTTCGCGCCAACAATCGATTGCCTTCGACGCGTGACTTGGCCGATCAGTTGGGCATTTCGCGGACGGTTGTGTTAATGGCCTACGATCAGCTATTGGCGGAGGGATTTGTCACGGGCCGGGGAGGCTCCGGAACATATGTAACGAAGGATTTGTCTTCCAATCGGCTGGTTACTCCCAAAAAATCAATCAAGTTCCGGTTGTCGAATTTTGGATCGGCAGCCGCGGATGCTGCGGCAAGTCTGGATTTTCGAGGCCGCCGATTGCCATCGCACCGGTACGATTTCGCATGTGGGCGCAGCGAGAGCGATATCGAGACTTTTCCTTTCGAGGCGTGGCGTCGGATTCTGATGCGGCGGGCGCGGAAGGCTCCGGTGGGCGAACTTGACTACGGGCCGGCGGCTGGAAGTCTCGCCTTGCGCGAAGCCATCTGCTCTCATCTGCGGCGTTCTCGCGCGGTAGTGTGCGATGCTTCGGACGTAATTGTTGTTAACGGCTCACAACAAGGTCTGGACCTTATTGTGCGAGTGCTGCTGGAACGCGGCGACCGCGTGGGCATCGAAAATCCGTCTTACCAGGGCACGAAGGAAATTCTTCTCGCTGCCGGAGTTCGATTGTTGCCCGTTCCTGTCGATCGCGATGGCTTGATTCCGGCCAAGCTTCCGGAGGACGCCCGAGTATGCTTTGTGACGCCGTCACACCAGTTTCCGACTGGCGCGATCCTGACGCTGGCGCGGCGTTTGGCACTGCTTGATTGGGCTAAGCGCAAGAATGCAGTGATCGTGGAGGATGATTACGATGGCGAGTTCCGCTACGAAGGACAGCCGCTGGAATCTTTGCAGGGTTTGGACGCGGAAGGGCGAATCATCTATGTGGGCACCTTCTCTCGCACCGTATTTCCGTCGCTGCGGGTGGGCTATTTGATTGTGCCGAAGTCACTGACCGCGGCGTTCACTGCGGCGAAGTGGCTTAACGACCAGCACTCAGCGACCCTGGAGCAGCAAACTTTAGCGGAGTTTATAACCACGGGCGCCTACGAGCGGCATCTGCGGCGAGTTCGCCGTAGAAATACAGCGCGACGCTCGGCGTTACTGGAATCCATCGAGAAATATTTGGGCGATCGTGTGGAGGTGACCGGCGATGGCGCGGGAGCACACGTAGTGTTTTGGCCTAGACAGCGTGTCTCTGAAGAAAGCATCGTCGCGAAAGCAGCTTCGCGTGGAGTTGGAGTTTACGGAATTTCGCGCTATTTCTTAAACCGACCCTCGCGGATTGGGATCATGCTTGGATATTCCCGGATGAGAGAAAATGAGATTCGAGAAGGAATTCGGCGACTCAGCGAAACTCTTTGAGTCGGAGAGCGTTCATGGTGGCGGGATGCAACCGGCAAGTTCTTGGGAAAACTTCTCGCAAGCAAAATCTAAAAACCTGCGATTGAATTATTCCGGGGCGAATTCTCTAAGAGGGTAGGCGGATTTCTACGTCCTGGCCTTCGAGCGCGGGGCGTGCGCGGCGGATGACTTCGCTGGCCCAGAGTTTTTCGCTGAGGAAAACCAGGGAGCCGTCTTCGAATCCGCAAATGGCGCAGAAAAAATAATTCGAGAAAGCGGTGTGGTAGGCGTCGGCGCCCCGGCGAGCCAGCTCGCCTTCGAGAGCGGGGTCGCCTTTTGTGACGAGCGCCCCCGCGCGAGCGCCAAACGTTTCGTTCTGAAAGCGGTCGAGGAGAGATTGGAGCGCGGGAAGGTCGGGCGCAGGAATTACCATCGAACAGCTACCGGCTTCGCGATACTCGAGGTGATGAAGCTTGCAGTAATCGCGCACGCGATCGAGATGGCTGAAAAAATCGAGGGCCCAAACTTCGTCGGCGGCAGTGGAGCGGAGGACGCGGCTCCAAATCTTGGCGGCATCGAGGCCGCGGACCGGCTCGCGATTTTCGTCGGCTTCGGTCAACTCCAGGCCGATGGCGCGAACATCGGGGCCCAGGTCGAGCGGCTCGACATCGAGGAGATACATCTAAACTTCCTCGTCCGGGGAATGCGGGAAGCGCTTCTGAAAGTCGGGAGATTGCTTGCGGACTTCCAGCCAGTCGAAAAATGCGTCGGGGGTCTCTAGCCAAATTCCAAACCAGTGCGCGATTTCTTCTTTTTCGGCGCGCTTGTTGGCGTCAACTTTATGGTTGCGCGAGATCATTTCCGCGCGGCGACGGCCAAGGCGCGCTACTTCGCGGACGCGTTCGGCGGCGGGTTGGTCGGCTTCGAGAATAAATTTCCGAAGGAGCTCGTCGAGGCGGACCAGGCACATCTCGGCTTCGTCCAGGGTGGAAAAATGCAACAGGTCGCTGAATTCTTCTTCGTAGCGGCCCTCGGTGTCCGAGCGCGTGTTCCACACCACCCGCATGCCCGCTTCTTCGAGAACGCTGACAATGTAGTCCGCCGAAGTTTTTCCTTTTTCTCCCAGATGCACGATTAGCTTTCGCCGAATCTGTTCGATTTCGGCGGGAGTGTAACGCGGCTTGGCCAGTTCGGCAGCCACTTCAAGAATTAACTTCTTCTTGGTGGGAGAGCCGCTCTCATGACTCGCGCTGGAATTAGTTTCGGTCACGAGGGGCCTCGATGTTTTGGTTTAGCGGGATCAGCGCTAACGCTATCGCCGGCGAGCAGATGGCGGTAACGCGCGACGTTGTGATTGTGTTCAGCGAGAGTCTTGGCGAAGAAATGACCGCCCTGATCGTTGGCCACGAAATACATATACTCCGTTGTGGTGGGCTCCATCGCGGCACGCAAGGAAGCTTCGCCCGGATTTGCAATGGGGCCGGGGGGAAGGCCGGCATGCTCGTAAGTGTTATACGAGGAATCGATGTGCAAGTCCGCGGGACGGACATTTTTCGTGTGGTGGCCTTCCAGTTCCAACGCGTACTGCACGGTGGGATCGCACTGAAGCGGCAGGTTTTTTCGCAGGCGGTTATAAAAGACTCCAGCAACCATGGGACGCTCTTCGGGCTTGGGAGTTTCGCGTTCGACCAGAGAGGCGAGGGTGACTACCTGATAGAGGGTCAAGCCTTGCGGAAAATTCCTGGCGCCCGAAGGATCCAGGGATTCCAGCTCGGCGCGAAAATTCTGGACCATTCGTTTCGCAATCGAATCGCAAGTGGTGCGGCGATTAAATTGATAGGTAGAAGGAAAAAGAAATCCTTCGAGGTTTGCAGCATTCGGAGCTAATTCGGAAATAAGAGAGGCGTTTTTCGCCGCTTCGAGGAAAGCTTCGCGGGTGCAAACCGCCTGGCGATCCAGTTCGGCGGCCATTTCGAACATATTCCAGCCTTCGGGAATCGTTACGTTGCGAACGTAGATCCGGCCTCCGGCAATTTGCCAAAAGACTTCGCGGGAATCAAACGGACGGTCGATGTAATACTCGCCGGCCTGAAGAGGTTTCCGAAAATGCCACATGCTGAAGATGGCGAAGGCAAGTTCACTGCGGATCACATCGTTTTTTCTGAGAATGTGCGCGACACCCAAGCGGGAAGTGCCGCGCGGAACGTCCACAAAAACTTTTTCAGGGCGATGGCCACGATAAGGGCGGCTGATTTGCGAATCCAGCCAGCCGGCGCCTGCGCCCAAGGCAGCAATAAGGAGCAGGGCGATGAGACCTAGTCTGCGCATTAGACCTTAGGACCTCTCCACGATGGGAGTCGAGGAAGGGCCGGCAACTTTCTTATATTGGAGTTTAAGTTCGAGATAATCGCGCAACAAAACGGCAGCGGCGACGTCATCGAGCGGAGCCCGCTTTCGTCGCGAGGAAGATTTTACTTCCACCATAGTTTGAGCTGCCTCCCAGCTGGTTAGGCGTTCGTCCACAAGTTCTACTTCGATACCCAGATCTTTGCGCAATCGCTGGGCGAAAAGCGCTGCTTCATCCGCCATGGGGCTGGCTTCGCCGCTCATGTGCAAAGGATGGCCCACGAGGATACGCGCAACACTATGCTTCGCGCAAATTTCGCGCAAGCGGTGCAAATCGTTGCGCCGGTTCGTGCGACTGAAAGTAAGCAGAGGTTGCGCGGTGATTCCGAGTTCATCGGAGAGGGCCAGGCCGATCTTTTTGCGGCCGTAATCAACCGCGAGGATGCGGCTCGATTCGACACCGGAAGATTCGGGCACACCCATGTTGCGCGCACGTCCAAGGGTCATATTGTTCTTATTATACTTGAGGTGCACAGCTTATGCCTGCTTCAGGAAGCCGGTCAACGTTCGCGGCCGCGCTCGCTTTTTTCCCAAAGGGGCCAGAAGCCGACGTCTTTCATTTCCTTGTCGAGGCCGGTCTGCTGGAATAGTTGTTCGATCTGCGCGCGTGACTGGCGGGGGCCGATACGCTCCGGGCGATCAGCGAGGGCGAAGGCGGTGATGGCCGCGATGGCGACGCTACGCTTGAGTTCCTTGAAATCAACTTTGTCATATGTGTCAGAAGCAGCGTGGTAATTCAGCATGTAATTGGACGGCTCCTGGTTTGATTCCAGCGTAGGAACACCTTCCAGTATGAAATCGAAATTGTCGGTATCCATGCCGGCTTCGAAGGTGAAATCGAGAGGGGCGAAGGTGTGAAGAGGAGCCAAGGCTTCGCGCACGGCGGATTCAATATCCTTGCGGCCGCCCAGGGAATAGCCGGTGATGCGTCCTACGCCGGAATCAAAAATTACGGCGGCGATCATGCGATCGAGTTCGGCGCGATGGGCATGAGCGTAGGCGGCCGAACCGAGCATGCCTTGTTCTTCACCGGTGAAGAAAGCAAAGCGGATGGAACGTCGAGGAATGGTGCCGGAGGCGTGGATGATACGCGCCGCGTCGATGAGCATGGCGACGTTGCAACCATCATCGAGCGCGCCGGTGCCCAGATCCCAGGAATCCAGGTGCGCACCGAGCAACACGAATTCGTCAGGTTTTTCGCGGCCGCGAATTTCGGCGATTACGTTTTCGGACTCGGTTGGACCACCCACGTGATTCGGCATGTCGAGATACGCGCGGACTTTTTGTCCGGCGGCGAGGAATCTCGCGATGCGTTCGGCGTCTTCCCGCGCCAAAACTGCTTGGGGCAACTGTTCGAGCTGACCATCGATCGAGACATTGTGGCGATAGAGCAGGAGATTGGGTCGCGTGGACATCCAGAAAATTGCGGCGACGCCGGCCTTCACGGCTCGGCCAATGATTTCATGGTCGAGGCCGTACTCATTGATGAGGTCGTCCCACGTGACCAGCAAGTTCGAATGGACCAGAACAATTGCGCCGCTTGCGAGCGGGCCAGCCTTAGCGAAGCCTGCGCCGTCTCCGGTTCCCACATCGATGACGTCGGCGGTGAGGCCGCTCTCTGGTGTAGCGGGCGACCATCCGATGGATACCATGTGAACGGGGAAAGGCTCGGGCGACAAAATGTCGATATGCGACTTACCTTCGCTCCAGGCAAGCGGGATGGTGAATTTTTCGGTGTGGACCTCGTCGACGCCGGCATGGCGCAGGGCTTCGACGGCCCAACCCGCTGCCCGGTCGGCTGCGGGCGACCCGGTCATGCGCCCGCCTACGGAGTCGGTGAGATAGCGCAAGTTCTCTTCGAGAGGCGAGGGGCCGAGCGCGCTTTGGATCATGCTCGGGACTAAATCAGCGCAGGATTTTTCAACGGAGCAGGTGCCCTCCCCAGCAGGAATTTGTAGAGGCGCGGGCTTCGTCGGGGGAAGTTGAGCAAATGTGCCAAGCGGGAACAGAGCTAGGGTCGAGAAGAGCAAAATCGAGCGCAAATTTCTTGTCACGCGTGATTCCTTTCCGGCCGTCAGTTCAAATCTAAACTGGGCGACCGGAGTTTACCTTAGAAAGCTGGTTGGAGCGTACGCGCGAATGGCAAGTACACTCGGGGGACCGCCTGAATTCCCAGCGCTTTCACAGAATTGAAAGAGAGACGCGGAACATTTTGCTGCGTGCGGGAAGTTTCTACCTATGAAGAAAACTTGGCAAGATTTAGCGGGCAGAATATCTGTCTCATTTTGAGTCATTTACGTTCTTACAAGAGTGGCCCGGTACCTGCCGTGGCCGTGCTTCTATCCTAGTTTTGGTAGAACGGTTCTCAGGGCGGTCGAATCAGGGCGACAGTCATGAGAGCTGCGGTAAGTCCCGTATAACCGTGCGATTGTAATAAAAAATCTAAAGGCTCTGCCGGAGACGTCCTGGGCGAGCAGACGGGAAGGCCCCTAGTGAAAAAGGTACGCGTATTTGGAAAGCTGGTACAGCACGACAAGAAGCAAGAGCCAAACAAGCCGAACGTATTCGTGTTTTGCGAAGCGAGCACCGGAGTGGCGCAATTCCGTACGGAATCGACCGCGGATCCCGAGAGTACGGTGGAGCGGGTGGCCGGACTACTAGCTATGCAGTGCTTGGTGAGAGGACAAAATCCTCAGGATTTTCAAGTGCTGGTTCCCGCCGAAAAGGCGCTGATGGGACGTTTGGTATCGCGCGCCGAGGAGCTGCTGGAGGAAGGGCGGTCCATTGCTTGCCCGGCATCTCTGAGCCCACGGCAGAAAGAAGTGCTTCACTCGGTGCTATCGAACCGGGCGAACAAGGAAATAGCTTCGAAGCTGAATATTACGGTGCGGACGGTAAAGTTCCACATCTCGACATTGCTGAGCAAGTTTGGAGTGGAAACGCGTACAGAATTAGCGCGTAGGGCTGCGGGTTTCGCAAGCCCTCCTTTATTGACTCCCGAGATTCCGGCGGACGAACTTTCAGCAGAGCCGAGAAATCCAGGACCGATGGCAGTAGGTCGGAAGACGCCTATCCAGATAACCAACAAGGCGCAAAATGTTCGGTTTCCTGGAAGCGCGCTAATGGCGTAGCGCCTCTAATCTAGCGGGCACGGCTCGCGCGGTACCACTCAACGGTTTGGCACAGACCCTGATTGAGCGGAATCACCGGTTTCCAGTTCAACTCGCTGCTGATCTTGGCGGAATTCAGAGCGTAACGCCGATCGTGGCCGGGCCTATCCGGCACATGCGAAATCAAGCTTTCCGGCTTACCCATTATTTTAAGAAGACTGTGGGCCATGGTCAGATTGTCTTTCACGTCCGGGCCGCCAATATTATAGACGTGACCAAGGCGACCCCGCTCCAATACCGCAAGAATTGCCCGGCAGTTATCATCGACATGGATCCAATTTCGCTGTTGCAGGCCGTCACCGTATATCGGCAGAGGCTTGTCGACGAGCGCGCGCGTGATCATGAGGGGCAGAAACTTTTCGACGAACTGATGCGGGCCGTAATTGTTGGAAGAGCGCGTGATTAGCGCCGGAAATCCGTAAGTGCGCACGAAGGAGAGGACCAGCAAATCGGAAGCAGCTTTCGACGCCGAATAGGGGCTGCTGGGAACGAGCGCGGAATTTTCGTCCGAGAAGGATGAGGGTGGAATATCGCCATAAACTTCGTCACTAGAGACGTGGACGAAACGCTGGATATGTAACTCGCGAGCGGCTTGGAGAAGAACCAAGGTGCCTGCGACATTGGTCTGAATGGCGTCAGCGGGGTTGGAAATGCTGCGGTCGACGTGGGACTCGGCGGCAAAGTGGACTACGGCGTCACAGCCGGCCATGGCTCGCGCGGAGGCGGCGGAATCGCAAATATCACCTTTTATGAATTGATGGTTGGGATGAGCGGCGACCGAGTCGAGATTCGCAAGGTTTCCGGCGTATGTCAATTTGTCGTAATTGACGATTGCGATGCCTTTATCGAGCGAGAGTACGAGGCGGACAAAAGCGGACCCGATGAAGCCAGCGCCGCCGGTGACAAATAGCTTCATCAAGATACCTGCGGATTTGCAACCGACTGCGGTCCGGAACTTGATGGGTCGCTTCGAATCCAGAAGAAGCCAGCAAGCATTAGACAGAACGAAAGCAGTGCATTTGAAATCCAAAGGGGGCGGCCGCTAACCCGCGTGAGAACGAACTCGAGCAAGAAACCGGGCAGAAGCAGATACAGGATGACGGCCAATCGATTCGCCGCGGTTGATTGGGTGTATTTTTGCGCGGCAATTCCTAAAATAATGCCTGCTGGAAAAAATACCAGCGAGTAGTAAATGTCGTTATAGCCCTGCAATTCGGCGGGACGGACCATGCGTAGGACACGCGCCAATGAAGTCCCAGGACCGAGGCGGTACAGCCGCGAGCTTTTCTTCCCGTTGATGAAAAGAGAAAGGTCGGAACCGTCGTAAGAATAGAGAAGGTCACGCGCCTGCGTGTCGCTGAATACATTGGGAATATACCAACCCAAAATTGCATGTTTGGCGGATAGCGGGCTACGGAACCAGAAAACGAGATTGGATTCTTCTTGCCGTATGGTCAAATCCGCGAGCAACGGCGAACGCGCGATAGAGATGATATGTCCGCGACCGTTGTGAGCTTCTTCGGCAGCGCAGATCAGGTGGATGGCGAATTGGTTGGTCTTCTGCAGATCGGCGACCAAGTTCGACATGGGCGCCCTGGTAGAGAGCCAAGATTTTCCATTGAGAACGAGCGGACCCGAAGAGAGCGGCAGAGTTACCGGCGGAATCCATGAAAGAGTAGGAAGAAAGTCGTGAGTATCTTTGAACGGAGCAACGCCGGAAAGATCATATTCGGCCCGCCAAGAAATCGAAGGACCCGCGCTAATTTCTCCGGAGGTCAATTGGACGGCCGCAACATCAGAGACTGCCCGATCTGCAATCTGTAATTGTTGAACCTGACCTTTCCAGGGGCTTTGGCCTCCGGGTTCGTTGCCGACCAAAAGCATACAATCCGGATCCCAATTACTTAGCCTCGTCTGCGTTTGCAATACGGCAGAAAGCGCAAACCACAGGAGAAAATAAACAGAAAGAAAAACTGCAACGCGCGCAGGCGTGAGCCAAGAATGCAGTATGGCTTCGCATCGGGAGAGGAAGCCAATAATAAAAGCGCCCAAAATGTCAAAAAGGAAAAAACCTACCAGCGAACCAGTGGAATTCGAGACTACATCTTCCCATCCTGAATCGCGCATGGGCATGTAAAACTGGGCGATTTCAACGCCATAAGAGAAGATTGCACCGGCCGCCCATACGATGACGAGAGTTGCCAGCCGCGAGACTCTTTTCTCGCGCAGCTTTTCCGCGAGTCCGAAGCCGAAGGGTACAAACAACAAAACATTCAGGAAAACATCAAAGGTCCCCCAGGTCTTCACGCCGCCGCCGAGCAAGAAAGGCAACGGACCATCCAAAGGTCTGGATTGGAAATCGAAACGAAAGGGGAAAAGCGTCAAAAAAAGAATACCCGCGATTGCTGCGATCAGAAACCGGTTGGACCAGCCTGGGGCGCGCTCCGGCGGACGGAAATTGGTAGTGTGAACCGGTGAAGTATTCAGAAGAAGAAATCCTCGTCTAATCGACCAAAAGTCTAGCATGACTGAGGGTTTAAGCTGAGCGTAACAAGGCCGTCGCGCCTTGGCCTGACCGTAAAAGTAACTGCGATCACAGTGGAGCGGCAGAACTTCGCTAAGTTAGTGAAACAGAACCATTAACATAGCCTGTCCTAAGGAAAGGCCAGTGTTCAGGTGTCCCAATGGACAGGTGAAGCGGCCTGCACTTCGTTGCTTCCTCTGACCAGTAGTTAGTGTCTCGTGGTGGTAATTACACTGTGCGTGACATGAGATCCTCAACGCACAGCGCGATCAAACATATTCAGTTTCAAACGTTTATGGCTCGGCTCGGCACCGCCGTGAATCGCGGGCCTCTTGCATTCATCGCGTTCCTAGTTGCGATTGTGGCGATTGGGGGGCTGGCGGGCTGCGTCGGATACACCGGGGCGAAGACAAGCACGGGCCAGACCGGAGTCTTGTCCGGAAGCCTAGCAACGGTCGCGTTCGGGAACGTCGGAATGGGCAAGACTGCGACGCAGAGCTTTACGGTGACGAATACTGGAACTGCAGCAGTAAGCATGGGCCTTACATCAATTACCGGCCCAGGCTTTACGGTGGTTTCGGGCGTTATGCCGGCTTCGCTGGGAGTGGGACAGAACGTAACCATTCAGGTTCAGTTCGCGCCGCAATCGGCGGGCAGCGCGACCGGCAGTTTTGCGGTGACCAGCAATGCTTCGAATTCACCGTTTTCAGTCGCGTTAACGGGCTCGGGGGCGCAACCGGGTTTAGCAAGCACACCGGCAGCGGTGAGCTTTGGAAACGTGGGAGTGGGGAGCAGCGGGTCCGCGTCGGTTAACCTTTCTAACACCGGGTCAGCAAACGTGACGATCTCGGGGGCAAGCGCGACTGGCGCTGGGTTTACGATTGGCGGATCGCCGGCGGGACAAACGATTCAGCCGGGACAGAGCATCAGTTTCACGGCACAGTTCTCGCCAACATCCGTGGGAAGCGCCAGCGGTAGTATTTCGATCTCCAGCAACGCGCCGAATTCCCCTATGACGATTGCGCTCGCCGGAGTAGGCACACAACCGGGATTGGCAGCTTCTCCAACAGCGGTTAACTTTAAGGGAGTGGTGGTGGGCCACAGCGGAACAGCGTCTATTAGCTTGTCAAATACGGGAACTGCGGCTGTTACCGTTTCTCAAGCGACTGCCAGTGGCGCTGGATTCACGATAATCGGGTCGCCGGCGGGACAGACGATTCAGCCGGGACAGAGCGTTAGCTTCACGGCGCAATTTTCGCCAACATCTGTTGGAAGCGCCAGCGGAAGTGTTTCAATCGCCAGCAACGCGCCAAATTCTCCGTTCACAATCGCGTTAAGCGGCACGGGGACTCAACCGCAGATCGCCGCGATACCTTCGAACGCGCCGTTTGGAAGCGTCACGGTTGGGAACAGCAATTCGCAAACGATTACAGTGTCAAACGGCGGTACGGCGAATCTTGTGATTTCGCAAGGAACTGTAACTGGCAGCGGATTCCATATCAGCGGTCTCA
>Ga0209624_10000668_pt1 | contig 30032 bp, 21 predicted proteins | sample JacPinW_OM2H0_O1_FD_188565 | JGI IMG/M metagenome (GOLD analysis project Ga0209624, IMG submission 188565) | Forest soil microbial communities from Algoma, Ontario, Canada - Jack Pine, Ontario site 1_JW_OM2H0_O1 (SPAdes) (version 2) | ecosystem: Environmental > Terrestrial > Soil > Boreal...
TTGGCCATATAAGTCAGCAACTGCTTCTGCGAGAACTTCCGACGCACCAGAACCTGCCCAGCGGGTCCAAGTGCCACAAGGTGAAAGGTCGTCTTGCCTAGGTCGATACCAATGGATGCAATCTGCACATAGATGATCCTCCGATCAGAAGCTGCCACCACCATCCTCCCTCAACGGGGGAAGGATCAAGCGGCGGACCATCTCATTGGCCGATTTGGAAAGGGCCATTCACACACTCCCGGTGCCTGATTCCCCTCGATGGCTTCTACGAATGGTGGCAGCGACCGAGCCCAGCGCAGCCACCACCGATCGAGCCGGGAGAACACGGACTCTTCGGCGATATTCCTGCGCCGGCAAAGCGCACACCCAAACCGAAGGCAGGATCCAGGCCCGTCTACAAGTTCGAGATGCCTGACGGCGCGCCGTATGCCCTAGCCGGACTATTTTCCGAGTGGCGACCCGCAAGGGCAGCGCTCATCCTCCGATGGACACCTTCAGCGGCTTTACCTTGGCCCGCGGGTTGGAAGTTGATCGCAGTAGCCGTACCCATGGAGGGAGGTACCTCAATTCCGCTATCGGTGATCTTCTCCATGCGCGGAACGGAAAATTGCAGGACGCCTCCGTTTGCCTTTCCGGCATAGCCGAGAGCTTGTTCGACCTCGGCTGTCTTCAGATCCAGGGTCTGCTGCGCGGCGGGGGGGCGTGTGGTTGGGGGTAAGAGGGACTTGGTCAAAGCCAGTGCGGAGGCAAGCGACTTGCTAATACAACGGGGTCGCCATGTCCAGCGACATGCATATAGATCACACGGGGGGTTTCCCCCAGGAGATGATTGTGAATCGATGTCTGCTCGATGCCATTCTACTGAAGCTTCAACATGACGGGTTCAATTTCATCTTCCGTCAGAACGAGGTCTCCATCACCATCGCTTCATTGTCCATTTTTTTGAAGGCAAGCCATGAGCCCAGGCGCTATCGTCACGCCATCTTTTACAACCTTCATATCCCTGCGGGGGGAGGGCGAACTTGTAGACGTCACCCGGTTGCATTTGTCCAGATCGACCAAGTGCTGTATCCACACGTTTCCACGCCGCGGCCGCAGTATCCTGGGCCCGAACAGAAGCAAAGTTGCTAGCGAGTAAACAGAACACAGCGCAACATATGATTCGACTTTTCATGCTTTCTCCTATATCTATGTGATCGAACGATAGAGCCCTTCAATGAGATCCATCCCTCGACGCAGTAGTTCGTCGTCCGGGAGGCCCTGCTTTGCCCATCCCTTCAGAACGTGGTTGATGGTGATGCCTTCGGTTCGACCAAACTTGCCGTCGTCGAAGTCGGCATCGTGGATAGCTTGCCCAATGCGGTGAACCACCTTGTCGCGAATCCCGAAGCGAAGGCACAACGTTTCGAAGGTACAGTTCTCCCCTTCGTGACCGAAGCCGCCTCCCTCATACATGTCGAAGGGCACAGCTTTCGGGTGGCTACTCGGTTCATTTCCAAATAGAAAAGCGGCCTTGGAATCGATAAATCGCTGAATCAGCCATGCAGAGGAGACTCGGTCAATACCTGGCCTGGGCCGCGTGATCCAAGCGCGCCTCTGGTAGGCCATCTTCGACAACCTTCCTTTCGCAACTTGCACCTGCTTTGTCGCCGGATGTTGCGCTTCATAGAGAACTTCTTCGGCCTTAACCCTCAAAGGACAGGCGAAGAAGTCAATTTCACTGATTTCGTCAAATCGCCGTTTCATCTTGGCGAGTTGATTGGGAAATCCCTGAGAGGATGAGTTAAGTTTTTGAATCTCCTCGATCAAGGCGTTGTAATCGGGTCTGCGTTCCTCTTGAAATAGATGGCGGAGCCGTTCGAGCGGAGGATCGTCAATGCTTCGAACCTGAAGCACCGACGCTTCACCCTTCGAGCCACGAATTGAGGTCGCCAGCCATGCGAAGCGTTCATGGTTCGTCGGCGTATTCGGCAACAGGTAGCCAGAGTTCCGCAGCGCAAGCGTTCCATACCGCTGCAGCTTTCTCCAAATTCCGACTCTTGCGCTTGCCTTGTTTGCCGGCAAGCTGAAGACCAGCAGTAGCCAAGGCGTCGAATTTGTCTCAATCGTTTTACTCATTTGATCGCTATTTGGTCTATCGCTCACTCGTTGTGCCACTACGACAGAGGCGTGCCCTCGCGAAGCTCGTCAGAGGCGCGCCTCACAACCTTTTGACCTGGTTTGATATCGCCGCGTATGGCGACCTGGTCTCCGAACGCTGCGCCTTTGCGCACATTCACCCAGTGGGCGTGACCATTTACCGCTGTGATGACGAAAGTACGCTCCGTGGTGGAGACAACGCTTGTCGCTGGTACAAGCAGGAGTGGCTCGGCCGAACTTACCGGCCAATCCACAGTCGGATACATGCCGGGAGCCAGGCTGCCATCGCTGTTGTAGGCATCAAGTTCGACCATCATGGTTCTGTTCTGCGAATCAAGGGCATTGGCGATTCTTGCGATCTTCGCCGAATATGTTCTGCCGGGTTGGGATGCGACGTGGAAAGTTACCACCGTGCCGAGCACAAGATGACCGACGTAGCTCTCGGGAACGGGAACAGTCAAGCGAAGATGTCCGATCTGTTGGAGTTTGAGCAGAGGCGTGTGGCCTCCAGCTGGTACCAGTATTCCGGGGTGAACGAACCGATCGGTGATGGTGCCGTCAAAGGGTGCCGTGACGCGAAGATAATCCTCCAGCTCTTTCGTTGAACGTAATCGATCGGCGGCAGCCCGAGTAGCTGCCTTCCTGCTGCCCACGAGAGACTGGGCTGCATCCCGCTCCTTTTCCAACTGCACAAGCTCGTTACCAGCAACGGCTCCCGGCGTCTTCGACGCTTCTTGCATGCGAGCAAATGTGCTCTCGACGCCTGCGGCCTGGGCTTCTGCCTGGCTTTGATCCGCTTCGGCTTGATGAAGGGTCGCCTCGGCAGCAGCGGTCTCTGCCTTCATCTCTGGGGCAGACAGTTCCACGAGAACTTGTCCACGTCGTACCTTACTGCCACGGTCTACCAGCACGCGCTCGATGTAACCAGGGACTCGTGCTTCGATATCGGCCTGCAAAAAAGGCGCCAACTCTGCAGGCAAAGCAACCGTTCGTGAAGGATTGCGGCTCTCAACCGTTGCGAACTCGACATGTGCGGGCGCCTGAGCGCTAGTCTTCAGGGCAACGGCGAGAGTCAACAGAAGGATTTTCTTATGGTTGTTCATAGTAGCGACTCGCTGGGTCTTCGGGATTCAATGAGTTTGAAGTAACGGAAGCATGCCGCTGCAATAGCCCGTAGATAGCAGGCAGCACGGCCAAGGTAGCGAAAGTTGAAAAGAGAAGGCCGCCAATCACAGCACGGCCGAGAGGGGCAGATTGTGCGCCACCCTCTCCGAATCCGATCGCCATGGGGATCATGCCGCAGATCATCGCTGTGGCAGTCATAAGAATCGCGCGAAGACGACCGACAGCTCCTGTGTGCGCGGCAGTCTCTGCGCCTTCATGCTTGCGTGCCTGTTCAGCGAAGGTCACCAAAAGAATGGAATTGGCAACCGAGATGCCCACCGCCATAATCGCTCCCATGAACGACTGAATGTTGAGCGTCGTTCGTGTAATAAGCAGCATGAGCACCACGCCACAGAGCACGCCCGGTATCGTGCTCAATATGGCCAGGGGTAGCCGGAGGGATTGGAAGTTAGCCATCAGGAGCAGGAAGATCGTCGCTATGGCAAGCAGAAGTCCCACCCGCAGCCCTGAGAGCGTCTCCTCTAAAGCTGGGACCTCGCCCCGAACTGTCACAACTGAGCCCTTCGGTGGGGCCGCAATATTTCCAAGCGCAGCCTGTATCTTCTTCTGCGCTTCTCCGAGGGTTACGCCGTGCAGGTTGGCCGTCAGACTGACAACGCGCTGCCCACTAAGTCTCTCGATCATCTCCGGCATGGTGCCGTACTTCAGGCTGGCTACCTGGTCGAGCTGAGGTTCCGGCAATCCCTCGCGCATGAGCGGCAGCGAAGACAAAGCAGGCAAGCCCTGCGCGCGGTTTGGAGGGAGCTGCACTTGAATCTGGAAGGCATTACCGGTTAGCGGGTCGCGCCAGTAGTTTGGAGACGTGAAACGAGATGATCCCGTTGCGGCGACCATGGAGTTTGTGACGTCCGCCATCGTCAGGCCAAATTGCCCCGCGTACTGACGGTCGATGTTTACCTCGACCGTCGGGTATTTCTGTGGCTGTACGATCGAAATGTCACGCAAAAAACTTAACTTGTGAAGTTCCGTCTCGATCTTCGCAAGGTAGGCATAGTTTTGATCAAGATTGACCCCCTGTACATCGATCTGCACGGGAGTCGGCGAACCAAAACTCATGACCTGCGAGACGATGTCTCCGGCTTCGAACGAGAGGTGGAGCGAGGGCATTTCCTTACTGAAGGCAGCCCTCAGATCTTCACGTAACCGCTCGTCATCGGGATGCCCTGGCCGCAGCTGTACTTGAACTAATGCTTCCTCAGGGCCGCTGGTAAACAGATGAATCAAGTTGACTGGATAGCTGGATGGCTGCACGCCAACATAGTCGGATGTAACCTCGACATTTTCCTTGCCTACCGTTTTGCGAATCAGATCCAGCGCTTGCAGAATCATCGGCTCGGTCTCTTCGATGCGCGTGCCGATAGGGGCTTTCAGACGCATTCTCAGGACGGGGCCATTGGCATCGGGAAATATCTCAGTTCCCAAATGCGGTGCAACAACCAGCAAAACGGCTGCTGAAACGCCGAAATAGGCGAAGATTACAAGCCACCTCCGTTTCAGAACAGCATCCAGAAGCTTTTCATAGCGCGCTCGGAGTCGTCCGAAAGCTCCTTCCGATTCCTCCTGTCGATGCGACTCTTTCATCATCCATGTGCCAAAGACAGGAACAAGCGTGCTCGACAGAAGATAGGACGCAATCATGGCAAATCCCACTGCCAGAGACAGCGGAACAAACAGTTGTCGCCCGACGCCCTTCATGAAAAAAGATGGGACGAAGACGGCCAGAACACATAGCATCGAAAGCAACCGGGCGATCACTGTCCGTTTGCACGCTTCAAGAACTGCTCTTGCGCGAGAGACACCCGGCAGCAACTGGGTATGGATGTTCTCGATCTCCACCGTGGCCTCGTCAACCAGAACCCCGACGGCGAGCGCCAAGCCACCCAGCGTCATGATGTTGATGGTTTGCCCGGTAGCCCAAAGGAGAAGCACCGCCGCGAAGAGGGCGAATGGGATATTCGCCACCACGATCAACGCTCCTCGCCAGTCACGCAGGAAGAGCAACACGACGAGTCCAGTGAGAATGGCTCCCAAAACGGCCTCGCGGACCAACCCGCCAATCGCGTTAGAGACATATCCTGACTGGTCAAAAGCCAATTGAACATCCACGTCATCGGGAATTGCCTTCTTGAACACGGGCAATGCTGCCTTAACCGCGCTAATGACGGCGAGTGTGGAAGCGTCGGAGCGCTTCGTCACCGGAATGTAAACCGTACGTCGACCGTCCACATGGGCGTACGCCGTCACAATGTCGGTTCCGTTGTCTACGGCCCCGATGTCGCGAAGGTAGACACTTGTGCCCGATCCGGGATGGATCGGCGTATTCATGAGGTCATTCAGTTCCGGGCCGAGCGTCGCATTGTTCCGCACGATGCGGTTGAGAGGCCCGTCATAAAGATTCCCAGACGGAGCCACGACCGTACCGGTGCTTACAGCAGAGATCGCTTGCTCCGGGGAAATATGGTATTGCTTCAGCTTGTCGGGATCGAGTGTGACAACGATTGTCCTTTGATTGCCACCAAACGGCGGGGGGGCCGAGACTCCGGGCAACGTCGCAAACAATGGCCTCACCTGATTGAGGGCGAAGTTTTGAAGTTCGCCTTGCGTGTGGTTGGAACTCGTGAAGAGAAGCAGGCCCACAGCGACACTTCCGGGATCGAAGCGGGTGATGAATGGCGGCACAGTACCTGGAGGCATGAAGGCCCGAGCTCGCGTGACATAACCGACAGTCTCCGCCATCGCTTGCTGCATGTTGGTCCCTTCACGAAAACTCAACTTCATCAGCGCAGCGCCCTGGATGCTCTTGCTATCGACTGACTGAATGCCCGTGATATAGAGAAAGTGGTACTCGTAGTAGTAGGTGAGGAAGCCTTCCATCTGTGCGGGCGTCATACCGCCAAACGGCTGGGCAACATAGATGACCGGGTTCCCGACCTCCGGGAAGATGTCTGTGCGCATCTGGCCCAGCGAGAGCACAAAGCCGGTCAATATCGCGATCAACGCGACAATAACGACAAGTGGACGAGATAAAGCAGCTAAAACAAGACGCATCGTTTTTTACCTGAAACTTACTTGCTCACTGTTTGCATGAACGGCTGGATGTCTCCGCGCGAGGCGTCCAATTGGAGAAGTGCGCGCCATACGCTCAAACGCGCAACAGAATCGTCCATCTCAGCCTGAACCACAAGCCGTTGCGCTTGCGCCACATCATCGATCGGAGCAAGTCCCGCCTGATAGCGGGCCTTGGCCTGGTCGAAAGCCGTATGGGCCGCCTTCACTTCGATCGGGGTGTTCGCAGCGACCTCACGCGCAGCGCGCACCGCCGCCTTGGCTTTGGCAAACTGCTCTAGCAGGTTTCTGTCTGCGAGCTGTTCATTGCTTCTATTGGCGCGAACGGTCGCAGCTTGAGCGGCCTCGCGAGCGTGAATGCCGGCAAAATCCATGAACCCAAAGGTGACATTCACCCCGACGGCGTAGTTCGTCACAGTGGGGGCGAGACCATTTGCTCCGCCGAGACGCTGTCCGTCGCTTTCTGCGCCCGTGCCACGCGCGAATCCTGCACCTTCTAGATTGAATTGCGGGACCCAGCTACGCTCTAGTGCGTGGAGTTGCGCCGACGATTGTGCAGTCGCCGCCTTCCGCTCCGCCATCAGAGGATTCTGATCGCTTTGAAACGGCGCATCCTCCTCCATTACTGGGGGCGCTCCATCCAGCAGATGAACGGGGTCAAAGACGGCTCCAGTCCCATCCGCATGTGGTGCGAATTTTACGAGTGTGGCGCGACTTGTCTCCACTGCCTGCCTGGCATAGGCAAGTTGCGTCCCGACCATTGCGCGCTCGGCTTCGATGCGCGATTCGTCAGCACCTGGCCTTAGTTGCTTTGAGGTCAACGCATGGATACTGCGTAATAAGACGTCCCAGCTCTCCACTGCGGCCGCAGCGGCTTTTTCCGTTTGCTGCGCTGCGATCAACGTCAGAAAGGCATCGGCAGCCGCAGTGCCCACATCCAGTTGGCTGCGTTGCAAAACTGCAGATGCTTCGTCTCGCGCCGCAAGCGAAGCCTGCACATTCGCGTGGCGGACACCGAAGTCGAACGGCTGCCAGTTGACGAGCAGTCCGGTTGCACTGCCCCAAACGGAGCCGCCGTTGTTACTGCCGATAACCGGCCCCGTCATGGACGGGATAGTGCTTTGCGGGAAAAGTGCTCCAAAGACATTGTTCCGAGTAGCGCGATTGAATTGGGCCAGTCCGTCTACTCGCGGGAGGTAGGCCGTTCGTGCAAGTTGGATGCCGGCCGCGGACGCATTGAGTTCCTCTTGGGTGACATGGATCAGAGGGTAGTCGCGAACCGCAGACTGTACTACCTCGGTGATTGTCAGCGTGGGAGGCGATGCTGGTTCCTGCGCTAATGCTTCTTGGATCCCAATACCCACGGCGCTCAACAGAAAGAAGGAAGAAACAAGAATCCGCATGCGCTTGAATTGGGATGCTGGCGTATGCCGACTCATTTGTAACATTCTCTCGACACCTTTCCGATCAATGGAATTGAGTTATATTCATAACTCCTACACGGTACAACGGTAGCACAAACGAAAGCAGGCAGATGTCTCCCCTTTGTAATTTTTTAGAGCTCTTGTCCAAAACCTTTACGGAGGCATTCGTAAAGAGGCTTGTGTCTATGGCGCCGGGGTGTACACGCGAATCTCCGCAGCCTGCGATCCACGTCTCCTCACGGCAACATACAACTTGTCGAGTTCTGCCGAGAAGAATCCCGTCCGAGCCCCGCTGACTGTTTTGATTCGGCCAATCTCGTCATAGTGGTCAGAATCCCGCTGTTGGAACACCGAAATCCCGCCTTCTCCTCCGATCGCATAGATCCGGTGACGCTGCTCGTCGTAGAAGACGTCGTCGCAATCGCCGACTGCAGACAGAGAGGCAATCCGCTTACCTTGAACAGTGTCCAGCACGATGAGTCGCGCGGGAAACCGTCTTACCACAAATAATCGATGGTTCTGCTGGTCCAGGGCCATTGGATAGTTGGCGAGTGGTCCTCCCGTCCCCCACGACTCCACTATCGCTCGTGTCTTACGATTTGCCACGGCGATCTTCCGGGATCCAGGCAGGTTGACGAAGATTCTCGATCCATTCTTCTCGAGTTGGAAGGATTCGGGATGTGCGTCTAATTTGATGTCCGCGAGTTTCGTTCCTTCTTGATCAAGTTCACCCAACGCGCCTCCTCCGTAGCCGACCCAGATGTGGCCACTGCTCGGATCAACGCGAAGGTTGTCGGCATCCTCTCCGTACGAAATCGATTTCATCAGGACGACACGATTGTCATCCCTTACACAATGGCGCAGAAGAAGATCAAAGGTATCACATGGCTTGACGACATCCTATGCTCGGCTGTTTCGCAAGATTCGGCGAAGCTCGCCGGACAAGAGGCCGCGGCGGTCCTGCGCGATCGCCATCACTTACGTTACTGGAGGCGATGACTTGCGCGAAAACCTCAAGCAGGCATTGCATCTGCGACCGACTCCGCGATATAACTGTCCATCGCCTGACTTAGCTGAGAATCGATCTCGTCTGCAATTGTCATCACGCCAATCAGCACCACTCTAAAATCAATGGTTGCCAGGTTTTTCTGTAACGTATTAAAAATGCAAACTTGCAACATCCGCGACTCTTCCACCATCATGGCTGCGGTGTAGCCTTGCCTACACCGATCAATTCCATGTTCCGATGCGGCCACTGACACCAATTCCTTGCTGCCAATCGGTTTAGTAGATTCAAGGCGAGACACCAGATCACGAAAGATTTGAGGCAGATGACTGGTGCGCAGCTCGTATGTCATCGGAATTGCCATCACTCTCTTATCAGTCCTGATACGGTCAAACCACTCACGAATGGTGGCCTCCGCCGAACGTTGCAGGATCGCAGCTACAGTTTCCATCACGCGAGGAAGCTGGGGACCAATCTCCAGACCCTGCTTGATGGCCTTGATAAGCGCCGGGACTTCAATCGGCTTGACCAAAACATGATCAGTCTGCTTCAGAATGGCACGAGCCGCAGCATCCATCTCCGGAAAGGCACTTAACAGCATCGTGACGGCTTTGGGATTGGAGTGGCGCATTGCACTCACGATCGTCAGTCCATCTCCTGCTCCTGGCATATGGAGATCACTCAGCAGCAGGTCGAAGGTGGTTGAGCTGATGTGCTTAAGAGCTTCAGAGACGCTGGCTGCCGTTGTCACGGCGAAGCCATATTGCTTTAGTACCTTCTCCAAGCTATGACGCACAATTTCATCGTCATCCACTAGCAGAATTCTGGTGTCGGCCATGCATTGCCTCATTCGTCTGGCGCGTTGCCGTGGATGGAGTCGGTTGCTCCGCGGTTCAGCACTTGGCTATTAGATGCCGTGTCTAAGCTTTATGTGGTAACCCCACCATTTAAAGCCAGTATCAACTTATGCGATTGGACGCCCCTAAGAATGATGGTCAATCTAGCTCACGGCCAACAGCGGCCTCGCTCGAGCGGCTTGATTCTCCATGGGTGCTTTAGATGGTCAGCTAGCGGCTGCTTATGGCCTTCTCGGTGGCGAGCGGAGCGGTGATGCCGGGACCCATTTCGTCGATCGCCTCGACCGTGCTGTCGTCGGTTGAGGGGCGGCCATCGCGAACGCTCTCCGCACCGAGGGAGTTTTCGCTTCCAGCAGGTGCCGCGCGATCAATCTTAGTGGGATCGGATTTGGGGGGTGTGTCCTTGCGGATGTTCCTGGTTGTCTCTTTCTGGGGCCTAGACATGATGCACTCTCCTCGTTCTACCTGAGAGGTAGGATGCAAGGAAGCGGGGGCGCGCTCGCCGCTCGGGGTCGCGACGAATGAAGATCGTTGTTATCACGGATGTTTTTGTCGTGGTAGCAGGACGATCGCCTTCCCGCCGAAACCACTCCCTTTATCGGGGGCGAATAGGCATTCGCATCAGCTACGAGCGCAATTGAGTAGGAAACCACAAGAGCGGCTGGCGCACCGGATAGTTGCGGATGATCTCCCGATCGGTTGGGTCCGGGTTTAGGTGAGTCCATAGCTCCAGATAGTCGCCATGCTGGCAGGCCAGGCCAGTGAAAAGCAGCCCCGGAGATCGGACCGGAAGCGATTCGAAGTGCTCAACGTCTTTGTTATAGGGCCACGTAGTTTTATCGCGCAAATACGGATAGAGAAAAGCTGCTCCCTTGCAGATGCCGCGACCGTCCCGCAAAGCAAATGTAAACAGATCGTCTCCGTCACGCTGCAGCGATTGACACAGCATCGCCATGGTGTCGAAGTTGAAGATGGAGTAGCTATAGGGCTTGGTGCGCGCGAGTTCTTTGGGAAAGCTTCCATTGGGTGCCATCTGGTCCGGTACAAATAGATCCTTGTACTGTGCACGAACCTCGTCTCTTGTCTCCTCATCGTCAGCCAATCGAGCAAACTCTGCCGCCTGCAACGCCCAACAGACTGCATGATTGTTCGTTGTTTTTCGTTCGGCCGTGCCCTTCTCGCTCGTTTTCATCCAGTGGAGATATTCGCAAAACCAGCCATGAAGCGACGCCTGCTCCGGCTTGGTGAGGATCTCGGGAGCAAGGATGCTGGCAGCACGGGCGACTTCCACGAGGTGCAGAGTGTCTATGACGCCGGAAAAGCGTCCTGTCGAAACGCCATGAACACCTTGAGAATATTCGAGGTTTGGACTCATCCGGGTAGCTGGGGTAATGAACCACGCGCGCAGGTGGTCGGCGGCATGTTTGCCGTAGCGACGATCACGCGTCAGCAACCAGGCTGCGGTAAGAGCGGGCATCTGGATGGATAACGCGACCATTGCTTTTCGGTGATCGTTGAAGTTGTCAGGGTTGCTCTCGCCATCGCGATTGATGTATTTGCCGCCAGGATCGGCCGGGTTGGGCCAAAAATAGTCTGCTTGAGAGAAAAAATCGTGCGGCCCCCCTGGGCTTCGCGAAGAGGGATAACTGGTGATCGTGCGCGGCGGCAGGTCAACGTACTGAGCGGCGGCGTGCAGGATGCGGGCGCGGTCGGTGCGCTCGACTAAATCATAGCCATTCATCTTTTTGCGTGGATCTGCTGCAAAGGCAAAGTGGCCGACGGCCGCAAGCGTTCCGGCGCAGAAGGTGCGGCGTGAGAGTTGCTTCGTTCTGTAGTGCATAGACCTCTTAACGGGAACTGAAACCCTTTTGCAGCTGATGCTGAATCACTTCTTCGCAGCCATCGCATCAACCTCTGAGGCCGCCAGCAGAAAACCACCCACTCCATACACATAGCTCGCGGAAGGTTTGAACTTGCCCGGCTGACCATCGATCGGCTGAATAGACCCCAGCCGTCCATCGGCATAGATGTGCGTCAACATTCCCTCCCACGCGCGCTTCACCACTGTTTCGAACTTCGGTCGATCGAGCACCCCGTGATTGATCCCCCAAGCCAGCGAGTAAGTGAAGAACGCAGACCCCGAGACCTCTGGCAGATCGTACGCATCGGGATCGAGCAACCCGCTGCGCCACAAACCATCTTTGCCCTGGATAGCCGCGATGCGTTCGGCCATCTCCTTGTACTGGGCGATGTACTTTGCGCGGCTGGGATAATCCTTTGGCATCACCTCCAGCACCTTCACGAATGCGCCCATGACCCAGCCATTGCCGCGCGCCCAAAAGAGCTTCTGCCCATTGTTCTGTTTCTGCGTAAGGTACCGGCTATCGCGAAAATACAAATGTTCGACCGGGTCATACAGGCTCGCCGAAGTCTCCCACCATTCGCGGTCCATGTAGTCCAGATAGCGTCGGTCGCCGGTCGCGGCCGACATCCGTGCGAGCACAGGCGGCGCCATGAACAGTGCATCGCACCACCACCAAAGCAGCTTGGCCGGATCGTCACGACGCACCACAAGCCGGTCCAGAATCGCCTTCGTGTCCGCCGCCCGCACCGCATCGCGCCTCTCCAGATACAGATCCAGATAAGCCTGACCCAGCGCTATATCGTCCGCATCGGGAAACCGCGCATCCAGCAACTTCCAGTCGAATCCCTGCGCCATCTTCACCACAGCATCGTGGTATCGCGCATCACCGGTAGTCTTCGACGCTGCCAGCAGCCCGTCATATAAAGCCGCGAACGTCCACTGCTGATTGAATACCGGCTCCGCTCGCGCAAGCTGCCAGTCCGCAACCTTCTTCGCCACTTTGCGCACATCCGCATGAGTGATCACGGGCGATAGGTCAGTCGCCAAAGCTCCCGGATCATCCGGCGAATCCCCCGACGACGCCCGGTCCACCGAAGACGGCGTAGCCTCAGCGACCTTAGGCGCCGCCTCTTGGGCAGCCGCCAACCTCACCAATCCCGCCAGACTCACCACCATCGCGAGCGCCCACACGCCGCGCCGCACCCAATCCTTCACCCTCATCATCCTGCGTTCACCATTTCTTCCTCTGCAAAGGACACCTGCCGTACGAACCAGCAGCAGTGCCGCCAATCGCGCGAGCCTCATCCTCCGCAAGTCACAGCAGCCTTTATATCACCCTGGCAGCACCGAAATCTCAACTCCCTGGCGACGGGTCGGTACCAATCTTAATGAGCAACCCCTCCGAGCCCTGAAGCTCAACGAAGTGATCGACCCGCTCTCCCTCGCGGTCATAATTCGTAGCGGCGATAACGTCTCCGGTTTCTGCGAACGCCTGAACAGAACTGTGCCCGAGATTCAGCAGGATCAGTAAGCGTTCCTCTCCCCCGGTGCGCTCGTAGCGCAAAACATTCTCGTCTGCAGTGACGGAAGCCATCAGACCGCCTATCAACACTGGATGCTTGCGCCTGAGGCCAATCAACTTGCGATAGAGGTGCAGGATGGAACCTCTATCCTGCTCCAGAGCTTCGACATTCACTAACGCATGATCGGCGCCGAGCGGTAGCCAGGTTCGTTGACCGCCCGTGAAACCACCCAGACGGGAACCGTCCCATGGCATCGGAGTCCGTTCTGGATCGCGCCCCATCCCAATCCCCGGCTGATTCTTTTCAGCAGGATCCTGCACTTCCTCCGGCGAGATCGACACATTCGTCATGCCGATCTCTTCGCCGTAATACATCGTCAATGTCCCCGGAAGTGTGAGCAACAGCATAGCTGCTATCGGAGCCTGCTCAACGCCTACTCTCGTCGCGATGCGAGCATTGTCATGATTCCCCAACACCCAGTTTGGCCACGCTCCCGCCGGCAGCACACTCGTGTATTCAGAGATGACCAGTGCGACGGCCTCCGCGTTCCACGCACTCTGGAGCAGGAGAAAGTTGAACGGCAGATTCGCACCCTTCAAATCTTGTCCGTAGTAAGTCATCAGGTCCTTCACGGGAAGGTATATCTCGCCAATGAGGACGCGCCCGGGATAGCTGTCGATCACCGCTCGCATCTCGGCTACCACGGCATGTACCTCCGGGCGATTGGAGTTATAAACCGGTAGCACGCGGTTGCCCGAGGACTGTCCCGGGCCGTAGTAAGGATTCGGCGGGTTATCGCGATACTGATCATCCTTGATCATCAGCCACATGACATCCACCCGAAACCCGTCTACACCTTTGTCCAGCCAAAACCGCAGCGCATCGTACATCGCTGTCCGAACCGCAGGGTTGCGCCAGTTCAGGTCTGGTTGCTCCTTCAGGAAGGAATGATAGTAATACTGACCCGTCACTTCATCCCACTCCCAACCCGAGCCGCCGAAGTTGCTCATCCAATTATTTGGTTCATCTCGCCACAGGTACCAGTCCCGCTTTGTACTTTCACGAGAGGAGCGACTATCCAGAAACCAGGGATGCTGATCCGAAGAATGATTGGGAACAAAATCGAGAATCACCTTTAGACCCCGACGGTGGACCTCTTCCAGAAGGCGATCAAAGTCCCGCAGGGTTCCAAAGATTGGGTCAACGCTGCAATAATCGGCAACGTCATAGCCGAAATCGGCCATAGGCGATTGATTGATGGGCGAGATCCAAATCGCCTCCACTCCGAGCTGCACCAGATAATCGAGTCGTTGCAGAATGCCATCCAGGTCTCCAATACCATCTGCATTGCTGTCCTGAAAGGAACGCGGATAAATTTCATAGATGACTGCGGATTGCCACCAGGCGAGATCCTGCATCTAACTTTGCTCCTGGAAAGAATCGAACTGAAAGATTGCTCGCATGATCAATGACCTCTGGTACAAAAACGCCGTCATCTATTGCCTCTCAGTCGCTACTTATATGGATGCTAACGGAGACGGCATCGGAGACTTTCAAGGATTGATGCGCCGCCTGGATTACCTGCAGGGGATGGGTGTTACGGCCATCTGGCTGATGCCCTTTCAGCCGTCTCCCTGTAAGGATGACGGCTACGATGTCGCAGACTACTACGGAGTCGACCCTCGCTATGGGACCCTCGGCGACTTTGTCGAGTTCACTCACGGCTGCCAACAGCGCGGAATGCGCGTGCTTATCGACCTGGTAGTCAACCATACCTCCAATGAACATCCTTGGTTCCAGCAAGCTCGTCGCGATCCGCAGTCCAAATATCGCGACTGGTATGTCTGGTCGAAGAAGAAGCCTAAAAATGCCGACTCGGGTGTAGTGTTTCCCGGCGTGCAGAAGTCGACTTGGGACTACGACGAAACTGCCAGGGCTTACTACTTCCATCGCTTTTACGATTTTCAACCGGATCTCAATACCTCCAATCCTGAAGTTCAGGCTGAAATCCTCAAGATCATGGGCTTCTGGTTGCAACTCGGAGTCTCCGGCTTTCGCATGGACGCCGTTCCTTTTGTCATCTCACAGAAGGGCGCGAATATCGCCAAGCCCGAAGAGCAATACGACATGCTTCGCACCTTCAGCCAGTTCCTCACCTGGAGGGAGGGAGAGGCGATCATTCTAGCTGAAGCGAATGTGCTTCCAGGCACCGATATGAAATACTTCGGCACCGCTGGCGAGCGCGTGCAGATGATGTTCAACTTTGAGGTGAACCAGCACCTCTTCTACGCTCTCGCCACCAGCGATTCTCGGCCACTCGTGAAAGCAATGCGGTCGACAAAATCGCGGCCCGCTACGGCGCAGTGGGGACAATTTCTCCGGAATCACGATGAGCTCGACCTCGGACGTCTGGAAGCCAAACAAAGAGCGGCTGTCTTTGATGCATTCGGTCCCGACCCGGACATGCAGTTGTATCAGCGCGGCATTCGGCGTCGACTGGCGCCCATGCTGCAAGGCGATCGTCGCCGGCTGGAACTTGCCTACAGCCTGATGATGACCTTGCCCGGGACTCCTGTGATTCGTTATGGCGATGAGATTGGGATGGGCGATAATCTCAAATTGCCCGAACGGAACTGCGCCCGAACGCCGATGCAATGGTCAACAGAGCCGAACGCCGGCTTCACGAAAAGCGACCATCCATTACTACCCGTTATCAGCGACGGCCCGTACGGCTTTCAACATGTCAACGTCGCAGACCAGCGCCGAGATCCTAACTCGCTTATGAACTGGATGGAACGCATCATTCGCATGCGCAAGGAAGTCCCTGAAATTGGTTGGGGCGACTTTTCTTTTCTTTCGACTGGCACTCCAAAGGTCCTGGCAATGCAATACGCCTGGCGTAACAACTCCGTATTGTGTGTGCACAACCTTAGCGGCGAGCCGCGCGAGATCCGCTTCTCAGTTGAGACCGACGAAAAGGAATGCGTGCTGGCCAATCTCCTCTCCAACGATCACAGCCAACCCGACTCCAGCGGTCGCCACTCCATGCTGCTCGAGCCCTACGGCTATCGTTGGTTTCGAGTTTGTGGTCTGGACTACCTGCTCAAACGAACCGCCCTTTGAGCAGGACAGTATTGTGGCCATCTCAACCATTCGATGGATGCCGATCTCGTCTGAACCCGCGTAGGATGTTGTTTCGATGGAACAACGCAGACAGATGGGATTGGCGGGAACGATCGCCGTTGTGACGGGCGAATCGATCGCGCTCGGGATATTCCTTACGCCGGCAGCCATGGCCAAGTCACTGGGCTCTCCTCTTCTTTTAGTTGCGGTGTGGTGCGGGATGGGCGTAATAACCATGTGCGGAGCGCTCTGCTACTCGGAGCTTGCAATGCGCTTCCCGTACGCAGGAGGAGAATACGTCTACCTTCGCGAGGGATATGGCAGCCGCATCGCCTTCTTGTATGGATGGATGGCGGCCGCCGTGATGGACCCTGGGATCGCTGCTGCACTCGCCGTTGGGGCAGCCCCATATGTCCTGTCGCTCGTTGGCGTTTCGGTGTGGATGCAACGATGGATTCCCGCACTCATCCTTATCGGCTTGGCAATTCTCAACTATGTAGGGACGAAGCTCAGCCGTCGCGTCATGGCAACGGCAAACCTCTTCAAGATCGCGGTGCTGCTCGCCCTGGTCGCCTGGGCATGGATCTCCGGACACGCCACGTCCGCCAATTTGATGCCGCTGGCGCAACGTCGTCCCGGTTCTGAACCGGTCTTCGCCGCGGTTGCCAGCGCTACTGTTGCCGCCTTCTTCAGCTTTGCCGGTTGGTGGGAGGCAAGCAAAATCGCTGGCGAGGTTCGCAACCCGCGACGGACTCTACCGCTGGCGTTCACCTCCGGTGTTTTTATCGTCACCGTTGTCTATCTTCTCGTCAGCGTTGCTTTCCTGTCTGTCGTGCCTTTGCAGCGCATCGTCTCGAACACAGCTTTTGTCGCGCAGTTTGGCCAGGCCCTCTTCGGCACAGTTGGCAGTAAAGTACTGTCTGCCTGCGTCCTGCTCTCCGTGCTTGGTGGCCTGATGGCGCTCACCATGGCAGCACCCCGCGTCTACTACGCAATGGCGAAGGACGGAGTATTCTTCGCGGCATTCGGTCGTCTCCACCCACGCTTCGGAACACCGGCAAATGCCGTGTTGCTTCAGACTGGGCTCGCTCTCCTCGTCCTCTGCTTCGGAGCGTTCGACCGCATTCTCTCCTTCATCATATTTTCGGCGGTCTGTTTCCTCGCGCTGTCCACCTCCACGCTCTTCCGCATGAAAGAGCCGGTAAAGCGATGGTGGTTCCCTGCTGCCCCGATCCTCTTTCTTCTCGGATGCACCGTCATCAATCTGATGATTCTGATGCATGATCCTCTTCCCGCACTCCTGGGGCTCGCCGTTGTGCTCTGTGGCGATCCTGTCCGCCGCTTCTTCTTCAACAAATCCACTGTCGTAACGTCCACCGTTACCGAACAAACAGTCATCTGAAAGGACGCAATTCTATGGCTCACATTCAACTTCCTGAAGGGCTGCACGGCATCCGCAGTGCAATGGCCTTTCGCCCCGAAACCGCCAAGCCACTGAACGAGCTGGTCGAAATTCTCCTGCACGGTCCAAACTCGCTTACTCCCGGCGAGCGGGAGCTGATCGCAACCTATGTCTCCTCTGAAAACGACTGCTACTACTGTCAAACCATTCACGGAGCGATTGCGGCCGCAAGCCTGAACGACAATGAAGCGCTCGTGAAAAAGGTGAAATATGACTTTCAAAGCGCAGAGATCTCTGACAAGTTGAAGGCTCTCCTCGTCATCGCAGGAAAGGTGCAGAAGGGCGGTAAACACGTCACTTCAGAGGATGTCGCGCGCGCCCGCGAATCAGGAGCGACCGATCTCGAGATCCACGACACCGTGTTGATCGCCGCCGCATTCTGCATGTACAACCGCTACGTCGACGGCCTGGCCACCACGCAACCACGAGACGAAGCGATGTACCGTGAGCGGGGCAAACGTGTCGCACGCGACGGATACGTCAGCGTAAGCAAAGAGTATCTGCCCGCAGAAGTCGCGCGCTAACGATTGCCACAAAACGCAAAGGAGCAATAACAATGCCACATATCAATCTGCCCGAAGGACTCCCAGGTATCACCAGTGGCTTTGCGTTTCGGCCCGAGACAGCAAAGCCGATGCGGGAATTGGCGCATCTGCTTCTACATGGACCCAATACATTGAGTCCCGCGGAACGGGAGCTGATTGCGACGTATGTTTCCAGCCAGAACGACTGTTATTTCTGCCAGACCAGCCACGGGGCGGCCGCGGCAGCCCATCTGGGAACGAACTCCGGCATCGTCGAGCAGGTGAAGCATGACTTTTTGCAGGCTCAAATCTCAGACAAACTTAAAGCACTCCTCGCCATCGCTGGTCAGGTACAACAAGGTGGAAAACAGGTCACCGCTGAAGCTGTCGAAGCTGCTAGAGAGCTGGGCGCAACCGATCTCGAGATCCACGACACGGTCCTCATCGCTGCTGCCTTCTCCATGTACAACCGCTACGTCGACGGGCTTGCCACGTGGCAACCTCAAGACTCTTCGATGTATGCCAGCATGGGAGAGCATCTGGCTGTCTACGGCTATCTAACCCCGTCTGTAACCCCTTCTGTAACCCCGAAGATAGGCAATTAATTTTTCCCAAACCTGTCCTACGAGTTATCTCCAACTCGGTACAATTAAAGTAGAGATTAAAACACAGGGCTGCCTTCGGCGAAAGCCGCGGCAGCCCTTCGCATTTAGCCGTCCACAACGAACCACAAACTCACCACGAAAGGACCACGAAAGGACCACGAAAGGACCACGAAAGGACCACAAAAAACATAGCCCACGCGCACCTAAAATCTCCGCCTCCCTAAGTGGCACATCTGCTTCCCACCTCTAACCCACACAAAACAAGTATTTTAGGCCTAACCCTCATGGATGCAATATTTTAGCGCCACACCCCGCCGCTAAACTACTGTATCTATTCCACTTGTCTCCAAAATACCCCCGAGAGGGGGAGGGGGAGGGGGGCCCCACCACCGATTCGAAAATGTATTTTTTATCCTTATTTTTTCTGCTGTCTTTACCGATGACGGTGACGATAGTGTGGTCGGGGCGCGCTCCACGCCGAGTGGAACTACACCTATTGCAGGAGTCTCATCGGCCGGCGCGTTTCGCGTAGGCCGGAGGCAGTGAGTGCTGCGAGGAGAAAGCCGGCCGAGGTAATCATGAGCGCCGGTCCCATTCCGCGCGTCTCCGACAATCGGCCAACTGCGTAGGGAGCGGCCGCGCTCACGACGCGGCCAAGGTTATAGGCAAAGCCCATTGCTCTGCCACGCAGCGCCGTGGGAAACGCCTCGCTGGCAATGACACTGAAGCCGCTGAAATAGCCCGATCCCCAGAAGCCGATGACAGGGCCCCATAAAAACAGCGCTGTGCTGCTCCCCACGAGCGCATAGACGGGAACCACGCATGCAGCGACGATCAGATAGGTGATGTATGTCCGCTTGCGGCCAAAGCGGTCGGCGAAATAGCCGAAGCTGGTGTAGCCGAGGAAGGTTCCGGCCTGCATGAGAATCGTCCAGCGGGCGGTGTGAAGGATGTCCAAGCCATGGCCACCCTGCGCGATGGGCAGTGAGAGAAAAGCAGGTACCCAGGAGAAGAGCCCCCACCAGGCGAAAAGGCTGGCTGCATTCATCATCGTGATAATGAGGGTGCTTCGGCCAAGGGCGCCGCGGAAAAGTTGCCAGAATGGGCTGCCCAGCCGCGGTTCGCTCGTCCAGACCTCGGGCTCCTTCACCTTGCAGCGTATCCACACTGTAAGGAGTGCAGGCAGCATGCCGACCAGGAATACGGCGCGCCAGCCGAAGTGTGGCATCACCAGCGCGGCGACCAACGCGGCCAGCGCATAACCGATAGCCCACGAACTTTGCACGATACCAAGCGCCTTGCCGCGGTGCTCATCGGGCCAGGTCTCGGCGACCAACGCTGCGCCGGCAGCCCATTCGCCTCCCATGCCAAGGCCAAGCAGCATGCGGCAGGTGGCGAGTTGCGGGACGGTATGGACAAATGCGCTTAGCCCCGTACAGACGCAGTAGATGAGGATGCTCATGGAAAGAGCGCGAGTGCGTCCGAGGCGGTCGGCGACAAAGCCGAAGAAGATGCCACCGATGGCTGCGGCGATCAACGTGAGCGACATGATGCCACCAGCGATGCCGGCGGACATGTGCAGCTCTTTCTGTGCCGCAGGGATCACCATGGAGTACAGCATCACGTCCATGCTGTCGAGCATCCAGCCAAGCGATGCAGCCAGGAGTGCGTTGCGGCGCGCAGGCTCGGCCGCAAGCTGCCAGAAGGTGCGTGACTCCGAGTTCAAGGTCTCGGCAATGAACATAGACTCTTCAATGGCGCTGCGTTTCGAAAAACTCGCTCTGCGTGCGTTTTGGTCTTGAATCTGCCATCGATCAAATACTTTAGGTGAGCATGATCGTACGCCAAGCGGCCGCCGACGACGAGATGGAGTGGGGTTCGTGCGCGGTCTCGCCGCCTGCGACCCGCACGTTGGGCGTATCCACGCGGTATCATCTCCGTGGCTAGCTACGGTCGACAGCTCTTCGACGAGAACGACGAGATTCGTGATGACTATGCGGTTTCTGTGTTGAACGCCAGAGAGGCCTTTCGCCAGCGTTTCGGAGAGGACGGGTGAGTTTTTCGCATGCGTATCGCAATTGACAGCGGTGGCACCTTCACTGACTGTGTCTACGTTGATGACGGCCAGTTGAAGGTGCTGAAGCTCTTCTCCACCCCACAGCAGCCCAGCCATGCGGTGTTGGACGCGGTCCTCAAGGTCACGCACGATGGCGCGAGGCTGGAGGTTCGTCATGGCACGACGGTCGGAACCAATGCCATGCTTGAGCGGCGCGGCGCATGTGTCGCTTACGTCACAACCATAGGCTTTGAGGATGTGATCGCCATCGGACGGCAGGCGCGGCCCAGCCTGTACGATTGGTTCCGCTCACCTATGCCCTGTATCGTTCCGCCCCCGTTGCGCTTCGGCGTCGAAGAGCGAACCAGCGCTGAGGGAGAGATTTTGCGTTCGCCAACTTCCGAGCACCTCGCCCGGCTACGCGAGAGAATCCGTGAGAGCGGCGCGGAGTCCATCGCACTGTCATTGCTCTTCTCCTTTGCGAATCCTCACAACGAGCGACTGGTTGCACGGGCGCTCGAGCCGCTCGGGCTACCCATCTCCATCTCTCACGAGATTCTGCCTGAGTTTCGCGAGTACGAGCGCGGATCGACTGTGGTCACCAACGCCTATCTGGCCCCGATGGTCAGCGGTTACATTCGCGAACTTGAGCGGTCGTTGACCGAGCGCTTCCCTGCCGGCACCGTGCAGGTCATGCAGTCCTCGGGTGGTATTGCCTCCGCCTCACTCTCTGCGCGCGAGCCTGTCCGCACGGTGCTCTCCGGTCCCGCTGGCGGGGTCATCGGCGCTTATCGCATCGCGTGCGTTGCGGGCTTCACGAAAGTTATTGGCGTCGACATGGGCGGCACCTCGACCGACGTCTCTCTGATGGATGCCGCTGAGGGCGGACCGAAGACTACCAACGAATCCGTCGTCTCCGAGCTTCCGGTCAGCGTGCCGATGCTCGACATTCACACCGTCGGTGCAGGCGGGGGGTCGCTCGCGCGCTTCGACGAAGGCGGTGCGCTGCATGTCGGCCCGCAGTCCGCGGGTGCAGTGCCCGGCCCCATCTGCTACGGTCATGGTCAGCAGGCGACCGTCACCGATGCTAACCTCATCCTCGGCAGGCTCGATCCCGACCTATTCCTCGGCGGAGCGGTACGCCTGGATGACGGGCGCACGCGCGAAATCATGGAGCGCACACGCGGCTGCCTGGTCAGCGTGGAGCAATACGCCACCGGCATCCTCGTGCTCGCTGAGACAGCTATGGAGAAGGCCATCCGTGTCATCTCCATCGAGCGAGGCTACGATCCGCGCGAGTTCACCCTTGTCAGCTTCGGCGGTGCAGGACCGCTGCACGCCTGTTCGCTGGCAAAGTCACTGCACATTCCCCGGGTGCTTGTGCCGTGCATGCCTGGTGCACTATCCGCATTGGGAATTCTGATGGCCGATGTCGTGCGTGACTACTCGCAGACTGTCATGCTGCCGCCCGATCCGCAGCGGCTCGAGCCATACTTCGCCAAGCTTGAAGAGCGTGGTACAAAAGATCTCGCGAACGAGGGGCTCACTGGAGAGGGGGTACGATCCGCCGATCTTCGTTACGTTGGCCAGGGCTATGAGCTGAACATACGCGCAGGGGCGAACATCCTCGACGACTTCCACCGCGCGCACAGCAAGCGCTATGGTTACTCGGACACGGCGAAGGCAGTCGAAGTGGTAAACATCCGTGTACGGCTCACCGCGAAGACCGGCCAAATCGAGCTTCCCCGCCAGGATCCACGCGTAGGGGACGGCTCGCAGGCTGTACTCAAGATGCGAGACATCCGCTTCGCCGACGAGTGGCGGCAGAGTAAGGTGTATCAGCGCGATTTGCTTATCAGCGGAGATACGTTTGCCGGACCCGCGCTCATTACCGAGTACAGCTCAACTACCGTGCTGCCACCCGACTGCCGTGTATGCGTGGATGAATACGCCAATCTCGTCATCGAGGTGAACTGAACCATGTCGTTAATCATCGGAGAGCCGAGAGGCCCTGGCGCAACAAAGTTGTACTCATCGAACGTCGACCCGATCGAACTGGCGGTATTCAAGAGCGCAACGCACTCGATCGCCGAGGAGATGGGGGCTGCCTTGCGTCGCACATCCTTCTCCCCGAACATCAAGGAGCGTCGAGACTATTCCTGCGCGGTCTTCGATGGCCACGGACAGGTGATCGCGATGGGAGACCATATGCCTGTACACCTTGGCTCCATGCCCATGTCCGTCCGCGCGGCCATCGATACGGTGGAACTGGATATCGGCGACATCGCTATCCTTAACGACCCTTACACCGGCGGAACGCACCTGCCTGACATCACGATGGTGCTTCCCGTTTTTGTTTCGGATGAAACTTCACCGCTCTTCTATGTGGCCGCGCGCGCCCATCACGCCGATGTCGGCGGCTTCTATCCCGGCTCGATGGGCCTCTGCCGCGAGATCTACCAAGAGGGGCTCCGCATTCCACCGGTCAAGATTGTCGAAGCGGGCAACCTCAATCGCTCCATTCTTCAGCTTATCCTGCATAATGTCCGCACCCCAGGCGAGCGCGAGGGCGATCTCATGAGTCAGATCGGCGCCTGCCGCGTTGGTGAGGCACGGCTGCAGGAACTCATCGAAAAGTACCGTGCTCCAGTCATTCGCAACCTATCAGCAGAGCTGCTTGACTACTCCGAACGGCTAATGCGCGCTGAGCTCGCCAAGGTGCCTAGCGGAACCGTTAGCGCGGAGGACTTTCTCGATAACGACGGTTTCAGAGACGAGCCCATTTGTATCAAGGCCGCGATCAGCTTCAGCGCCACCGACCGCAGCGTCAGAATCGACTTCGAAGGCTCAAGCGCACAGGTCGAGAGCAGCATTAATGCCGTCTACGCTATCACCTATTCGGCCGTCTACTACGTCTTCCGCTGCCTGCTGCCGGGGGATGCGCCCGCAACGGCCGGCTTGATGCGACCCATCACCGTCGTCGCGCCCTCCGGATCGATCGTCAATGCAACGCTCCCTGCGCCGGTTGCTGGTGGTAACGTTGAGACCTCGCAACGCATAGTCGATGTTCTGCTACGCGCGCTCGCTCAGGCGCTGCCGGATCGTATCCCAGCGGCGAGTTCCGGTACGATGAACAACCTTACGATCGGTGGCATTGATCCTCGCACGGCTCGCCCCTTTGCCTACTACGAGACCATCGCCGGAGGCATGGGAGCACGGCCAACCGCCGACGGAATCTCCGGCATTCACACGCACATGACCAATTCTTCGAACACGCCTGTTGAGGCGCTTGAGTATGCGTACCCATTCCGCGTGCGTTCCTACATGTATCGCACCGGCTCGGGTGGCGCAGGCAGATATCGCGGCGGCGATGGCATCATCCGCGAGATCGAGGTCACAACTCCAGCGCGCATCACGCTGCTCACCGATCGCCGCATCTTCCCGCCCTATGGGCTCGCGGGTGGAGAGGCAGGAGCCGTGGGTCGCTCCATATTGCTTTCCAGCACAGAGTCGAAAGAGCTACCAGGCAAATGCAGCTTCGAAGCAAAGGCCGGTGACGTCATTCGTATCGAGACGCCCGGTGGAGGCGGCTGGGGTGCTGTCTCCACACGAGCCTCGCCAGAAACATCGAACCAGAAGTAAACACTTCGAAGCCAAAGACACAGGAGCGCCCGTGATTCTCGCCGCTTGGCGGCGCATCCGCATCCCAGGCCGCTGCCACATCTGCGTCGGTCGGCGAGACATACAGATTGCCCAAGCTGTCCACCGCCACCCCAACCGGCTCGTTCACCTCGGCGCTGGTCGCCGCGCCTCCATGGCGGCGTCGCGGAGGGCGCGGGCGATGATTTTGGCGCCGCGGTCGTGGCCGTCGAGGCCGGGCTTCAGAATGCGGATTGGGGGCTTAGGCATGCGAATGTGCGTATACGGTTTGGGGCTCGGTCCAGGGGGTACCCCCCTCTCCCCTTGGGGTATTTTGCAGGGAAGTGGCTTGTTGTCTTTGGCTTACAGGGAGGGGGTGTCTGTAAAATATTGATTCTGCTTGAGTTGTGGCTAAAATATCTGGAATCAGCTACTTGCTGTGACTGCTTTAGGATTGACTGGTTTGTCTTTTCCTCTTCTTCCATTATAGAGAGGTGGGTGGGGTAAATAGGACAGGCGTTCTGAGCAGTGTTCATGCGGGTTTTCGTGATTCTTGGGGGTTGACACGATTTACGAAAACAGGGGTCTCTCCACTGCGCAACGGACGGTGAGATTGTCCGGTGCTTCGGTCGAGATGACGTTTGTTGTTTGTTGTTGGAGGGAGCAGGAACCCGCGAGGCTGCCCGCAACCAGCGAGGGCGCGATGAAAGCGACCACTTTTGTGGCGATTTCAGAGGGTTTGCGGGTAAAAAAAACACGTTTCGAGCAATTTCGGCTGGAATTGGACGTGAAATTGGCGGTTTGTGAACCCATCGTCAGTACCGCGAAACGTCATCGTGGGCGCGGGGTTTCGTCAGTTTTCTTAGTGGCGGCGCATTTTTTGGAGGGGGTGGATGGTGGAGGACGGGCGATGGTGAAAGGTGGCCCGTTTGTGGTCGCTTCGATGTGAAGGCCGGTCAGGTCGTGTCGAGTGTTTTGGCTCGTTGATTGGCAAGTTTGGGTAGTGGCAGAGCCGGCGCTTTCAAGAGCCGTCATCCGCTGTTCCTCGCCTCATAAACTTTACCGCTGCGAACAGGCCGTTGCACAGTGACACCTACCATCTATGCTGCACATTTCGCGAGGGTTGATGATGAAGAAAAATTGAGCCACAAAGGGCGCAGAAAGATTGCGCTGATGAGCGCGTGCAAGCAACGTCGTCGCGAATTTAGAGAGACCTTAACGAGGACTTCCAGCATCGGATGGGTGGAAGTAGCTCGAGAAGGACTTTGGAGGCACCGCGATGAAACACATCATTGGAGCCGCACGAGCGGCACGCACAATCACACTCGTTCTGATGACCGTCAGTCTGATGGTTGGATCTGATTCATTCCTGAGGGCGCAGTCGGACACAGGCCGCGTTATCGGAACGGTCACAGATGACACAGGCGCTCTGCTTCCCGGAGCGACCGTCACCTTAACGAACCTCGACACCGGCATTGCGCAGACCCGGACGTCGGGAAGCGACGGAAGCTTTACCTTCGCAGCGCAGACGCGCGGGCACTACCGCGTTGAGGCCGCAGCCACCGGCTTTGCCTCCCAGAAGCAGGACTTCGAGCTGCAGATCCAGCAGGTGCAGACAATCGAGTTCAAGCTTGCACCAGGATCGGCGGCCACTACGATCGATGTCACTGACGCAGCGCCGATCGTAGATCTTTCAACCTCGTCGACCGGAGAAGTTATCGAGGGACGACAGGTTACGGATCTCCCTCTGGGACAGCGGAACTTCCTTCAGCTGACGACTCTCACACCTGGAGTAACACGCGGCGCCTATGGCTCTGACGCCTCGGGCATCAACGGCAACGTCGAGACATTGCGCTACGCCGATAGCGGGGGTGGAGCGCTGACCGTGAACGGTCTGCGGCCTCAGTCCAACAACTTCCTTTTGGATGGCACGGACAATAACGAGTCCCTCGTCAACACGATCGTTGTCTTCCCTTCGCCAGATGCAGTTCAGGAGTTCCGCGTCACGACTGCTGTTGCACCGGCTGAGTTTGGCCGGGCAGGTGGCGCGATCGTCAACACCTCCATCAAGTCCGGTACAAACCAGATCCACGGAACGGTCTTCGGCTACTTCCGTGATCAGATCTTCGACGCGAGTCCGAATTACTTCAATCCGACTGCAGCCGTTCCCCCTTTCCAGCGCAAACAGTTCGGCTTCGCCGCAGGTGGCCCCATCCTCAAGGACAAGCTCTTTATCTTTGGTGACTACCAGGCCTTGCGCCAGAAGCAGCCGCAGGATGAAGGCTTCCAGACGGTTCCGACGGCTTTGATGCGCCAAGGCAACTTCACTGAATTATTGGGTCTCGCCACGACGACGCTGCCGAACGCCTCCTTGACCGGCTGCAACACTGTAACCACTGTCAGCGGACACACCTACAGCACGTCGGCCACAAACTCCCAACAGCTTTTCAACGCCAGCCCAGACAACGGCGCGATCTTCGATCCAACGACATGTTTGCAGTTCGCTTCCGGTGGCGTCGCGAATGTCATTCCCACCGCTCGGCAAAACCCCGCCGCCATCAACTATCTCAATGCCTACAATTCGCCCAACACGACCGGCGTGATCAATAATTACTTCGTCATCCGCCATAACATCACGAACTACAACGACTTCAACGTTCGTCTCGACTATCATCCGTCCTCCAAGGATTCCCTCTTCGCGCGTTATAGCTACGGCCAAGACAACAACACCGTGACGAGCCTGTTCACCAACCTTCCGGCTGGATTTGCCTCCGGGAACAACGTCAATCATCCCCGCGCGGTTGTAGCCGGATACACGCGCATCTTCAAGGTGAATCTGATCAACGAGTTCCGTTTCGCCTACGTCCGTCCGGAGTACGGGTACATCAACCCCTTTGAAGGCGAACCGATATCAGCCAACCTCGGCATCGTGAATGCGAACCGTAGTCCACTGCTGGGTGGTGGAGCACTGATCGGCGGCAGCAACACCGAGATAGCCTACACCGGCGATGGCGGACCCTACCAGGTGCCCGAGAAGACCTTCCAGTTCGCAGATGATGTGACCTATACGCGTGGCAACCATGCCTTCAAGGCTGGCGTTAACATCATTCACCGCGAAGTGGACTTCTTCCAGGGCAACGACTCCAAAGGCTATTTTGTTATTGGGGGCGTCAACTTCCCGGGAACCGGACGCTTCACGGGGTATGAGACCTCGGAACTGCTCAGCGGCTTCACCGATTACGAGATCGGCGTAGCCAGCACTTTCTTCAAAACATTTAACTATGAGACTGGCTACTTCGTTCAGGACGACTGGAAGGTGAGTCGCCGTCTGACCCTGAACCTGGGGATTCGCTATGACCTCTACACCTATCCTTACGAGCAGAATAACGATCAGGCAAACTACAACCTTCCCTCCGGCAATCTCTTATTTGCAGGCGTGAACGGCAATTCGCGTTCGCTGGTCAATACAGACACGAACAACGTCGCCCCCCGCATCGGCTTTGCCTTTGATGTCTTTGGGACCGGCAAGACTTCGCTGCGCGGCGGCTACGGCATCTTTTACTTCTTGGATCGCGGCGGCGTCGGCAATCAGCTGTCAAACAATCCGGGCTTCAATGGAGTGCAGGAGTTCACAGCAACCAGTGGATATCGGGTGACCTTCACCGGCCAGGGTCCGCTGAACAACAACAATAGCAATCTTGCGACTGCCGCACTGCCTCTGCCGGTCTTTGGCGCCTCGGCTGTGACCCCGTCGCTGCTAGCGAATTCCAGCCTGATTGCGCAACTGCCGTACAACCAGAACAGCGCGGTGCAGCAGTACAACCTCCAGGTGCAGCAGCAGCTGGATCGCTTTACCTCAGTCACCATCGCCTATGTCGGAAACAAGAGCGATCACCTCATGACCTGGTTCAATACCAACGCGCCTGTTCTCGGCACGGGCTTACCGACCTATGCCAATCGTCAGACGATCGACGAGGGTGTTGCTGGGGGCACGGGGCATTACAACGGTCTGCAGATTTCGCTCAACCGCACTGTAGGCAATAACCTCATGGTGACCGGCGCGTATACGTACTCGCGCACGCTGGATAACTCGAATGGCGCCTTCAACACCGGGACCAACGGCGCTGGAGGACGGTTCTTCATCACGCCGACTGGACCCTCATTCCTGCTCAACTACGGCAACTCCGATCAGGACCAACGTCAGGCGTTTGTCGCATCGGGGGTGTACAACCTTCCGTTTGGCCATGGTCAGAAGTACGGAGCCAACGTCTCGCGGCTTATGGACGAGGTGGTGGGCGGATGGCAGACCAATGCGATCGTCACGCTCCTGAGTGGGACACCCTTCGACGTCAACACAAGCGGCGTCAATAATGCCGGTATTGATAACCGCGCGGACGTGCTCGCATTCCAGCATGTGGCCAGGGGATTTGTGGGCGGTACGACGATTGCGAACCGTCTCACCTACTTTAGCGGGACCTTCGCTCCTCCACCTACGATCTCGGTGAACGGGAACCTGGTCTACACTCGCGCAGGGAATGTGAGTCGCAACCAGTTCTACGGCCCCGGTTACACCGCAGTGGACTTCGGCATCTTCAAGGATTTCACGATCACGGAGCGGGTAAAGTTCCAGCTTCGCGCCCAGGCGTACAACCTCTTCAATAACCCCGCATTCATCAATCCTGATGCCGACATTCACGATGGTGTTGCGAATGCAAACGGCACCTACACGACCGGCCCAGCTTCGAACGGCTTCGGCTCGATCAACGGAACCCGCCAGCAGTCGCAGAGAGAGTTGGAGTTCGCGGCTCGCATCAACTTCTAGACGCTCTGAACAATGGGCTGCCTGGTGAGTTGGCTGGTGTCTTGCGGGGCAGCTTTGCTTTCGATTGGGTTGTGAGCGTGGCAACTGAGAGGTGTTGCTGGCTGAACCGGGAAACTTCGCATATGGAGGCCACTTATTTCGTTTGGCATCTGCCATTAGCAGAAGTCACCAGCAAATCCGAAGAATATATCTCGGTCCACCAGACTCCCCTTTGAAGTGGGCGCGGCTTTTTCAAGCGCTATTTCAATGCGGTCCAGGTGCTGTCGGGATTGAATGTGGTCATTGCCTTTGCCGTGGCGGCGGTATCGTTGCCAAGATCCTTCTCGAAGACCACCTGGTCCTGATCGATGAGGAAGGTCTTGATGCCGGTGTTGCCGTACTTCGCCGGGTAGGCAACATAGGCGAATCCACCCGTCATCTTTCCGTTGACGACGTAAGACTTCGCGCCGCCTTTCGCATCGGGGCCCTGGCTATCCAGCCGCCGGAAGTAGTAACCGTAGTAGGGCTGGGCGTTGTCCGGCTTGACGGTGATTCCTTCGTCCGACGCGTATGCGACGAGCGGTCCAATTGGGCTGCGAGGAGCGCCCCGCACCGCCTCCCAGTACAAGCCGTTCTGCTGGCCTGCGTCGCTGATGAACTTCTGCGCGTACTGCTTCGCGCCGCCATGTTTCTGGGAGAAGTATTGAGCCTGGGATTGCGCCAGCGCTCCGCAGATATAGATGGCGGCGAGTTCGTCG
>Ga0209624_10000669_pt1 | contig 29993 bp, 26 predicted proteins | sample JacPinW_OM2H0_O1_FD_188565 | JGI IMG/M metagenome (GOLD analysis project Ga0209624, IMG submission 188565) | Forest soil microbial communities from Algoma, Ontario, Canada - Jack Pine, Ontario site 1_JW_OM2H0_O1 (SPAdes) (version 2) | ecosystem: Environmental > Terrestrial > Soil > Boreal...
CATTCCGCCGCGTACTCCTCGACCGCCTGCATCTCGGTGACGGAACTCTGTCTCCGCTCGGCGGACGTGGCCTGCATCTGGCTTTCGATGAGCCCGGCTACGCGCCAGATCATGGACTCGGCGGCAAAGATCCGAATGGCCATTTCTGCAAGTTTGTGCTGAATCGCTCCGAAGTCCGCGATGGCAGAGCCAAAAGCTTTTCGCTGCTTGGCGTACTTGATGGAGATCGCGAGCACGTTCTTGGCGGCGCCGACGGACGCGGGTCCAAGTTTCAAGCGTCCGATATTAAGCACGTTGAACGCGATGACGTGACCGCGCCCGATTTCTCCGAGAACGTTCTCGACGGGAACAGCTACGTTATCGAGATAGACCGCAGTGGTTGAGGTACCGAGAATGCCCATTTTATGTTCTTCGGCGCCGCTGCTGACACCGGGGAAGGCTCGCTCTACGAGGAAGGCGGTGAACTTTTCGCCACCGACTTTCGCGAAGATGGTGAACAGATCGGCCGCGCCGCCGTTGGTGATCCACATTTTCTGGCCGTTGAGTAGGTAATGCTTGCCGTCGGGAGCCAGGTCGGCACGAGTTCGCGCGGCAAGAGCGTCAGAACCCGCCAATGGCTCGGTGAGGGCATACGCCGCCAACAGTTCCATACGAGCCAATCGAGGCAGATATTTTTTCTTCTGCTCCGGGGTGCCGAAGTACACGATGGGGAGCGTGCCAATGCCGGTGTGCGCGGAGTGCCAGCCCGCATAGGAGGCATCGCGTCCCATGTGTTCGGCGGCTACCATCAGCGAGGGCAAGTCCATTTCCATGCCGCCAAATTCCTCTGGTATGGTCATGCCCGTAAGGCCCAGTTCCGCGGACTTCCGCAGCACGGCAAGGGCAGCGCCCGGCTGTTTCTCGCGGATGGCAGGAAGATTGGGTTCGACTTCGCTCGTCCAGAACTCATCGATCATACGACCGATCGCAAGATGCTCCTCGGTGAGATCTTCCGCAGTGAACACCTGGTCGGGGAGGACATCTTCAAAGAGAAAAGCTGAGCCTCTTGTCTTGCCTGGAGTTTCTGTTAGTGTCGTCATGATTCCGATGCCCCCTTTTGAAATTAACCATCTAAGTTCGTTGAAAGAATTCGAAGGCCGCGAACTGCCCCCGACGGATTGGCTGGTTCTGACTCAGGACCGCATCCAGAAGTTCGCGGATGCGACCGAAGACCGGCAATGGATTCATGTCGACCCGGAGCGAGCAGCGCCTGAGTCGCCCTTGGGCGGCACCATTGCGCACGGCTTCCTCACGCTTTCGCTGCTGAGCTATTTTTCCGGACAGGCGATTCGCATCCGGGAGGGAGTCGGGATACGCGTCAACTACGGACTGAATCGCGTGCGCTTCCCAGCGGCGGTGCGGGCGGGCTCGGCGATTCGGGCTCGCGTGACTCTGCTCTCGGTGAAGGAATCTGCGGCGTTCGTGGATATCATTTTCTCGGTGAGGATCGAGACTGAAGGCGCAGACAAGCCCGCTTGTGTGGCGGAATGGTTGGTGCGGTATTACCGGACATGATGGGACGTGGAATCGGAATCCGATCATATCGTCCCGCTTTCTGCGCACTGTAGCGAGGCCCGCATCAGGACCGCGATCCGATCGGGCATGATGGCAAAGCGCTCATCGTGGGTGAGCCCCTGGGCGTAACGGTAATAGATCTGCTGAACAATCACTCCGACCTTGAAGCGCGCAAAGGTCAAATAGAAGACCATGTCGTGGAGGCCGCGGCCGGTCGCCAGAGCATAGCGTTGAGCCAACTGGGCACGGGTCAAAGTTCCAGGAATGGTGGTGGGTGCAGAGCAGATTTCCTGCAGTTCGTCGGGGTCGCTGGGGTCGGTCCAATAAGCCAGGGTTGTGCCCAGATCGGACAGCGGATCACCCAGCGTACACATCTCCCAGTCCAGAACTCCGACGATCTTTGTAATGTCATTCGAGTCGAGTATGACGTTGTCGTACTTATAGTCGTTGTGAATCAGCGTGGTGTCGCTCGCCGCTGGAAGGTGATGCGTGAGCCAGGCGGAAATGCACCCGACTTCAGGCAGGTCGTGAGTGGCTGCATTGTGATAGCGCTCGATCCATCCCTTCACCTGGCGTTCGAGGTAGCCCTGCGGCTTACCCAAATCGCCCAGGCCGATCTGGTCGTAGTCGAGGCCGTGGAGGCGCACGAGGTGGTCGAGGAAAGCTTCGCTGAGCTGGCCTGCCAGGGCGGGCGACAGCAGCAGGCCGGGCGGCAGTTGTCTGCGCAGGATGATGCCTCGAATCGGCTCCATGAGGTAGAAGGGGGCGTCAAGAACCGAAAGATCGTCGCAATAAAGGATCACCTGGGGCGCAACCGGATAGGTTTCGTGCAACTTGCACAGCACGCGATATTCGCGGCCCATGTCATGGGCAGATTTCACCTGGCTGCCGAACGGCGGCCGGCGCAGCACCAGTTCACGACCACCCCAGGTCACGCGATACGTCAGATTCGAGTGACCCGAGGGGAACTGCTCGACGGTTGCCGGGCCGGGACCGTCGAAGTGCCGACCCAAGTACGCGCTGAGCCGAGCCAGATCAAGTTCTTCCCCGGCTCTGACGGCGACCGCGTTATCACAAGGGGCCAGCATTCTCTCGAACTCTTCGTCTTTCCGCAGCTGTGAACCTTCCTACCGATACGTGAGCAAGGATTCGTCCTCGATATGTGGGTGCGCATTGAACCTACTGAGCGTGAAGCGGTCCCCTGAACTTAGAAACTCGGTGAACGCTGCGTTGCGCGACATCCATGTCAATTGCAGAGTGTCCGCAGGCGACAAGTGCAAGGCTCGCCGCATGGCTACGCCAATCGGACCTCCGGAAGTAAACACCAAGCAATCGCCGGCTGGCGCTTGGCTGTTAACGATGGTCGCAATTCCCCGATCGACGCGCGCACAAAAGTCTTGCCAGGATTCCACATCATCGACCACTAACTCACCACTCACCCACATGCCGATGACCGCCTCGAACATTTGTTGGAAGCTTCCTTTTCGTTCGTCAGAGTCCGTGGCACGCTCGAACGCCCGGTGAAGATCGCGGACTTCGGGCGATTGATCCAGCACCCGCGGCAGACCTGCCTTCAAAACCGCTTCCGCCGGATATTCGTCGAACTCGTTCATCACCGCCAATTCGGGGAACTCTCGCCCTAGTTTTCGATAGGCTTCCTCGACCATGCGCGCGGTCCGCACTTGCCGGACACGAGGACCGGAGCAGGCGCGGCCGAAGAGCACTCCGCGGCGGGCCCAGTACTCGCCCAGCAGGCGGGCTTGTACTTCGCCGGTGGCGCAGAGTTTGTCATAGTTCGGCTCCAGAAAAGACGCCTGGGCATGTCGGACTAGAATAATGCGGCTCATACGTCCGGCTAACCAGCCCGCTCAAACAAACCCGCTGCTCCCTGGCCACCGCCGACGCACATCGTCACCACCCCGTAGCGCACTTTGTGGTCTTTGCGCCGCAGCATTTCGTTGGCCATGGTTCCGACCATGCGCGACCCGGTCATGCCAAACGGATGGCCGATGGAGATGGAGCCGCCATTCACGTTCAGTTTGTCGGGATCGATACCCAGCCGCTCGCGGCAGTAGATCACCTGCACGGCGAACGCTTCGTTGAGTTCCCAGAGGCCCACGTCGTCCATCTTCAGGCCGGCGCGCTGCAGCAGTTTCGGAACGGCGAAGACCGGTCCAACGCCCATTTCATCCGGCTCGCAGCCGGCCACCTGAAAACCGCGGAACACGAGCTTGTAGGGAATCCCAAGCTGATCGGCGCGCTGGCGAGACATGAGGAGCGTGGCCGAGGCTCCATCGGAAAGCTGCGAAGAATTCCCAGCTGTGACTGTTCCCTGGCCGCTACCGGGATCAAAGTGCGGTTTGAGCGCAAGCAAGCCGTCAAGAGTTGTCTCAGGACGATTGCACTCGTCCTTGTCAGCCCAGACCTCCTCGTGGCTTACTAGCTCATTGGTTTTCTTATCCAGAATCGCCTTGGTGACGTTCATGGGGGCGATCTCTTCCTGGAAGAAACCTTCCCGCTGCGCGCGGGCGGTGCGCTGCTGGCTGAGGAGCGAGTACTCATCCTGCGCTTGCCGGCCAATCTTGTAGCGTTTGGCGACGACTTCCGCTGTGTCGCCCATGACCATGTACAGACCGGGCAGTTGTTCCAGCAGGCGCGGATTGGGGTCGGAACTGCGAGGCGTCACACTGATGCTCTCGACCCCGCCGCCAATCACCGCTTCGCTGCCCCCCTGGATGATTTGGTAGGCGGCCAGAGCAATCGCCTGTAAGCCAGAGGAACAGAACCGGTTGATTGTGGTGCCCGCGACCGATGTTGGCAGGCTCGCGAGCATGGCGGAAACTCGTGCGACGTTGCTGCCTTGTGGACCATGCGGCTGCGCGCAACCGAGCACGACATCTTCCACTTCGCGGGGATCAAGATTGGGAGTTTTGCCGAGAACATCCCTGATACAGTGGGCCGCAAGATCATCCGGGCGCGTCATGTTGAATGAGCCGCGAAACGATTTGGCCAGCGCTGTCCGTGAGCTGGCGACCACAACGGCTTCTCTCATACGTTCCCCAGAATCCCCACTCTCAACCAGTTGCCCGGATGATGGCTCCAGGCGGCACTACAGGTTGACGCTTTGCTCCTTAGCGAACTCGGCAAATGTCTGGTTGGCCTCGGCGAGGCGCTTCAGCAAAGGAGCGGGCTCCCAGAGTTCTCCATGTTGTTGGCGGAATTCGCGCACCCGGTCATAGACTTTCTTCAAGCCCACGGTGTCGGCATACCACATGGGGCCCCCTCGATACGCCGGAAACCCATAGCCATTCAGGTAGATGACGTCGATATCGACGGCGCGCAGCGCGTAACCCTCCTCAAGAATGCGGGCACCTTCGTTGACCAAGGCATAGAGGCAGCGGTCGATCATTTCGGAAGTCGATATCTGGCGTTGCGGGATGCCGGCTTCTGCGGTCCAGTTCCGCACCAAGGCACTCACTTCCGGATCGGATACGGCACGGCGCTGGTCGTCGTAGCGATACCAGCCGGCCAGAGTCTTCTGGCCATAGCGTCCCATCTCGCAGAGACGATCTTCAGCCATGGGCTGGCGAACACCAGGTTTCTCCAAGTGGCGATATTCCTTGCGAATCCGCCACCCAACATCCAGTCCGGCAAGATCGCCCGTCGCCAGTGGACCCATTGCCATGCCGAACTCGACCAGCGCATGGTCAACGGCCTCCACCTCCGCGCCTTCTTCCACCAGGAACTGCGCTTCCCGGCGATAGGGTCCGAACATACGGTTTCCCACGAATCCGCGGCAGTTTCCCACCAGCACGCCAATCTTGCCGAGTTTTTTCGCGAGCTGCATGCAGGTCGCGATGACCTCTTTACTCGTCTCTTTTCCGCGCACAATTTCCAGCAAGCGCATGATGTTGGCGGGGCTGAAGAAGTGGGTTCCAACCACGGACTCGGGCCGCGAGGTAACGCCGGCAATGTCGTCGATGCTCAAGGTGGACGTGTTGCTCGCCAAAATAGCCCCGGGCTTGCAGGCTCGATCCAGATCTTGAAACACCTGCTTTTTAAGCGCCATCCCCTCGAAGACCGCCTCAACCACCATGTCAGCGTTGGCGAAGTTGTCGTAGCTGAGAGTGGGTGCGATCAGGGCAAGCCGCTCATCGACGAACAGCTGGGTGAAGCGTCCGCGCTGAACCGAGCTGGCGTAGTTCTTTCGAATCTTGGCGAGGCCCTGATCGAGCGCGGGCTGGTCGACCTCCTTGAGCAGAACGGGAATACCGGCATTGGCAAAAACCATGGCGATCCCGCCGCCCATGGTGCCAGAACCGACAACAGCGACACTGCGGATTGGCTTGACGGGCGTGTCTTTGGGTACGTCGGGAATCTTTGCCACTTCGCGCTCCCCGAGGAAAACGTGGATGAGCGCTTTGGATTGATCGGAGAAGAGACATTCGGTGAAGAGTCTCCGCTCCACCTCGCAACCTTCCTCGAAGGAAAGCTTGGTGGCTGCTTCCACTGCATCAACGGCGGCCAGTGGCGCTTTCAGCCCTCGCTGCTTCTTTCTTACCTGCTCGCGGGCGGCAGAGATGATTCCCGCATTCTCCTCGATCGTACCCAGTTTCTCGATGCGTTCGCGCGTTCTCGGTATTCGTTTTCCAGCGACTCCGCGGGCAAAAGCCACGGCGCCGGCAAAAAGCTCGCCCTCGATCACGCGGTCGATGATACCGAGCCGGAAGGCTTCTGCTGCGGCAACAGGTTTGCCGTCGATACACATTTCAAGCGACTTGGCGACACCGGCAAGCCGAGGAAGGCGCTGCGTTCCCGCCGCACCGGGAATCAGGCCGAGCTTCACTTCAGGCTGGCCGACCTGCGCATCGCTCGAGGCCACGCGATAATGGCCTGCCATTGCCAGCTCCAGTCCTCCGCCCAAAGCGGCGCCATGAATTGCCATCACTATCGGCTTGCGGCAATTTTCAATGCCGAGCAGGAGTGGAAGAAGGCCAGCGCCGCGCGATTTGCCAGAGGTCATCTTTCCGAATTCCTTGATATCAGCTCCTGCGACAAACGTGCGCCCGGCGCCGATAAGGACCGCGGCTTTCACGGAGGGATCGTTGTTAATCTCTTCGATGGCGTTGGCAATTCCCTCCGGCACCCCAGGGCTGAGGGCATTCACCGGTGGATTGTCGATGGTGATGATGGCGATATCGCTGTCTTTGTCTCTGCTCAGCCGTACTAGATTGCTCATCGTGAACTCCCATCGTGGCTACAGCCGGTGGTAATCGAGTCGATCACGAGGCGGGCGATGCGTTCCCGGTGAAACGTCGCATCGCCCAGCATCGTCTCGGATGCTTTGGCACGGCGGTAGTAAAGGTGCAGGTCGTTCTCCCAGGCAAAACCGTTGCCGCCGTGGATTTGAATGCCACGGTTCCCCACAGCCCGACATGCGTCACTGGCGTACATTTTGGCGATAGAGGTCGCGGTGGCTGCATCGGGAGCATCGTGTTCCAAAGCCCACGCCGCGTAGTAGGCGGCCGAACGCGAGCTCTCGGTTTCAAGGTACATATCCGCACACTGGTGCTGGACGGCCTGAAATGTGCCGATCGGCTTTCCGAACTGCTTGCGCATCTTCGCGTAGTCCACGGTCAGGTCAAGCACGCGCTGCATTCCACCCACCATCTCGGCAACCAAGGCCGCGGTGGCGAGGTTGAGCGCAGGGGCGAGATTCGTTGCCTCGCCCAGCTTCTCCGCGGGGGTGTCTTTGAACTGGAGGGCATCGAAGTTCCGAGTCAGATCCAGGGCCGGCATCGGCGTAATGGATAAACCGGGCGCCTGCGCTTCCACGAGAAAAACCCCGGTCTGCCCGGCAACGACGATAAAGTCCGCCACGTCGGCGTCAAGCACGAAAAGTTTTTCGCCGGTCAGCCTGCCATCGGCGGCAGCAAGCTTCGCGTCGGCCAGGTCCCAGGTGGCGCCAGCTTCGAGCAAGGCGAGAGTCGAGCGCGCCTGGCCGCGGCAAATGGGAGTGAGATATCTAGCCTTCTGTCGATCGCTAGCGACGGCATCGATTACCGCACCAGCCAGTGCGACGGTCGACCAGAAGGGACCGGGCAGCAGGGCGCGGCCCGCTTCCTCCATGAGAAGAATGAGTTCCACTTTGCCAAGACCGAGTCCGTCGTATTTCTCCGGAAAAATGATGCCCGTGTAGCCCTGGGTGGCCATCTTCGACCAAAGGGTCGGGTCGTACGGCTGCTTGCTTTCAGCCAGATGCCGCACGTGCGTCATCGGGCATTCCCCGGCAAAGAACTGGCGCGCGTTTTGCTGGAGAATCTCCTGGCTCTCGTTCAATCCGAATTGCATGACCTGTTCTCAGTAGCTCCTGGGCAAGCCCAGGACGAAGTGTCCGATGATGTTGCGTTGAATCTCCGAGGTTCCGGCTTCAATGGTATTGCCCCGCGAGCGCAGGTATCCATAGGCCCAAGTGCCTTTGTCGACCGAGTGTCGGGAGGAACCTGCAAGCTGCCCGTAGGGACCGAGCAATTCCTGCGCCGCCTGCTGCAATCGCTGGTTCAACTCGCTCCAGAAGATTTTCTGGATGGAACCTTCCGGGCCGGGCACTCCGGTTGCGTTAAGGCGGCTGAAAGCGCGCATCTGGTTCCACCGCATGACTTCAATTTCGGCATAGCACTGGGCCAGCTTCTGACGGACCAGGGGATCTTGCGCGGCCGATCTTCCGTTTCGCCGCAAGCTCCCCGCCAGCTCAATCAGGCGTTCCATGTTCCGGCGAAAGGTAATCTGCAGGCCGGCGCCGAAGGTGCCGCGTTCGTGCATCAGCGTCCCGATCGCGACGTTCCACCCCTGATTCACATTGCCCACAACGTTTTCGGCGGGAACCCGCACATCGCGAAACGAAACCTCGGCAAATTCACTCTCTCCAGTGATCTGGCGAAGCGGGCGAACGCTGATGCCCGCCGACTTCATGTCCACCAGAAGCACAGTAAGCCCTTTGTGTTTCGGAACATTCGGATCCGTTCGCACCACCAACTCGCACCAGTCGGCAACCCACCCGTAGCTGTTCCAGGTTTTCAAGCCATTGACCACGTAGGAGTTGCCATCCAGGCGCGCTTCGGTCTGCAAAGAGGCGAGGTCGGAACCCGCGTTGGGTTCGGAAAACCCCTGGCACCAGATCTCTTCGGCGCTAAGAATCTTCGCCAAGAAGCGCGTCTTTTGCGCCTCGGTTCCGAACGCGATGATGGTGGGACCGATCAGACCCAAGCCCAGCGTGTTGGCCATCGGTGGAGCACTGGCCAGAGCCAGTTCCTGCCAGAAGATGACCTGCTGCATCAGACTTGCACCCCGGCCGCCATATTGCTTCGGCCAGGAAACTCCCGCCCATCCGCCGGCAAATAACTTGCGCTGCCACGCCCGCAGATATTCGAAGCGAGATTCCAGCGATTCCTCCCGCCGCTCGGCCCAGTCGGAGGGCACATGGGCCGCGAGCCAAGAGCGCAATTCGTCGCGGAATTGCATTTCCTCGGAAGTTAAATTCAGGTCCATCCCATCTCCCTGCGCACCGTTCCCCCGTATTTCTTCCGCAGTTCTTTCTTCAACACCTTCCCCGTCGCCGTCTTGGCTAACATCTCGCAGAATTCGATCGAGCGGGGACACTTGTAGTGCGCCAAACTAGAGCGGCAGAACTCAATCAGTTCTGCTTCCGTCACGGGGCTTCCAGGTTTTAGAATCACCACGCCTTTGGGGACTTCCCCCCACCTGTCATCTCTGACGGCAATCACCGCAGCCTCGTACACGGCAGGATGCGCCAACAACGTTCTCTCGACTTCCAGCGATGAGATATTTTCGCCGCCGCTGACAATAATGTCTTTCTTGCGATCGACGATCAGGATGTACCCGTTCTCCATGACGACTGCCATATCGCCGGTGTGAAACCAACCGCCACGCAAGGCTTCCGCCGTAGCCTCGGGATCCTTCCAATAGCCCGCCATCACACTGTCGCTGCGGGCGATGATTTCACCCATAGTCTGGCCGTCGTGAGGCACTTCCCTGTCATCGAAATCCACGACCCGCAGTTCCACCCCAGGATAGGCGTAGCCGGTCATTGACTGGAGCAGGTAGCGCTGCTCGGGTTCGCAAGTCACATCTGGTTTGAGCTCGGTCGTGGCCAGCGAGGGCGAGCACTCGGTCAGACCGTATCCGGAAAAACAAGGGCAGCCGAGCTTCTGTTCGACCTCGCGCATGAGGGAGGGAAAAGAAGCGGCGCCCCCGATGGTGATCCACCGCAGCGTGCTCAAGTCATACTGGGAGCGTTCCGGACAATTCACCAATGCGGCCGCCATAATGGGCACCAGACTCAGCGAACCAACCCGCTCCCGCTCTACCAGGCGAAAGATCTCTTGCGGAATAAATCGCGGGCTCATGACGTGCGTTGCGCCCATCAAAGTGATGGTGTGCGCCGCCCCCCAGCCGTTGGCGTGAAACAGGGGAATCGTGTGCAGGAAGACATCCTCAAACTTAGTGTGGTGGAACAGAGCGATATGCAGAGCGTGGAGATGGATATTTCTGTGGGTGAGCATAACCCCTTTGGGATCGGCGCTCGTCCCGCTGGTGTAGAAAAGTTCGCAGAGAGAATTCTCGTCAAACGAAGTAATTTCCGCGCGGTGCGGGGTTGCCGCAGCCAGGAGATGTTCGTAGTTCTGGGGAACCAGCCAGTCCGCCTGGGGAGTCGCATCAAGCAGGTAGTACGAGCTGACGCTGGTCAGTTTCGCACGAAAAGAATCCACCAGACCCAGGAACTCTTGCCCCAAAAACAACTGGGTCGCTCCAGCATTGTTCAGGATGTAGGAGAGTTCATGAGACGCGAGACGGTAATTGAGGGGCAGCAGGACGGCTCCGGCATCGAGCACTCCGAAGTAGGCCTCCAGCAGCCGATGACAATTCATGCTGAGAAAGGCGACTCGATCCCCCGCCTTCACTCCGGCCGCGCGCAGGGCCCCAGCCAGCCGGGCGGCGCGATCACCAAACTGCGCGTAGGTAAATCGCTGATCCTGGCAAACCACCGCCGTCTTATTGGGAAATTGCTGTTCCGCATAACGGAGGAAGCGGACGGGGGTGAGCGGAATATTCATGGGTGTTGACTACCAGGCAGTCTGGCCTCCGTCCACGACAAGGACATGGCCGGTAATGTAGGCCGCGGCATCCGAAGCCAGAAAAATTGCCGCGCCTTTCAAGTCATGGTCGCTACCAAAACGGTGAAGAGGAATCTTGGCCAGGAGGGACTCGGTGTGGTGCTCAAGAATCCAACTGGACATGTGCGTGGGAAACCAGCCCGGCGCGATGGCGTTGACCTGGATATTGTGTGGCGCCCATTTGCACGCCAGATCTTTGGTGAAGGCGATGACGCCACCTTTACTGGCGTGGTAGCCGATGGCCTCGAGCTCCGAGGAAGCTCCGCCCAGGCCCGCCACCGAGGCCATGTTAATGATCTTGCCGTGGCCTTGCCGGATCATGGCTTTGCCCACGGTCTGCGAGAACCGGAAAGTTCCCGTGAGGTTCGTGTCCATGACCTTGTTCCATTGCTCAAGCGTCATTTCTTCGACTGGAGCGCCCCAGGAGATGCCCGCATTGTTAATGAGGATGTCGATGCGGCCGAAATTCTCGAGAGTCGATGCCACCGCTTTCTGGATCGCTGCGGAATCTCTTACGTCGCAGCCAAGAGCGAGGGTCTTCACGCCCAGGCCGGCCAGCTGGTCGGCCGCTTCCTGACAGCGCTCCTGCTTGCGGGCACAAAGCGCAAGGTTCGCCCCCATCTCTGCCAACCCTTCGGCCATCTGGCGACCAAGTCCGATGGAGCCACCGGTGATGATGGCGACCCGCCCGGTAAGATCAAACAACTGCCTGGCATTCACCGATGAAAAGCTCCTGGCCAGAAGTTTCCGCGTTGCACAAAGTGATAGTCAATATCACAATATAGCGACTAACGTCAACGCATACTGCGTTCCACGGAAGAACCGGCCTGGGGAGAGCGGCTTAACCTATGGGGAGCAAGAGCTTCCCCGAGGCTGATTCCTAAGGGCACTTCATAAGGCCATCGCACAACCAGGAAGTAATCGCAACGTAGGGTTTGCCGACACGCCCCACAATCCGCCCTCAACAGACCTCCATAGAGTAACGCTTTGACTTCCTCAGCAGTAGCGCCCTAACATACGGCCACCTGAGGTTTCCGCCGCACAGATGATCGGCCAAACCATCTCGCACTACCGTGTTCTGGAAAGACTGGGCGGCGGCGGCATGGGCGTGGTCTACAAAGCTGAGGACACTCGACTGCACCGGTTCGTCGCGCTCAAGTTTTTGCCGGACGAAATGGCCGGAGATGCACAGTCGCTAGCACGATTTAGGCGTGAGGCCCAGGCCGCCTCCGCTCTCAATCATCCCAACATCTGCACGATCCACGACATTGGCGAAGAGAGTGGCCATGCCTTCATCGCGATGGAGTTCCTTGAAGGGGTGACCCTGAAACACAGGATCGGCGGGCGTTCGATGGAAATTGACGAGATTCTGCGCTTGGGTATCGAAATTGCGGATGCGCTCGATGCAGCGCATGCCGCCGGAATCATGCACCGCGATATCAAGCCCGCCAACATCTTTGTCACCAAGCGAGGTCATGCGAAGGTCCTCGACTTCGGCTTGGCCAAGGTGAAGGCGGATCAAATCGATTCCTCTCGACTCGCGGGGCTGCAGGCTACCGCGGAAGGGACCGACCAGCACCTGACTAGTCCCGGCACTACGCTGGGTACGGTCGCGTATATGTCACCCGAACAGGCACTGGGAAAGGTACTGGATCATCGCACCGACCTTTTTTCGTTCGGCGCTGTGCTCTATGAAATGTCCACGGGGACGCTACCGTTCCGGGGCGAGACGTCGGCTGCGATCTTCGACGCAATTCTCCACAAATCCCCGGTCGCGCCGGTTCGCTTGAATCCCGATCTGCCTCCCCGGCTGGAGGAAGTCACCAACAAGGCCCTCGAAAAGGAGCGCACTCTACGTTACCAGCAAGCCGCCGAGATGGGCACGGACCTGCAGCGCCTCAAGCGCGATCTGGATTCGAGTGGGCGTCTGTTCGCCTCGAACAGCGAATCCTCGGCTTCTTCCGGAGCCTCGGGAGTCCATGTTGTCATCGCATCCGCCGGGCAATTGTCCGGTGGCGCGAGTTCGGCCGTTGACACATCGGCGCCCTCCAATGGATCGTCCTCTGCGGTTGCCGCCATCCGGCGGCACAAGACCGCCACTGGGGCCGGTCTGCTCGCCGGCCTGCTGATCGTGGCCGCCGCCGTTTACGGCGTATACACCTTTTTGCGACGCCCGGCCGCCACTCCTTTTCAGAACTTTTCCATTACCCAGTTAACCAATACCGGCAAAGTGCAGAACGCCGCCATTTCTCCGGACGGCAGATTTCTGCTCACCGCGCAATCGGACAACGGCAGCGAAAGCCTGTGGCTGCGAAACATTCCAACCGGCAGTGACACGCAAGTGCTCCCGGCGTCGGGACAATCGTTCAGTTCGCTCGTCTTCGCTCCCGACGGCAACTCTTTTTATTTCCGCGAAACCATGGGCGGCTCCGCGGCGTTTAATCTTTTCCGGGTTCCGCTTCTCGGCGGTTTACCCACGCTGCTTGCCAAGGACGTGGACGGAGGCCCGATATTTTCACCGGACGGCAAGCGCATCGTGTATTCCCGCTACAACGACCCCGAGTTGAACAAGTGGCGATTGCTGGAGGCCGACTCCGACGGCGGAAACGAGAAAGTGCTGTTTGTCGAAGCAGCGCCGGCTGGCCCGGCCGCCCAGCTCTCCTGGTCCCCCGATGGCAAACGCGTCGCCATTTCAACATTGACTTCGAACAGCAAATCTCTCAGCCGGATTCGATTCTTTGATTTCGCGCGCCGTAGCCTGGAACCCTTCGTCGCGCCCGCCGACAAAATCATTTTGGGCAATGCCTGGGTTCCGGATGGACGAGGAATCTTTGTCAACTATGTGCCCCGCGGGGAGCATCTGTCGGTCCAAGCTCAAATCGGACTGCTCTCTTACCCCGACGGTTCGTTTCGTCCCGTTACCAACGACCTGACCGACCACAGCTCTCTATCGCTTTCAGCCGATGGCCGCACCCTGGCAGCCGTGCAGAAGGAGACTTCCACCCAGATCGTTCTCATGCCGCCCAGCGGGACAGGGCCCCTCAAGCCCGTGCCCGGCATTGCAACTCGCGAAACTCTGCCGAGTTTCTCCTGGACAGGGGATGGGCAATTGCTCATCTCGCACGGCGGTCGCTTGGTACGGCTGCACACCGATGGCACTCACGCGGTGACCATTCTGAGCGATCCGGCGGCCTGGATCAGCGATTCGGTATCGTGCGACAACGACCGATGGATTGCTTTGAACTGGATGGTTCACGGCGAAGGAAGCGCCAACGGAATCTGGCGGGCGAATCCTGACGGCTCCGATGCTGTGCCGCTCACCTCCAAAGAATTCGGCAGCCTTTGGGGATGCTCGCCGGACGGGAAGTGGCTGTATTACTCGGAGCAAATCACGAACGGCATCTGGCGAATCGCTTCCGGCGGCGGCAAACCCGAACTCGTGCCGGGAGCGAACCCTCCGAATTCGCTCACGATTCAGGCCGCACCTTCTCCCGACGGCAAGATGCTGGCGATATTCACCCAACTGTTGAATCCTGAATCGAAGACCTACTCCAACCGGATCGTGCTCGACAGCCTGGACTCCGGCGTGCGAAACCTCGACCTCGATCCGGTTCTGAACGCGGTATTCCGTAGTCAGGGACCGCCCGACAGCGCCGGATTCCGCTTCTCTCCGGACGGCAAATCCATTGCCTTCGTCATCGAGAACGCGGGAGTAGACAACATTTGGATGCAGCCTGTGGACGGGTCAAAAGGAAGAAAGCTGACTGACTTCAATGACTCTGAAAGGATCCAGGATTTCCGCTGGTCCCCCGACGGCAAGGCTCTGGCCCTGCTGCGTTTCCATTCTGTCTCCGATGTCATTCTATTGCGCGACACCAGCAATAGTTCGAGGGGTACTCAGTGATGTGCCGCGTTGAGGTAACGGAGGCCATCCCTAAAAGGAGTTCCAGTAGTTCGACTAGTCCTCAGCGAACGTCTTCTCTCGGCTTTAGAAGTTATTTTGGGAGGGATTTTGGGATCACCCGAAGACGGAATTAATCTAGCCGCCGAACAACGTTTCTCGGAATCAACAGGGTGAACAAGTCATCGACTGTCGAATACATACCGCCATCGCCGGGGATCGCAGTCGGATGGCCCTCGTCCACTTGTCCAAACTGGTTTTTCTGTCCGTGACTGTCATAAACGAAGTGTGGCTCGTGCCGGCAGGTTTCAAAATCTCTTGCTCCAGAAAATCGCCAAACCGATTGCCGGAGACTCTATCGACCACAATTCCCAACAGCTCATATCCGGGATTGCTGTATCTGTATTTCAACCCAGGGTCAGCAAGAGCATCTTCTCTGTTCCGGAGAGCTGCGATTAAGCCTTCTTGATCAAGACCGGAGTCGATCCCGAAATCACCCTAGTCAAGGATTCCAGATGTGCGGGTCAATAGATGTCGCACAGTAATTCTGCTGAAATCCGCTGTGGAGGGAAATTCTCGTGAAGGAGCAAGGCGAGCTGAGTGTTGCACGTGCCCCTACGGACTGATGCGTAACGCAAGGCGGCCAGAAACTTGTCCGCGGCGCAGTTTTTCCAGGACTTCGTTCGCCTGGCATAACGGCTGGGTCGCTACTTCACAGTGAACCTTCCCGGCCGCAGCCAGGTCGAGAATTTCCTGCAGATCTTGTCGCGTACCAACGGCGGAAGCATGAATCCGGATTTCGCCCGCCGCCATCAGGATGGGCGGGAAACAAATGTCCTGCGCGGGCAAGCCCACAGCGAGTAGGATTCCCGTGGGACGCACACAATAAAACGCCATGTCGTAGGCGGCTTTTGCCGCGGATGTCACCAGGGCGACGTGAACTCCGCCGAGTGATCGCAGTTGCTGCACCACTTTGTCGGATGCGGCATTCAGCGTCCTGGAGGCCCCGAGAGACCTGGCCAGAGTGAGTTTTTCTGCGCTGACATCAATGGCGGTGACGTCCGCTCCGAGTTCGCAGCCGATCTGGACAGCGAGGTGCCCCAGGCCACCTACGCCAAACACCGCCAAGCGTTGACCCATCGTGAGGCGTGACCGCTTCAGGGCACGATGGACCGTAACCCCAGCGCACAGCAGAGGAGCGGCCTGCTCGGAAGCAAGATTATCGGGAATCCTGGCGACGTGGGTAGCGGGTGCTTTGACAAATTCGGCATATCCACCGTCCACCGTCACCCCGGTAATTTGCTGGTGAGCGCAGAGGTTCTCGTTGCCTTCGCGGCAAAACTCACAGTCTCCACACGTCCAATGGATCCAGGGCACGCCGACGCGGTCACCGACATTTACACCCCGCACGGCCGAGCCAGCCTCAACAATGGTACCGACCACTTCGTGCCCGAGGATGAGCGGCCTTTTGACGATCCCAGCCAACTGAGACCAGTCGCCATCCGCCACGTGCAAATCGGAGTGGCACACGCCGCAAACCTCGACCTGGATAAGAACTTCGCTCCCGGTGGGTTTGGGAACAGAGACATCCTCAACCGTAAGGGGGGTCTTGAAGTCGCGGAGCACGGCAGCTTTCATGTCTTACCCTTGGGAACCACGATGAGTGCTCGAACCAAGAATCGTCTGGACCACTCGAAGAATTCAGGGCTCGAGCCCTCGCAGGAAAAACTCTACTGCACTGAGTACTCGATCTGTGAGCTTGTGCGGTCCGGTTAAATCAACCGCCCACTGCCGTACGACAGTGTTGTAGAGGCCTTCCATGAATTCCGCCAAATGGACAATCGGAAAGTCGTGTGTAATCTCACCCCTTTCTTGTCCCTGCGCGAGAATCTCTCGCAGCAAGCAAATCGTCGCTTCTTCGTGTCCGCGCATGTTAGCGCAACGCACCGGGTCCATTGCACCCGAAAGCACAACCGCCTGCCACAAGCTGCGGTCCGCCTCCACTTCTTTTGCCATGCTGACATACAGTCGGCGCAAGCGCTTCGCGGTGCTCGCATCGGTAGATAACTCGGAGCGCAGCCGCTCCCTTATGCAGGCAAATCCGCGTTCTCCGACTTCCCGCAGAACCGCATCCTTGCTAGAAAAGTACCGGAAGAACGTGGGCTGGCTAATCTCGAGAACTTGTACGATGTCATCGATCCGTGTGTTCTCAAAGCCGCGCTTGCGAAACAGTTTGATCGAGGTATCGATGATTTGCTGGCGTAGCCGGGCCTTCTTACGCTCACGAAGTCCCACGGCAATGTTTTCCGTTCGTTCGGCAACGACTCCCGGCGCCGCCCTCGCTCGATCCATTGGTTCTCCCATAGATCGCTGGAAAGGATCCGAATCGCGACCTTACCAGGCAATGTGATAGGGACTATAACAAAATAGTGACTAACGCATAAAGATTCTTTCAGCGCTTCGCTCGCGGTCCAGAAAAAGTTCTCGAGGAAGAACAGGCTGACCAATCCGTTTAGAGCGAACTGTGTTCCAAAAGTATTCTGCCACAATGTCTCGCCCCGCCCGGTGTGGTTCCCCCTTCCAGCAAATCGCTGGACAAGAATTTCAGGTGCGTACGGATTTTGTCCGCGTCCGGCATCTCGATGCTTGCGACCGAGAGCCTCTTCGGACTTGACGTCTTCTTCTGCGCCCCGAGTCGCTACACGGCGACGGTCGCGCCCAACACGCGTCGGCCAATCGCCATCGACGTCCGCCATCAATAGAAGACAAATGTGGCTTTGCTTTAGGTCGGCGGATGCTTGTCCGAGCGAAACAGGGCGGTAAGGCGCTCTCGGTTTAGCGCAGCCAGTTCTCGCGTCGAAGGCCTTTTATGTCGGGGTGAGCTTTTCTTAGCAGCCCCGCAACGCGATTCCGCTGCGCCCTAACTACAGGGCTTCGCTGCAGTGTGCATTCCAACCGGAACACCACAACAGAAAAAGGGGACATTTCTAACGAGTCTTGACATGATGCTGGTGCAGACTTGCGCTTCCCCAAACTTCCGAATATGCTGTGCCACTTTCCCCTGTGGGTTGCGGACCAGCTCCGAAACCATGTTGGTATCGAGAAGGGAGCGCATCAGAGATCGACTGGATCAGGGGGCAAGTCCTGGATGGGCGGAAAATCCTCATGCAGCGGCGTGAGCGTCGTCAACACAGCCAGTAGGGATTTGGGAGGAGCGGGCTCGATGACAAGCCGGTCGCCTTCCTTTCGCATGATCGCATCCTCGCCCCGAAATTTGAACTCACGGGATCCACACTGCCTGATTACGACCATTCTTAAAGACTTTTACGTGGCGTTCCGGGTTCATGGCACCTCCCCTGGCATATGCCTAAGCAGATGCTAAGTATGCTCGTATGTCCAGCTGGGTGGCCCAGGCTGTCGGGGTGAGGATGGGCAGGCGCCGCACGGCCGTATCCTCCGCTGGCAAGGCTGGAGAAGTTTGAGCTTGGCTTGCTGCAGCGACAAATTTTCACCGGCCAGATTTGGCCATTCCATTCTGACCCATCGGTTTGTGTTCTGCGTCATAGGCATCGTACAATAACCTACGATGAAGGCGAGCTTGGGGGGTATGTGCGCCTTTAGGCCGGATGCAGAGTGAATACGCTGCGTGTTATCAAAGTGATTGAGTAGTTCAAACTTCCCCTTCCGCACCATGATTTTGTTGTCTTGAGGATGAGGCAGCAGGGGCGGCAAGCGCCCTCCGCAGACCACACCGGTAGACAACACCGAAGGATACGCGGAGAGCGGCAAACAAGCCCCGCAGGCTTCTCGATGATTGCCTGAAGGCTTAGGACGGTTTCAAACTTATGATTTATCTGATCACCACCGTTCATATCCTGGTTTGTTTTTTCATTATCGTAGTCGTTCTGCTACAAAGCGGTAAGAGCGGCGATATTTCCGCGGCTTTTGGCGGGCAGGGCAGCCAAACAGCGTTCGGTCCTCGGGGCGCGGCCAGCGCACTGTCGAGAGCCACGACCTGGTCGGCGGTGGCCTTCATGATCACTTCCATCACATTGTCAGTCTACGCAGCCCGACGCGGCGGCCCGAACTCGGTGTTGCAGGGGGTGAAGTCGCAACCGGTCAAAACGCAGCCGGCGCCGACGCCGCAGCCCACTCCTTCGCCTAAGCAACAGAAGTAGGTCTCCTCTCCGGCTACCGAAATCTCTAAAGCTTGCTCTGCCTTTTCGGGGAAAGTATCGCGTTTGTGGGCCCGAAGTGCGGAAGAACTATCGGCGGCTACTGGCGGCTTGCCCCCTGCGGTCCCGCGCAATTTACAGATTCCCCTGTAATTGTATTTGCCTGACGGAGGATGTACCATCCAAATTGAGTCATTTGCGAGGAGGATATTGTTATGTCGGATCGTGACGGAAGCAGCTTTGTTTGGTTTCTGGCAGGATTAGGTTTGGGAGCGGTGGCGGGCCTGCTGTATGCGCCGCGTTCGGGCAACGAAACCCGGGAAGTTCTGCGCGCGCGCGCCGAAGAAGGCCGCGATTACGTCAAGAATCGGGCGCGTGAGGCGCGCGATCAGGCGACGCAGTGGGCCGACAAAGGACGTGACGTAGTGACCCAGCAGAAAGAACAGTTCCGCGCTGCCTACGAGGCCGGCAGGCAGGCCTATCACGACGCCACAACGGAGACGGTTGCGCCCAAGAATTCGTAGGCATTGCTGTCCGGCTTTCCGCTGAGCCGAACTCGAATGGAATTGCTGGAGAGCTCTATGGAAAATCTTACCCCTCTGTTCATTGCCCTCACCGGAATTGCGGTTCTGTTGCAGGCGGGTGTTCTGGTCGCCATATTTGTGGTCTTAAAGAAGACCAGCGCGAAAATGGAAGCGCTTGCGGAAGAGGTAAAAGTGAAAGCTCTGCCGACGATCGCGCAGGCTGAGGCGATGCTGACCGAGATTCGTCCGAAAGTGGAAGCGATCGCTGAACAAGTGCAGGACTCCACTGCCATGGTACGAGACCAGGTCGAACGCGTGGATGCAACCGTCAACGACGTTGTCGATCGGGCCCGCTTGCAGATTATCCGTGCCGATGAACTCTTCACCCGCACTCTGGACCGCGTGGAGCGAACCTCCGACATCGTCCACAAAACGGTGATTTCGCCCGTGCGGCAGATTTCCGGGTTGATGCAGGGAGTCACGGTGGGGTTGGAATTTCTGTTTGGGGGTCGGGGCCGCAGAAACGGCGGCAGCCGCGAGCGTGGACCTGTTCCGCAGGATGAAATGTTCATCTGAACCTGTTGCTGCCCTATACTGCGGATATGTTTTTGTCATGTCGTATGCGCAACCATCTTCTTTGAGTTTTTTCAGCTACCGCATCCTTACGATCGCCTCTACCCTGCTTGCTTCGCTGATTTTTTGCCGCGGCGATGGCGAAGCTGGAGGCAGACGATGCGAAACGTCAGAATGCGGACTTTACCCCTAGCCGACTGGCAGGGCAAGGCGTGGCACCTGAAAGAATTCCCGAGAGCTTCGTCTTCGATCGGAGCGGCAAGATGGTGGCGCAGTCGATTGATATGCGCGCCCAGAACTCAGTTTCTGGAAATGCTCGCGCCGGCGGGTCTGCGGTAGAAGAATTCATGCGTTATCTGGTTCGAGCCCGAGTGAAACCTGGTCGAGAGTCTGATCTGCTGGAAGCCATTGAGCAACAGACGCTGGGCCGGGGTTCGGTCGCCGAAGGCGAGTATCTGCGAAACATGCAAGACGCGCGGCTCTGCGCGGACGACACCGCGCGCTGGGTAGAAGTTTGCTACTGTGTGACACCGTTGCAGGAAGAACAGCCCTACTGGGAGCAATACTTCGACCTGACACGCGTGCAGGATGCACACGATCGTCGCAAGTGCCGCGATGTGAATGGGACTGAGCCCTGGGCGTGCGGAGACTGCGACTGCACCGCGCGACTGGAACAGAAGCTGCAAGACTCTGGCGGGCCATTTCTCGACAAACTGCGAAGCCGGGCCTGCTCAGGCAAGCTCCGGCAACCTTGATTCCAACTGCTTCAAGTCCTGCGCCACTTCTCTTAAATTGAAAACCAGAGCCCAGAAGGGCAACATGCGATCCAGTGAAAAGGGAGCGGTTGCGCGCTGCTCGCGGAGTTTGGTCAGATCGGCGTCCAGGTTGCGAATTGCGGCATCGAGTTCTGCTGAATTCAAGACCTGACCGGGATTGCGGACGGCTTGTTCGAGAACAGCGAAACTCTGCCAGGTTCTCTCGATCAGTATCGGCAGCGAAGGCAACAGTACGGGCTTTAGCTGTGCGTGCACATAGAGCGAGCTGTCTTCCGCCATCGCTGCCAAACGCCGCCGAAGCTGATCCGCAAGATCCACAAAGGCCTGATAAGCGCCTTGGTTGAAGCGCGAGAAAGATAGTTCGCTGCGCGCTTGGTCCATCTGCTGGGTGATGCCGCTCCGCAAGTCGTGCAAGTGGCGGTCGAGATCGCGGATTTGCTGCTCGTCGTCGATTCCCTGCAAAGCCGCGGCAGTAACGGCATGGTAGAGAGCGCCGGCACCGGCGAGAATGCTCGCGATTTTGTGGCGCAAGCCTGCGCGCGCATCCACGGGCCAGATCAAGACGTCCACGCCGAACGCCACGACCGCTCCCATGATCGTATAAAGCACGCGCAGCCATGCCACGCGCCAGGGCTCTCCCTGGCCGCCGAAGACCAGGATCAGCGCCGCGGTGAACCCCGCCGCAGTGAAAGCGGGGTGAAGCAACGTCAGGTAGCCAAAACATGTCGCCAGCAGAAAAAGCACGATGAGCACTCCCACCGGGCCCCTGCCCAGCAGTGGCAAGAACAGAGCGGCGGATACCGCTCCACAGGTCGATCCGATCGTGCGATACAGCGCTGCTTTCCAGGATGCGCCAACATTGGCTTGGGTTACGACCAGCGCAGCGACGACCGCCCAATAGCCTTGCGGCAGATGCCAGCCGGCGTAGATGGCGTAGGCGATGGTGCCCGCCAGTCCCGTCTTGATTCCCTGTTTGAGCGGACCTGATTGGCGCTGCCAGAGGGAGGGCGACGCCGCGGACTTCGGATTTTGAGGAAGTGGCAGTGAAGGATTAGCAGATGCCATGCCGGGGATTATATGCGTGCGGACCGGAGCATCCTGCCGGCTCGCGAGTGGCGGATCATCTCGGCGTTACTTCGCTGCGCCGATCTATGCGATCCAGCCACCGCCGACCACTATGTCGCCGTCGTAGAAGACCGCAGCCTGGCCTGGGGTGACGGCGCGTTGGGGCTCGTCAAACGTGGCCCGGATTTCGTCTTTGCCAATTCTCTCAATTATGGCCGGGGCAGGCTCGTGGCGATGACGAATCTTGACCGCCACGCGCAGAGGCTCACGCAGGTCTTCGAGGGCAATCAGGTTTACCCGGCGCGTGCGCAGGGTGCGCGAATAAAGATGCTCTTCCCCGCCCACAATGATCTGCTTATTCGCACCGCTGATCTGAATCACGTAAAGCGGTGAGCCCGTTGCCACACCAAGTCCCTTGCGCTGGCCGACGGTGAAATTGTGAACGCCGCCGTGCTCGCCAATGACCTCGCCGGTCGTAGTGATTAAGTCGCCTGCGGTATCAGGCAATGCTTCGCCTCGCTCCGCGAGGTAATGGTCGATAAAACGCTTGTAGTCGCCGCCGGGGACAAAGCAAATCTCCTGAGAATCGGGCTTTTCGGCCAGCGCGAGGCCGTGGTGACGGGCGAGTTCGCGGACTTCGGGTTTGGTCATGTCTCCGAGGGGAAAGAGCGTTCGGCTTAGCTGCTCTTGTGTCAGCCCGAAGAGAAAATACGTCTGGTCCTTACTCGAATCAGCGGGGCGCTTGAGCAGCCATCGGCCTCGGGCATCGTCAAAGGCTACGCGAGCGTAGTGACCGGTGGCCACGCGCGCAGCACCAATCTGCTGGGCCACAATCAGTAGCTGATCAAACTTCAAGTGATTATTGCAGAGACTGCAGGGGATGGGGGTACGCCCGGAAAGGTATTCTTCGACGAAGGGACGAATCACATCACGCTCGAAGCGCTCTTCGTGATTGACCACGTAGTAGGGGATACCGATCTGCTGAGCCACGCGGCGGGCGTCGTAGACGTCGTCGAGCGAGCAGCAGCGTCCCTGCACCGACTCGGGCATGCCCTCGCGGCCGGCGAGGCGGCGCTGATTCCAGAGTTGCATGGTCAGGCCAATCACGTTGTGTCCGTCGACGCGCAGCATGGCCGCAACGGTGGAAGAATCCACACCGCCCGACATGGCTACGGCGATGGTCTCGGGAATCATGTTTACCTCTAGCTCTTGGCTCTGGGCTCTTTCAACCGTTTCGTTTTTTTATGGATGATGACGGAGATAGATCAGCACTACATGAGTGATAAATCCGGCGGCGAACCAGAGTCCCGCTTCCACCAGCCTTTTAAATCGCGGTGTCATCTTCCGAAAATCCCACAGGGGTCCTGGGCTGCGCGCATCGTTGTTCTCTCCATTAGGCCGAGCCAAAAGCTAAAAACTAAGAGCGAAGAGTCGGTTTCCGATACACCGGCGACAGTTCCCGCAGACGCGCTACAACTTCGGGCACGAGCGCGAGAGCCAAATCGATATCTTCCGCGACCGTCTGCTTGCCCAGGCTGAAACGGATACTGGCCCGAGCCTGATCCCGGCGCAGGCCCATGCCCACCAGTACATGCGAGGGCTCAATCGCACCCGAAGAACAGGCCGCACCCGTCGACACCGCCAAGCCCATCAGGTCCAACGCAATCACCATGGCTTCGCCGTCGATGTAGTCGAACCGAATGTTCGTGGTGTTAGGCACGCGCCTCGCATCGTCGCCATTCACCACGGCTTCCTCGACCTGGGCGAGGATTCCCTGCTGCAAGCAGTCTCGCATCGCGGCCATCTTCTTGTCTTCGCCGCAGTCCAGCGCTTTCTTCGCCAGTTGCGCGGCCTTGCCCAAACCCACAATACCTGGAACATTTTCCGTGCCGGCCCGGCGCGAACGCTCGTGCCTTCCACCATAAAACAGCGGCCGCAGTTGCATTCCCTTTCTCAAATACAGTGCACCCACGCCCTGCGGTGCGTGCATCTTATGGCCCGAAATCGAGAGGGTATGACAACCGATTCGCTTCACATCGATCGCAACCTTGCCCGCCGCCTGCACCGCGTCCGTGTGGAAATAAACGCCCGCTTCGGCAGCGATGCGGCCGATCTCTTCGACCGACTGCAAAACTCCGGTCTCATTGTTCGCCATCATGATGGAGATCAGCTTGGTGTTCGAGCGCAGGGCGCGGCCAACATCGGCCGGATGGACCAGGCTGCGGCCGTCCACCGGCAGGACCGTCACCTCCGCGCCAACTTCTTCCAGATGCTTGCAGGCCAGCAATACGGCGTGGTGTTCAACGCTCGAGGTGATGACGTGGTCGCCCGCGCCGACCAAACCCGCAATCGCCAGATTATCCGCCTCCGTACCGCCGCTGGTAAAAATAATCTCCGCAGCGCGGCAGCCGAGCAAGGCAGCCACGGATTCGCGGGCGTCCTCGACCGCGGCCCGCGCCTGCTGGCCGTGATGGTGGATGGAGGAGGCGTTGCCGAACTGCTCGCCGAAATAGGACCTCATCGCCTCGAAGACTTCGGGCAGAACCGGGGTAGTGGCGTTGTTGTCGAGATAAATCCGCTGCATTCAGAATCCAGCTTCTATTCTACCTTGCGAGCGCCTGGAGACGTAGCTTGACGTCTGGCGTACGGCATTTTCGGGGGATGGCGAGAGAGCGAGCAACGTCCCTACAACAAAGTGACAGGCGGACTACGCCTTCGCTCCAAAGTGAAGGCGGCTATCGCCACGTGATTCTATCGCTGGTCGATTGGGATGTAGGGATCCGGATAGTCCGGCCCCTCGTACTCCGCGCGCGGGCGGATCAGACGATTGTCATCGAGTTGTTCGATGACGTGGGCGGCCCAGCCACTTACACGGGAGACCGCGAATACTGGAGTGAATAGATCGACGTCAATGCCCAAGACGTGATACGTGGACGCCGAGTAGAAATCGACATTTGCGTTCAGTTTCTTGTCGCCCTTCACGAACTCCTCAATCTTGTGCGACATGTCGAACCACTTGGGCTGGCCAATGGCCTTGCCGAGGTCGCGGGACATAGCGCGGAGATGAGTCGCGCGCGGATCTTCGGTGTGATAGACGCGATGGCCAAAGCCGGGAATCTTTTTCTTCTGCGCCAACATGGCCTTCACATACTCGACGGGATCGGCCCCCGATTCGTCAATCGTCTGCAGGATATGAAATGCGGCTTCGTTGGCACCGCCGTGCAGCGGCCCTTTGAGCGCGCCGATCGCCGAGGTGATGGCGGAGTGCATGTCCGACAGCGTTGCCGCCGTAACCCGCGCCGCAAATGTCGAGGCGTTGAGTTCGTGGTCGGCGTGAAGGATCAGCGCAATGTCGAGAGCGCGCTCTGCGGTCGGCGAGGGATGCTTGCCGTTCAGCAACAGCAGAAAATTCGCGGCATGGGAAAGCGAACGGTCGGGCTCGACCAGGGGAAGGCCTTTGCGGAGTCGATCGTAAGCGGCCACGATCATGGCGATTTGCGAAGTGATGCGAATCGTCTTGTCGATATTGACCTTTCGGTCATTCTTCTTTTCCTCCGGATCGTAGAACGACAATGCCGATACCGCGGTGCGCAGCACATCCATGGGCAAGGCGTGGCGCGGAGCATTACCCAGCAAGGTGAGGATGGATGTATCCAGCTTGCGCTCTTCGGCCAGACGATCGCGCAGTTCGCGAAGTTCGCCACGCGTGGGCAGTTTTCCGAACCACAACAGGTAGCATGTTTCTTCGAAGTTCGAATGGCCCGCCAGTTCGTGAATATCGATGCCGCGATACGCTAGGACTCCGCGATCACCGTCGATGTAGCAAATCTTGGAGGTTGTGGCAACGATGCCCTCGAGTCCTTTGGGGGGATGGTTTGTGGTCACGCTGGACATTGGATTCTCGCTTCGATCGCCGGACTTTGCGTTGCTGGACCGCGCGAGTCGGACGCGGGAGGGCAACCTTTTTTTATACCTGAAACGCAGCGAACTTTCCAACGCCCGGGGCGAACTAGTCGTGGCTCAAGTCGGACGCTACCGGCGAACTCGAGGCTGGGAAACGAGCCAAACGGCCCGTTCCCCGTACCTTATCCGGACAGAAGTCAGGCTGGCCACATCGCCAACGCGGTCTTGCTCAGGATCTGCTGCTGTGTGGCTTGGCTGAGCGGAAGCGCCCGGAACTCCTCAAGATTCCTCTTAACGTCAGGCACGCCCGGCCCCGGCCAGTCAGTGCCGAACAGGGTTTTGGTCGCGATTTCTTCCAGGCGGGGAAAATAGTTCAGCAGCGTCTTGGGCGGGATGCCGCTGATGTCGAGGTAAACATTGGGATGGCGGCGGACCAGAAAGAATGCGGTCTGCATCCACAGCGGGCGTCCGCCGTGGGCCAGCAGGATCTTCAGCTTGGGGAAGTCGACGGCAACGTCGTCGAGGTAAATCGGATCCCCATATTTATTGCGCGCACCGGGAAAAATCGAGGTCCCAGTGTGGAACATGATGGGCACACCATTCGCTTCAGCCGCCCGATAAATGATCTCAAGCTCCTTTACGCCGCTCAGGTAATCGTTGGGAAACAGCAACTGGTGGGGCGGATGAATCTTGATCATCTGCAGTCCCAGTCGCAGGATGTGCTCCACATCGGCCAGCACGTTGGTGGTGTGCCGCGGATGCAGGCTACCACACGAGAGCAAGCGTTTCGGATTCTCCTTCACGTAGTCGGCAACGAACTGATTCACTCCATCGGTGAACCCGATCACTTCCGGAGCCACGTAGTTGATGAGCATGGCGCGATCAATGCCGCTGGCATCGAGAAACTTGAGGAAAGCTTTGGGCGAGCGGCAGAACTCGACAATCTGATCGAAGTTGGGCCGCTTTTTCTTCATCAGCTCCAGCGCCTGGGGCTTGAGCATTTCCATGGGCTGGATGTGGATGTGGCAGTCGGTGATCATTCGCTGGGAAGGTTAGTGACGACTCGAACCGTCGCCAGAAGAATATCAGAGGAATCAGTTCAGCGCTGCGGCGAGCACCGCCCGCTTGGTGAAGACGCCAATCCTTTCGCGCCGGTATTCAGGAGTCACAAGCAGGAGTAGTCAGCGGCTTAGGACTTCGCCGCTAAATCTCCGCGCAGCCTCAGCCCATCGCTCGTCTACCGCGCTGCCCAGAAGCAACTCGCCCACCCCTGCACTAACCGGGGCGCGGGATTTGCCGCGGGGATGCCGATCCCTGCATCGGCGACCTGACCGTTGGATCGCGCTCTCCGATTTGGCAAAAAAAACAACAACCAAAAGCCAAGAGCCTTTAATACGTCGGCACTTTTTCATCCACACGCCGCGACCAGGCATCGATGCCACCTCGCATGGACTGAGCCTTTTCAAATCCCTGCTGCCGCAGCCACACGGCCACATTCATCGAGCGAATGCCGTGATGGCAAACCACTACAACCGAGTCGTCGGGATCGAGTTCCTGGTGCGCCCGCGTCGGCACATCGCCCATGGGCATCAACTTCGCGCCATCGATGCGCGCCGTCTCAAACTCCCAGGGCTCGCGCACATCGAGCAAAGTGAAAGAGTCTCCCGCATCTAATTTGCCCTTCACTTCTTCGGGAGCGATTTCGTAATCCATCAGTAGGTATGAGGCTACTTCCCTGTCCAGTTCGGCTCGCGCTTCTCCATAAATGCGCAAATACCCTCGCGCGCATCTTCCGTCTTCATCAGCGCGTCGAAATAAATTCGCTCGGCACGGGCCAGCCCCTTATCGAAGTGCATCGAGTCCCAGGCGTAGGAAGCCTTCTTGGCCAATGCCAGGGCCACGGGGCTAAGCTTGCGCAAATGTCCAACCGACTCGTCCACGGCGGCAGCCAATTCACCTTCCGGTACAGCACGGTTGGCCAAACCCATCTCAGCCGCCTCTTTTCCTCCGATAGTCCGCCCGGTCAGAATCAACTCAGCAGCCTGCTTTTGTCCCACCAGCGCAGCCAAGGCGGTACACGCCACGGGCGGATAGCAGCCCAGTTTGATCTCCGGAAACCCCCATTGCGCCGATTCGGTGGCATACACAATGTCGCACACCATGGCTAACTCCGCGCCCCCACCCAGGCAGTACCCATGCACTGCAGCCAGCGTGACTTTTGCCGTCGCGACCAGCCCTCGAATCACGGCGTGGAACTTTGTCAACATCTGGTCAACCTGGCCGGGAATGTGCGCAACCACGTCCACGCCCGCTGAAAATGCTTTACCCTCACCGCTAAACACGATTATGAAAACGTCTGGCCGCGACTCGATCTCCGCCAAAGACTGCGATAGCTCCTCCATCATCGGTATATCGATAATGTTCAGCGGCGGATGGTGTAGCACAACTCGCGCAACCGGAGGAACAAAATCAACTGCGAGACGGGAGCGCGCGATCTCTGTGGTCGGCATGTCCAGTTTTTCTGCTTTCAAGCCCGGCAGCTGAGCCCAGCCCGCCTGCGGAACGGCACGGCTCAATCCGTGCCCTACTTAACATCCAATCTAACAGCTCTATAAATTGATCGCCGACTTCCGCACTTCTCCAATGGTTGAGAGCGGATCGCGCGCCCCCGTTTTTTCCGCGATCCATTTCTTTTCATTGTTGATGATGTCGAGCAAAAGCTGCTTGTCTTCGGCCAACGGCATGTAGTCCTTCACGTGCTCTTCGTAGGCGCGGTCCGCAAGCGGTTCACCGGTTTGAACGTGACACTTTTGTCCAGCCCATTTTCCAATGGCGCGATTGAACTTGATGTGGGGCGCATACAGTTTCGGCTCGCCCGCCTTGAGCGAGTTGTTGAAGCGCTCAATCAAGCCTGCGACCTCGTCGCGATAGAGGTTGCGGTTGTAATCGTTCAGGTCGTCAAGGTCGGGAGCCTGGTCGTTTCTAGGTTCGTCGTAACGACCCTTCACGCCCCACACATATGCCCAGTGCGCCGAGGAAGAATGATCCGTTCCAAACAGGTCGTACGAACTGGAAATCCATTTGTTGAGATATTTCTGAATCAGCCAGGCCGGAATCACTCCCGCTTCCACAATGCGCCGTAATCCGTCGTTGCCCGTGCCCATGTGAAAGGCTTCCTCGCGCAGCATGTACGACATCGACCGCCCCAGCGGAGCGAACGCGGAATACTTGAGCATCTGCAACTGGAACTTTCCGTCGCGGTCGACGAAGTCGGTGTAGGTGAAAAAGTCCATCCAGTTGTCGACGTCGACATTAAAGGCGCCCAGCAGACGCTTGTTCTCAAACGCGCGCCGCTCCAGCATTTTCTGCGCCTCGACCTTGCCGGAGTAGCCGAAGTGGTCGACCAGCAGAGCGCACATCTGCCAGCCATGGCGCATTTCTTCGATCATGACGCGGGTGATCGCGCGCCGATCCCACTCGGTGGGCGCGTTTTCCAGCAGGTTACGCTGCTGTTCGACGCTGGCAAACTCGGTGTCGCCCTGGTAGACAATCATGTTCATGAGGGCGTCGCGCATCTGTTGCGTAGGAATCTGGCGCAGGTTTTCCCACTTGCGGCGGCCTTGGTACGAACCGAACTCGATCTCTTCCGTGTCGATGGCGCCATACAGCGTGTCGAAGTGGAACGCATCGATATCTTCGCTGTGAACACCGATATCTTTGCGCCAGTCATTGAATAGGCCGATCCAGTCACTAAACGTTCCGATTTTTGCCACTTTTCCGGGCATTGCAAACCTTTCGGACTACCGAGGACACCCACGCCACGAGGGCAATCGTAATCTGTTTCCGCCTTCGGCTCGTGCTGTCCCCGGAGTCAACCAAACCAAGTCACCAAACCCGAGTCAAGCAACCTTGTTGATTACCTCGCCTTGAAAATCGCCGGGCGCTTTTCTACATATGCCGCCAGGCCTTCCTTGGCATCTTCGCTCTGGAACAGCAACTGCTGGTTCTCACGTTCGACGGCCAGCCCGGACTCCATCGGAATCTCCCAGCCCGTCTGCACCGCGCGCTTGATGCGTCCCACGGCTTTCGATGCCTTGTTGGGCGGACAGAATTGCTTGGCGTACTCCATGATGTTTTCCATGAAACCGTCGCGCTCGAAAATGTCGTTCACGATACCGAGTTCCTGGGCCTCTTCGAAGGAGAATGTGTTGCCGGTCACCATCAGCTCAATGGCCTTGCTCTTCCCTACCATGCGCGACAAGCGCTGCGTGCCACCCGTACCCGGCAGCACCCCGAGATTCACCTCCGGCAGGCCAATCTTTCCCGCC
>Ga0209624_10000670_pt1 | contig 29993 bp, 28 predicted proteins | sample JacPinW_OM2H0_O1_FD_188565 | JGI IMG/M metagenome (GOLD analysis project Ga0209624, IMG submission 188565) | Forest soil microbial communities from Algoma, Ontario, Canada - Jack Pine, Ontario site 1_JW_OM2H0_O1 (SPAdes) (version 2) | ecosystem: Environmental > Terrestrial > Soil > Boreal...
CTGGTCATCATGAACGCCGCCGAAGCGAAGCGCCGAGGGCTGACGCCTCTGGCGCGCATCGTGTCCTGGGCGACGGCGGGCGTCGATCCGGCGATCATGGGAACCGGGCCGATCCCGGCGAGCCGAAAGGCGCTCGAGAAGGCCGGCTGGTCGGTCAAGGATCTTGAACTCGTGGAAGCCAATGAGGCCTTCGCCGCTCAGGCTCTCGCGGTCAACAAGGACCTGGGTTGGGACCCGGCGATCGTCAACGTCAACGGCGGCGCCATTGCGCTCGGCCATCCGATCGGCGCCTCGGGGGCGCGCGTGCTGACCACGCTGTTGCATGAAATGGCGCGCCGCAACGCCAAAAAAGGCCTCGCCACGCTTTGCATCGGCGGCGGCATGGGAATAGCGATGACGGTGGAGCGGTAGTTCGCGTCGTCCGCACTAAATTCTGCGCGCGCCGGTCAAAAAGCGGCGCGCTTTAAAAAAATCTCGGGAGGAAACATGGCTAGAGTCGCAGTGGTCACCGGCGGTACGCGGGGCATTGGCGGCGCCGTTTCCAAGGCGTTGAAGGCCGCTGGATGCGAAGTCGCCGCGACCTATCATTCCAACGATGACGCCGCCGCTAAGTTCAAGGCGGAGACCGGCGTCGACGTCTACAAATGGAACGTCGCGAAATATGAGGACTGTGTGGCTGGGCTGGCCGAGGTCGCCAAGGACCTCGGTCCGGTCGACATTCTCGTCAACAACGCCGGAATCACCAAAGACGGGATGTTCCACAAGATGACCCCAGACCAGTGGTACGACGTCATCAACACCAACCTCAATTCCCTGTTCAATATGTGCCGTCCGGTGATCGAAGGCATGCGCGAGCGCGGCTTCGGCCGGATCGTCAACATTTCGTCGATCAATGGCCAGAAGGGACAAATGGGCCAGGCCAATTACTCGGCCTCGAAGGCGGGCGACATCGGCTTCACCAAGGCGCTGGCGCAGGAGAACGCCAACAAGGGCGTCACCGTCAACGCTATCTGCCCCGGCTATATCGCCACGGAAATGGTGCTGGCGGTACCGAAGGACGTGCTCGAAAAGGCAATCTTGCCGCAGATTCCGGTTCGCCGCCTCGGCCAGCCCGAGGAGATCGCGCGCTGCGTCGTATTTCTCGCTTCCGATGACGCCGGCTTCATCACCGGCTCGACGCTCTCGGCCAACGGTGGCCAGTACATGCTATAAGCCCTTCAAAACGGTCCGCGCTGCCGGCGGTGGTCGGAGTTCCACGCTGGGTTCGAGCCGCCGACGCGTGGCGGCTCTCGCCGCCCCGGCGTCACAAAAGCATTATAGGGTTGGGCCTCAGAAATCGGCGGCGCGCCGAAGCGCTGGCGCCACGAGGAGCGAAGCCCGTGCAAACTTTGCGAGACGCGCTTAAACAGAGCGAAAAGGACGGAGCAGCGATTGGCCATTTCAACGTGGCGGATCTGATTCTGTTGAAGGCGGTGGTCGCTGCGGCGCGGGACCTCAAGGTCCCGGTAGCGGTCGGCGCCTCCGAGGGAGAGCGGGAATTCTTCGGTGTTCGCCAGATCGCTGCCTTGGTGCGGAGCTTGCGAGAGGAATACGACTCCCCGATCTTCCTCAACGCCGACCATACACATTCGCTGGCGCACGCTCTGGATGTCGCCAAAGCAGGCTTTGACTCCGTCGTCGATCTGTCTGCGCTTCCCTTCGAGAAGAACGTCCGCCAGACGAAAGAGGCCGTCGAGGCCCTCAAAGCTGTCAATCCTGCAATCCTGGTCGAGGGCGAAATCGGCGACATCGGAACGGGATCTGAGATCCACGAAACTGCGCCCGACTTGTCAAAGGGTCTGACCTCGCCTGCCCAGGCGAAAGAATTTGTCGAGTCGACGGGGATTGACGTCCTCGCTCCCGCGGTCGGCAACATGCACGGGATGCTGAAGAGCATGGTGCAAGGGCAGACGAGGAAGCGACTGGATATTGAGAGAATCGTCGAGATCAAGCGCGCGGTGCAGCTACCCCTGACCCTGCACGGCGGATCGGGAACCGACGATGAAGATTTGCGCAAGACGATCGGCGCCGGAATCAACATCGTCCACATCAATACGGAGCTGCGGGTGGCGTGGAGGCGGGGCTTGGAGGAAGGCCTCAGCAAAGAACCCGATGAGGTCGTTCCGTACAAGATCCTGCCGTTCGCGGTGCGCTCGGTCGAGGCGGTCACCCGATCGCGCCTCGCGCTTTTTAACGCTGCGCGCTAACCCGAGGGGCGCCGGCTCGACGCTGACAACCAAATACCGTTCGAGCATTTTCAGCGGCGCACGCCGACATGTGGGTGCAAGCCGCACCGCCTGCCTTTTTGGACCAAAACTCAGCCGATATGCGCCATTCGCGGGAATGACGCCTTCGATCAGGCGTCTGTCACGCATCGATTTTGAGCGAGGCGTTCAAGCCGAAATCGTATGCGGTACAAAACTATAGAACGCCGCAAATAGCAGAGTCAGATGGCGAAATCGCCGCTGACCTTCTCGTCGTCGAGAACATGCATCTTCTCGGCCGTCTCGCACATCTGTTCGACCGTGATCGCGTCGAGATTGGCGAGAAAGGTTTCGCCCGCCCTGCGGACGGCCGGATCGATCACCCGCTCGAGCAGCACCGAGTTTGCCCCGAGATCTTCCGGATCGGCGGTGCTCAGCGACATCGCAATGCGCACGATCTCGCCAACCGTGATCCGCCGGCGCTCACGCGCCAGCTCATAGCCGCCTCGCGGCCCGCGCACGCCCTTGAGGATCTTGGCGTGGACCAGGCCCTGGAGCAATGTCTCCAGGTGACGAGGGGGCAGTTTGTGACGCGCAGCCAAAGCTTTGGCCGCAACCGGCGCCGAGCGCGAATGCAACGCGACATCGACTACGGCGGCGATAGCAAGAACGCTCCGTCGCGACAATAAGTTCATTTCGTACCTCCTACTGTGAGCGCCCAGTGGAACCGAATCCATTTGAGCCACGGACGCTCGAAGTGAGACGCTCGCTCGAAATAAGAGCTACACGTTCCACAGAGCAAACGACGAGTTGCGCTATTCGCGCGCCACGCCGAACGACAAAGGGCTTGTCCCCAAAATTGACGAGAATGACACCAATTTCGCCGCGATAATCAGCGTCGATTGTCCCCGGACTGTTGAGAACCGTCACCCCATCTTTCAGAGCCAACCCTGATCGGGGCCGGATCTGCGCTTCAAATCCCTTTGGCAACTCGAGGGCCATCCCGGTCGCAATCAACGCCCGCGACCCAGGGGCCAGGACAACCTCTTCAGCCGCCGGCAGAGCCGCCACGAGATCCATCCCGGAAGCACCCTCACTCTCATAGGCTGGCAATTGCAACCCCTCACTATGTGGTAATTTATGGTAACCGATCGTGATCATTGTCGCTGCGCCAATTCGACAGCAAGGCGGCGCACAATTCCGTTTGCTACCTCAGTTTTTGTCATCGGCGGCCAAGGCTCGACGCCATTCGCGTCGATCACCTGGACCTGGTTGGTTTCGCCACCAAACGTCGATGTGCCTTCCGCGACACTATTGGCGACGATCAGATCACAGCCTTTGCGTTGTAATTTCGCGACCGCGTTCACTGTAATATTTTCGGTCTCGGCTGCGAAGCCAATTACAACCGCCGGCCGCATTGTGGTTTTCTTTGCGACTTCGGCAAGTATATCGGGGGTCTCAACCAGGCGAAGCGTCGGAGACTCCGTGGCGCCCTTTTTGATCTTTTGATGAGCGACGTTTTCCGCGCGCCAATCGGCGACCGCCGCCGCCGCAATGAACGCGTCCGCGGGCAGCGCGGCCTCGACCGCCTCCCGCATCTCGCGCGCCGAACCGACGTGAATGACCTCGGCGCCGGCCGGATCTGACAGCCCGACGGGGCCAGTAACAAGCGTCACCCTTGCACCAGCGCCAATTGCAGCTTGCGCAATTGCATGCCCTTGACGTCCCGAAGATCGGTTCCCGAGGAACCGGACCGGGTCAATCGGCTCGTAGGTCGGACCCGACGTGACAATGATATGCCGTCCGCTGAGCGGGCCCGGGGCAGTTTGGAGCGAATCACTCGGCGCCGCTTCGACGGCCAACGCCTGTTCGATCGCCTCGACGATCGCCGGCGGCTCGGCCATGCGGCCAGGGCCAAATTCGCCGCAGGCCATAGGCCCCGATTCGGGACCGACGAACAGGACGCCGTCGTCCTTGAGGCGATCAAGATTGCGGCGCGTCACCGGATGCAGCCACATTCTGACGTTCATCGCCGGGGCTGCGAGCACACGTTTGTCGGTCGCGAGCAACAGGGTGGTCGCCATATCGTCGGCAAGGCCGGCAGCCATCCGGGCCAGAATATTCGCGCTGGCCGGCGCGACAACGACGAGATCGGCGGCGCGCGACAATTCGATATGGCCGATCGCCGCTTCGTCAGTCAGGCTGAACAAGTCGTCGCGGACCGGTTGCCCGCTGAGGGTTGCCGCCGAAAGAGGGGAAATGAATTGCCGTGCAGCCGAAGTCATCACAACTTGAACCGTCGCGCCGCTGTCCCTCAGGCGCCGAATCAACTCAAGCGACTTGTAGGCCGCAATTCCACCGCTAATGATCAGGAGAATACGGGCGCGCGATAACGACATGGCGGTCATACGCGATCGCCTAGCGTGGTTTGCCGACGCCTGCGTCAATCCGTGACGCAGCGCGATCGAGCAAGGTTGCGCGTGAAACGTCCATTTGCGTTTTCATCCGCTACTTGTCCCAGCCCGGACGTTGCGTGGCCGATCTCCGAATGCCACCGACGATACCAGAGGATTGCCACGAGCGTTAACGAAATTACAACTAACATAATTGTGGTGTCGGCCGGATGGGTTGCAGCGCGGTTGAGGGATCGCGCCGTTGGGCTACCGAATCCACCGGTATGCCGCCATGCACAGAAGCGCCAATATAAATCCCGTTAAAACGAAGACGAACCCGACACGGAGTGTGAGTTCGGGAACCACTTTCGCAAGCTCCCTTTCGCTGTCGGTCTCGAGTCTGGTCTCCAGCCTGTCGGCGATTTGCTCCAGCCGGCGCGGCGCGTCGGCAAAGAAAGCGGCGATAGAAGAAACGATTCGACCGGCGTCTTCGATGCGCCCGACCGGGCCGAGATTTTCCGCAATCCAGGCGCCCACTACCGGCTCGGCGGTCGACCACATGTTGAGCTGGGGGTCGAGCTTTCGCGCCACCCCTTCGACGACCACCATGGTCTTCTGCAACATCACCAGCTCGAGCCTGGTGGTCATTTCGAACAGCGCGGTAATTTCGAACAACAGCGTCAACAGCTTCGCCATCGAGATCTGATCCGCGGTGCGGGAATGAATTGGCTCGCCAATAGCGCGGAGCGCCTGGGCGAAATCTTCGACCCGATAGGCATGTGGCACGTAGCCTGCCTCGAAATGGACCTCGGCCACCCGCAGATAGTCTCGGCGGATGAACCCGTAAAGGATTTCCGCCAGGAACCGGCGCTCCTTGCGCCCGAGCCGGCCCATGATGCCGAAATCGACGGCGACGATACGCCCCTCATCGTCGACGAAGAAATTGCCCTGGTGCATGTCGGCGTGGAAGAATCCATCGCGCAGCGCAGTGCGCAGGAAAGTCTGAATGAGGGTGCGCGCCAGCGCGCGAGGATCAAATCCAAGCTCGGTCAGACGGTCGGGGTCGGTCAGGGGCACCCCGTCGATCCATTCCATCGTCATCACTTCACGCGTGGTGCGGTTCCAGTCGACCACGGGCGCGCGAACGTCTGGATCATCCCTGGAGTTTTCTATGAATTCCGACGCCGCGGCCGCTTCGAGCCGGAAATCCATCTCCATGCGCACCGAGCGCGCGAGCGTCTCGACAACCTGGGCGAGCCGCAAGCGGCGGAACTCCGGCGCTAGCCTCTCGGCGAACCGGGCGGCGAAAGCCATATCCGAAAGGTCGCGGGCAAACCGCCTTTCCGTGCCGGCCCGCAGCACTTTCACCGCGACGGTCCGCGCGCCTTCGTCAGTTTTCACCTCAGCGCGATGGACTTGGGCGATTGAAGCGGCCGCAACAGGCTCGCCGAAACTCTCGAACACCGATTCGATCTTCGCGCCGAATGAGGCCTCGATGATCGCGACCGCCGTCTCCCGACTCATTGGCGCGACCCGGTCCTGCAGCCGCTCAAGCTCCAAGGCGACCTTGCCGCCGACGATGTCCGGTCGCGTAGAAAGGAATTGCCCTAACTTGACGTAAGACGGTCCCAATCTATCGATGGCCCGCGATAGGCCGGCCAGCCCATCGCCGTCGCGTTTTGCAATCAAGTTGGCCAACGCGAGCGGCGCCCTCAGCACCGGCGGCAACGGGACTGGATCGACGCCGACAAACGCCCCTTCTCGGGCGAACACGAAGGCAGCGCGCGTAAGCCTTAACACGTGGCCAAGCGACGACAGGATCGCCATGAATTAGAGTTTCCAGCCCGAGTGGATCGCGACGATCCCCCCGCTCAGGCGCGTGAAGTCCACGCGCGCGAACCCGACCTCGCCGATCATCTCCGCGAATCGCTCCGGGGGAGGAAATCTGCGAATCGATTCGACAAGATAGCGGTAAGCGCCGCCGTCACCGGTTACGACTTTGCCGATGGGCGGAATAGCCGCGAATGAATAGGCGTCGTAGATTCGATCGAACACCGGCAAATCGACGCGCGAGAATTCTAGACACAAGAAATGTCCGCCGCGCTTAAGCACGCGATAGGCCTCCTTAAGCGCGTCGTCGATCCGCGGCACATTGCGGATCCCGAACGCAATCGTATAGGCGTCGAAATGCGCGTCGGGCAACGGCAGCGCTTCGGCGTTGCCCTCGATAAACGTCAGCCGCTTAGAGAAGGCACGCCTCGCCGCCCGCTTTTCCCCCATGTGCAGCATGTCGCTGTTGACGTCGACAACTGTCACCGCGGTCAGCCGTCCGCCGGCCTTCGCCACCCGGAAGGCGACGTCGCCGGTGCCCCCCGCGACATCGATATGAGAAAAAGGGCGCGTCAGCGACGGCCGGACTTTTGCGACAAGGATGTCCTTCCAGACCCGGTGCAGGCCAAACGACATCAGGTCGTTCATCAGGTCATAGTGATTGGCGACGCTGTGGAACACGTCGTTCACCAGGCTCTGTTTTTCGTCGAGGCGAACGGTGCGTTGGCCGAAGTGCGTTTGATCGCGCGCGGCGGGCATCAGGGATTCTCCATGAAACGGCCAAAAGCTTAGCGCGCCAGGCGCATAGCATACACGGGCCCCGGTCAGTCGAGGCGCACCGGGATTCCCGCCTCGGCCATTCGGGCCTTCGCCTGCCGAATCGTGAATTCGCCGAAGTGGAAAATCGACGCCGCGAGCACGGCGCTCGCATGACCTTCCCGCACCCCAGCAACCATATGGTCGAGGTTACCAACGCCGCCCGAAGCGATGACCGGAATGGCGACGGCGTCGGCGACGGCGCGGGTCAGTTCGAGATCGAATCCCTGTTTCGATCCGTCTCGATCCATCGAGGTCAAAAGGATCTCGCCGGCACCGAGAGCGGTGACTTCGCGCGCATAGCCGATCGCCTCGATACCGGTCGCCCGCCGCCCGCCATGCGTGAAGATCTCCCAGCGCGGCGCTTCGCCGGGCGCGGACACCCGCTTGGCGTCGATGGCGACGACGACGCACTGCGCGCCGAACTTCTCCGCCGCCTGGCGCACGATGTCCGGGTCCGCGACGGCGGCTGAATTGATCGAGGCCTTGTCCGCGCCGGCGAGCAGAAGCTTGCGGATGTCTTCGGTGGTGCGGACGCCGCCGCCGACTGTCAGCGGCATGAAGCAAACCTCGGCGGTACGTCTGACGACGTCGAAGAGAATGCTGCGGTCCTCATGGCTCGCGGTAATATCTAGAAAGCACAGCTCGTCCGCGCCCGCCTGGTCGTAGGCGACCGCGCTCTCCACCGGATCGCCGGCGTCGCGCAGGTTGATGAAGTTGACGCCTTTGACGACGCGGCCGTCTTTGACGTCGAGACAGGGAATGACCCGCGCCTTCAAGGTCACTGCGCAAACCCTGCTGGCCGTTCCGCCCGTCCGCCGGCGTGGAGGAGGGTCAGCGCCGCGCGCGCGTCAAGCCGGCCGTCATAGAGCGCGCGCCCGACGATCGCGCCGGCGAGACGGGCGCAATCGGGCTCGGTCAGCCGCCTGATGTCCTCGATTGAGGCGAGGCCTCCCGAGGCGATGACCGGAATCTCAAGGTTGTCTGCGAGCGCGATTGTGCTCTCGACGTTGAGCCCGGCGAGCGCGCCGTCGCGTGCAATATCGGTGTAGATTATCGCCGCCACGCCAGCGTCCTGGAACCGGCGCGCGAGGTCGAGGGCGGAAATGTCCGAGGTCTTCGCCCAACCCTCAATAGCGACTATGCCCTCGCGGGCGTCCACGCCGACCGCAATCCGGCCAGGGTAGAGCCGCGCCGCCTCGCGGACGAAATCGGGATCGCCGACCGCCGCGGTTCCGATGATGACCCGAGTGACACCGCTCTCCAGCCAGCCGCGCACGGTCTTCATGTCGCGAATTCCGCCGCCGAGCTGCAGCTTAACCGTGAGCCCGGCGAGAATGTTTCGAACGGCATCGGCGTTCATTGGCTTGCCAGCGAACGCCCCGTCGAGATCGACGACGTGAAGATAATCGAACCCTTGTGCGACAAACGCTCTCGCCTGCGCGGCGGGATCGGCGTTGAAGATCGTCGCACGCGTCATGTCGCCCTGGACGAGGCGAACGCACTGGCCGTCTTTGAGATCGATGGCGGGAAACAGGATCACGGGCGCCACTTGAGGAAATTGGCGATCAGCTTGAGCCCGAGCGTTTGGCTTTTTTCGGGGTGAAATTGCGTGCCGGCGATGTTGTCGCGGGCAATGATCGCCGTCACCGGTCCGCCGTAGTCGGCAGTCGCGACCAAGTCGTCGGCGTCATCCGCGTACAATTGATAAGAGTGCACAAAATAAGCATGCAGTCCGCTGCCTCCCGTCTTCAGGTCCTCGAGAAGCGGATGAGAGCGCTGCACGTCGAGAGTGTTCCACCCCATATGCGGAATCTTCAGCTCCGGATCGCTTGGCTTGATCGCCGCGACGTCGCCCGCGATCCAGTTCAAGCCGTGAACCACTTCATGCTCGAGCCCGCGCGTCGCCATGAGTTGCGCGCCGACGCAGATGCCCAGAAACGGCCGGCCTCGGTGGCGCACCGCCTCCTCCATCGCGTCGACCATGCCGGAAACCCCATCGAGCCCGCGGCGGCAGTCCGCAAACGCGCCGACGCCCGGCAAGACGACATGATCCGCCGCGAGCACATCCTTGGGCCGTGCGGTCACGCTCACTTCGCAACTCAAGCCGGCCTCGCGGGCAGCGCGCTCGAAGGCTTTCCGCGCCGAATGCAGATTCCCGGAGCCGTAGTCGATAATGGCGACGCTCATGGCATGCCTAAAGCGCGCCCTTGGTCGACGGCACGCGCTCGGCCTGACGGGAATCGATCGTAATCGCGCCGCGAAGCGCGCGAGCGACCCCCTTGAAGCACGATTCGGCGATGTGATGGCTGTTCGAGCCGTAAAGCGTTTCGATATGCAGCGTGAGCCCGCCGTTGCCGGCGAAAGCCTGGAAAAACTCGCGCACGAGTTGAGTGTCGAAAGCGCCAATCTTTTCGGTCGGAAATTCCGTCCGGAAGACGAAGAACGGACGCCCCGACACGTCGAGAGCGACGCGGGTCAAGGTCTCGTCCATCGACAAGTGGCAGTCCGCGTAGCGGGTCAAGCCTCGCTTGTCGCCCAGCGCTTTCGCCAACGCCTGCCCGAGCGCGATGCCCACGTCCTCGACCGTATGATGATCGTCGATGTGGCGGTCGCCCTCGGCGCGAATGGTGATGTCGACAAGGGAATGACGCGCCAGCTGATCGAGCATATGATCGAAAAAGCCGATGCCGGTTGTAACATCGGCAAGGCCCGACCCATCGAGGTCGAGGCCGACTTCGATGCTCGTCTCCTTGGTCTTGCGTGTGATTGCGCCCTTGCGCATGGCGATTTCTTTGCCTCGAGCCGCTTCGGGCGGGGGTGATAGCAAGCCGCGCGTCGCTTGGCCACCGAGGCTTCGTCGACGACCACGGCCGCCGGGTTTCGTAGCGAGGCGAGATTCGATTAGTAAGGCTCCAATGTCGGCTGGGGCAGGACGCCATCGGCCGCTGCAAGGAATGACAGAATATGAATATGAAACCGACAAAATTCGGTGTGGGTCAAAGCATCACGCGCGTCGAAGACTTTCGCCTGGTCAGCGGCCGAGGCAATTACGCAACCGACGCGGTTGATAAGGCCGAACTGAAGGCGGTATTTTTGCGCAGCCCCTACGGGCACGCGAAATTCCGCGTCGACGATATCGAAGCGGCTCGCGCGGCCCCCGGCGTTCGAGCGGTCTACGTCGCTAGCGACTTCGCCAACCTTGGCGACTTGCCCTGCCTCGCTCCGGTCGCCAATTCCGACGGCTCGAATACGCCCCTCAAGCCTTACCCGGTCATGGCGGTGGACGAGACGCACCACGTCGGCGACATCTTCGCCATGGTGGTCGCCGGCACGGCTCTGCAAGCCCGCGACGCCGCCGAACTGATCAGCGTCACATGGGACGGCCTCCCCGCGGTTACCGACATGGAGGAGGCCCTACGTCCCGGCGCGCCGCTTGTCTTTGCTGGCGCGCCGAGCAACGTTGCTTACGACACCCATATTGGCGACAAACAGGAGACGGATAAGGCCTTCGCCGGCGCCGCGCACACGGTTCGCATCAGAATCGTCAACCCCCGAGCGGTCGCCAACTATATGGAGCCGCGCTCCGCCGTTGCCGAATATGACGCGCAGTCCGGCCGGTTCACGCTTAACGCCGGCAGCCAGGGCGTCCACATTCTGCAGGGTCTCATCGCCAATCAAATCCTCAAGATCCCGAGCGCGAATTTGCGCGTCGTCACCCAGGACGTCGGCGGCGGCTTCGGCACCAAAAACATGCTCTATCGCGAATATCCGCTCGTTCTCGAGGCGGCGAGGCGACTGGGACGTTCCGTCGGCTGGCTCGCCGACCGCAGCGAGCATTTCGTCGGCGACGCTCAGGGGCGCGACAATGTGACGACGGCGGAGATGGCGCTCGATTCCGAGGGGCGCTTCGTGGCGCTCCGGGTCGACATCCTCGGCAATCTTGGCGGATATCTCTCGATGTTCGCGCCATACATCCCCTGGCTCGGCGCTTCGATGGCGACCGGGTGCTACCATATTGACGCGCTCCACGCGCGCGTTCGTGGGATCTACACCCATACGGTCCCTGTCGACGCCTATCGCGGCGCGGGGCGGCCGGAGGCGGCTTATGTGCTCGAGCGGCTGGTCGACGCATGCGCCCACAAGCTCGCCATAGTGCCTGAAGAGCTGCGCGCGCGCAACTTCGTCAAGCCAAACCAGATGCCCTATCACACGCACACCGACCGCGATTACGACGTTGGCGATTTCGAAGGCGCTATGCGCGCCTGCCTGAAGAAGGCGGATCAGTCCGGATTCAAGCGGCGGGCGGACGATGCCCGGGCGCGGGGCAAGATTCGTGGATTCGGCTTCGCGAGCTATATCGAATGCACCGCCTGGGGCGAGGGCGAGGAAGGTTCGGTTGGACTCGAGCGGAACGGCGATTTCACCGTGCTCATCGGCACTCAGTCCACTGGGCAGGGCCACGAGACCGCCTACGCGCAGGTCGTGGCCCAGTCTCTCGACGTGCCGATCGAGCGCGTCAAGGTCGTGCAGGGCGACACCGATCGGATTCCGACCGGCAACGGGACCGGCGGATCGCGATCGATCCCGATCGGGGCGGTGATGGTTTCCCGCGCCTCAGAGACTTTGGTGGGTTCGCTGAAGGAGCTGGCGGCCGACAAGCTGGAGGCCGCGGTCGCCGACTTGGAGATCGCCGCCGGCAGCGTGCGCATCGCCGGAACCGACCGCGCCATCTCTTACTCGGAGATCGCGGCGCTTCCGGGCGCCGCAACGAAATTGACCGCGACCGAGTCGTTCGTGCCGCCGAGCGCGACCTACCCCAACGGCACGCATGTATGCGAGGTGGAGATCGATCCGGACACCGGAGAAACGACTATCATCCGCTATTCGGTGGTCGACGACTTCGGATTCACGTTGAACCCTCTGCTCCTGGCTGGGCAGGTCCATGGCGGCATCGCGCAGGGGGCCGGACAGGCGCTGATGGAACAGGCGGTGTTTGATGAGGACGGCCAGCTTTTGACTGCAAGCTTCCTCGACTATTGCATGCCCCGCGCCGACAATCTTCCGCAATTCGATTTCGAGACGCGCAACGTGCCGTCGACGACCAATCCGATGGGTCTCAAAGGCGCCGGTGAAGCGGGCTCGATCGGGTCGACGCCAGCAGTGATGAACGCGGTCGCCGACGCCCTGTGGCGCGCCTATCGCATCGAGCACATCGACATGCCCGCGACGCCGTTCGCCGTGTATGACGCGATCCGGCGTTCGCAGGCTCACGCTTAGAGTGATGAGCGCGCTTGGAGCCGGTTAGGCGCCACGGGCTTGGGCCGATCGCCGCCGACGGCGTCTCCCGACCGGTGATCAACATCGCGTGAGTAAGGCGCGCTCGGCTCTGGCTCACACCTTGCGCGCGCCCCCGGCGGTGCTACACTCTCTAAATCTGGCGGGGAAAGATGGAGGAACCGATGCGCTCCAAGCTCTTGAAAGTGGTGTTAGGCTGTGCATTCGCGGCGGCGTTCGCCGCCCCAACGCTAGCCTGCGAGTTCAATAAGACGTCGGCGCAGAACGATCAGCCGGTGGCTCAGTCGCAGCAGACGACGCCCGATACGCCTCAGACGGCCGAGTCGCAACCGGCGGCGGACACCGGCTCGAACTGAGATCGTTTCCATCGACGTTTGACAAAGCCCGCCGCGGCTCGCCTGCGACGGGCTTTTTGCGCGGTGCGAACGCTAATTTGGGATAATCCCCCACGCGTCACGCGCTTGGCTGGCGCCGGAACTCCGCTGGCCGCTTCTCCAGAAAAGCGCGCACGCCTTCCACATACTCATCCCCCCCTCCGGCCTCCCGCTGCAAGTCGCGCTCAAGGTCGAGCTGAGCGTCGAGACTGTTGCTGGGCGAAGCGGCGAGGGCGCGCTTTATGAGGCCCAGCGCGTGCGTCGGGCCGGCCGCGAGGCGCTCGGCGACCGTGTGCGCCTCTCCCATGAGATCCTGGTCATCAACCGCGCGATAGATCATGCCTATCGCCTCAGCCCGCTCCGCTCCGATCGGCTCGGCAAGCATCATCAGCGCCCGAGCGCGCGCATCGCCAATGAGCCGCGGCAAAACAAAGGTGCCTCCGGCGTCCGGAATAAGGCCGATGCGGGCGAACGCCTGCAGAAACTGAGCCGACTTCGCCGCCAACACAATGTCGCAGCTAAGCGCGATATTGGCGCCGGCTCCCGCCGCCGGGCCGTTGACCGCGCAGACGACTGGCTTCGGCAGGTTACGGATTGCGCGGATCAGCGGGTTGACGCCCTTTTCGAGCGCTTCGCCGAGGTCGGGCCGGGCTTCGCCGGGAGCGAACGCACGGTTGGCTAGGTCGGCGCCGGCGCAGAACCCCCTGCCCGCTCCCGTGATGAGAACCGCCCGACACTCTGGCTCCGCGCCGGCGCGCTTAATTCCCGCCGACAACGCTTCGATGAGCGCCGTGTTGAGCGCATTCAGGCGCTCGGGCCGGTTGAGCGTCAGCGTCAGCACGCCGCCCTCGACCCTATCCAAGAGAACCGGTTGAGATAAAACGTCGGCTTCTGCCGTCACGGCCGTTCTCCCTCAATTCGTTTTGTCGCCGCCGCACGGCGGGAGCGGCTATATTAGACACTGGTCAACGGAGGCGACAATGGCAGAATCGGATTTGAGGGCGACCCAACGAACGGTGCGCCCATGACCGCGGAAGCCTTCATTTGCGATTACGTGCGCACACCGATCGGCCGCTACGGCGGCGCGCTCGCCAGCTTGCGCGCCGATGATCTCGCCGCCCTGCCCATCCGCGAGCTGATGCGCCGTCATCCCGGCCTCGGCGATAAGATCGATGAGGTCTTTCTCGGCTGCGCCAACCAGGCCGGCGAGGACAACCGCAACGTCGCGCGCATGGCGCTCCTGCTTGCGGGCTTGCCCGAGTCTATTCCTGGGGCGACCGTCAACCGCCTGTGCGCCTCGGGAATGGAGGCCGTCGCCGCTGCAGCGCGCGGAGTTAAGGCGGGCGAGATCGAGCTCGCAATCGCCGGCGGCGCTGAATCGATGACCCGCGCGCCCTTTGTGATGGGCAAGGCTCAAGCGGCGTATCAGCGATCGGCGGAGGTTTTCGACACTACGATCGGCTGGCGTTTCGTCAATCCAATGATGAAGAAGCTTTATGGCGTCGATTCGATGCCGGAGACGGCGGAGAACGTCGCTGACCAGCACCAGGTTTCGCGCGCCGACCAGGACGCGTTCGCGCTACGCTCGCAAAAGCGCGCCGCGGCGGCCCAGGCGAAGGGGACGTTCGATGAGGAAATTGTTGCGGTCGAGATGAAGGACCGCAAGGGAAACGTGACGCGGGTCGCCAGCGATGAGCATCCGCGGTCCGACACGACGCTTGAGGCGCTGGCCAAGCTCGGCGGCATCGTGCGCCCGGACGGCAGCGTGACCGCGGGCAACGCCTCCGGCGTCAACGACGGCGCCGCGGCGCTCATCGTCGCCTCGGCCAAAGCGGCGGAAGCGCATCGGCTGAAGCCCATTGCGCGCATCCTTGGCTACGCGACGGCCGGCGTCGCGCCGCGGGTGATGGGGGTGGGGCCCATTCCGGCGGTCGGCAAACTTACGGAGCGGCTGAAGCTCAAGCCATCGAGCTTTGACGTTATCGAGCTGAACGAGGCGTTCGCCTCGCAAGCGCTCGCCTGCCTGCGCGGGCTTGGGCTTGAGGATGACTCGGACTACGTCAATCCGAACGGCGGGGCGATCGCGCTCGGCCATCCGCTCGGCATGTCGGGCGCGCGCCTCGCCGGCGCCGCAGCGCTCGAGCTCAAGCGGCGCGGCGGCCGCTACGCGCTTGCGACAATGTGCGTCGGCGTCGGCCAGGGCGCGGCGCTGGCGATCGAACGCGTCTGACGCCTCGCGAGGCCGGACCAAGCCTCGCGCCTCGCAATTCGCCGGCGCGATCCGATATAAGCACTTGAGGCTCGACGGCTCGCACGAGCCGGGAGAAGAGGGAGGACGGTCAATGGCCGCGCCAATTCACGCCCCGCTGCGCAAGGTGACGCTGAACGCTGCGCGCTCGAAGGAATTCCCCGAAGGCTCGATCCGGCACGGCTATGATTTCGTCGCCCCCCTGACCGGCGATGGCCACATCGATCTCGGGGCCTGGAAGCAGCACCGCGGCGAATGTTTCGCCCACCGCTTCTGGGGCAACGAGCCTGCGCTGCGCGGCCTCCTCGTCCATCATGCCGGCGGCGCCGGCGGGTCGACCTGGGCCTTCGAGTGGAAGGGGGGAAGGAAGGACGACGCGGAGGAGGAAGGTTTCCGCTTCGGAGATCATCCGTTCAAGGTCGGCGAGTACGTGTCGGTGCGCGAGGAAGAGGGCGAGCTTCTGACGTTCCGGGTGGTCAGCGTCGGCGAGCCGTGAGAGCGGTCCGCGCCGGTCTTAAGGGAATTGCTTCAGACGGAAACAAGCGCTCTAGCCATGCCGCCTCCGCGCGCCTAATCTTCCCCTGCACCACGAAAGCGTGAAAGCCCAGTGCCTGAACTTTCTGTCCGCCAACGCCAAGGCCGCCTGTCGAGTGACGCGGTCGCCGCGCTTAATTCCGATCTCGCTGCCCGTTTCGGCAATCGGTTCACCGCTTCTGAAGCGATTTGCAAAGCGCACGGGCACACGCTGACCTGGCTTGAGAACCAACCGCCGGACGCGGTGGTGTTCGCGGAATCCAAAGAGGACGTGATCGACCTCGCCAAGCTCTGCGCCCGGCGCGACGCGCCGATCGTTCCGTTCGGCGTCGGCTCGTCGCTCGAGGGCCACGTCAACGCGCCGCACGGCGGCGTTTCCCTCGACCTCACCCGCATGAACAATGTTCTCGCAGTCAATGCCGACGACCTTGATTGCGTCGTCGAGCCAGGCGTCACGCGCAAGCTGCTCAACGAGCACCTGCGCGACAGCGGGCTCTTCTTTCCGATCGATCCCGGCGCCGACGCTTCCCTGGGCGGCATGACGGCGACCCGCGCCTCGGGCACCAACGCGGTGCGCTACGGCACGATGAAGGACGTCGTGCTGTCACTTGGGGTGGTCGTCGCCGACGGATCGTTCGTGCGCACCGGAACGCGGGCGAAGAAGTCGTCGGCGGGCTACGATCTCACCCATATGTTCATCGGCTCCGAAGGCACGCTTGGAATCATCGTCGAGATCGCGCTCAGGCTTTCCGGCATTCCAGAGGCGATCGCGGCCGGGCATTGCTCATTTCCCAGCATACGCGCGGCTTGCGAGACAACGATCGAGACCATCCAGTCCGGCCTGCCGATCGCCCGCATCGAGCTCATCGACACGCTGTCGGTGCGCGCCTTCAACACGTATTCGCATACCTCATTGCCCGAACAGCCGCTGCTCCTGGTCGAGTTCCACGGCACCGAGCAAAGCGTCGCCGAACAGGCGAGCCGCTTCGGCGACATCGCCGCGAGCCATGGCGGGGGCGCGTTCGCTTCCGCGACCAAGCCCGAGGACCGCAGCAAGCTCTGGCAGGCGCGTCACGACACCTATTGGTCGCAACTGACGCTGAGACCCGGCGCGCGGCCATTCGCCACCGACGCCTGCGTGCCGATCTCGCGGCTGGCCGATTGCGTCGAGGAGACGCTCGACGACATTAAGAGCAGCGGCCTCATCGCGCCGATCGTCGGCCATGTCGGCGACGGCAATTTCCACGTAACCCCGCTCGTCGATCTCGAGAACAAGGCCGAGATCGAGGCCGCGGACGCCTTCGCCTCCCGCCTCGCCCATCGCGCCATCGCCATGGGCGGCACCTGCACCGGCGAACACGGGGTTGGGCAGAAGAAGCGGGAATATATGGAAGAGGAGCATGGGCCGGTCGCGATCGACCTCATGCGGCGCGTCAAAGCCGCGTTCGACCCGCAGAACCTGTTCAATCCGGGCAAGGTGTTCTACGCCTGAGGCGCGCGGGCGCCGCTCTCTCAGATCTGGGTGCATTCGGATGCAGTCGTCATCGCGAGGAGCGAAGCGACGTGGCGATCCAGGGCCGTGTAGCGCCCGACGTTCCCCTGGATTGCTTCGCTTCGCTCGCAATGACGACCTCGTTTCGCGTTTTTAGGAGGGGGAATGGTGAAGAGCGCTGTTCTGGCTTGGGGTTCATTGGTGTGGGATCCGCGCGAGTTGCAAACCGCCAGCAAATTCATTGCCGATGGGCCGCTGTTGCCGATTGAGTTTTGCCGCATTTCCGACGATGGCCGGCTGACGCTGGCGATCGACGAAGCCTTTGGCGCTCTCTGCAAGACCTATTCGGCCCCAAGCGCGCTCGAGAGTCTCGATGCGGCGAGGGATGATCTTTGCCTTAGAGAAGGAATGGCGGATGCTCGGGCGATAGGCTTTGTCGAACCCGCGTCCGGCAGACAAAGCGACTTTGCTGTTGAAAGCCATCCCCAGGTCGTCGCGACGATCGGCGCCTGGGCCGAGTCGATCGGTTACGACGCCGCGATCTGGACTGCGCTTGCCAGCAATTTCGATGAGTGGGGCAAAGGCGGCGAACCGTTCTCCGTCTCCGCGGCGATGCAGTACCTCGAAACGCTGGAACGTGACGACGCCGCCAAGTTCGCGCGGGCGCTTGCCTATATCCGGAAAGCGCCGCCCGAGGTCGAGACGCCGGTGCGTGACGAAGTCGCCAGGCGCTGGCGCGTGCGATCCAAATCCCACACAGCCAAATAAGCGCGTTTAGGCCAACATCGCCCATCCCGCTACTGCGCCGTTATAGCTCGTGTAGAAGCCGTACGTGTCGTAGACCGCGCTTCCCCAATGACCCTGCACCTTCGACGGAAGGGCCGCGTTCTGCGCCGGGTCCGAAAGGGTCGGCACGGGAAACAGCAGCTGCTTGAACTTGGCGTTCGCGATCGTCGCGCTGTTGGCGTTCCAGCCGTTCTTGTATTCGGGCCAGCTTCACTGCGGCTTTTTGCTTTCGAACAGCGTTCCGGCGCTGACTGCCCTGACCGTTCCGACGTGGTCCTGCGGCTTTGTTCCGCCGGCCGTGCCTATGGAAAGAATGAGGCTCGGCTGGACTTCGGCGGCCAGGAGCTTGATCAGCGCGATGAGGAACTTGGCGCCGGGCCAGTCGAGATGGGTGTTCGATTTGAACAGCAGAACCGTCTTCCCATTAATTTCAACAGCCCGGTAATAGCCCCAGTAGGTCCAGTCCGAAGGGCCGCCAGACATGAGGTTTGCGGAATATTTCTCCCATCCTGTCCAGATTCCTCTCGACCTTTGACTGTAAAGCATCGTGGAGCCGCCGGCGCAGAAAACGTGCTGAAGCGCGGCCCACTCCGCCTCGGCCTACGTGATCACCACCGTCGAGGCTTTCGGCAGCTTGCTCGGCGCCGTCAGCAGTTTCGGCGCCGTCTTGCCGACCAGCCCGTAATTGACCGCCGGAAGGGGCGGCGCATTGGCGAGGGCGACGGCCGGCTGAAGCTCAAAGTCCGCGCCTCGTCCAACGGACATCCCGAAGCGCAGCATCGGATTGTGTCCACTGACCATGTTCCCTCCTCACGCGCCCCGCAGACCTGCGGGGCGCTTGGCGCAGGATGCTCTCAGACGTTCGCGCCTTCTTCTCACGCGTGCGCGTGGCCACGCGCGACGACGGCGGGTTGGGCCGAGGCGGCGGCGATCGCCTGCGTCAGCTTCATCCCGTCGGGCGTCCCCCAGCCGGAAACCGCGTCGTAACCCGGCTGAGCATTATATCCGCCGACCTTGGCGGTCTTGTTGCTGCCGGACACAACGTCAGCGCAGGCGGAAGCGCCCACCGGATGACCGCCGCCGGCAGGCTGGTAAAGCAGCGGGGTCAGGTACCCGACCCTTTCGCCCGGACCAAGCTGGCCGTTGATCAGTGCAATCATCGCCGCCACGAGCGGAGAGGCGGCGCTCGTCCCGCCATTTGGCTGCGGCTGCCCATCGACGCAAAGCAGATAAGGAGACGCGGTCCAATCTGCGTTTGCGGCGAGGTCGGGGACGACCCGTCCTACGATTGCGCCTGGATTGATGGAGGTAACCGACACTCCTTTTTGCCAAGCAGGCCGTTGGAAGATGGTGCTCGCGCCGCCGCCCGTGCTGCCACTGTTCGGATTGTTTTGCTCTCTGAGCCCATCGCCCTCGAACCAGACGATGTCGGGCAGCGGCGCAGTTTTCTTGGGAATGGTCGTGCCGCCGACCGCCAGCGCATAGGGGCTGGAGGAAGGAAAGTCGACATGCGCGTGTCCGTCCGAATCGGCGTCGCTTGAGCCGTCGTCGCCGGCGGCGACGCAAACCGTCACCCCGGCCATCGCCGCGTCTTTCAGCGTTTCGTTGATCTCGTTCATCGCCGCATGGGTCCAGATGCCGACGTCTTCCGGGTTGCCCCAGCTGATCGAGATGACGGAAGGATGATTCTTCGTGTCATGGACCGCGGCGTCCAAGGCCTTGATCCAGCCTTTTTCGCCCCAGTGGGCGAAATAGACGGCGATGGTCGACTTGGGACAAAGGCCGGTGACCACTTCGACGTCGAGCATCACCTCGCCTTCTGCGCCGTCATGGGCGCTCGTCGAGGTTCCGTCGACGCTGACCGGGACGACCGTGGGCTCAGAGACGCCGGCAAGAGAGCAGAACTGCTTCAGGTCGGCCGGAAAATAGCCGCCGCCGAACTCGAGGAGGCCGATCGTCTGGCCGGAGCCGTCGCCGGGCGGGAAGTTGTAGCGTTTGCCGAGCGTTTGCGGTAGCCACCACGCGCTCGGAATGGACGATTTGTCCCTCGCCGGACCCGGGTGCGCGGCATGGTGGCGACGCCGGCGCGCGACCCGCCGGTCGTCGAGGCCGAACACGCCGGTGACAATCTCCTTGAGCTCAGCCGGTACGAAGACGTCGCCCACCCGCCCGCGGTAGTTCGCCTTCGGATCGCCCGGCTGCTCGTAATCGAACAGCTTGACCTGGAACGCCCTCTCCATGTCGGCGACCGCGCCGGTAAGTTCGACGCTGCGCGTAGCCGCGTTCGTGGAAACCACCTGAAGCCCCAATTTTTGGAACGTGTCAGCGACCTTCTCGAGATCGTCGTCGCTGGCTCCGAAGCCCGAACCCACGGCGTCTCGGGTCATTGCGCCCCTCGGCCGCTCGTCGAGGTCGCCGAGTTCTTTTTTCCGCCGCACCTTGACCAAAACGTCGATGACAGCGTGTTGGTTGGCCGACCCAAGCGCCTTGGCCCCAGCCATGACGATCCGGCGGCTGCCCGTTACGACTTCACTTTTGTTGGCAGTCATTTGTCCCTCCCCAATGATTTTGTCGCCCCGTGGACAATTACCTGTCCCGCTCCGGAGAGCTTTTTCGATTCTGCTTTCAAAAACCCGAACCAGCGGTGGGCGCTTGAGCCGCAGCTTCCGCGACCGCCAAGGTGACCTCGCACGCGTCGACGAGCGCGGCTGTGACGCCTGTCACACATCGGTTGTCGGGGTGAGTTAGGCCGGCGCGGAGGCGGTTAAGTCTAGAGCCGCAATATTAACGGGTGAATCGAGGCAAATAATTTCGTCGCGGCGGGAACGGGGACGGCTGGGCCGCATTGATATCGTGGCTGGGAACGGAGGCGAAAATGCCGATGTTCGCGACGATCAGCGAGAAGCTTCGCGCGCAGCCGACGTGGCAAAAGCTCGATGTCTTCATCCGATTGCGTCCCCATTGCCTAACCGAGATCGAACAGGACGAGGAGCATTGCCTCGCGGCCATGCTGCACTGGCATGACCCCGTCGCGAAGCTGCGAACGCTCCGATGCCGTGGTCATACGCTGGTGGACGACAATCCCACGTCCGGTTGACGGTCGTCGATAGTCCGGCGGCCCAGGTCATTCCGCATGGATGCGAAGCCGCCAAACCGGTCGTTGGCTCCTAAGGGGCCTCGCGCTGAAGCTCTTGGTGGGCGCGCTGCCAGTGCGGAAGATCCCGACCATGAGGCCGGCCTTCCTCGATCCAGATGCCATAGGCGCGTTCGCGGATCAGGCGCTCGTCAGGCCGCGCGGCGAGTTCAATCGCTGGCGAACGAGCCCGCGCGAACGCGCGGCTTTCTTCTTACCATAACCCACATCGCCAGCAGTCCGCACAGCAGAAGTGCATAGATCGGCGGCTCAGGGACGGCAGGCGGCTCCAGAACTGAAGCAGGATGAAGGTAGTCGTAGCCGGAGTCGGAGACGAGGGAGAAGTCGCTCTCGCTCAGCGCCAGCCCCGTGCTTGGATCGATGAACGTCATGGGTCCAAGCGCGAGGGTCTTCATGAAAGCGGCGTCCGCCACCGCCTCACCCGTGAACGACTTCAAATGATCACGATTGGTTACGCCAGCGTTGCTCCGAACGTCCAGTGTGAGCGCGATGGGGATCGCAACGCCGCTGGGCACAGTCATGTTGATTCGGAGCATTTTGGGAGGATTGTCGTCTTCGTTTACGATGGCCGGGTCGATGGCGCTATCGTCAATATGAGTCGATTTCCCAAGAAGTCCGGAGTTCGCCAAAGCGCCGCAGACAGTGCAAGCGACGAACAGCTCACTGATAGTGAGAGAGGACACGTAGTCTTCATGGGTAGGAAATGTGGGAGAGAATTCGTAAACGTTCGAGTGCGTAAACCGGCCGTCGAGAAGGATGTTGGACTGTACGACGACCGGTTTGCCAAAGTTTTTCGGGTCGTTCCACCCGAAGGTGAAGGCGTCGGAAAAAGAAGCAGAGGCCTCTGTTTGCACTCCAGCCTCTGCCGTATAGGTGGAACCAGCCGCCGATGCGAAAGCTTCTACACCGAGCGCTCCGATCCCGGCATGCACTCTCGCAGACGCGTCAGCGGTGGCCCCTCCAACAGTCGCTTGCTTGTTGTTGAGGAGGAGCGACACGCTGCTCGACTTACCGCTGGTGGAATTGGAGACGGAATTTTGTACGTTGATGTCAATTTTGTTGAGTGTGGTCCCATCGACTTCGCTGACTTCGCCGGCAGCGCTATAGGAGGCAGTCGTGAAATAGGTGACCGCCGCCGACGCCGGGCTGCTCATTCCGAGCAAGGCAAGGGCCACAAACAGGATCGTCCCAAACAGGGCTATGGGCGAACGGAGCTTCGAGACCGCAGCGTCGGGCGAAGAGCGCTCATGACCTCGCGATAGTGAGCTGCCGATTAGAAAGGGCATTCCTGACCTCCAATGCGGACACGCACAAGATCGATTCCTGCCGCAACCAGTCTGCTACGACGAGCCGTTCGGGCCGGCCTGCGCCGAAACCGCCGTCGCTGGCGTGCAGCAACGCCGCCGTGACGAGAGTTCGCATCTCACTGCAACGCTAAGGGTAACGTCGGCGGCAGTACTAGACGCCCGCTGCGCCTCGAATATGTGTAACTAAGACATCAGCGACGCACGAAACCTGGCCCTCTGCAATAGGTAGTTTTACCTTCAAACCAGCGCCACGCGGCGCTCCTTCCTTAAGGATCGGCTCGCCCGAGTTAAGGCAAAAAGTCCCCGATCATGGTTAATAATGAGTTACCGGCAGGCGCCGAGGCCACGAAAACGCCGGCGTCTGCAAGGGAACCCGCGAGAGGCTGCGATGACGCTGACGGTGCAGGCGCTGGACCATCTGGCCGTCCAGGTTTCCAATCTCGAGGTCTCGGCCCGGTGGTATGAGCGCGCGCTCGGCATGACGCGCAAGGATGTTTCGCCAGCGCCTGGCCAGCCGCCGCGAACCGAGATGAAATTCGGCCGCCAGAAGATCAATCTCCGCCCAATCGCCACGAGCAAGGACGATTGGTTCACGGCTGATCACGAAGCCGCGGGCAGCGAGGACCTGTGCTTTCTTACCGACTCGCCGCCGGACGAAGTCGTTCGCCATTTGCAGGCTCAGGGCGTCGCCATCGTCGCCGGCCCCGGGCCAAGACGGGGCGCGCAGGGAACGCTGATGTCGGTCTATTGCCGCGATCCGGACGGCGCTCTCATCGAAATCGCGTCCTACTTGACGGGGTAGCCGGTCGCAGCTGCTGCAAAAGGAGGCGGTCGCAAAAGCTGGCCCGGACGGACGCAACTCGAAAAGATTCGATCCACGCTCGCTAATATGTCACATGTTAACATTAGGCATGGGCGCCATCATTAACCGGCGTTCGGCAAGATCATTGTATTGCAGCTGGGGGACACATCGCTGAATATCATTCGTCGGATCGGCGCGATCGCGTGCGCCGCAGCCATATTGTCGAGCGTCCCGGTGGATGCTTGCACGCGCTTCATCTACCGCACGGGCACGGACACTTTCATCGTCGGCCGATCCATGGACTGGGCCGAGGATCCGGGCACGGACATCTGGTCGTTTCCCCGCGCGATGGAGCGTGACGGCGGCGTCGGCGAGGGCTCCATCAGGTGGACGTCCAAATTCGGCTCGGTGATCTCGTCCTTTCACAACCTCGCGACTGTGGATGGCATGAATGACGCCGGCCTCGTCGCCAACACGCTCTACCTCGTCGAGTCCGACTATGGCGACGCCAAGGCGTCCGGCAAGCCGCTGATCTCGGTCGGAGCGTGGACGCAATACGTTCTCGACAATTTCAGCACCGTCGCCGAGGCTGTCGACGCGCTGGCCAAGGAGCCTTTCGCCATCGTCGCGCCTGCGCTGCCCGGTGGAAAGAAGGCGGGCGGCCATCTCTCCATCGCCGACGCCTCCGGCGACAGCGCGATTTTCGAATATATCGGCGGCAAGCTCGTCATCCATCACGACCCGAAATTCACCGTAATGACCAATTCGCCGACCTTCAGCGAGCAGCTGGCGATTGAAAGCTATTGGCGTGGCGTCAACGGTCTCACCTTTCTTCCGGGAACGATCGGCTCAGCCGACCGCTTCGTTCGCATGAGCTGGCTCCTGGGCGCCGCGCCGAACGAGAAGGATCCCCGCCTCGCCGTCGCGACCGCGTTCTCTTTGATCCGGGCGATCTCCGTGCCGCTCGGGCTCGCCGATCCCAACAAGCCGAACATCGCCGCGACGATCTGGCGGACGGTCTCCGACCTCGGCGCGGGGCGCTATTACTTCGAATCCGCTTACAGCCCGACGATCTTCTGGGTCGATATCAAGAAGCTGAAGCTTGATCCTGGTTCCAAGCCGAGCCGGCTCGATCTCAGTGGCCGTCCGATCCTGGCGGGAGAAGTTTCGGACAAGTTCGTCCCCACCGAGCCTTTCAAGTTCCTGTCGAACTAGATGAGTTAGGACTATTTCGACATTCTCGACCGCAGGACTGGACGTGAGCCGCCGATGCGGTGCGAAACGTTGAGCCATCTTGAAGAGGGGCGCCTCGTCAGCCCCTCGGCGGAGCGCAACAAGGGGCCGGTCGGGGAAGTGCTGAAGTGGGCGCTGCCCGATCGTGGCCTTGTGCTCGAGATCGGAAGCGGAACCGGGCAGCACGTCGTCCATTTCGCGCGAGAAACGCCGCATCTGACGTGGCAGCCGAGCGAGCGCGACCCGGAGTGTCTGCGGTCGATTGCACTATGGCTCGCGGCAGAAGGACCCCCAAATGTGCTGGCGCCTTTGCGCCTCGATGTGGGTGAACAGCCCTGGCCGATCGCCTCCGCCGCGGCGGTCGTCTCGCTCAACATGATCCACATCGCTCCATGGGACGCAGGCATGGCACTCATTCGTGGAGCAGCGGCGATTCTTGAGCCGGGCGCCGTGCTCTTCCTCTACGGGCCCTTTCGTCGCGGGGCCATGCACACATCGCCCAGCAACGAGGCCTTTGACCGGCAGCTGCGCGCGGAGAACCCCGCCTGGGGCGTGCGCGATCTGGAGGAGGTTGCGGGCTACGCGGCCGCGCGTGGTTTCGGCGCGCCTGAAACCCACGATATGCCGGCGAACAATCTATCTGTCGTGCTGCGCAAGCGCGCGCCCCAGGCACCTACAGATTGACCCACGGATGACCGATGCAGCGTGGCGGAGAGGCGGTCCCACCGCGTCTCCTCCCCCCTTGCGGGGGAGGAACAAGGAGGGGGTCGCGGCGTCCTGCGCAACAAGAGAGCAGCGGCGCGCCCGGTAATCTCCTCGGTCCGCGCGACCCTCCATCCCAACCCGCCCCAACATAGGGCGTTCGGCAGAACGCCCGTCTCTCGACGGGCTATGGGAGCGGGCGCGCTAACGCCGTCCACTCCGCTGAAACATGGCGAACTCTAGCGGACTCCGCGGTTATGCGACATTTTCTTGCGTAAAGGAGAAACCGAGCCTATGATCTCAGGTTATGAGGCACTCGATCCATCAGAGCTCGGCTACCAGGCCGACGAACATCATCGGGGCGCGAGGCACCGCATGGCAACCTGGGCGGCCTCCGAGGCGGGAGAAAAATTTTGTTTGCATCGGCCGTAACCCATTGAAAAGTCACGTTTCGAAAAAATAAACGCTAGTAAACGCTAGCTATTTTAGGGAACTATATACTTGACTCCCTCGAAATTTCATGCCACTCTCCGTGCGTAGCCAAGGGGTTGCGCGATGTCCAAAAGCACAATCTCCACTTTCCAGCTTTTCGAGATGTTTCCCGACCAAGAGACGGCGCGGGCCTATCTTGAGGGACGCCTTTGGCCGAACGGCGCGCGCTGTCCCGTGTGCGGACTTGGCGAGCGCGTTACGGCGCGCAAAGACGGATTTTATCGCTGCAACCAGTGCAAGGAGGACTTCACGGTCCGAACCGGAACGATTTTCGAGCGGTCGCACGTTCCGCTGCACAAGTGGATTTATGCGATGTATCTGCTTGTGACGGCGCGCAAGGGCATTTCGTCCATGCAACTCGCCAAGGAAATCGGGATCACCCAAAAGTCCGCTTGGTTCGCTCTTCACCGGCTCAGGGAGGCATGCGGCTCGAAACTCGAAAATGCTGCAAGGCATTGTCGAAATTGATGAAACATACATAGGAGGAATCGAGAAGAACAAGCACGAATCCAAGAAACTCAAGGCTGGACGTGGCCCAGTTGGCAAGACGCCGTGCTTGGCATGCGTGAGCGTGGTGGGCGCACGGTCGCCATGCCAATTAAAGCTGCGGACAAAGAAACAATCCAAGCAGCTATTCACCGGCACGTTGAGTCTGGATCGACCCTGCACACCGACGAAGGCCGTCCATATAATGGAATCGGCAGTGCTGGTTTTGTCCACGACACCATCAATCGCGGTGCTGGCGAATACGTGCGCGAGGATGTGACAACGAACGGGATCGAGAGCGTCTTTGCGGTCTTGAAGCGCGGCCTGATCGGCGTCTATCATCACGCCAGCCCTAAGCATCTTGACCGCTACGTTGACGAATTTTCGTTCCGGCTGAATGAGGGCAATGTTAAGAACCATACCCTGGCGCGGCTTGAAAGTTTTGTAGACGGGACGGCTGGAAAGCGGCTTACATATAAGGCGCTCATTCAATGACGAAGCCCGAGAACGTGCCAAAGGCACTCGACGCGATTGCTGATATCGTCTTGGCCTATAAGCCGAAACCAAAGACGAAGCCCGCAAAGAAGAGCAAGAAACGGGCCACGAAATTAGCGAGATCGGAGTCATCGTCGCCTCACTCTACGCCAGCAAAATAAGCCAACGCAGCAAATCACTAGAGAAAAAGTTATTTCACTTATTGTATCGATGATCATATCTCTTTTTTTCTTTGAGAGATGATGGACGATAAAATCTCATCTCTTGATTTGTCCGACAGTTGGTGGGGATCGTTCCTCACCATTTCAACATTGATAGTATTACTTGGAGTAACGGCCGAAGCGCTCCAATTCATGAAATGCATAAGCCGACAACCAAAGTTGAAACACTCCATAGAGGTCGCCGCGTTTTTGGTTTTGGTCGTGGGCATCGCCGGAGAACTACTTGGAGAAACGAAAACAATATCCGTAGGAGACCAAATTTCTGGCCTATTAAACGATAAAGCAGGAGCAGCCAACGAGCGCGCGTCTAGGGCAGAGAAGGCGGCGGCGGACGTTAGCCTCGAAGCAGAGCAGCTTAAGGCAGACAATTTGGCCTTGGAGGCCAGATTAGCGCCAAGGCGCTTGTCGCACGCTGAACTTGAGGGATTGAAGGCTGCGGTCAAGCCATTCGTGAGCCGAGGGATAAGCATTTGGTCATATGGGATTGACTTGGAAGCGGGGATACTTGCCGGCCAGATAAAGTCAGCGTTGCAAGATGCTGGCGCGCCGGTGGTCGATAGTATCGGCCACATGGTTTCGTCGTGGACTCCGCGCGCAGGCGTCATAATTACAGGTCCAGACGACAAATTGGTGGAAGCGCTGTTGACTGCCCTGAAGCCAATATCGGCGGTCAGGGGGCCTCTCGACCCAGAACGGGTCAAGACCGCCATTCCGGCAGAGATATTCGTTGGGGTTAAGCCGCTCAGCCCATAAGGGGAGATAGCGGCATGCGCTTGGCCACACGTGGCAGCCAAGAGCAATACGCCGGCCTGTCGCCGTGATTTATGCCAAAACGCCTTGAGGGAGTCAAGTATATAACTCCCCTATTTTACTAGCGTTTACTCGCATTTATTGGCGTTTATTTGCGCTGGCGCGACGCCATCGAGCCAGGCGATGAGGTCGCGCGTCACCTCGTCGCGGTTGGTCTCGTTCAGCGTCTCGTGCCGGGCGCCGGGATAGATGCGGGTGGTGAGCCTGGTGAACCCGCCCGCCTCCAGGTCGCCAATGAGTCCCTGAATGTTGACGCCGACCGGGTCGCGCTCGCCCGAGAAGACATAGATCGGCATGTCCTTGCGGACCGGCGCGAGGCTCTGTCGGCTCGTGACGCGAGGCAAGGCGTCGAGCACGTCGATGGCGAGCTGGGTGGTGAACGGGAAGCCGCAGAGAGGATCGGCGACGAAGGCGTCGACCTCCTTCTCATCCCGCGACAGCCAGTCGAAGGCGGTGCGGGCGGGCTTGAACGGCTTGTTGAAGTCGCCGAACCACATCTGGAAGATGACCTGGCTTTTTCCGCGCCTGCCCAGGCGCAGCCGCTCCTCGCGGGCGATCAGCCGGCCCAGCGTCGCAATCGCCGGCGGTTTGCCGCTCGACCCCGAAAGGGCCGCCCCGGCCAGCGCGTCCGAATGCTGGGCGATGAACCCGCGTCCGAGGAACGAGCCAAGCGAATGGCCGAGGAAGATGGTCGGCGTCCCCGGTTGCTCGGCGGCGATTCGCCGGTTCAGGGTCCAGAGGTCGCCGACGACCTTGTCCCAACCCGCTTCGTCGGCGAAATGGCCGAGATCGGCCGCGACGGCTTTGGGCCCGTGGCCGCGATGATCGCTGGCGTAGACGCCGTAGCCCGCCGCGTTGAGCGCGGCGGCGAGACGAGCGTAGCGGCCGCTGTGCTCGGTGAGGCCATGGGCGATCTGCACGACCCCGCGCGGACTTCCTTCGGGGAGCCAGCGACGTGCGAGGATGCTCTGACCATCGTCGGCGCGAAACTCGAATTCGCTCCCCGGCATTCTTCCCCCGCTGATCTCCCGTCGTCGCCCTTACGCGCGGGAACGCCTTGGAATCTCGCTCTTATTCGGGAGCCGCGTCAAGCCAGTGGGCGACAGGGAAATTCTCCTCGCAGAATCGCTTGGGATCGGTTAGGAGCAGAGTCCCATGGCGCGGTATATCTTCATCACCGGCGGCGTGGTCTCTTCTCTCGGCAAGGGTCTCGCTTCAGCGGCTTTAGGGGCGCTTCTGCAGGCGCGCGGCTACACTGTCCGCCTGCGCAAACTCGACCCCTATCTCAATGTCGACCCGGGCACCATGAGCCCGACCCAGCATGGCGAGGTGTTCGTCACCGACGACGGCGCGGAGGCCGACCTCGACCTCGGCCATTACGAGCGCTTCACCGGCCGCAGCGCCAATAAGCAGGACAACATCACCGCCGGGCGCGTGTATCAGGAGCTGATTGCCAAGGAGCGGCGTGGCGACTTCCTCGGCGCGACCGTGCAGGTGATTCCGCACGTCACCAACGCCATCAAGGACTTCATCCTGGAGGGCAATGACGGCGTCGACTTCGTGCTGGTCGAGATCGGCGGAACGGTCGGCGACATCGAGGGCCTGCCATTTTTCGAGGCGATCCGCCAGCTCGGCAACGACTTGCCGCGCGGTCATTGCGTCTTCATCCATTTGACGCTGTTACCGTTCATTCCGACCGCCGGCGAGCTCAAGACCAAGCCAACCCAGCACTCGGTCAAGGAATTGCGGTCAATCGGCGTCCAGCCGCACATTCTGCTATGCCGCTGCGATCGGGAGATTCCGCGCGACGAGCGACGCAAGCTGGCGCTCTTTTGCAACGTGCGCGAGAGCGCCGTGATCGAGGCGCGCGACGCGCGTTCGATCTATGACGTGCCGGCGCTCTATCACGCCGCCGGCCTTGACCGCGAGGTGCTGGCCGCCTTCGGCATCGAGCCTGCGCCGAAGCCCGACTTGCGCCGCTGGGACGGCGTCGCCAAGGCCTATCACAATCCCGAGGGCGAAGTGTCGATCGCCGTGGTCGGCAAGTACACGGGACTCAAGGACGCGTACAAGTCGCTGATCGAAGCGCTAACCCATGGCGGCATGGCCAATCATGTGCGCGTCAAGCTCGACTGGATCGAGAGCGAGATCTTTGAGGGCGCCGACCCGGCGTCGCGGCTCGAGGGGGTGAACGGCATCCTCGTGCCCGGCGGCTTCGGGTCGCGTGGCGCCGAGGGCAAGATCCTGGCGGCGCGGTTCGCCCGCGAGCGCAAGGTG
>Ga0209624_10000671_pt1 | contig 29914 bp, 38 predicted proteins | sample JacPinW_OM2H0_O1_FD_188565 | JGI IMG/M metagenome (GOLD analysis project Ga0209624, IMG submission 188565) | Forest soil microbial communities from Algoma, Ontario, Canada - Jack Pine, Ontario site 1_JW_OM2H0_O1 (SPAdes) (version 2) | ecosystem: Environmental > Terrestrial > Soil > Boreal...
ACCCCATTTGAAGCTTTTCAGGCTGGGATAGGATGAGTAGGGTGAAGCCCGCCGGAGGCAACAAAAGATGAATATATCGATACAAATAGGATTATTTAGGTGTTGCAATTCATTCTAGACAACAACCCCTTTTAACATATGCTGATCGCGTTGAACTAGCACAACTTACATTTAGTACCAGTCAAATTGTGTGGGATATCAAAGCAACAGTGATTCTTAATTTTAAAAAGAATCAAGTAAAGGGTGAAGCAACTTTGTATGCCCCTAAGAATAGAATATCAGCTTCACCTGATGTCAGCGCGCCAGACAACCCAGATAACGAAATCAATCTTTTTATAACCCTTGAAGGAAATGAAGACAATGACTTCAAAGGTTCAACTATCAAATTAGAAATAAACCCAGAGATACGCTAAAACAAGCAAATATTTAGGGGCCAACCACAGGTTGGCCTTTTCTATTGCAACACAGCCCTTCCAGGTTCAAAAGTCAAGAAAAGCCCTTATTTTAGCTAAATTCTTGAACCTGCCTGCCCCCTCCTGCTATAATTACTATTAGAGATAGATTCGCAGTGAATCTATTAAAATGGATAAAAAAGGAGATTCTCAATGAATTTCAAAAAATTAACTAAAACTGCAGTGGTATCAGCATTAGTATTTACGAGCATCCCTGCATTTGCGATGGATAAAACAGTAAATTTACATGTAGTAAACAATACTGATAAAGATTTTATTATAACTCAATATCTTAATACCAAGGGCGGTCGTCCTGCTCAGATAGGTACCGTAAAAAGTCACGGAGAAAACAGCTTTGACCGTTTGGCTGTAGACCAAACATCAACCGTATTTGACTTCAACGTGCAAACCGCTACCCCAAAAGGAGCTAAACTCGATGCTTGGGTACAAGCAGAATTAACAAATAATGGTGGTAAGGTATCAGCAACATTAACTGACTATATCTCTTTAAACAAAACAACACCTGCGATAGCAGATAATGATCTGAGCTTATCTATTACTATCAATGGCGATAGAAATAATAGTTTTGCAGGATCCACGATTATCCTTGAAGAATCAGCCATACGCTGAAGTAACAAACAATTATAATAAGAAATAGCTTCGCGGTGAATCTATTAAAGATAAAAAAAGGAGATTTTATGAATATCCAATTTTCTAGTTTTTTAACTAAAAGTATTGTAGCTCTATGCATACTAACGGGAATTAACTCATATGCTATGGAAATACCAAACCCGGTTGAGCTAAAGATAACAAACAATACCCCCTCTGATATTTATTATAAAGGAACTGAAAAAATAGCTTCTGGTGATACTGCCAGCTTTGACACAAGCATTTCAGGAACCTCAGCAATTTACCATATCGTTGCCAATGCAGCAGGCCAACGTCTTCCTATGCAAATTCGCTTAAAAGAGGTCGCTGTTAGTTTAAAAACTACAGCTCTTCAAGCAGCATTAGTGCAGGGTCTTAATACATTCATAGCTCGGTCGGCTCAACTTCCTAAGTCTATCCCTGGTATTGAATACCTTATATCACTTGTTATTAATGGGACAGCGGCCAACAATTTTGCAGGATCAACCATAGCATTAGAAGAAAAAATACGTTAATAAACTATAGCGAGAAGCACTTTTTCATTGCTAACTCAATAAGGATATTTTATGAACTTTAAATTTGCATCATTCCTACTATTTACCATCGCACCTCTATTCTTACTTACAACAGCCATACAGAGCATAGAATTAGAAGCAAAAAATAAGCCTATATATTTACATATCCAAAATAATACTGGTGTAAGTTTTAGGCTTACACAAAACCAAGAGTTATCTGGAAGAAGACCAGTTTCTGCTCCTATAACTGGCAACATACTATCTGATATAAAACCTCACGAATTTAAAAGCTTTAATCTATCCCCCTCTACAGAAAACTTAGGTATTTTAAGTGGCGTATTTAGATTACATATCACTGGACAATCAATAATTGAGATCGAATTAATCATCGAGATAGATACTAAAACCACTGATGCCCGTGTTGAAATGCATCAAACACAAGCTTCACCCGAGGGGATAAAGCATCTCTTAGTAAAATCAGAAATTAATAACATACCCACTGCACCAGACAACACATTCCATGTTTTTATAACACTCAAAGGGGATTTACGTGACGGCTTTAAAGATTCAACAATAAAACTAGAAGCAAAAAGCATTCAGCAAGAACGCTTATCTGAGTACATACAACAACATCCACAATCTCCGGAACAACTAATTTTGACGCCGAGGAAATAATTACATGATAACAATGTTAAGAATTATGGATTTTAATAACATACGATTATCAGCTCCAATATACTTGTTTATTACAGCCATCATTTTCTTAACGTATAGTAATGCAATAAAAAGTATGGAGCTTGAAAATAAAGGCAAAAGAAAAGCAACAGAAATTGAAAATCCCGTCATTGCTGAGCAAGAAAAAAAACAGAAAGTAGAAGAATCTATTATCGAATCTCCTGGTCCCATTTTTTTAAATGTACACAATAATACCAATCACGATTTTCAACTTACTGAGGTTGGAAATTTTAACAATCGAACGTTACTAGCACTGCTACCACGGCAGGCAACTATGGAATATCACTCTATGCCTTTGTATAACAGTGTTGGATATTGGAGCAAACACACAAGCTTTTTATTTAAAGTTGATGGTCAACTAGTCTTTATAATTACGTTATTTCTTCGCGTGGAAGATGAAAATAGTACTGTTGTTCTGCAAAGAGATTTTGGAGAACCTATTATTCAAAGGGAAATAAGTACCGATCCGGCAAATCAATTTTTTATCTCGGTCACCATCAACGGAACTCCAACAAATAATTTTTCAGGTACCACTCTTCAATTAACCACGGCGGTGCAAAAAGCATAAGCTTTTTATCACCAGCGCAACATCCTTCGCCAACCAAGATCCAGCCATAAGTGGGAAACAACGCCCACAATAAAAAAGAACGTATCAAGCGCAATCAGCCGTTTGCAATGCGGTGCATAAGTGCAACATATCGCTGCAATGATAAGCGCAAAGAGTATAATAAACCACAGTTTATGAAATAAGCCCCGATGCTTCACGAGCAATGGTAATATTGCTATAGCCGCTAACACGAGCATTGCTTGCGTATGGCCTGTGTATAAAAAAAGCACCGCCAACGTGAGTATCAGCCAATAAAAAAGCTTTTGCCCTTTGCTTTTGGTATCAATATCAGGAAATAATGCTCCTGCCAAGGTGAATAAGAGCATTTCCATGCGAGCAATAAACGAAAGTTGCACAAGCATTAACACACAACAAAGCCCAATACCATAAAAAAATGCACCGCCAACCAAATGACCTTTATAATTTGGCATACTATCCCCTTTCTTCTTTTACAGAGAGCGCAATCGCATAAAATGAGTTTTTGGATAATAAAAACTTAAAATAGATTTGTAATCAAAGCCACAATTTACCATTTCACGCGCTCCCCATTGGCACAAGCCTAACTGATGGCCAATTCCTTTGCCGCTAAAGGTAACGCGATTATCAGCACAGACAATATTAAAACAGTAACTGCGCACGTTGGCAAATAATGAGTAAAGCTTTTTACCCGTAATAGTGAGCAACTTATTAGCTGATGATTTTATCTGCACATTTTGAACTATACCCGCCTTATCAGTCCGCGCAACTTTAATCTCTTTTAATTTTTTCAGCTGTTTTAGCTCTTTCTGCAGCGCTTTTTCTATTTCATGAACAGGATACGTTGCTTGCCAACTATAACCACGCGCTCCTTTGCAATAGGTACATGCATACGAGCGTGCCAAATACGGAGCATCAGTAAAATTAACGCCATGTATATGTGCTGGAATAATACCACCGCAACACGCATCAAACATGGCAACGATCGCCTTATTTTCATAGGCCAAAAAAACGCCGCGCGTTTGATCTACCGCATCTTTTAATATGGTATTTGTGTGCACACCAGAATAGGTCTGATGTTTATTGGTATTTTTAACATGGTAAGGCAACGTGCTATTTTTATTGGTACTCATAACGCCAAGCACATAGCTGCGGCACGCGATAGCAAGTGCTTTATTTACCTCAAGGGGCCATCCTGGCCAGCTTTCGGTGCGCAAGACCGAAAATACATAATCTTCGATATCTAAACAGTTGATCACATAGGTTGCCTGTGCATCAGCCGTAAATAATAAGCTGCCCTGATATTCTTTATCAGCAAATTTGATATACGATGTGATGGGGCAGATATAAAATCTTTTTTTCAGCACAATATGATCATTAATGAGAAAACTATTATTTTTAAACTGCACCGTTAGCACAGAGCCGGCAATTTTAGTTTTTGTTTTTGCTTCAGGATTTACGAGAATAAAACCATTGTTGCTGCCAGCTATAGAGTATGACAACGATTTATCACGTTCAGTTTCTTGCAATAAAACGCGTACTTGATATGCGCGTGGTTTGCTCTGCGCAGGGTTGTGCGCACACAAAGGGCTTTTTATAAAAAGCATTAAGACAAACAAGTAAAATAATCTTTTGAAATTATGAATTGCCCACTCGTTTCCTTCGACAAGCTCAGGACGAGCGGGTCTAGAATTAATTTTTAAATTCCCAGAATCAGCTACAATTTTTGTATTACTATCAAATGATGGGGTTGTTGTAATAGCTTCTATATTTATCCCCGCTCGTCCTGAGCTTGTCGAAGGAAACGAGTGGGCAAGTTGCCCATATAGAATACGATTATCAGCTGATACCATGACTTTTGAGTAATGCTTTAAATGCGGGTGGTACTGCTATTTTTTCATCAATCCCTTTGTTTGCCATCTCATCTGCCACCACATTAAATTCTCGCAGCACATGTTTGACCGTATAATGCATATCATGCAACCATATTTTGGCTACATCATACAACGGTTTTAACTCGGGATGCCTCACACGATAATCACCCTTTAATTGCTTCACTAAAAGTTCTGAGTCAGAAATAATGTCGACATGATCATGAGGGCCGATCAATTTTTTTACAAAATATAAGCCAAGCAGTAATGCGGCATATTCAGCTTGATTATTGGTCTTAGTGCCTAGATAAAATCCTGCTTTTTTTATCGTTTTATGTTCATGCACTATATGAAAACCAGCACCAGCAGGCCCTGGATTTTTACGAGCAGCACCATCAACAAAAAGCTTCCAAAAATGTTGTTCATGCTTGGGAGGATCGCTTATAGGTGCATCAAACATCGATAACTGTCTCATCCAATACCCTTACTGTTAAGATTGCTGTTGCATCCCATCCGGAAGATACAAAAGACGAAAACAATCTTTACATTGAATTAATTTGTGCCGCTCTAATGCTTGCATATCCTGATGAGATACCGTCAAAAAACAGGCACTGCAACTACCTTTAATAACCGGCACCACCGGGTCAGTTGTTCTAGTACGCATGATGGCATATTTTTCCAACCATTCTGCAGGGACACTTTTTTCTTTTTCTACTCGCTGGGTTAATAATTCTTGTATCTCTTGGCGTTTTTGCTCAATAGAACTTAAATCTTGCGCAATAGCTTGTTCATATTCTGCGTGTTGATTTTGATAGGTTTGCTGTGCAACTTCATACTCTTTTTTTGCCAGATCAAGGCGATTCCATGCACCAATAAGCCCTTCTTCCAAATTATGCTGCGCTGCTTTAACAGCATCGACTTCAGCTTTCAATGATTGGTACTCTTTATAATTGGCGATCCGTTCTAAATTATTTTTCTTTTCCCGCTCTTTTTCATCAAGAATTTTCATCTCCAATTCTTGCGCATCAACCTCTTTTTTTGCTGCATGCACTTTTTCACGGCTTATTGATAAAGTATTTTTATGAGCAACGTCTATTTGAGCACGCTGCTCTCTCTCTTTATCAATTTTATTAATCGATGCTTGTAACGTATTAATTTTTTGATCAACATGGACCAGCGCGATAAACTGCTCAAAAGGATTTAGGGTCATGCGCTTGATCTCCTTGATCATTACATTGAACGGGTATTGGTGGTGGGCCCACCAGGACTCGAACCTGGGACCTCTCGGTTATGAGCCGATTGCTCTAACCGACTGAGCTATGGGCCCGCCTAAAATTTATTCCTTAATGGTAAGCGAAATTTGGGTTTTTGTGAAGCGGAAGATTAATTATTTCCATTTCCTAACTTTCTCAAGTATCACCCGTTCCTCATCCTGTTTCATAGTCGGCAACTCCATGATTAAGGGGATATTCGCAAATGCGGGCTCTAACACTAATCGTTTAATGCCCTCTTGCAAAACCCCGTGGCCAATGGCTTCATGCTTATCAATTAACGAGCCGCATATCTGCTTGGTATCATTAAGATGAATAAGAGCGACATGAGCGATACCAGCTGTTTTATCAATCAGTGCGATAAAATCCTTAAACGCTTTGTCAGACAAAAGATTATAACCATAGGAATAGGCATGAGCCGTATCGATGCAAAAAAGAACTTTTTCCGGATGATCAAGATACTCTTTCAATAATAAAAAATCGTGCAAATCCCCGCCAATAGATCTGCCCGCATGAGCGCTATTTTCTAACACAATTTTTATCTCGTGTTCCTGCTTCAGAATGGTATTAAGGCTGTGCCCTATTGCGGCGATTGCATCCTTTTTTTTATCTCTTTTTTGTATTGCTCCCGGATGGATAATCATGTGCGTAAAAGCAAGTCTGCGCGCCAATTCCAGTTCTCGCTGCATAATGCGCACCCCGGAAGATTTGGTAGCTAAATTAATCCAATAAGAGCCATGCAGATAGAGCTCTTTAAATTGCTCTCGCCATTCTTTTAAAAAAAGCTGCGCTTCATCATCAGCCACACTGATAAATTGATTCGATTCTTGCTGAATAAAAAAGCATTGGAAAATAGGAAGTTGCAGATCAACTGCATAACGAGCAACATCAATAATGGTATCAGTTAACCGAATATGTAACCCAATCTTTCTCACAAATGCCTTACAGAGCTTGCAATGTTTTTCTATCAAAATACTGCGATAGTAAATCTATAAAATCTTGTTTAATATCCGCAAGCCCTTGTTCTGTTTCCGATTCAAATCGCATGCTGAGCACTGGTTGCGTGTTAGAAGCGCGTACAATTCCCCACCCATACGGCATGGTGACGCGAATGCCATCAATGGTCACTATGTCTGCATCGGCACGTTGCGAAAAATAGTGTTTCAAAGCATTAATAATCATTTGCTTTTGCTCTTCAGCACAGGCAAGCCGTATCTCTGCAGTTGAAAATTTTTTAGGAAAAACTGCAATTAATTCTTGTAATGATTTACCACTACTCGTGATAATTTCTAACAATCGCATCAGCGCATAGATGCCATCATCGTAACCAAAATAACGGTCATGAAAAAAGAAATGGCAGCTCAGCTCGCCTCCCAGCAACGCATGATTACGCTCCATCGTATCTTTGATAATTGCATGGCCAGCTGGTGATATACACGGCTTTGCTCCCCACTTTTGCAGAAGCTCAATTAACCCTTGCGAACTTTTAACATCAAACACTATTGCCGCGTGTGGATGTTTTTGAAGAACTTGCTGTGCAAAAACAGCCAACAACTGATCGCCGGGCACTAAAAAGCCATCTTTGGTCATAGCTGCCATACGATCACAATCGCCATCAAGGCCCATGCCAACTTGCGCACTCGTTGTTGCTAATATCTTTTTCACATCAGCCATATTTTTTGCAACCACCGGATCAGCGTCATGATTAGGATAGGTGCCATCCACTTCAGGATACAAAAGCACCACATTCTGCCATTGCATCTTTTTAATAAGTGCTGGCAGCACCGTACCCGCTGCACCATTACCACAATCAACAACAAAAGAAGTTTTCAGGCCTCGTAAGGAACCAAAATGATCATGCAACCACGTAATGTATTCTGGAATTAAAAGATGCTCAGATCCTGTACCACGCATGTCACCGCTCGTGGTGAGCCTCGTCGAACCATTCGAGCGCTCGTTTCCTTCGATCCGGCCTTCGCTAAAAGCTTCGGCGGACAGGCTTCGATAAATTTCTCGTATCTCTTGAATCTGTTTGCCCCACACGCTTTTTTTACCCAACGATATTTTAATGCCATTGTATTCTTGTGGATTATGCGAAGCAGTAATCATAAGCCCGGCATCTACAGGCAATGTATGGAGCGCGAAATATAAGACGGGCGATGGGCATACGCCAATAAAAATAGTATTAAGCCCCGCATCATGCAATGCCGCACATACCTGCTCTTTAATAGCAGGCGATGTGAGCCGGCCATCCATACCTATGGCGATAGTTTTCGTGTTAGGATTTTCTCGCAAAAAATAAGTAGCGATTGCTTGCGTAAGCTTATAAACATCTTCGATAATAAATTCTGTACCAATTTTGCCACGAATATCATATTCGCGAAAGATAGAATCATGCATAGTACTGCGCATGCCCTTCACGATGATTAACGGCCAATACCAATAAGTTCAACATCAAAAACCAGGGTTGCATGTGGTGGAATTAAATTGCCAGCACCCCGTGCACCATAGCCGAGCTCTGCGGGAATAATAAGGCGCCGTTTTTCACCAATGCTCATATCTATCACTCCCTCATCCCATCCACGGATCACTTGACCGCGGCCAATTACAAACATGAAAGGGGTATTGCGATCGAGACTGCTATCAAATTTTTTATCCATGATAGGATTGCCATCTTTATCAGCAAGCCAACCGGTGTAATGCACGGTAACAATATCGCCTTTTTGCGGCTTTTTTGCATTCGCATCAGAAGCTGGCGATATTATTTCATAATGGAGCCCAGAAGGCAAGGTAACTCGTTTCATAGTTTCTTTCATCTCTTTTTGAACAGCCACATCTTTTTTAGTTGTATCACTGGCACAACCAGGTAAAGCACAAAGGCTGCTAATACTTAATGACATTATTATCTTTTTCATACGTACTCCTTAATAATGGATTAATAGGAGCCAGTATATCAATTTTTAAAGATTCGCCTACGATTTATAATACACGGTACATACAAGGCCACAGTCCTTTGTGTGCTTCATCAAGAATAGCACCATGCTTTTGATAAAATTGTATTAATTTTGGCAATTGCTCAAGTATATTTTCACCCCTTGCTAAATCAAATGGGGATACTATCCAATGAACTGTTTTAATACCTACTTGTTTTAAAACTAAAAATACCGCCTGTAAAAGATAACTGCCAAAGCCATTGCCTCGTTTACCGCGAATAATATGCAAGCGCTCTAGATAAGCAGCTTTAGAATACGTTTTAATGTCAACAGAAGCTCTGCCCACCTCACATTCCGATTTATAGAGCTTGATCTCTATTTTAACATTTTTTTTATTATCAACATTGTGATTAAAAAATTCTGATATTGTAAAACTCAAATCTCCGTTACCAACTCTATCTTTAATAACAGCCGGCAAGCCCAAATAACGTTTGCCATGCTCAAATACGTTACGCAAAAAATTCATGCCTACTGCTTGCTGAACAGATGAGCAGGCCAGTAACACAAAAGTTAATGGTAAGATAAAACGAGAATATTTCATGGGAAACTCCATTTATTAAAAACAATTATAAACGGCTTGGAATGACATTCCATGGGCGGCACAGCCGATTTTTATGAAACAAATAATACATCATGATTTTGTCATCCTCTGGTTCATCAAGTTGCGCACCATGCTGTTTATAAAAATCAATCAGTTTAGGAAACATTGCTTCAAGTGATTCGTGGTTGCGTAAAAAAATTGGATAGACGTGCCATCTTAATTTTCTATATTGTTCATCTTGTAAAACAGCAAAAACTTTTTGCAGAAGAATGCTACCATATCCCTTTTGCCGCTCGTTTGCATCAATATCAAACGTATTCAAGAATGCAGTTTTTGCTATAGGATCAAAAGTTATGTATGCCCCCCTATTTTTTCTCTATTCTTATAAAGATATATGCAACATTTATCAGCTATCCTATCTACTTTAAAGCTTAGTTGTTGTTTCTCCTGCTCAGTTACTTTTCTATATGTATTGCGAGCAGGTGCATTTTCAGTGCCATGAGCTTCGACGCACGATATTGCACACTCATCTTCAATTCCTAAATGATTAGCAATCATGCCAAGTCTGCGTGCTGCTTTTTCATAATCGATATTAGTATCAACACCACGCACTGGCTGCACCATTAATGCTGGAGCAGACATTCTTTGCTCGTTATTTATTTTCCCCACTGATGCAGGCATTTTAGCAACTATTTGCTTTATCGCCGCATTTGAATCTTTAACAATATCTGTTATAGCGGTTTCAGGGTAGAAAAAGTGCTTAACATTATTATAGGCAGCCTTAAGATAGCTCATGCCCTGCATAGGTGCAGTGAAGCTCGCAAGCAACATGAGAAAAAAAATAGTTTTTGTGTAATTAAATTTCATGGTAACTCCATTTATTAATAAACAATTATAAACGGCTCATAATGATAGGTTTGCCAGCAAACTGAGGTTCGGCAACATGCTGAGCCTCATTAAATCTATACATCATGCCGTTAGAATATGTGCTCTTTGCATCAGGTATTGCCCCATGCTGTGTATAAAAATTAACTAATTTGGGAAATATCTCTTCTTTTGATTCATCAGTACGTAAATCAAATGGCGCAGCTTCCCATTTTATATAATTACACAATTGATTACTGGCATCATGCAAAACAGCCTTTAACAAAATACTTCCATATGATTTTTGACGCTCACCAGAATTAATATGCAGATAATGCAGATGCGCTGTGCGCGTCTTTTTAGCAATGCTTATATCAGCATAGCCAATAATGTTTTCTTTGCTTCCTCTGCAAAGGCATATCAAATATCCTTGCACCATCTCATTATCAGCAACAATTTTTTTAAACAGAAAAAGCTGTTGTGAATCTACCGGTTTACTAACTTCCATGCCCATTATAAAGGTAGGCATAGTACAGAAGCTCAAACAAAGAAACAATCCATATTGTATTGATAAAAATTTCATAAACACTCCATATTTCCTATAAACGGCTTATAATAAAATTCTCTTTAGGCTTTTGCTCGTCTCGTTGAAACAGATGAATCATGTTATTAGGACGATAAACAATTGCACCGTGTTTCTTATAAAAATCTATTAATCTGGGCAACATTTCTTGTTCTTGCTCACCATCGCGAAGGTTCAGCGGCACTACAGACCATTTCATATGTATACAGGATTCTGCATTCTCAACATCATGTAAGGCTGCTCTTAAAAGAAAGCTTCCATACGATTTCTCGCGTTCTTCTTGTTTAATCTCCAGAACATCTAAATGAGCAGTATTATACTTTTTTTTGATCGTTATTTTAGCATGCCCAATAATCTTCTTACCTATACAAAGGTACATCGAATACATTCTATAGAACGGATCATCTGCGTGAATTTTTTTATATAAACGTAACTCTTGCGAGTTTGGTTGTTTTTTTTCAGCTTCCATACCAGTCATGGCAGAGATAACAAATAGACTCGAAAGAAACAGCACGTAGCGCACTGATAAAAATTTCATAAAAACTCCATTTTATACATTATTTTATTATATAATTTATAGCATACATTAATTTAATGGGTCGTCAACAGCAAGCTATTAAAACATTTCTATTTGAAACATTTGACTTCTATCCAAAAAGAACAGAAGTAGGTATACTCAGTCCCTTAGAGAAATAACCTATAAAACAAGAAAAAACATGATCCCCCTTACCTTACAAATAAAGAACTTCCTGAGCTATGGCTCAGAGATACAAACCATAGAGTTTGGCAGCTATCCCCTTATCTGTTTTTCAGGTAAAAACGGCCATGGCAAGTCTGCACTCCTGGATGCCATTACCTGGACACTGTGGGGGCAAGCACGTAAGATATCCGGCACCGGCAAAGCTGATCAAGGGCTTTTGCGGCTTGGCCAAACCCAAATGATGGTCTGCCTTGATTTCATCTGCACTGGCCAAACCTATCGCATTCGGCGCGAGTATATGCAAACCTATGGCAAGCCAATTGCCACGCTTGATTTTGGCATACTTGATAGATCTCAAGACCGGTTTATCTCTTTAACTGAAAAAACCATTCGCGACACTCAAGCAAAAATTGAACAGATGCTGCATCTTACTTTTGATGGTTTTATAAATTCTGCATTTTTGCGCCAAGGGCAATCGAATGAGTTTTCTAAAAAATCGCCCAAAGAGCGTAAAGATGTTTTAGCAGCTATTTTAGGCCTTGATCGCTATGAGCTGGTACGCCGCCTTGCAGCAGAACGCATTAAGCACATATCATTGCAAACTATGCATATTACTGCCGTACAACAAAAACTGGAGCAAGAGCTTTTGCAAGAAGCAACGGTTGAGCAAAAATTAAGAGAGATCAATCAGCACTATCAAGAACTGTTGCAACAAGAAATAGCGGTACAAGAAAATCAGCAATTAATTACACAAGAAAAGGAGCAGCTCGCTCAAAATCGTCAGCAGCAAGCAATGCTCCAGTTCAAACAACAGCAAATGAGCAAAGAGCAGTTAGAATGGCGCCAACAGTTACAAACTATTGTGCACCAGTGGCGCAGCGTACATAAACAACATTTGCAGCAAACTGATTACAAAACATTAGAACGGCATAAGCAGGAGCTTTTAAATCAGATTAAAGAGCATCAAGACTGCTTGCAAAAGCAGCTCACGCTTAAGCAAGAGCTCCTTAATCAAAAAGAAATTATCGCCCAATTTAATCAAGATTTTTTCCAAAAAAAGTCGCAGGAAATTAATACTAAAAAAATATCACTCGAGCGGCTAATTGGGCAAAAAGAGCATTTTAATCTCATGATTAAAGAGACCACCGAGAATCTGATTAAAAATACGCATCAATTGCAAACTTTACAAAATGAATATGCATCCGCACAACAACAGATAATGCCATCATGCGCACAAGAACATGATATGCTGGAGAAGAGATTTGAAAAACGCAAAGAGCATTATCAGCGCTGGATCGCGCAAGCAAATATGCTCAGCTCTCAACTGCACGCACTTGAGCGTAAAAACTTACTTACCATTGATCAAGAATCGCCCAGCTGCCCTTTATGTGAACAAAATCTTTCTGCATCGCGTAAGCGCTTTCTGAAAAAGAAATTTGATGAAGAAACCAATTTTTTAAAACAAAGAATTACGCGCTTAACCGTTCTTATTAAAAATTTAAAAACAGTTTTAATTGCCGATCATCAGCAGCAAGAGCTTTTTAAAAAACAAAAGCAAGAAGCGCAGGCAGCAACATTCAAAATTGATGAACTGGGCAAAGCAATCGAAAAACAAAAAGGTTATATTTTAGAATTAGAAAACAGTTGCACAAAATACCAAGAACTATTGGCGATAGTGCAAGTGACCTTAGCGCATGAGCAGAAAATAGTTGATGAATGTATCGGCACTACCAAAAAAGAGTTTGAAGAGACGCAAACGTATCGCGATTACAACACCAAAATTAAATATCTAGAAGAGCAGTTAGAACGCATAAACTATAATCAGCAAGCGCATGAGCACGCTTCTAAAAATCTTGCACACATTGAACAAACAGTTGCAATGCACCAGCATGTAGAAAAAGAAAAATTGTTTCAACAGCAGCGGTTTAATGAAGTACAAGTGCTCTGCAAAAATCTTAAAGATATGCACAAACATTTGTTGAGTTTGCAGGAACAGCTCAAGCAGTATGATCAGCTGGCACAGCAGGAGCAAGCCGTTAAAGCACGCGAAGAGCAGATGCAACTGACCAATAAGACAGTGACTCAAAAAAAAGAACAGCTCTTGCAAGAACGCGGCAGCCTAGAAAATCAAAAGAAAAAGCTCGCAGAACTGCATGCAGATTATCAAAAAAATAAACACGAGCTGACTCAAGCAGCGCTTGCAGCACATGATTATCAAGCTATTGCACTTGCAACGGGTAAAGATGGCATTCAAGCGCTTTTAATTGAAGATGCTATTCCCGAAATTGAACACGAGACCAATCAATTACTGGCTAAGTTAACCGACAATCAAACGCAGCTTTTTATTGAGTCGCTGCGCGACCTCAAAAAGGGAGGAACTAAAGAAACATTGGACATTAAGATTTCTGATGCTGCTGGCATACGCCCCTATGAGCTTTTTTCGGGCGGAGAAGCATTTAGAATAGATTTTGCACTCCGCATCGCTATTTCCAAGCTATTGGCCCGCCGCGCTGGCACTTCATTGCAAACACTTATTATCGATGAAGGCTTTGGCTCACAAGATGAAGAAGGTCTTTCTCATATCATGGATGCACTCTATAAAATTCAAGATGATTTTGCAAAAATTATTATTGTTTCACATCTTGCAAGCATGAAAAATCAGTTCCCGGTGCATTTTGTTATTGAAAAAGGCCCACACGGAAGTATCGTTAATGTTTTTGAACAGGGTTAACAGCTCACACCATTATTAACGCGCCTTATAGGTAAAATAGCTGCACACAACACCATTAACAAGCTCACTGCGTAAGCTATACCGTTTTGTATCCACATCTTTTTTAAAACGAATCGACCACGATGCATCTGCTTCTTCAACCAAAACACCATGATACGGCGTTATATCCGATGTTGGTGAAAGACGAATACCAAACTTTTTACTGATATCAGGGCTTACATGCACGGTAAGACGAAAAAAATCAGGGCTTGCAAATGTTTTTGCTATATACGCGCGAAGACGCATTTCTCGCGCAAGAAGCCTGAACGCAATATCTTCCAGAGTATATTTTTTAACCAATAAACGGCCTTCTTTGCTATCTAAATCAAGCGCAAATCGCCTCAATGCTGTTTCAGGAATTCCTGCCGATAAGCTAGCCCGATATTGTGCATCACTGGGTTCATAGCTATCAATGAGCTGTACAATTTGAGATTCGGTGGTAAATCCATGATCTTTCAGCATATCAGCCGAGGTATAGAGCGCTATATCTGGCAAATCATTGCTCAACAATCTTAATGTTTTTTCATATGCCACAACATCGGCAAAAGAGATACCAAAAAATTCAGCAAACGGAATCCCATCGCAAAAAATTAAAATTTTTGCTCCTGGATTATAGACCTGCTTTATCTCATTACAAATCTGTTGCAAATATTCTAACGATTTACGCTCTGCCATATCAGGCAATTTTCCCAACACCTTTTTTTCTCGATTGCTCGATTTAAAAGGAAATCCAACCAATAGCATAGTGATAGGCTGATCATTGCGTACAAAATAAGCAATAGTGGCTATACACTGCTCAACTCCCTGCACGGCAACAGGAGCAGTGCTCGCCGTAGCGTCAATACTGCGTTTATCGATATCATACGGTATGCGATAATGATCAAGCACCTTATATATTTGATCTGCTCTCGCAGCGCTATCATGTTGCTGCTTAATCAGATAAAGCGCTATAGATGCTCCAGCAAGTATGGCTATAAGAGTCATACTTATTTTAAAGAGTGAAATATTACCAATCATTATTTTTCCTTAAGTTCTCAGCAGCACAAACAATTATTGTTTGTGCTGCTGTATGTAATTAGTTCTCTTGATTATCAACAAAGCCAAGCTCATGGCCATCAATGCAGCAGTAAGCAATTTTAGGTTCCCTTTTCTTGGCAAGATCTTTATAGGAAGCTAAAGTGACACCGACATCATTAACAACCAGCACTTTATGCCATGGCGTACCTTCCGCTCCATAAATTACTGGAGTGCCAATTTTTTTGCGGACACTATTCTTATCAGGCCGTATCGATTCACGTATCTGGCTATCATAATCAGGAATTTCATGTTCCATCAATGCTGCCATTCTCTGGCTTCCTTGGTATGCACATTGGGCCAATTCAGCGGCAACAGCATGCAGATTCTTACGAGCACCCAACATAGTTTTTATCTTTTTGCAAAGAGAGCTGTATTGAGCATTTTTCCAGATCACATCAAATGATTTGCCTTTAATCTGTTCATATTTTTGTTCTAAGTCCGCTTTACGCTGCTCAAATGCCATACGCTCAGATTGCTCCATTAAAACGTTATTATCAAGATCTTCTCTTAAGAAGGTCTCGTAATAATGAATCTTCTGTGGATCAAGCTCTATAGGCGTATGCGCATAGTTATCACGATATAATTGCGTGATCTGCTCACTATCTGGCTTGCCGCTGCACACCTGCGGCGCTAAGAAGCCAATCATCGTGCGCAAAGTATCCTGATATGTTTTAATTCTTTCCATTGAAAATTGAGGATGATTTAATCTATCGATACAAATTTTATTCATATCGTATATAAAAGGTTCCCAGTAAATAGCAACGCACGATCCTGGTTTATGAACTTTAGCAATCTCACTACTAATGTGATTACGCGTTAATAAACCGACTAAATCGCCCATGCTGAAACAATGATTATCATCAAAAGGTATCTTATCACGATTTGCGCTGGAAACCGGAAATCCTGGCATGCATCGCATTATTGGCCGATTATCGAGTATACATTGATGCACCTTCTTTTGAATAATATCGCGTCCATCAATGTTTTTATTATCATAGCCGCCCATCTGTAACAAATAGTCAGTTATCACCTGACTCTTGAGTACAGGATCGTCCACAGTAACTGGTGTAATTTTGGGCAAATCCTGTAAATAGTTGCATACACCAAGCGGCAAATTGGTAAAAATCTGCGGAAGAGACTTTACCAATAGTTGTTCAAGTTCCATACCATAGATGCATGACGCAAATATGGTGATTATACGTATTATACGTTTTATTTGTTTCATAAAAAACTCCAAATAGTTTTAAAAAATAAAAATTAAAAAATTATTGCCCCAGTTAGAAATATCAATGGCAAAAAATATCCCTAAGGAATAAAAAAATAGCTTTTCATGAATCGAAATGTATCTAAAAATGTAATGCGCTAATGCGATTTTATCTGTTAAAAAATACCTACTTTTAAAAAAAGTTCAGGTACGCTTTTTTTAGCAAACAAATAGCGAACACATACAGTGAAAAAATACTTATCGATGCATAAAACGATAGTTCAACGGGAAAAATTGGTTTTATAAATTAATTATAGGCTGGCAAAAAGCCAATAGAAGAGTGGTAGTAGATAAAGATAAGGAAGGGAAAAAGAAGAGAAAGAAGAAGAAGAAAAATGCGAAGCAATAGAATGTATCCCAGAAACCCCTTGAGGGCTGGAATTGCCTGTTTTTATACCGATTTTCGGTGTCTGTTTCATGATTTTACTCCTTAATAAAACAGATATTATACACTATAACTACACTCTCATAATAATACAATATGGCAATAAGTCAAGCGGTTTTTGAAAAAATTTTTCCCATTGCCACAAAGAAGGTGCGCGCACCATTTTAGAGAAGGGAAAAATAGAAAGAGAAAAGCAGGAGTGATAGAATAGCTGAAAGAATGTAAAAAAACTAACCTTTTTCAGGAACAAACATGAAAATATCACCCAAAATAATAGTAGTTCTACCTTTACTTATCTGTACAAGCACTTTTAAAACTATCGCTATGAGCCCTAAAACAGCTCTAAAAGAGCTCGCAATCGGTACCGGCTACTACCTAGGTTATTATGCAGCCCATACACTGGGTCATATAATTCCTATCTATCTTCTATCAGCATCAGGAGCCGAAGCAACTTCAGGTCAAAAAAATCCCGATATCCAATTTTCTTTGAACATAAGCCCTATCACCGTTATTCCCCATTTTAAAAATCCTTATTACAATCTCGCGGATAATCTTGGAGGTATCATGTGTAGTGCCGCTGCAATATACGGTCTTTCCAAATTACATGCCTATTACAAAAAGAATCAACTGAGTAAAGATACAGAAAAAAAGCCCTCTTTTGGTTTTCACCTAGCTACCGCAATGCATACTCTTGATATGCTACACTGTGCTTATAAAACTCTGTATTACGCTAGAGGCTATAAACTATTTGTGTTACCTTAGGGATATATCAATTATAATTCTCTTTTAAAACTTATATATTAAATCAAACTGATGAAAAAAATATTAATTACAATTTTTTGCCTGCTGCATCTTTTACATACCTCTTCTCTCATTACAACAGAGCAAGTCGGTCCGCACACCATTTTTGCAGATCAGAGTATTCAGCGCATCACCCAGTTACAGCAACTCCTTTCTCTTACTCCTGAACAAAGTAAGAAACTTTTTGGTTATGATGCACAATTGGAGCTCATACCAGAAATAGATGCCATTATTCAAAATCCTCACGAAATTACTATTGTTCCGCATGGATTTGGTGGCAGTAAAGAAAATATTCGTTGGATCAAACAAGATAATGCTGCCCGCATACCAGGCACGGTCATCATTTACAACTGCCCTGAAATAGCTGATGGCATCATGCGATTAGGTAAGGCAAATTTTGGCCAATTACCCGACATGCGGCCAATGCTCTATATATTGGCACAGTGTCAAAAGGTAACGGATCGAATACATCTGCGCGGATTTTCACGCGCTGGTGCAATTATTGTTAATTGCATAGCTGCTCTGGTTGATTACAGTAAGTATGAGAAAGAATTTCAAGCACTTAACATTACCACTGCTGACGCCCTGGCAATTCTGAAAATGATTCAATACGGGACTGTGGTATTTGAATGCCCATTAACGCATTTACAAGCAACTATAGAAAAAAAGATACGGCCTTCTACGTATATACTCGCACCACTCGTTGCTTTGATTGCCAACTATTTAGCCCCGTTAGCAACGAGTTATAAACCATCTGGTGAACATGCCATAACATCTGCACAAATTTTAGCCAAAAACCGCATCTGCTTGAACGTTCTCATGCATGTAGAAAAAAATGATACTTTTGTTTATACGCATCCAGAGTTTGTGCAGCTCTTTCAACAAACCAGTCCGGAGCATACCTATGAGAGCATTGGCAATCGTGATCATAATAATCGCGACCCACAATTTTATAAAACACTTAATAGTTTTAACAAAAAATATAATGCAGCATATAGCCCGCGCTATCTTGTAAAATAATAAAGATATTCATTTTTACGCTTAAAAATGTTTAAGTATCAGTTGATATAAAAAAATTTTTAAGTGAGTTTTTTGATGTATATTTTACCCTTATTTGCATTTGCTGCAGGCATTGTTACCGTTCTTTCTCCGTGCATTTTACCCGTATTGCCACTGCTGCTTGCAGCGGGTACTGCGCAAGGCCGGTATCGGCCCTATGGTATCATCATTGGTCTGGTGATTAGTTTCACTTTTTTCACGCTCTCGTTAACAGCGATTGTCCAGATCACCGGCATCTCACCTAACTTTTTGCGCTACATCGCCATCGCTCTTATTACTTTTTTTGGGCTCACCCTTATTTTCCCGCAGCTTGAACAATGGTTTACTCAAATTACTTCTGGCATTGCCAATATCGGACAAGCAGCACAGCAAACACAACTCCCGTCTGAGGGGAGTGGATTCTGGAGTGGATTTATTTTTGGTAGTGCACTTGGCTTGGTGTGGGCTCCTTGTGCAGGGCCAATTCTTGCTGCAATAACCACACTCGTTGCAACGAACGCAGTTACCTGGAGCACTTTTTTTATTACACTTGCCTATAGCCTTGGCACCGCACTACCGATGTTTTTAATCATATGGGGTGGTAACAGTATAGCCAACTCACTCACCTTTATTGCTCCCTACACCAACACCATTCGCATGATATTTGGCATCTTAATGATCCTTGGCGCAGCAGCAATCGCATTTCATGCTGATGTAGTTTTACAACAAATTACGGCACGATATTTCCCCACCATTTCAATCGAAGAAAATAGATTAGTAAAAAAAGAATTAGAGGCACTCATGAATTCTGATACAAAAAATATTTCTCCACTACCTGCTGTTGGTGCAAAGGCACCAGAATTGATCGGCATTGTAGATTGGATTAACACGCCACCATTAACGTTGGAGCAGTTGCATGGCAAAGTAGTGTTAGTTGATTTCTGGACCTATAGCTGCATCAATTGTGTGCGCACCTTGCCCTATTTAAAAAAATGGTACGATACGTATAAAGACAAAGGATTCGTGCTCATTGGCGTGCACACGCCAGAATTTGAATTTGAAAAAGATATCAATAATATTAAAGACGCTGCAAAACGTTTTAATCTGCAGTATCCAATCGCCGTTGATAGCAATTACAGCACGTGGCGCAATTATCATAATCGTTACTGGCCAGCACATTATTTAATCGACCAAAATGGCATCATTCGCGAAATTCATTTTGGTGAAGGTGAATATGATAAAACCGAAAATGCTATTCGCTCACTCTTAGGTCTTAATGCACTCGCAAGCACCCAAGAAAAAACGGCTATGCCATCTGGTATCACACCAGAAACATATTTAGGGTATGAACGGGCACAAAGTTATATCCCTCAACTACAGCTTAAGCATAAACAGAATGCTCATTATGATTATCAAGGCCACCCAGCAGCCAACCAAGTAGGCCTTAAGGGCGATTGGTTTATTGATAGTGAATTTATACAATCACAGTCAGATGATGCTGCGTTGGCACTCAACTTTGTAGCAAATCAAGTATACATAGTCATGGCATCCGAAAAACCAGCAGCAATCACGGTGCTTTTAGATGGCAAACCGTTACCTAAAAATTATTACACCGCTGACACGAATGAAAATGGGCAGATCCTGGTGCATGAATCGCGCATGTATGCAGTACTTAATCTTGATGGTAACAATGGCCGGCATATTGTCACCTTGCAGGTACCAAAAATGGCAAAATTATACGTATTTACTTTTGGCAATGAATAAAAAAAGAAATCGCTATGAAATTAATATTCACTATCCCCAGCATTGTGTTGTTGATTCCTATGATGAGTAATATGCAAACACAAAGGACACATGAGAATATGGATATAACGAAAATAAACCAGAAAAATTTTATCAAAGATGTACTGTATAAGGATACATCATATCTACAAAATCGTCTCTCTGTCTTTCAATATATGACCAATCCAGAACATATCTGGGATTGGACTTGGCACCGATTTCCCATCAATCAGTCATCCTCAATTTTAGAAGTCGGCTGCGGGTTTGGCACTTATTGGATGCAAAATAGTAACCGCTTACCAAGTGGATGTACCATAACATTAACTGGTATTTCGCCAGCTATGTTAGAACAATGTAAAAAAAATCTGGCAAACTATGAACAATTTAGTCCGACGTATGCTGTCGCTGATATAGAACAATTACCGTTTGCCGATAATTCATTCGATATAGTTTTTGCACATTTTGTTATTTCTTATATCAACTCACCATTAAACGCATTGCAAGAATTAAAGCGGGTGGTTAAGTCTGGCGGCGCAGTTCTCATATTTAATTTGCATTGTGATAGCAGGAAAGAACTTTACGAAGTTGCACACCAAATTGACACAAGATTCCCTACGCAAGACGTATTGCAAGAAAATTTTTGCCAACATAATACTAAAGATTACTTGGATAAAATTTTTCCTACCCACGTACAGCACACCTACACAACCGATATTACAATACCTTCAGGTGAATCAATGGATCAGGCATTCCAATCAATGGCTGCAACCTAAAAATACCGTACACATCACAACTCTTTGAAAAATTCAAAAACAGCATTGATGAACATATAAAAGCATATGGCCTTTTCAAAACAAGTTCAGCAGCATCGTTGTACATTTGTTATAAGGAATTATAGCGTCGGTTTTTTGGTAAGCAAACTGCTATCCGAATAAAAATGAATATGCATATGAAAAACTGTCTGCCCAGCTTCTTTGCCTTCATTCAGCGCTATATTGCATGCTTGAGGTTTTTGTAGTTGATTGGCAAGTGTTCCTGCAGCCTGTAATAGTTTTCCTACCATTAATACATCTGCATCAGTTACAGATTTTAAATCTTTGATATGCTTCTTAGGAATAATAAGCCAATGAGACGCATGACGCGGATGGATACTCTCAAAAACTAAAACATCATTATTTTCTGCAATAATTTTTGCTGGCTCAGTACCGCGTATAATGTTACAAAAAACGCAATCATGTTTGAGAAATGTTTCATTAAAGCGAGGGACTCTTTGTGAACCATCAAGAAAGCTCTGCGCACATGCCAATCGCATCAAGCAACTAGGTACTATGATGCTCAACAAAATAACACCACTCAGCATTATTCTCTTTACGGTATTCATAGTAAGCTCCTTCTATTTATTATGCCTTATTTTGAGAGAACCATACCATACTCAATTTCTTCTTTTTTGATACCCTCCAAGAGTAAACCAACATTATCACCTGCTTGAGCATCTGTAACTTCTTTACGAGACATTTCGATGCCAGCAATGGTAGTTTTCAAACATTTACCAAAACCAACGGCTTCAACTTCATCACCAATTTTTACTGTACCTTGTTCAATTTTACCAGTGGCAACAACCATACTAGAACCGGAGATTGACCATACTGCTTCGATTGGCATCAAGAATGACTTTTCAATGACAGATTTTGGATTTGAAGGATAAATATTCAAAGACAATATACCAATCACCCTCTTAAAAAGTTTATTCAATTTCATCTTGTTCATAATATCTTTATTAGAATTATTATCCACATAAAAAAGGCCTCTGATTTAAGAGGCCTTAATTTTTATTCGTCTGCAGTATTCACCGCAACTACTTCTTTAAGATCTGGCAATTGTGCCTTGAGCCTTTCTTCCACACCAAGCTTGAGTGTGTACAAAGAGATAGGGCAATGAACACAAGCACCATGCAATTTAACATACACAATATTGTTTTCATATTTTACGAGCTCAATGTCACCGCCATCAGCTTGGATAGCTGGCCGCAATGAACTCAGCACCGTTTCAATAATCTGTAGTCGTTCTTGCATTAGAAACTGTTAAACCCATTCTAAACGAGCAACATCAGCAGTATCACTCATACGTTTGCCCATCGGAATCACGCGGGTATAGCCGCCAGGACGAGAAACATATTTTGGTGCAATCTCGGTAAAGAGCTTAATGAGTGCTTCTTCTTTATACGGCAATATTGCTTTAGCACGACGGCGCGCATTAAAATTGTTACCTTCACGTGCAAGAGTAACTAATTTTTCTGCAAAACGCTGTACCTCTTTAACCGTTGCTTTGGTTGACGTCAGATGACCATAGGTAATCAAATGAATAACTTGATTACGCATTAATGATCTCTTGTGTGATGATTTAACGTTTAATTTTCTTTTACCATTCTGGTGTCTCATGACCGCAAAACCTTCGTGTAATAAGCCTTTATACTATTCTTGATCCACAGGCATTGTATCTTTGATCGCTTTTTTTACCTGCGATTCTTTAATATTCATACCAAATGAAAGACCAAATGCCTTCATACTTTCTTTCACTTCACCCAATGATTTACGGCCAAAGTTTTTAATTTTGAGCACTTCATCTTCACTCAAGTTCACTAAATCAAGTATGCGCTTAATGCCAGCATTAATGAGGCAGTTATGGCCTCGGACCGACAACTCAAGCTCATCGATCGGTTTGAGTAAGAGTTCTGGTGAAATACCTTTTACACCCAATTGATCTACTTCAACTGGCTCACTTTCTGTTTCTTGTTCTGGAGCAGCAGAAATTTGATTAAATGGAATTTCAGTGCTTGCCAAGAAATGTTCTAGTTGTGTACGGAGTACTGATACGGCATAATGGAGTACATCTAATGGATTCTCTGAACCATCAGTTTCAATACGGATAGTTAATTTATCGTAATCGATATCTTTACCAACCCGTGTCTTTTCTACATCAAACGTAACTTTACGAAGCGGCGAAAACAATGCATCAATATAGATACGGCCATCTTCTTGCAACGCTTTATCAGCAGGCCATTGCGCAGCCTTATAACCCCGGCCTGGTTCTACAAAGAACTCTATATCTAATTCACCATGTTCTGACACATGAGCAAGTACATAATCTTTATTAACAACTTCTAAATGCTCATCCGTGGTAATATCTGCAACTTTCGCAACTGCAGGCCCCTTTACATGCAAATGCATTTTACCCGGGATTCCTTCTTTATTGCGCACCACAATATTTTTGATGTTAAGGATAACTTGCATAACATCTTCTTCCACCCCTGATAAGGCAGAGAACTCATTATTAACACCCTTAATAATAATAGATGTTACTGCAGAACCTTCCACACCAGCATACAGCACACGTCGCAACGCATTACCTAATGTAATACCAAATCCAGGCTCTAATGGTTGGGCCACCAGCTCGCCATACGTAGCTGTTAATTCTTTCTTATTCCAGCTTAATTTTGGAATAGTTAATGGTCGATATTCTTTTCTTTCCATCTAACCTCCGCACTCATTTAATAAGTAAATCACCGTATCACACATACACAACAAAAAAATTACTTAGAATACAATTCAACAATCAAATGCTCTTCAATTGGCACTTGAATATCGGAACGTACTGGGTTACGTAAAACTTTTCCTTTACGATCTTTTTTATTCAACTCCAGCCACTCAGGCACCTTAATACCAATATTCAATCTTTTATCAACCACTTGTGCTAAGAAAGCTGTTTTTTCCGACACCTTAGGATCTAAGCTAATTTCATCATTAACGGCAACCAAACAAGATGGAGAATATACTTTGCTATTATTAATCAAAACATGGCCATGCGTGATCATCTGGCGTGCTTGCGTACGAGTATTGGCCAGCTTTAAGCGATACAACGTATTATCCAATCTACGCTCAAGCAAACTTAATAAGTTTTCTCCTGGCATACCTTCACGTGCTTTATTCGCGATGCTAAAAAAGCGTCTAAATTGCTTTTCACGCAAGCCATACATATCTTTTACTTTTTGTTTCTCAAACAGCTGTTTGCCATATTCTGAAAGCTTACGTGATGGACGCTTGCTAGAAGAACTTTGCTCTGACATTTTATTTGGTCTTTTTTCCATAGTAACCTTAGTACAATCAAAAATTAAACGCGACGTTTCTTAGCTGGGCGACAACCATTATGAGGCAATGGCGTTACATCACGCAAAACAGAAATATTCAATCCTGATGCTTGTAATGATCTCACCACTGAATCACGACCAGATCCTGGGCCTTGCATATTCACTTCTACAGTGCGAATACCCATTGCTGCCATTTCTTTACCTAAAATTGATCCAATTTGGCCCGCAGCAAATGGCGTACCTTTGCGCGCACCTTTAAAACCAAGGCGCCCAGAGCTGTTACGCAAAAGAACATCCCCATCGGTTGTGGTTATAGAAACAAGCGTGTTATTAAAAGTAGATTTAATATGAGCAATAGCCGTATCTACTTGGCGTTTGGCTTTTTTTGCTTTCTTTTTATATGCCATCTAAAAATACCTCTTTGGCCTCTAAATTAACTGATTATTTCTTAGTTATTTTTTTCTTTAATGCAATTGCAGAACCTGCTTTACGTGGTCCTTTACGAGTACGCGCATTGGTTTTTGTGCGTTGGCCACGAACTGGTAAACCTTTCTTGTGGCGTAATCCACGATAGCTGCCAATTTCTTGCAAACGTTTAATGTTCAAGGTAATTTCTTTGCGCAACTCACCTTCAGTAATATAGTTACCGGAAACTTCCTTTGAAATTTGAGCAACTTCTGCATCGCTTAAATCTTTAACACGAGTGTTAAAATTGATTTTAAGTTTTTTGAGAATATCCTGTGAGGTTTTTAAACCAATTCCAAAGAGATAGGTAAGTGCATATTCTATTCTTTTATTCGCCGGTAAATTCACACCTTCGATTCTAGCCATATATTTCCTTAACTTTCCTGACCATTAACCTTGACGCTGCTTATGCCGCGCATTTCGTTTACAAATAACCCGTACTACTCCACTGCGTTTAATAATACGACAGTTATTGCATATCTTTTTTACTGAAGTTCTCACCTTCATTGTAATTTCCTTATCGTAACTACTTGCTGCGATTTAATCTTATTTATACCGTAAAACAATTCTTCCTCGCTTTAAATCATACGGAGAGAGCTCTAGCGCAACCCGATCTCCTGGTAAAATTTTTATGTAATGCATACGCATCTTGCCGGAGACCTGCCCTAAAATTTCATGTCCGCCTTCGATTTCAACACGAAACATTGCATTAGATAACGGTTCTTTAACAATGCCATCAACTTTTATTACTTCTTCTTTTTCTTTATGGCCATGTCTATGGCCATGTTTATTTTGTTTCATATTTTTTAACCCCTTTTAACTACTTTTTGTTAAAATTTTAGGCCCACTGTGTGTTATCACCACCGTATCTTCTCTATGCATCGCCAAACTTTTATCAACGGTTTTTACGGTCCACCCATCATCCGTAACATATACCTTATAATTACCGTGCGTAATCATAGGCTCCAACGCAAAAGCCATACCAACTTGTAAGAGCACCCCTTTACCAGGTGTACCATAATTCAAAACTTCCGGATCTTCATGCATGCTTTTACCAATGCCATGGCCTGCAAAATCTCGCACCACACCAAAACCATGTTTTTCAACTTCAGTTTGAATAGCTGCAGAAATATCTCCCAGCCGGTTGCCAGCCACCGCTTGCTCAATTCCTTTTTCCAGTGCACTTTGCGCTACTGCGATTAATTTTTTAACAATAGCTGATGGTTTACCAACAAAAAAGCCGCGCGCCATGTCAGCACAATATCCTTGCCATGAAGCACATACATCTACTTTTACTAAATCACCATTTTTGATGATGCAGTCGGTTGATGGCACACCATGCACCACCACATCGTTGATAGAAATGCAGCTTACATGCTTATAGCCATGATACCCATACATAGCAGAAACCAAACCACGCGCTTTGAGCTCGTTGGCGATAAATGAATCCACTTCCAGCGTTGACATGCCTGCTTGTATAAAATCGGTTAACATTTCAAAGATTTCATGCAACAAAAAACCAGCCTTTTCCATCTTAGCAATAGCAGCTTTATTCTTGATGGTAATCATTACACGCTCTGCTCAACAAGTTTTTTAAAATCTTCAAAAACTTCTTCCACAGGCTTTTCTACCACAAAATGCTTAATTACAAAAAGCGCTTTTTCATAATAGGTTAAAAGATCTTGTTCATGGCGATGATAGGTTTGTAAACGATCATAAATCGCTGCTGCCTCATCATCTGGCCGACGGCCTAAATCCGATGAGCATACATCACATTTCATCCATCGTGATGGTATACGAGCATCAGCACTTAAGGAGTAAACCTCTTGGCAATCTTTATTTAAGCAGACTAACCTTGACCCAATACGCTCAACCACTGCCTGATCAGAAACAAAAAACCGAATAATTTTTACATCAACCGTATCTTTCCATGGGGCCAAAAATTCATGTAATGCTTGGGCTTGCATAACGGTACGAGGATACCCGTCTAAGATTACATTATCAGAGACGGCTAATGTATCATGAAACCACTGCTGAACCATAGAATTAATAAGGCTATCAGAAACCAGATTACCAGATTTTATGGCAAAATCTATTTGTTTGCCAATTTCAGTCTGTTCAGAGATATGTTTACGGCATAAATTACCCGTAGATAGCTGAACCCATCCTAATAGTTTAACACAAAGGTGGGAAAGCGTACCCTTACCTGACCCTGGCGGTCCTAAGAAAATGTAAACATTCTTCTTTGTGCTCAACGCGCGCCCCTCATTTTCATACGCCCAGCAGATAGAAAGCCTTCATAGCGATGTTCAATAAGGTATGATTCGAGCTGGGCAGCCGTATCTAAGGCTACTCCTACCACGATCAAGAGCGAGGTTCCACCCAAGCTAAATGGCATTTGGACAAACATACGGAGTATATTCGGCAAGAGAGCCAATCCAGCCAAATAGATAGCCCCTACTAGTCCAATACGAGTCAAAATATAGTTAAAGAACTCCGAAGTCTTTCTTCCTGGCCTAATCCCCGGTATAAACCCACCGCTTTTTTTCATATTATCGGCAAGTTCATCAGGGTTGTATATCAACGCTGTATATACGAAAGAGAAAACAATAATCAGCACAAATTCAATAATATTATAAAGTACCCCGGTAGGAACCATGCTGTGAGAAAGCCATTTAAAAATAGCAAACCGCTCAGAAAACATAGCTATAATAAACATAGGAATATTAAGCATAGCGCCAGCAAAAATAACCGGCATCACTCCAGGAACGTTAATCTTAAAAGGAATATACGTACTTTGGCCACCATATACCCGTTGCCCTACAATACGGCGCGTATATTGCACGGGAATTTTCCGTTCCCCTTTTTCCAAAAACACAATGCACGCAGCAATAGCAATAAATATAGCCACCATCAATAAAGCAACATAGCCATTCATCAACCCTTGCTGCACTTGATAGATAGACTTCAGTGCATCTTCGGGTAAACGAGCAACGATATTTGCAAAAATGATCATAGAGCTGCCATTACCAAGGCCGAATAAAGAAATCTGCTCGCCTAACCACATAACAAACATAGAGCCTACGGTAAGCGATAGAACAAAGAGCAATCGAAAGCCCCAGCCCGGTGTTATCACCAAATTATTTCTTTCAAGGACAAAAACAAATGCCGCACTTTGTATAATCGCTACCACTAAACTCAAATAGCGTTCATATTGTTTAAGAATTTTGCGGCCATATTCACCCTCTTTTTGCAATGCTTCAAATGATGGCAGAGTCATAGTAAGAAACTGCATCATAATAGAAGCACTAATATAGGGCATAATACCGAGTGAAAAGAGCGTACAGCGCTCTAATGCACCACCAGAAAATGCATCGATATATTTAAAAATGCCACCTAATCCTGCAGCCTGTTCCATCATCGTATGTAAAGCACTTATATCAATACCTATTGCAGGAATATGAACTCCTAAACGGTAAATAATAAGGATTCCCAAGGTGAAAAGAACTTTTTTTCTTAGCTCTGGAATGAAAAATATATTAATAAAATTACTCAGCAAAACCACGGCTTCACATCTCCTTAATTAATTTTGCCTCGCCACCACAATTTTGAATTGCTTTCATAGCCGACTGGCTAAAAGCATCAGCATTTACAATGAGCTTTTTAGTAAGCTTGCCATCGCCAAGGATTTTAACTAAAACTTGCTTATTTCCTTTAGCGCTGCTACTTATTTTTAGTAAGCCTTTTTCAATCAGCGCTTCTTTGGTAACATGAGCACCATTGTCAAATACTCTTTCAAGATCAGTTAAGTTAACGACCTTCGTTTCTTGTTGGAACTCGGTATTATTAAAACCTCGTTTTGGCAAGCGACGGAACAAAGGCATTTGACCACCTTCATACCCAATTCTCACATAACCACCGGAGCGAGCTTTTTGCCCTTTATGACCTTTACCAGAAGTGCCGCCTAATTTACCACCACGACCTACTCGTTTTCTTTTCTTAACCAAACTTTTTAAATCATGCAACTCAAACATTCTGTGCTCCAATAAGTTCTTGTACTGTTTTACCACGAAGTTTAGCCATCTCTGCTGCTGAACGTAATTGAGCAAATGCATTTAAGGTTGCTTTTGCAACGTTCTTAGGATTAGACGCTCCCAATGATTTTGCCAGTACATCTTTGATTCCGGCAGCTTCCATCATTTTACGAACTGCTCCACCAGCAATAACACCAGTTCCTTTATACGCTGGGCGTATAATTACTTTACTTGCGCCATGCTGACCACGAACATCATACGGGATTGTTGTGCCACGAATAGCAATGCGTATCAAATTTTTACGTGCCTGTTTGTTTGCCTTGTCAATTGCCAAAGAAACTTCACGGCTTTTACCTAATCCAATGCCAACGTTCCCTTTTTGATCACCACAAACAACG
>Ga0209624_10000672_pt1 | contig 29861 bp, 22 predicted proteins | sample JacPinW_OM2H0_O1_FD_188565 | JGI IMG/M metagenome (GOLD analysis project Ga0209624, IMG submission 188565) | Forest soil microbial communities from Algoma, Ontario, Canada - Jack Pine, Ontario site 1_JW_OM2H0_O1 (SPAdes) (version 2) | ecosystem: Environmental > Terrestrial > Soil > Boreal...
GAGGGCGAGTCCGGCACGGAAATGCGCGCCCGCGGCATGAGATGGTGGGACAATTGGGCGCGTCTCGATCCGAAATACACGCCAACCCCGTATACGCAGCTGGCGGCGGCGCTCTCGAAATCCGGCGATCCCGACGACGCGAACGAAGTCCGTTATCTTGGCCGCGAACGCGAGCGAGAAACGGTTTGCGCCGATGCGTGGCGCTTGGGCTCCGCTGGGTCCTGCGCGCTGGCGACGGCGCTCAAATGGGGAGCGGGCTACGGAATTGGATATTACAGTTTCCGCGTCCTCTTCTGGCTAGTGTTCTACTCGCTGCTCGGCGCCGTGATCCTGTGGTTTTTCGCGCCGGGCGCTCGCCACCCCACGCGGGGCAAACTCTGGTGCTTCGGCGCGAGCCTCTCGCGGCTTCTGCCCGGCATTGAGATCAACAAGGAGTTCACCGAGTTCTTCTGCGACCCCGACCGCGAGCGGCTCAAGGGGTGGCAGAGCCTCTTCTTCTCCGCCTATGTGGTGATCGGCTGGCTCCTGGTCGGCCTCCTGGTCATCGCCGTCTCCGGCCTCACCCAACATTCGGGCTGAGGACGGTCAGCGCGCGAAGGCAAACGACGGCGCGTCGCCGAGGCTGTAGATGACGCTGCTGGACGCGGGTCGTTTGCGCGAGAATCTCAGGCGCCCCCGCACATGTGTTCGCTGTCCCCCAGATTCCACCACCGATGATTGCGTAAGTCGAGGCTGTATATTCACGTCCACGCCCATCGCCTTTGGGGCAATGCAACGGGATCGAAACCAGGCATAGTTTAATAGGGTCGCCGACACGAGAAGCGACGATGTTGTCCTCGTACGTTTTTTGCTGCCAATAATCACTGTAACCCGGTTGGTTCTTATCTGGGTTATCTCCCAGCTGGCGTTCTTACTCGTCCGAGCAAGCGTAAGGCTCCCCGGCGCGGAGGGCGCCGGGGAGCCCTGTCGTCACTCCGCGAGCGCTGCCTCTTCAATGACCGCGGCGACTTCCTTCGCGTGGACGACGAGGGAGGCATGGCTGCCGGCGACCTCCTTGGTCTCAGCATGCATCCTGGCTGCGAATATCTTCTGCACTTCGGGTGCGATGACCTTGTCCTTTGTGCTGATCACATAGAACGTCGGTTTGTCGCGCCAAGCGGCCGTGTCGACGGGGGCCTCGAACGCTGTGTGGTTCAACGGAAGTTGAGAGTGCGCCAAGGACTCGGCAATCTGCGGAGGAAGGTCAGCCGCGACCGCTGAAGGAAACACCTTGGGGTCGATAGTGAGGTTACCCTTCGCATCAGGATGAATCGCCGCGCCGCCCTCCGTCGCAGGGCCGCTGCTGGCCAAGGTCGCCAGGGATTGACCCACATCGGGGGCGAATGCGGAGACGTAGACGAGCGCCGAGACCTTGGGATCGTCACCCGCTTCTGTGATGACCACGCCGCCCCATGAATGGCCGACGAGAACGGTCCTGCCGTTCTGCCTTGCCAGCGCTTGTTTGGTAGCATCGACGTCCGCGGCGAGGGATGTGAGCGGATTTTCAACGAGCGTTACGTTGTAGCCTTTCTTCGAGAGGATATCGGCGACGGGCTTCCAGCTCGTCTGATCGACGAAAGCGCCATGGACGAGCACGATATTGCGAACCGCTCCGTTGGGCGGCGTAGCCGATTGAGCGGCAGCGGCAAATGCTGCTCCGCCCATGAGGACGGTGGCGGCCGAGACTAAAAGATTTCGCATTGATCGTTCCTATTGGAGTGTCGGACGACGCGCGTCCGGCGAGTGGGCGGGCGTTTCGGCAAGATCGCGTTTCTTCTGTTTGCCGTTGGTCGCACGGCGCGTCGGCCTGCCGCGCCATGACGTAAGAGGCGGGCGGCTCAGACGTTAGGGCTCAATCGTCCGAGTATTGTGTCCGACCGTCCGCCGGACTAACGTTGCAACATGGACGTACTCGCTCAAGTGCTCGATCGCGTTCGCCTTGGCGGGACCCTGCTCCACCACTTCGAGCTTGGTCACCCCTGGAGTCTGTCTTTGCCAGCGCGCCCCTTCGCTCTGTTCCACTATCTCAGTCGTGGCTCAGCTACCCTCGCACTAGAGGAGGGCAGAAAGGTCTGCATGATCGAAGGCGACTTTGTCGTCTTCACACGTGGAGAGTCTCATCTAATTTATTCGGATGGCCGGACGGAGCCGCTATCGATTCTGGACCTTGATCGCTCCTCTCCCCATCTTGGCGTGGTTCGTCATGGAGGTAGGGCACAGCCGTTCTCGACGCTGATCTGTGGCAAATTCACGGTGTCGCGGCCCTCGCGCGGTAGCGTGTTGGAATTACTTCCCCCCGTGCTTCTCTTGAAGCCGGGGGAGGGCGGTGAATGGCTTGAGGCGATTCTGCAACGGATGGTGGGCGAGTCGGCGCTTGAGCGTCCGGGCCAGAGCGTTGCGCTCTCACGACTGACAGAAGTGCTGTTCGTCGAGGTGTTGCGAAGCTGGATCAAGTCTCTTCGTCCGGGAGAAGGCGGATGGCTTGGGGCGATGGCGGACCCGCATATCGGACCGGCGCTTCAGTTAATCCACGAACAACCCGATCGGCCCTGGACCCTTCATGACCTCGGGCTTCGCGTGGGGCTCGGCCGCTCGGCGTTTTCGGCTCGCTTCACCAAACTTGTCGGCCAGCCGATGCATCGCTACCTGATCGCACGCCGGATGACGGAGGCTGCGTTTCTGCTCGAAACAAGCGATGAGCCGATTGCACGGATCGCGAGTCGAGTCGGCTACGAGACCGCCGCCGCGTTTTCGAAGCTGTTCCATCGACATCACAGCTTATCGCCGGGCCGTTACCGAGCAACCCAACACGCTGACCGAGGCCGAAGCTGAGGACGACCGAGCGCTCAGCGCGACTCTCAAAACACACAGGTAGCGCTCGTTGGCCTATTGGTGAGCGCGCGCGGGCCCATCACACATGTTGTTCGCGCGATCGTAACTATGCCGACGCAGGCTCGGCGCTAACGGTCAGGACAGATGAAAATCGCGCGAAACCGCGGTGCAGGACGGCGAAAATTCAATCGTATTGAGCCGTTCGCGCGCATTTTGGGCGCCGGCTTAGCGCCACTTGCGCGACTGCAGCGTCGTATTTATTGGCAGGTCCGGACACGAAACTTATCCTTGAAATCGGCGGATAAAATACCGATTCCGAATGAAAATAACAGCTCCAACCACGAACCGGCGCAAAGGGTCGAAACCGTTTCAATGATTGTGTTTCGGCCATGGGCAATTGGCCTAGGCAATTCCTTGTGCAAAGTAGAAGTCCGTGCTATACGTTTCCATTTACAGAACCCGAGCCGCGCCTGGCTGGCAGGCTGAGGACGAGGCGAGCGAGAGGAGAAAGAGCGACGCATCAGGTGGCCGGGGCGCAACCCGTGAGGCGAGTTGAGCGGCGGGCGATTTTTTTTGTTTTTTCGCTCGCAACCCTTTGAAAAGGCTCAATTCGGAAAAGCGAATAAAAGGAAATGAAAGCGATTTTGCTTTCATTTGCTTTCTTTTATTTGCTTTTGTTTTCGCGGAACTCGCTCCCTGGTTGTGCTGGCGGCACGCGCGGTTTCGGCTGGAAGCCGGGCCCTACCGGCCCTGGCCCTTCAACGCCTTGTCGAGGCGCGGGTAGACCCGCCGGGCGTTGCCTTCGTAGACCTTGTGGCGTTCCCCGGGGCTGAGGTTCGCCGTCGCCTCGATGTAGCGCTTGGTGTCGTCGTAGTAATGGCCGGTCTCGGGGTCGATGCCCCTCACCGCGCCGATCATTTCGCTGGCGAACAGGATGTTGTCGACCGGGATCACCCTGGTCAGGAGATCGACGCCCGGCTGATGATAGACGCAGGTGTCGAAGAAGACGTTCTTCAGGAGCTGCTCCGTGAGCAGCGGCTTCTTCAGTTCCTGCGCAAGCCCGCGATAACGCCCCCAGTGATAGGGCGCGGCGCCGCCGCCGTGCGGAACGACGAAGCGCAGCGACGGGAAATCCCTGAACAGGTCGCCCTGGATGAACTGCATCACCGCGGTCGTGTCGGCGTTGATGTAATGGGCGCCGGTGGTATGGAAACTGGGATTGCAGCTGGTCGAGACATGCACCATCGCGGGTATGTCCCACTCCACCATCTTCTCATAGATCGGATACCAGTGCCGATCCGTGAGCGGCGGGCTCGTCCAGTGGCCGCCGGACGGATCGGGGTTGAGATTGATGGCGACGAAGCCGTAGTCCCTGACGCAGGTCTCCAGTTCAGGAATACAAGTCTTGGGATCGACGCCGGGGCTCTGCGGCAGCATCGCCGCGCCGATGAAATGGTCGGGAAACAGCTTGGAGACGCGGAAGCACAGCTCGTTGCAGATCGAGGCCCAGGTCGAGCTCACGGCGAAATCGCCGATGTGATGGGCCATAAAGCTGGCGCGAGGGCTGAAGACCGTCAGATCGCAGCCGCGCTCCCGCATCAGGCGCAGCTGGTTCGATTCGATCGACTCGCGAAGTTCGTCGTCGCTGATCTTCAGTTCCGCGACCTTGGGCGCTTGGGCTGGGTCCTTGATGCCGGCAATCTGCCGGTTGCGCCACGCCTCCAGCGCCTTGGGAGCCGTCGTATAATGCCCGTGGCAATCGATGATCATGCGCGTGCCTCCTGTCGGACGACCTCGCGCGCGCCGTCCAGGACAATGATTTCAGAAAGTTGGCTCAAGCGCCAGGACGCGCCCGCACCAGTCGCGGGCCGCTTCGCGGGTCTGTGGGCTGTCGATCAGTCGGAGTGAAGGTTAAGCCCGTGTCTGACCGCGGGCGATCAGAACGGGTTCCAGGTCGCCTGCTGGGTAAACTTGAGATAGTTGAGGTTAACTCCGAGACGCCAGCCCAACCCCGTGCGGATGGGAACCACAACGACACCCTTGGCGCCGACCGCGGTGAAGCCCAAGCCTCCGATAAAATAGGCCGAGCCGTCCAATCCCCCGAAGCGATCAAAAATCGCCCCTGTTTCCGGCAGATTGTAAACCAGCATCATCGTCCGATCGCCGTCCGCGCCGGCGTCGAAGCCAATCGACGGTCCCTGCCAAAAGATCTTCTGGTTGCCGGCGTTGCGCGTATACATCTTGCCTTCGCCGAATCTGAGGCCGCCTACGAATGCGCCGGAGGCCTCTTGACCAAGGATATACGCATTGGGCAGGCCCCAACGCCGGCCGGCTTCCTGAACCCCGTCGGCCAGCCCACGCGAGACGGTGCCAAAAAACCGCTGGCCATCGTCGACGACCTCCTCGGGAGAAAACTGCTCCAGCGCCTCCGCCCTCGCCGGCGTCGCGATGGCGACGGCGCCGGTCGCGGCGATGGTCAGAAGCTCCCGGCGAGAGATGTTCCTCATTGCGACATCCTTCGAGGCGGCCAAGCTCAATTGTGTTCTTGCGCCAGCGCAGCGGCGGTTACGGACGGTCAATCATCGCCCAGCGAGGTTGACAGAAAATTAATGATGGTCGGATTTTCGCCTGCCCGGCGTCTCCCAAAGGAGCTCGCGGAACGAATTTGCGTCGCGGGAAGACGAACGAACCCTGGCGTCGGTCAGCCTTCAGTCGTCAGAGAGCGTAGCGATCGGTGATCCGCGATCGGGCGCGCGATTAAATCCCGACGCGAGGCATCTCGGCGAAGGAACGCGGCTAGTCCATGACCTGGATGATGCGATTGTTGCTGAGGTCGATAATGGAGCGATGGCCGTTGACGATCGCCGTCCCATAGCCGGGCCGATCGGACATCGGGGCAGGGGCGACATTGCTCGGAAGCGTCTGACCTTCAGCCGCCCCGCCGACGATCGTGACGCGCGGACCGTTGCCGATGGCCCCAGGGTCCAAGCCGGAGAAGCTCGACTTGCCAGACTTTGCGGCAGGAGGCGCCCACCCGGGAGGCGCGTATACGCCGCGCAGTTGGTCCTGGGCGTAACCTGAAGACCCCATCGCCAGCAGGGGGACACAGAAAAGAAAAAGCGCGCGCATCATGCTCTCTCCGCTGTGCGGATCCTCGATCGAGCGCACAAGGAACGGCGGCGCTGACTCCGAGGGGTTTAACCCCACTAGTTTTAGCAGGGTGCGGCGATGAAGGCCAGGATCGGCGCCGCCGGCTCGGCCGCTGGGTCAGAGATCGGACAGCCACACGTCGAGCACCGCGCAGCGCTGCTCCTCAAGCGCCACTCTCAGACCCTCCGCGACGGCCGCCTCCACCTCCTGTGGGCGCTTGACCACCCGGGCATAGGCGCCTCCTGCAGCAGCGGCGATGCCGGAATAATCCGGCGGCGGATCGAAGCTCAAATCCAGATCCTCGGCGCGGCTGGCGAAGCCGTCGGGATGAATGGCAAGCGCGGAGAACTTGGGCGCGTTCCAGCCGCGATTGTTGTAGATGATTTGCAGAAACGGCGTGCGGTAGCGGCGCGCCATCCAGTGCACGGCGGACGGCGCGGAAAACATGTAGGAGCCGTCGCCGGTGAGGGCCACGAACGTCTTGCCGGGCGCAGCCAATTTCATGCCGATCGCCGCGCCGCCGGTCCAACCGAGCGAGCCGCCGCCGCTCGCGAACATCGTGCCCGGACGTTCGGGCGCCATATGATCGCAGATCGCGGGATAATTGGTGATGCCCTCATTAAGCACGATCGCCTCGAACCCCACCTGGCGGCGCACGCAGGCGGTCAAATATTCCGGCGTAATGACGTCGCCACTTGGCGCCTCGAGGCGGTCGAGCTTTGCCTTCCGCTCTCGATGCCGCTCGGCGTAATGACGGCGGCGGCGTTCGGCGGCTTCCTCGTCGATCTCGATGCGATCGAGGCGAGCGTTGAACTGCGCGAAGGCGATCGCCGCATCGGCTCGATAACATTGCCTAGCTTTGACGGACCAGAGCGGCGTCGATTGCTTGAGCGGATCGACATCGATGATGGCGATCGAGGCGCCATCGCTCGGCTTGCTGACCGTAGGAATCCAAGGGACGTCGCTATCGACGACCAGAATGAAATCGGCTTCGGCTAGAGCGCGGTTCTGGAACGGATGGTTCCATTGATTGCCCTGGTACAGCGGATCGTTGTGGGGATAGTTGACGTAGCTCGGCACTGATTCCAACACGCCCACGCCAAGCCGGCTGCAGAAGCGAACGAGCTCGATCACAGCGGCGGGATTGCGGCCGACGTAAGAGGTGACGACGAGCGGCCGCGCGGCCCTTTGAAAGGCGTCGACTAGACTCGTGACGGCGGCTTCAGCCAGTGGAATCGGCGCGATGGCCGGCCATTCAGCCACCTCAATCGCAACGCTCTGGGTTTCCGCTTCCATAACCTCGCGGGCGCCGACGAGGTAGACCGGTCCTTTGGGATCGCTGTGGGCGAGCTGCAGCGATCGATGCACGATTTGCTTCACGTTGCCCGCGTTGCGAAGCTCGTTGTCGTATTTCATATATTGGCGGACGATGCCGCGCTGATCGGGCACGTCCTGAATCCATTGGATGAATTCGTTGCGGCTGCCGGTCGCCTCGCCTTCCTGGGTGGAAGGCGACAGTCCCGCGAACACAAACACGGGAATGCGCGCCTTCGCCGCGTTGTGGACCGCTCCGCCCAACGATTGTGTACCGCAGTCGACATGGACTACCACGGCCTGAGCGCGTCCGGTCAATTGCGCATAGCCATGTGCGCAAGTCATCGCGACCATTTCGTGCGGGCAGGTGACGACGGCAGGGATCGGCCGGCCCAAGGATCGCGCCTCGGCGATCGCCTCGATGAGAGCCGGATGATCACTGCCGAAATTGGCGAAAATATAGGAGACGCCCGCTTCCTGCAGCGCCTCGAGCATGGCGGCGCTTGCGGTATACATTCCAAGTCCTCCCGATCCCGCGTGTTGTTTTAACCCGGCGCTCGCCGTTGGCGCTTGCGGTCACCGTCCGGAATTCTGGCCTTTGAATTTTGCCGCGAGTTGATCCGCGCCGCGCGCCAACAGGCCGAGGTCGGAGCCGACCGCGGCGAACAGGCAGCCTTGGTCGATGTAGTGCTGGGCGAGCTGGGCGTCGCCGGTCAGAATGCCGGGGGCGCAGCCGGCGTTCTTGATGCGCGGAATCATGTCGTCGATGATCTTGATAACGTCGGGATGATTGGGCTGGCCGAGATAGCCAAGCGCGGCGGAAAGGTCGCCCGGACCGACGAAAACGCCATCGACGCCATCGACGCTCGCGATCTTCTCGAGGTTATCGAGTCCGAGCTTCGTCTCCACCTGCAACAGAAGGCAGATCTCGGCGTTGGCCGCCGCGTGATACCCCTTGACGCGGCCATAGCGCGACGCCCGCGCCTGGCCGGCGAAACCGCGGAAACCGTCCGGCGGATAGCGAACGGACATGACCGCGCGGCGCGCTTCCTCCTCCGTTTCAACGTAAGGAATGAGAAGCGACTGCGCGCCGATATCGAGCAGCCGCTTGATGATCACGGGATCGTTCCAGGCGGGTCTGACCACCGCATGCGCCGTTCCGCCGCGCATCGCCTGAAGCTCGGCGAGCACCATCGGCAGTTCATTCGGGGCGTGCTCGGTGTCGAGCAGAATCCAATCGAAGCCCGCATCCGCGAGGATTTCGGCCACGATAGGACTCGACAGGCTGTGCCACAGCCCGAGCTGCAATCTGCCCGACTTGAGCGCGTGCTTGAAGGAGTTGTGAAGTTCGTCCATTGGGGAACCTGAGAATTGAGAAGCGAGCGGCCGCGATCGCCCGTCGAGGCCGCTCCATTTCATATACTGGCGAACGGAGGCGCGCATCCCGCCCACCGCCTTCCACACAGGAATCTCGTTCTACGCGCGACCCCATCGGCCGGCGCGGAAGTCGCGGATCATCTCGCGCGCGGCATTGTGGCCAGGGGCGCCGGTGACGCCGCCGCCGGGATGGGTCGAGGCGCCGCACATGTAGAGGCCGGGAATGGGCGAGCGGTAGTCGGCGTGGCCGAGCACCGGCCTTGCCGAATAAAGCTGGTCGAGGCTCAGCCGCCCATGAAAAATATCGCCGCCGACGAGGCCGAATTCGCGCTCGAGGTCGAGCGGCGAGAGGATCTGGCGGGCGATGACCGACGCCTTGAAGCCTGGCGCGTAAGTTTCGACCATGTCGATCATGAGATCCGCGACTGCCTCGCGCGCCTCGTCCCAGGAGCGCTCGTCCGGAAGCTTCGGCGCGACATGCTGGCAGAAGAGGGACGCGACGTGACGCCCCGGCGGGGCAAGTGAGTCGTCGAGCGTCGAGGGAATCAGCATTTCGACGATCGGATGCGCCGACCAGCCGGATAGTCGCGCGTCTATGAACGCGCGCTCCATATAGGCGAGGCTCGGCGCGATCACGATTCCGCTCCCATGATGCTCAGCTGCGTCGCGCCCGGGGAGAGCGGCGAAGCTCGGCAGTTCGCTAAGCGCGAGGTTCATGCGAAACGAGCCTGAGCCGCTGCGATAAGAGGCGATGCGGGCGCGGAAGTCGGCCGGCAGGACTGTCGGATCGAGAAGCTTCTCGAAGGTGAGCTTCGGGTGCAGGTTAGACACAATTGCGCGAGCCGCGAGCTTCTCGCCCTTGTCCGTGACGACGCCGACGGCGCGGCCCTTCTCGATCAGGATCTCGTTCACGGCGCAGTTCGTGCGAATGTCGACCTTGCGCACGGCGCAGGCGCGCGCGATTGCCTGCGTGATCGCGCCCATGCCCCCGATCGCATGGCCCCAGACGCCCTTTTTGCCGTTCACCTCGCCCCAGCAATGATGGAGCAGCACGTAGCCCGTGCCGGCTGCGTAAGGGCTGGCATAGGTTCCGACGATCCCGTCGAAGCCAAGGATCGCCTTGATCGGATCGCTCTCGAACCATTGGTCGAGCACGTCGCCGGCGGAGCGGGTGAAGAGCTCGAGCAGGTCACGCCGCCCTTCGAGGTCGAGCGAACGCAGGCGGTTTCCCACCTTGGCCGCATCGACGAGGGCGCGAAGACCGCCGGCGAGCCCGTGTCCCGTCGCCAGATTGGGCGGCGTGTCCAGCGCGAGCGCGCGCAGAACGTCGGTCAGGCGCTCGAGCCTCGCCTCATAGGCGTCGAGCCGGTCGCCATCGCGGCCGGAGAACTTGGCGACTTCGGCCTTCGTCCGGCCCGGACCGACCTTCAGATAGCGCCCGTCGGGCAGCGGCAGGAAATTCGATAAGGGGCGCTCGACGATACGGAGCCCGTGGCGATGAAGCTCGAGGTCGCGGATGATTGTCGGGTTCAGAAGCGAGACGGTGTAGGCGGCGACGGAATTGCGGAAGCCGGGATGAAATTCCTCCGTCGCCGCCGCGCCGCCGACTTGCGTCCGGCGCTCGAGCACGGTGACCTTGAGGCCGGTCATGGCGATGTAGGCGGCCGCGACAAGGCCATTATGGCCGCCGCCGATCACGATGACGTCAGGCATCAGGGTTGCAGGAGGTTGGCGCGAAGACCCTCATCCGGCGCTTCGCGCCACCTTCTCCCTGAGGGAGAAGGCTTGGCCCCTCTCCCTCAGGGAGAGGGTCGGGGTGAGGGAATCCCTTCTCCCACCGGGAGAAGGCGGCCCGAAGGGCCGGATGAGGGTGGCCGCGCTAGACGTCAAACCGCACCCCTTGCGCGAGTGGCAGCTTCGCCGAATAGTTCACCGTGCTCGTCTGCCGGCGCATGTACGACTTCCACGCGTCGGAGCCGCTCTCGCGCCCGCCGCCGGTTTCCTTCTCGCCGCCGAAGGCCCCGCCAATCTCGGCGCCGGACGGGCCGATATTGACGTTGGCGATGCCGCAGTCGGAGCCGGACGCCGACAAAAACGCCTCCGCCTCGCGCAGGTTGAGGGTGAAGATCGACGACGACAGGCCCTGCGGCACGTCGTTCTGGATCGCGATCGCCTCGTCCAGGCTCTCGTAGCCGAGCGTATAGAGGATCGGCGCGAAGGTCTCTTCCCGCACCACACCCGACTGGTCCGGCATTTCGACGATCGCCGGCTCCACATAGGCGCCGCCGTTCGGAACGCCCCTGGCGACATTTCCCCCACCGTGAACCTTGCCGCCCTCGTCTTGCGCGCGCTTGAGCGCCGCCTGCATCTTCTCGCGCGCGGCATGGTCGATCAGCGGGCCGACCAGCGTCCCGTCCGTGCGCGGATCGCCGATCGGCAGCCCAGCATAGGTCTTGACCAGCCGGTGCGTGAGATCGGCGCGAATCGAACGATGGGCGATGACCCGCCGCAGCGAGGTGCAGCGCTGCCCTGCCGTGCCGACGGCGGAGAACACGATCGCGCGCACCGCCATGTCGAGATCGGCTGAGGGAGCGACGATCATCGCGTTGTTGCCGCCGAGCTCGAGGATTGGGCGGCCGAAGCGCGAGGCGACCTTGGGGCCGACGATCGAGCCCATGCGGGTCGAGCCGGTGGCGGAGACGATCGGCACGCGCTTCGAGGCGACCAGCGCTTCGCCGATCGGCGGGCCGCCGATGACGAGCTGAGCGAGGCCTTCGGGCGCGTCCGGGCCGAAGCGCTCGATGGCGCGCTCCAGGATCTTCATCGTCGCCAGCGCCGAGAGCGGCGTCTTCTCGGACGGCTTCCAGATCACCGGATCGCCGCAGACGAGCGCCAAGGCTGCATTCCACGACCAGACCGCGACCGGGAAATTGAAGGCGGAAATGATCGCGCATGCCCCAAGCGGATGCCAGGTCTCGGTCATGCGATGGCCCGGACGCTCCGAGGCAATGGCGAGACCGTACAATTGGCGCGAGAGGCCCACGGCGAAATCACAAATGTCGATCATCTCCTGCACTTCGCCGAGGCCCTCGGAGACGATCTTCCCGACCTCCAGCGTCACCAGCGCGCCCAAGGCCTCTTTCGAGGCGCGCAACTCCTCGCCGAGCAGGCGCACGAGCTCGCCCCGCCGCGGCGCGGGAACCTCGCGCCAGGCGAGGAAGGCGTTCTGCGCGCGCTCAATAATCCCTGGCATGTCGTCAGCAGGCGTCTCCCGGATCCGCGCGATCTCGGCCCCGTCGATCGGCGAGCGGACGGACAGCGAGCCGCCAGACAGCGCCGCCGCTGTCAGACCTAAGCGCTCGAGAATATCTCCGCTGGTCATGGGGTGTGGCCTCATCCGCTGTGATTTGCGTGTCCGCCTCAGGGCCGGCAGCCCTGGCGCGCGACGACCTCTCTTCGACCTCAAATCCGCCCGCCCGGCAAGCCCCGCCTCGGCCGGGGTCTGGCTTCCGATTGGTAAGCCCGAGCTGATCGCCAGCGTTCATTAAGATAAATTCACGGGACGCGGCCGTTTCGGTGGGCTACAAGCCGCCACCTCAGGCCTACAGCGTTGCGCGGCCGGGGGCGAGCGGCTATATTCACAAGCGCACGCGGGGTTCGCGGGCTTTGGAGCCGAAGATGGCGCGTTCGACGAATATCCTTCTGGCCTGCATGGCGATGCTGGGGGCGATGCTGCTCGCGGTTGTCATGACACCGCACAACCTGATGGCGCGCACTCACGATGTCTTCGACATCGACAAGCATCTGCCGACCAAATTTGGGGACTGGAAGCCAGTCGAAGGGCTCAACGTCGTCGCGCCGCCGCCCGCAGATTCGCTTGAGGCCACGATTTACAATCAGGAGGCGTCGCGTGGCTTCGTCGACTCCGAAGGGCACGTGGTGATGCTGATGGTCGCTTACGGCGAGAGCCAGAGCGATCGTTTGCAGCTTCATCATCCGGAGGTGTGCTACACGGCGCAGGGCTTCCGCGTGTCGCACACGAGCACTTTGAAGCTCGATTATTCCCCCTCAGCGCCGCCACTCAGGGCGACGAGGCTCGTCGCCCAGCGCGAGGAGCGGGTTGAGCCCATTACCTACTGGATGCGGATCGGCTACGACAATTCGAGCAGCAATTGGGCCCGCCAGGCGCTCAAGCTTGGATACGGCCTGAGGGGATGGGTTCCCGATGGAGCGCTTTTCCGGGTGTCGACAATCGGCATCCCCGCAGACCTAAGCTTCAAGATTCAGGACAAATTCATCCACGATCTGTTGAATTCCGTGGATCCCGCGACCCGGGAATTCATGGTCGGCGACCCGCAGAAAGCCCTGCTCTAGTTTCGGCGGGCGGTAACTTGGGCTTCGTGACTTGACAGGCCCGCGGCGGTCGCCGTGCAGAGACACGGCGACTTCAAGGCCGAGACAGGCATAAGCCATCGTCGACAACTGCATGTCCCGTACGGTATTCGCGTGAAGCGCCAAAGTGGGGCAAGCGCGGTTGCAACGGGGGCTTCATGGAACGGATATGGCTCAAGTCCTATCCCGAGGGCGTGCCGGCCGAGATTGACTCGAGCGCGCTCGGCTCGCTCGGCGATTTCATCAAGACCAGCTTCGAAAAATTTCGTGATCGGACCGCCTTCATCAGCATGGGCAAGGCGATGTCCTATGGCGAACTGGACCTGAAGTCGCGCGCCTTCGCGAGCTACCTGCAGAATGTTGTGCGCCTGCCTCGGGGCGCCCGTGTCGCGCTCATGATGCCGAACGTGCTGCAATATCCGATCGCCGCCTTTGGCGCGCTGCGCGCGGGCTACGTGGTCGTCAATTGCAATCCTTTGTACTCGCCGCGCGAGCTTAAGCATCAGCTCGCCGATTCGGGCGCCGAGGCGATTGTCGTTTTGGAGAACTTCGCCAGTACGCTCGAAAAGGCGATCGATGGCTCGGCGCTCAAAACAATTGTCGTGACCGGCGCTGGCGACCAATTGGGCGGCGCCAAGGGGCTCATCGTCAATTCGGTCGTGCGGCACGTCCGGCGCGCGGTTCCTGTCTTTCGTCTGCCGCAGGCGGTGCGTTTCAATCGCGCGCTGGCCCTGGGATCGCGGAGCCCATTCACGGACGCGCCGATCGCGTCGGACGACGTCGCATTTCTTCAGTACACCGGCGGGACCACCGGCGTGCCGAAGGGTGCGATGCTGACCCATCGCAACATGGTGGCCAATCTGCGCCAGATTCATGCGTGGGTCGCGCCGGCGATCAGGGCAGAGGGCGAAATATTCGTCGCCGCGTTGCCGCTCTATCACGTGTTTGCGTTGCAGGTGAACGGCTTCGTGCCGCTGATGATCGGCGCCTCGAATCTCATGATCGCCAATCCGCGCGACATTCCGGCGCTAGTTAAAGCGTTGCGAGCAACGCGGTTCACCGCCATCCCCGGCGTCAACACGCTGTTCAACGCGCTACTGAACAATAAGGACTTCGCCAAGCTCGATTTCTCGCAGCTGCATCTCACGATCGGCGGCGGCATGGCGGTGCAGCGAGCGGTCGCCGAGCGCTGGCAGTCAGTGACGGGGAAGCCGCTGATCGAAGCTTACGGACTGACTGAGACGTCGCCGGCGGCGATCGCCAATCCGCTCAACATCGATGCGTTCAACGGCGCGATAGGCCTGCCGATGCCATCGACCGAGATCGTCATTCGCGATGACGATGGCCACGACCTCAAGCTCGGCGAAACCGGCGAGCTCTGCATCAAAGGCCCTCAGGTCATGGCAGGCTATTGGAACCGGCCAGACGAGACCGAAAAGGTGATGACCGCCGATGGTTTTTTGCGCACCGGCGACATCGCGCGGGTCGACGAGCGCGGCTACGTGTTCGTGGTTGATCGCAAGAAGGACATGATCAATGTCTCCGGTTTCAACGTCTACCCGAACGAAATCGAGGACGTCGCCATGGGCCATCCCGGCGTGCTCGAGGCCGGGGCGGTCGGCGTGCAAGACGCCAGGACCGGAGAGGCGGTCAAGCTCGTCGTTGTGCGCAAAGACCCCGCGCTGACCGAGGCCGCTCTCATCGCCTACTGCCGGCAGCACCTGACGGGCTACAAGACGCCGCGTCAGGTCGAGTTCCGCGAGTCGCTGCCGCATACCACGGTCGGAAAGATTCTGCGCCGCGAATTGCGTGAGCAAGAGCACCCGCATGGGAAGTGACGCTGGTTCCCTTCTCCCCGGGGAGAAGGTGGACGCGCCGAAGGCGCGGCCGGACGAGGGTTCTCGGGCGCGAAACCTTCACCCCCAGCCCCTCTCCCGTAGGAGAGGGGAGTCGCTCAGGGCGCGCTTGCCGTGTTGAGGGCGTCCATGTCGGCTCCCGTCAGCGTAAGCTCGGTTGCGCGCACAAGGCTCTCGGTCTGTTCGACCGAGGTGGCGCTGGCGATCGGGGCGGTGACGCCGGGCCTTGCTATGGCCCAGGCCAGCGCGACCTCCGCGGGCTTTGCTTTGTGGCTGGCCGCCACCGCTTCGAGCCCATCGAGGATGCGAAACCCACGCGGATTGAGATAGGCCTTGACCCCGTCGCCGCGCGGACTCTTGGAGAGATCGGCCTCGCTGCGGTACTTGCCCGTGAGGAACCCCTTGGCGAGACTGAAATAGGTGATGACGCCGATCTGCTCGCGCTGGCAGAGATCGGCCAGGCCATTTTCGAATTCGTGGCGGTCGGCGAGATTATATTCCGGTTGGAGAACCTCGTAGCGCGGCAACCCCTTAGCCTTTGAAGCTGCCAGCGCGGCCTCGAGCAGCTTGACGCTGAGGTTCGAGGCGCCGCACCAGCGGATCTTTCCCTGTTCGATCAGGCGCTGATAGGCGCTGAGCGTCTCGTCGATCGGCGTCGCCATGTCCGGCCAGTGCGAGAGATAAAGGTCGATCATGTCGACCTGCAGGCGCTTGAGCGACGCCTCGACCGCCTCCGCGACGTAATGGGCCTTGAGGCCTTCCTTTCCCTTGCCCATGGGTGAGCCGACTTTGGTGATGATGATGACGCGATTGCGATTTCCCCGCGCCTTCACCCACTCGCCGATGATCGTCTCGGATTCACCGCCTGAATTGCCGGGCGCCCAGGCCGAATAGACGTCGGCGGTGTCGATGGCGTTGAGGCCCGCCGCGGCGAACCGGTCGAGCACGTCGAACGACGTCTTTTTGTCGGCGGTCCAGCCGAATACGTTACCGCCGAGCACGAGCGGGGCGACGGACAGATCGGTGCGGCCTAGGCGGCGCGTTTGCATGAATTTCTCCTTGATGTCGAAGAGGATAACGTAAGATTGGGGTTTCGGGGAAGGGTGAGCGGCTCACAATTGCTTGTGACGAGGCCCAACGGTTTGCCGAAGACAGACGTGCCTAGGGTAAGGTCGATTCGCGCCGATCAGTGCGCCGAACACACCGTCTGACGGTTGCACGCCGAGGATGGCGCCTCTCGCGACGAGAGTTAAGCCACTCGAAACCAAGGGCGAATTAAGGATCCCTCCGTCGGCCCTCGGCCTCTTCACGTGAATGCGATTTGGCGATACGGCGGCTTCTCCCTTATTGTCGCGGGCAACCTCCAAGAAAACCCATGCCCTCCCTGACGACTCACCGAACGCTTGTGCTCGCCGCCGTTATGGCGGCGAATTTTATGGTCGCGATCGAAGCGACGATCGTGTCCACGGCCATGCCGCAGATCGTCGGTCAGCTCGGCGGCCTGCCGCTCTACAGCTGGGTGTTCGCGGCGTTCCTGCTGACGCAGACGGCGACCACCGTGGTGTTCGGCAAGCTCTCGGATCTCGCCGGCCGCAAGCTCGTGATGCTCGTCGGCATCGCGGCCTTTCTTGTTGGCTCGATCTTATGCGGATTTGCGTGGTCGATGCCGTCGCTGATCGTCTTCCGGCTGGTGCAGGGCATCGGCGCGGGGGCCGTTCAGCCGACCGCCATGACGATCGTCGGCGACCTCTATTCCCCGCACGAGCGGGGGAAGATCCAGGGCTGGCTTGCAAGCGTCTGGGCGGTGTCCGCAATTTTGGGGCCCCTGGCCGGCGGCCTCATCATCCAGTATTTTTCCTGGGCCTGGATCTTCTGGATGAACCTGCCGATCGGCGCCCTTGCTGCGGCCGGATTCTGGGCCTTTTTGCACGAAAAGAGCGTCCGCGGCCGCGGCAGAATTGACCATCTGAGCGCCGGCATATTCACCGTGGCCATCGCCGCCATCATGGTCGATCTCACCGCGCTTTCGACCTCGGGGCGGTTCGAAATAGGGTTCACCACTCTGGTCGCTGTCATTGCAGTCGTGCTGTTCGTTCTGCAGGAGCGCCGCTCCCCGGAGCCGATGATTTCGCTTGAGCTTTGGGGTCGCCGGCCGATCGCCGCCGCCAATGCGGCTTCGCTCCTGGCCGGCATGGTGATGATTGGCCTCACCACGTTTCTGCCCATGTTCGTGCAGGGCGTGATGCAGCAGTCGGCGCTCATTGGCGGTTTCGCCCTTTCCGCGATGGTGCTCGGATGGCCAATCGGGGCGACGGTTGGCGTGCGCGTCGGCCTCAGGCGCTTCGGCGTGCGCGCCATGCTGCGCGTAGGCGGCGTGCTGATTCCGTTGGGCTCGCTCGTTTTTCTCGTCCTTAACGGGGGGAGTTCGCCAATCGTGGCTGGCCTTGGCTCGCTCGTCGTCGGCGTTGGCATGGGCCTCTCCAGCAGCGCCTCGATCATCCTGATCCAGGAAATCGTCAATTGGTCCGAGCGCGGCAGCGTGACCGCATCCTACCTTTTTGCTCGCAGCCTCGGGAGCACGTTCGGCGCGACCGTCTTCGGCGCCGTGCTCAATTTCGGCCTCCTTCGGTCAGGCCACGCAGGCGCGACGTCTGAGCAGCTTCGACAACTCCTGGAGCAAGGTTCGGAAGCGGTGGGGGAACCTGGGCTTCGCGCTGCGCTCGAACAGTCTCTTCACCTCACTTTCGTATCGATGTTTGGGGTCGCGCTCCTGGTCGGGGCCACCATGTTTCTGGTGCCGAAGGTCGTCTTCGCCCCTCGGCCGGCGCTCGCGGAGTGAACTAAACTACGCGGCTGCTTTCGCCCGCTTTTCCCCGACGGCTACGGCGAGCGTCATCGCCAGGCAAAAGGTCGCCGACAGCGAACGGAAGGAGCCGAAGTCGCTCTCCACAACTTCAAACCGGACATCGGCGAGGCCAGCGAGCGGCGAAAGCGCGCTGTCGGTGATGACGACGACCGGAACGCCTGCGCGTCGCGCCCGTTTTGTGAGGTCGACGGCGAACGGCGCATAGGGCGAGAAGCTGACCGCGATCAGCGCGTCGCCTGGGCCCGCCTGCGCCAGCTCTTCCGGCCCGAGCCCGCCAACATTGTCGATAAGGGAGGCCGGGACGCCGAGCTGAGATAGCGCATAAGTGAGATAGTGGGCGACGCAGAAGGACCGCCTCTGCCCGAGGCAATGGATTGTCTGCGCTTGAGCCAGAAGGCTGACGGCCTGTTCGAGCTCGCGACGCTGCACGACCTCGCGCAGTCGCGCAATTGAAGCGGCCGCCGAATCCGCAAATCCGAAGAGAAGGTGGGTCGGATCGCCGCTGTCGCGTGAATTCTGTTGAAGAGCGCGGAGGCGGTCGGAATAATCGGGCCAACGGTTGCGCAGGCGCGAGCGAAATAGCTCCTGCAGCTCGGAAAAGCCGGCGAAGCCCAACGTTTGGGCAAAGCGCACCAGGGTCGAGGCTTGCACTTCCGCGTTGCGCGCGAGGGTTGAAGCGGTGCTCAGCGCAAATTCGTCCGGGTGCTCGAGCGCATAAGCCGCGGCTTGCCGGAGACGCTTGGGCAGGTGGGGCTCAATTTCGATCAGCCGGCGCTGGAAGGCGTCGAAGCTCTCAGGCGGCTCGATTGCTGCGTCGTGGCTCATCGCTGTCTCTCGCGCCCCGCGACGCCCGCGTTCGCCTGCGTTATCCTGCCGACACCGACACGAATAGAACAGATATTCCAATCTGTGTCGCGTATGAAATATTTGTATTGGCGAGCGCCAGGTCGGGGCGCCAAAATCGGGGCGAACGATGCGCACAATCGGCGTGGGACTCATCGGCACTGGCTACATGGGCAAATGCCATGCACTGGCCTGGACGGGCGTCCACGCGGTCTTCGACGACACGCCGATCGTCAGGCGCGTCATGCTCTGCGAGGTCGAAGAAGGGCTGGCGCGTCGGAAAGCCGACGAGTTCGGCTTCGAATCCTCGACCGACGACTGGCGCGCGCTGATCGCGGACCCGGGCGTGGAAGTCGTTTCGATCACCACCCCCAACGCCTTGCACGCCGCGATGGCGATCGCGGCGCTCGAAGCTGGCAAGCATGTGTGGTGCGAAAAGCCGATGGCGCCGTCGCTCGACGAGGCCGAGCGCATGGCGGCGGCGGCGCGCGCCTCCGGCTGCGTCGCCATACTCGGCTATAATTACATCCAGAGCCCGGCCGTGCGCTTCATCGACAAGCTTCTCAAGAGCGATGCGATTGGTTTGCTCACCCATTTTCGCCTCGAAATGGACGAGGACTTCATGGCCGATTCCGAGGCGCCTTTTTCCTGGCGGTGTCAGGCGAGATCCGGGTACGGCGCCCTGGATGATTTCGCCGTGCACCCATTGAGCCTGATCGCGACTCTGATCGGGCCCCCACGCGAAGTTTTCGGCGAGATGAGCAAGCCTTATCCGAACCGCCCGGACGGCGGCGGACGGCGTGAGGTCGAAACGTTCGACATCGCGGCCTCATTGCTCAGAATGTCCGACGGCGGGTCGGGAACGATTCAGGTCAGCCGCTGCGCCTGGGGCCGTAAGGGCCGCCTGCAATTGCAGCTCTTTGGCGCGCGAGGGACGATCGTCTTCGACCAGGAGCGCTTCAACGAGGTCGGACTCTTTGTGGCGGAGGGGCCGGAGGAGGCGCAGGGGTTCAAGCAGGTTCTGATGGGCCCGGCGCACTCTCCTTACGAGCGATTCATCGTCGCGCCCGGCCATCAGATGGGCTTCAACGACCTCAAGGTCATCGAAGCCCACGAACTTCTGAACCGCATTCTGGGCCGGCCTGCGCTCACCATCGATTTCGACGCTGGCCTCGCCATCGAACGAACCGTTCACGCCATCGCGCGCTCGAGCCGCGAGGGGCGTTGGGTCTCGGTCGACTGACGCTTACTTAAATTGCGCGCCGAGCCGCTCCATGGTCGGACGGAATTCCGGGAAGCTGGTCGCGATCATCGCGACGTCGTCGACTGCCATTGGCTCCAGGGTTGCTAGCCCCATGATCAGAAAACTCATCGCGATCCGGTGATCCATGTGGGTCGCGACCATTCCTGCGCCGCGGGGACGCCCGCCTTCGACGATCAGATCATCGCCTTCAATGGCGCAGTCGACCCCGGCGGCCTTGAGCCCGGCGGCAACCGCGGCCAGACGATCGCTCTCCTTGACCTTGAGTTCGCTTAAGCCCCGCATCCGCGTCGAGCCGGAAGCAAATGCGGACGCGACCGCCAGGATTGGATATTCGTCGATCATCGAAGGCGCGCGCGCGGCGGGAACGTCGACTCCCTTGAGCGTGCCCGCGCGCACCCTCAAGTCCGCGACCTCCTCGCCGCCTTCGAGGCGCTTGTCGAGCGTCTCGATATGGGCGCCCATCTCCTTCAGCGTCTGCAGGAGCCCGGTCCTGAGCGGGTTCATCATCATCCCCTCGATGATGATGTCAGACCCCGGAACAATCAGAGCCGCGACGAGGGGGAACGCCGCCGACGATGGGTCGCCCGGAACCACAACAGTCGTTGGCCGCAATTCCGGCCGGCCGACGAGCGTGATCCGGCGCCCGTTTTCCTCAGGCGCGACAACGACCTCGGCGCCAAAATAGGCGAGCATTTTCTCGGTGTGGTCGCGCGAGGCCTCGCCTTCAACCACGGTTGTGACGCCCGGCGCGTTGAGGCCGGCAAACAGGACGGCCGATTTGATCTGGGCCGAGGCGACCGGCGTGCGATATTCGATCGGCGCTGGATCGCGCGCGCCCTTGAGCACGACTGGGCAGCGGCCGCCTTCGGCCTCAGAGGCGATCTGAGCGCCCATGAGCCTGAGCGGGTCGAGGATGCGCCGCATCGGCCGCTTGCGCAGGGAGGCGTCGCCGTCGAAGGTTGCGGTGATTCCGTGACCGCCGACGACGCCCATCATCAGGCGGCAGCCAGTGCCGGCGTTGCCGAAATCGAGCGTTTCGCGCGGGGCTAAGAGTGCCCCGATCCCTGGGCCGCGAATTCGCCATGCGCCTGGCTCTAGACGCTCGGTGACTGCGCCCAAGGCTTGGCAAGCCTTGCCCGTCCGCAGGACATCGTCGCCCTCGAGCAGCCCCTCGACCTTCGTCTCGCCGCAGGCAAGCAGGCCAAGCAGAAATGCGCGGTGCGAGATCGATTTGTCGCCTGGCGGCCGCAAGCGCCCCTTGAGCGGCCGCGCGCGCTTGGCGCTGAGCGGCGAGGCCACGGATTGATGCGACGAGTGGGCGGACACTTGCGGCCTTCCTTGACCGGGGCGCACGAACGCGCCATCCGGCGGACCGCGCTCGTATCACCGACGCTGGAAACTGTCGATGAGCGACCCATATGGCGCATTGACAGGGCGGGGGGCGGCGACTAACCGAACCTCCGCCTGAAATTTCATCCTCCACTCACCCGGAATAGATTGCCTTGGCCAAGCCCGAACTCGGAACCAAACATCAGTGCCAGAACTGCGGCGCGAAATTCTTTGATCTCAACAAGGACCCCATTGTCTGCCCGAAATGCGGGACCGTGTTCCAAGTCGCGGCCGCGGCGCGGGCGCGGCCAGCCGCCAAAGCCGAGGAAGAAGAGGAGGCCGAGGTTGCGACGCCGGCCGGAATCGAGGTCGTGTCGCTCGACGAGGTTGAGGCGGGTGAGGAGAAGGCCGCCGCCGAACCGGTGGTCGACGACATCGATGTCGAGGAGGAGGCCGAGGAGGACGCCGCGGATGATCCCTTCCTCGAAGAGGAAGAGGAGGACGACGACGACGTCACCAACCTCATCGATGGCGACATCGCCCCCGACGAGGAAACCTGAGCGGCGCGTGGGATTCTGGGCCCGGCGCTGATGGGCCGGCGCGGACCGCCGCTTTTTTGACCCGCGGCCCTTGTGGACGCCACAAGTTTGCGGTTATACCGCCGCCCTCGGAAAGTAGGGCGCGCTTCGCCCCAATCGAAGCGCGACACATTTGGAGAACGGGGCCATAGCTCAGTTGGGAGAGCGCTTCAATGGCATTGAAGAGGTCGTCGGTTCGATTCCGTCTGGCTCCACCAACATCCAAATGACATCCTCCAGTCCACCAGCATCGAGCGCAGGGTCGATGGCGAAGCTCACCGACTTCAAGGCCCTGACCTTCGATTGCTACGGCACGCTGATCGACTGGGAAACGGGCATGGTCGAGGCGCTCAAGCTTCTGACCAGCAAAGCGTCACGGAAGCTCAAGCGCGACGAAATTCTTGAAGCGCACGCGCGCCACGAATCGGCGCAGCAAGTCCAGACGCCGGCCAAAGTCTATCGCGACCTGCTGGCGACCGTTTATCGCCGTCTGGCCGAGGAATGGGGTGTCGCCACGAGCTGGAGCGACTGCGTCGCCTATGGCCGATCGGTCCGCAACTGGCCGGCGTTCGCCGATACAGTTGCGTCGCTTCAACACTTGAAGCGGCACTACAAGCTCGCGATTTTGTCGAACGTGGACAACGAAAGCTTTTCCTTCACCAACGAAAAGCTTGGGGTCGATTTCGACGCGGTCTACACCGCCGAGGATTGCGGCTCGTACAAACCCTCCGCTCGCAATTTCGAGTACATGCTCGCCAAGCTCAAGACGCTCGGAATTGAGAAGAGGGAGATCTTGCACACCGCTGAGAGCCTCTTCCATGACCACCGGCCGGCGAACGAACAGGGGCTCACCTCGTGCTGGATTCATCGCCGCCACGGTCAGGAGGGCTCCGGCGCGACCATGGCTCTCGCCCAGACGCCCAAGTACGACTTCCGCTTTGAGAGTTTGGCTGCTCTGGTTAAGGCGCATCGGGAAGCGCTGAAGGCCTGATGGACAAGCCGCCGATCGTCTACGACGACTTCGCCAAAGTCGACATGCGCATCGGCCGCATTGTGACGGTGAAGCCGTTCGAGCGGGCGCGAAATCCCTCCTACAAGGTCGAGGTCGACTTTGGCCCGCTCGGCAAAAAATGGTCGAGCGCGCAGATCACGAGCTATTCCGAGGCTGATCTCGTCGGTCGCCTGGTCGTCTGCGTCGTCAACATGCCGCCGCGCAACATCGCTGGCTTTCAGTCCGAAGTGCTGATCCTCGGCGCCAAGAATGCGCGCTCCGAAATCATCCTGCTGTCGCCGCTCGCCGAGATCGCGCTCGGGGAGCAGGTGTTCTGATATAAGCTGGCGCGCGGGCCGTCCCGCCCTCGGCCAATGAAGCCTTGAATGTCGCCATCGAGAGTTGGGACAAGATGAAACGCGTGCCGGCGCTCCTGACGATCGTTGCTTTGATGGCGTGCTGTGCGCCCCTGTTTTCCGCGGCTGCCCAGACCGTTTCGCGCACGCCCGTCAAGCCAAAGAGCGCGCAAGGTCACAAGGCCCCGATGCGACATGACCAGCTCACGCTCTATCCCCACGATCGGTCCGCGCGCCGTCAATCGGCGTACGGCTACACGCGCCACCGGTTCGATCAGCCGACCCCGATCCACAATACTTTTATGGGCGTGCAGCGGTGGTGAAGTCTATTCGGCGACGCCTTCCCTTCTCACTTCGGAGTAAAAGACGCGAGAGCGCGGTCTTGCCCTGACGCGCTTGCCATCTCTTCCCCCACAGGTTCTTTACATCGTGAACACGCATGCCTAGTAGAGTCGCGGGTGGCTTGGATTAAGAGCGGCGGCCGGAAGGCGTTAGATTTGCCGTCGCCTCGCGCTTTGGACGAAGCGCTTGTCGCGCTCTCAGATTTCGGGTCCCACTGGCGAAGGGCCAGGTACGATGACGTGCGGAGGAGACCCCATGACCTTTCGTCGGCGCATTGCTGTATCAGCCCTTCTGTTCGGCGTCGGGGCGTGTGGGCTTTCTATAGGCGTGGACCCGACGGGTGGCGTTTCACTCGCGCCTCCAGCGCACGCTCAAGGCATTATCCGCGATCTTATTGCGCGCCTGCGCGGGCAGACGCTGCCGGACGGCATCGTCAAGTCCAACGGCCGCATCGAAGCGACTCAGGTCGACGTCTCCTCGAAATATGCCGGACGCCTCGCCCAAGTGACCGTGGAGGAAGGCTCGAGCGTCACGCAAGGTCAGGTGATCGCGAAGCTCACCTCGCCGGAATACGAAGCGCAATTGCGCGCCGCCAAGGCCGACGTGCAGAAGTCTAACAACGCGCTTGCGGCGGCGGAAGCGGAAATCACCTCACGGCAGAGCGCGCTCGAATTCGCCAAATCCGACTTTGAGCGCGGCCAGGAGCTGATCAAGACTGGCTTCATCACCAAGCAGGTGTTTGAACAGCGCAAGCGCAACTTCGATTCCGCGGTGGCTGCGGTGCAAAGCTTCACCTCGCAGCGCGATCAGGCGCTCTCCCAGATCGCGAACTCGGAGGCCGAGGTCGATCGCGTCCAGTCGATCATCGATGATCTGACGCTTGTTTCGCCGCGGATCGGACGCGTCCAATACCAGTTGGCGCGGGCTGGGGAAGTCGTCGCCGCCGGCGCGCCGATCGTCACCATCCTCGACTTGACGGACGTCTACATGACCCTCTTCCTGCCTGCGGCTGATGCGGGCAGGCTGGCGGTCGGCGACGAGGCTCGCATCATCCTCGATCCAGTCCCCGACTACGTCATTCCGGCTAGCGTCAGCTTTGTCGCCGCCGACGCCCAGTTCACTCCGAAAACGGTGGAGACCACGGACGAGCGGGCGAAACTGATGTTTCGCATCAAGCTGAAAGTGGATCCGCAGGTTCTTCAGCAGTTCTACACGCGCGTGAAGACTGGCGTCCGGGGCCTGGGCTTCGTCCGCACCAAGGCTGATTTGGAGTGGCCAGCCGACCTTCAGGTCAAGCTGCCAAAGTCGCCGGCGGATAAAGCCTCTGCAATACCGGCTGCCGACAGCGCGACGCCCGAGGCCAAGACCCCCGACAACAACGCAGCTGAAACCAAGACGCCCGCCGCCAAATGACCGGCGAGCCTATCGCGCGGGTCAAGGCCGTATCGCACCGATATGGCGCCACGGTCGCGCTCGACGACGTCAGCATCGAAATTCCCGCCCGCATTATGGTGGGCGTGATCGGGCCCGACGGCGTCGGCAAGTCGACCTTGCTCGGGCTCATCGCGGGGGTGAGGAAGATTCAAACGGGCGAGGTCGTTGTCTTCGACAAGGACGTCGCAAACTCGGCGAACCTGAAGGCGATCCGCGGCCGCATCGCCTATATGCCGCAAGGCCTCGGCCGCAACCTCTACCCGACGCTCAGCGTGTTCGAGAACATCGACTTCTTCGGCCGCCTGTTCGGCCAAGGCGCCGAAGAACGACGTGCGCGCATCACCGAGCTTCTCACCGCCACGGCCATGGAGAAGTTCGAAGCGCGCCCGGCGGGCAAACTATCCGGCGGGATGAAGCAGAAGCTGAGCCTCTGCTGCGCTCTCATCAACGATCCTGACCTGCTCATTCTCGACGAACCGACCACCGGCGTCGACCCCCTCTCGCGCGGCCAGTTCTGGGATCTCATCAACTCGATCCGCGCGCGCCGGCCGCAGATGAGCGTGGTGGTCGCCACAGCCTATATGGACGAGGCCGAGCGCTTCGACTGGCTGATGGCGATGGACGATGGCAAGATCATCGCCACGGGCACGCTGAAGGAGCTGCTCACCAAGACTGGCGAACCCAATCTTGACGAGGCCTTCATCGCGATGATGCCGGAGGCCAAGCGCGCCCTGCACAAGAAGGTGGTCGTACGTCCGCGCGTGGCTTCCCCCGACGAGACGCCGGCGATCGAAGCCGAAGGGCTCACGCGCCGGTTCGGCGATTTCGTCGCGGTCGACCATGTGAGCTTCACGATCCCCCGCGGCGAGATCTTCGGCTTTCTCGGTTCGAACGGCTGCGGCAAGTCAACGACGATGAAAATGCTCGTCGGCTTCCTGCCGGCGACCAGCGGCACCTGCAAGCTGTTTGGCGAGCCGATGGGCTCGAACGATATGCAGGCGCGCCGCAATGTCGGCTACATGACGCAGGCCTTCTCGCTCTATGGCGAGTTGACGGTCGCCCAGAATCTTGACCTCCACGCGCAGCTCTATCATCTGCCCAAAGACAAGGTCGCGGGCCGGATCGAGGACCTGCTGGAACGCTACGATCTGAAGGCCTTCGTCAATGCGCGGCCCGACAGTTTGCCGCTCGGCATCAAGCAGCGCCTCCAGCTCGCCGTCGCAGTGCTGCACGAGCCCTCGATTCTCATCCTCGACGAGCCGACCTCGGGCGTTGACCCGATCGCGCGCGACGCGTTCTGGCGGACGCTGATTGATCTCTCGCGCGACGACGGGGTGACGATTTTCGTCACCACCCATTTCATGAACGAGGCGGACCGCTGCGACCGCATTTCGCTCATGCACGCAGGCAAAGTGCTCGCGGTTGGCGCACCGCAGGAGCTGGTCAAAGAGCGCGGCAGCGCTTCGCTCGAGGATTGCTTTGTCGGCTATCTCGCCGAGGCTGCGGGCATCGACATGTCGAAAAAGGCCGAGCCCCCGGCCCCCGAGGCGCAAGCAGGCAGCGCGGCGCCCGTCGCATCCAAGGGCTTCAGCTTAGGCCGCCTCTGGGCTTACGCACGGCGTGAGACGGTCGAGCTCTTGCGCGATCCGATCCGGCTCGCCTTCGCGCTTCTCGGCCCGATCATTCTTATGTTCGCCTTCGGCTATGGAATCTCGTTCGACATCGAGAACCTGGCGACCGCGTCGTTCGACCAGGACGATACGCCCCAGAGCCGCGAGCTGCTGCAGGGCTTCGACGGCTCGCGCTATTTCTCGGTCCAGCCGCCGATTACCTCCGCGGACGAGGCCGAGAAACGGCTGAGAAGCGGGAACACGCAGATCGTCATCGAAGTGCCGCCCGGTTTCGGCCGCGACCTTCTCGACAACCGCACGCCGGAAGTCGACGCCACCGTCGACGGCGCGATGACGTTCCGCGGCGAGACGGCCAAGAACTATGTCATAGGCGTGGTCAGGCAGCAGGGCGAGGAATTGCGGCGGAGCCAGCGTCGGGCGGGCAGCGCCAACGCCTGGACGGACGACGATATCCAGACCCGCTTTCGCTACAATCAGGCCTTTCTCAGCGTCAACGCGATGGTGCCCAGCATTTTCATGCTGCTCTTGTGCCTGATCCCGGCGATCATGTCGGCGATCGCGGTCGTGCGCGAGAAGGAGACGGGGTCGATCGCCAACTTCCGCTCGACGCCGATCACCCGCTTCGAGTTTCTGATCGGCAAGCAACTGCCTTATGTCGCAGTCTCGATGATCGCTTTCTTCGCCCTGCTGCTGATCGCGATTTTCATTTTCCGCGTGCCGCCGAAGGGGCCGCTGCTCCTTTTGCTTGTGGGAACGCTGGTCTATGTGGTGGCGACGACGGGGTTTGGCGTGCTGATCTCGTCCTTCACTCGAACGCAGGTCGCGGCGGTCTTTGCAACGGCGATTCTTTCGATCGTGCCGGCGGTCAATTTCTCGGGAATGCTCGCGCCGGTCTCCTCGCTCTCGGGCGGGGCAAGGGTGATCGGCCTTTCCTTCCCCTCATCCTGGTACCAGCAGGTTTCGGTCGGGGTGTTCGCCAAGGCGCTCGGGATCGCCAGCCTCTGGCCAGACATCGCCGCGATTGCGCTGATTGCGCTCGTCTTCTTAGGCCTGTCGCTGGCGCTGCTCCGCAAGCAGGAGGCGTGAGATGTCCGAAGCCTCTGCAAAAGCTTCGCATCTCGTCGAAGCCAAGCCGCTGACCTTCATCGATCATGTGGTCAACATCTTCCACCTTGTCATCAAGGAGCTGAGAAGCATCCGGGCGGACCCGGTGATGTTGCTGCTGGTCGTCTATTCGTTCAGCATTTCCGTGAACACGGTCGCCACCGGCGCGGTGACGGAAGCAACCAACCTCTCGGTCGGCATCGTCGACGAGGACGGCTCGGATCTCTCGCGTCGCATCGCCGAGGGGCTGCGGCTACCGACCTTCCAGCCCCCCGTGCAGCTCACCGCTTCGGAGATCGACCCGATCATGGATCAGGGAAAGCTCCTGTTCGTCGTCGAGATCCCGCCCAACTTCGAGGCCGACGTTCGCGCCCAGCGCAAGACCGGCATCCAGATCAATGTCGACGCGACCGCGATCGCCCAGGCCGGCAACGGCGCCAGCTCTCTGCGCAACGCCATCGCCACTGAGGTGCAGCGGTTCATTTCGGGACGCGAGGATTCGACCGGCGCCCCGATCAATCTGGTCGTGCGCGCCGCCTTCAATCCGAACCTCAAGACGGCGTGGTTCTCCGCGATGACCCAGGTCATCAACCAGATCACGATGCTGACGGTCATTCTTACCGGCGCGGCGCTGATCCGCGAGCGTGAGCAGGGCACAGTCGAGCACCTGCTGGTGATGCCAGTCGTGCCCTCGGAGATCATGCTCGCCAAGATGATCGCCAACGGCCTCGTCATCCTGATCGCGGCCATGCTGTCGCTCCAGGTCGTCGTGCACTGGTGGATCGGCTCGCCGATCAACGGCTCTTTGCTGCTTTTCCTGTTCGGGGCGGCGATCTATGCGCTCGTAGTGGCGGCGCTCGGAATTCTGCTTGGCACGCTGGCGACGACCATGGGCCAGTTCGGTTTGCTCGCCATGCCCGTGCTGATCGTCACGCAATTGCTCTCGGGCAGCAGCACGCCGATGGAGAGCATGCCGGTCTGGCTGCAATATGTGATGCAAACGATCAGCCCGACGCCGCACTTTGTCTCGTTCGCGCAGGCGGTGTTGTTCCGTGGCGCCGATCTGACCCTCGCCTGGCGGCCTTTGGCTGCGATGCTCGCCATCGGCGTCGTCTATTTTATCGTCGCCAGCGTCCGCTTCCGCAAGGTGATCTTCGGCGGCTGAGCGGATGGGGCCCCCGCCTGCCGCACTACTATAGTATTATAGGCAGTTCTACCCATTTGCGCCGCTCGGCTTGACGGGCTGAGCCGCACAAGTACAAAGTGCCGCACGATCAATAATCAATGGACGTCCCGCTCGCGCGGCATGCGCGAATCTAGCGTCCAATCAGCCGAACAAGGGAGAGAAGCTTGCCCAGGTCCAATTGGCGCGCCGGCATCGACCGGCGCAGACTGGTCAGATCGGGGGCGCTCCTTGCCGCCGCGCAATTCGCCAGTCCGTTCGTCATTCGCGCCCGCGCCGCCGACTCGGTCAAGATCGGCTTGGACAATCCGCTGACCGGCTCCTACGCCGCCAACGGGAAGAATGAACTCGTCGGCTGCCAGATGGCGTTGGACGAGATCAACGCCAAGGGCGGCATCCTCGGCCGTCGCGCTGAGCTCCTCGTCGAGGATTCATCGACGGGCGATGCAGGCACGGCGGTGCAGAAGGCGCGTAAGCTGATCGACAGCGACAAGGTCGATTTTCTGCTCGGCAACGTGAACTCGGCGCTCTCGCTGGCGATGGCGCAGGTCTCGAACGAAAAGGGCATTCTGCAGATTGTGCCCGGCGGCCATACCGACGCGATCACCGGCGCGAGCTGCCACTGGAACGTGTTCCGCGTCTGCAACACGACGCAGATGGAGGCGGCCGCGGTTTGCGCCGCGCTGATCAAGCAATACGGCAAGAAGTTCTATTACATCACCCCCGATTACGCGTTCGGCCATACGCTTGAATCGGGCATGATGAAGGCCGCGGGCGCGCTCGGAGGGGAGAGGGTCGGCGGCGACCTCGCGCCGCTTGGCTCAGTCGATTTCTCCTCCTACCTCATCAAGGCGCAGGCGGCGAACCCGGACGTCATCATCTTCCTCGTCCAGGGCGACGACATGCTGAACGCCATGAAGCAGGCGGTCCAGTTCGGCCTCCAAAACAAAGTGCATCTCGCCGGCGCTCAGCAGGAGCTG
>Ga0209624_10000673_pt1 | contig 29844 bp, 32 predicted proteins | sample JacPinW_OM2H0_O1_FD_188565 | JGI IMG/M metagenome (GOLD analysis project Ga0209624, IMG submission 188565) | Forest soil microbial communities from Algoma, Ontario, Canada - Jack Pine, Ontario site 1_JW_OM2H0_O1 (SPAdes) (version 2) | ecosystem: Environmental > Terrestrial > Soil > Boreal...
AACAACGCCCCGCTCGTCCGATCCTCGCCTCGAATCGATCCCTCGCGATTCGCTTCGCCAACCCAAGGAATCATACGAAAAGACGAAACACCAGCAACTTCTCGGGCGACTTTTTCAGCACCCTGCTAGACGATCAACGACGAACGTCAGCAATTGGCGCGTGCTGCTCACAGCGACTACGGCAGCTTTCCGGCGCACTCGCGCGTACCGAGTGCAACTCCGGAACGCGTGCTTCGGGTCAATTTAGCACGTTCGCCCGGCCGTCCGGGAATGACCGCTGTTTGCGCATCGGAGGGGGCATCCACTCCATCAATCGGCAGGTGGCCGCTTCGCGCAAAATAGCGGTCATCACTCCACGGTAAGGTGAGACGCGCCGCAGATTCTGCTGGACGTTGCATCGGAGGCAAAAAACTTAGAGGTTCGAATCCCGTCTGGCGCGCCATGCGCATCTTCCCATGCGGTGGCTCTGTGGTCCTGGTCGCCGATTGGTCATTTCGCATCGCGTCACATTCGAGTCAGCGACACCCTCCGCCAGTGGACGATGACACCAGTCCGCAGTATTGGTTGTGGTGACGGCCCCGCCGCCTAACCTTTACGACGGCCACGGGCTTTCGTTCTTCGCCGGTGTTGAAGTACGTTTAACCTGTTCACAAAGTGACAGGAAGGCGAACGACAAAACGAGTTGTTCGAACACCAACCGCAAGTCAATCTATGGAGCGGGCGCTCATCGCGCTTCCGGCCGAAATCAGGGAACAATTGGAATGCTCTAAAGACGGAGAGCAGACAAATGGTCAAACATCTTCTCGCCGCCATTTTCGCTGTCATCTCAGTTACTGTAAGTGCCCAAGCCGAGGATGTCCTGGAGCGTGGCGCCTATCTCGTAAAAGCTGTCGCAGCGTGCGGAGTCTGTCACAGCCCAGTCGATCAGACTGGCAGTCGAAGCGGCCCTGACCTGTCTGGCGGCGCGGCCACGCTCTCCCCCAGTTTTATCGCCTATCCCCCCAATCTCACGCCAGATGTGCAGACCGGGCTTGGGTCATGGAGCGAAGAACAAATCATTACCGCTCTGCGCAATGGCAAGACACCTGACGGTCGCGTCCTGCGGCCACCAATGCCGATACCTTTCTATCGCTCAATGTCGGATAACGACGCGCAGGCGGTTGCGACTTATCTAAAGAGCCTGCCCGCCGTGGAGCATCGGGTCCCGGAATCGACCTACAAAGTTTCGACGCCCGCGAGCTACGGGCCGCCCGTCGACCATGTGCAGGACCTTCCGAGCGACGACCGCGTTGCATACGGCGCATACTTGGCGAAGCTTGCTCACTGTATGCAATGCCACACTCCTTTCGGGCAGGATGGGCGGAGAGACTATGCGAACAGGATGGAGGCGGGAGGCCTTTCGGTCGACTTTGCGTGGGGAAGCAGAAAGTCGGCTAACATCAGGCCGGATATAGCCACCGGGATTGGCGGATGGACGGATGAGCAGATTACGGCCGCGATCGCCCGCGGGCTTCGGAACGACGGGGGACTGCTGTCGCCGATAATGCCGTGGCAGTACTTCGGCCGCATGCGGCCAGAAGACCTAAAAGCGATCGTTGCCTGGTTGCGGACCTTGAAGCCCGTGCCGAACGTGATTGAACGCTAACCTTGGTGTTACTATGCGCCGAGTAGACAGGCGACCGATCTTGGCCGGCCCGCATGATCGTCTCCCGTTGCCGCGTTCGCGGCCTCTGTCAGGGATGGTCGCTCCTGGCGCGAACCGCTTGTTCGCTTTCCTCGCGCCCCCTCAGCGATTCGAAGCGCGTCAGTGCGCGTTCCATTTTCGCTTCCTCGCACCTCGTCCTGAGCCCGCGAAGTGGGCGTTTCGAAGGACGTTCCAAGAACCGCCCCACCCTCACATGCTGGAATGCCCTTCGAGGCCGCTACGCGGCGCCTCAGGGCGAGGTCGGCGAGAAAGCGGCGTCGATTTTGCAGGAGCGATCTAGCGCCTCCGCGCCCTCTCACGTCCGGGCCAACGTCGCGATATAAAATCCGTCCGTGCCGGTCGCTCTCGGACTGAGGCGGAAGCCGGCGCCGAGCGTCGATCGATGCTCGGCCAGCGCCGGCAGGCCGGCCGAACTCGCCTGCGCATTCGCGTCGATCGGCAGGAGATTGTCGTGGCGGCCCATGAACGCGGCGATCCGGTCCTCGTTCTCGGCCCGCAGCACGGAGCAGGTGATGTACACGATGCGTCCGCCTTGCTTGACGAAACGCAACGCGCTTTCGAGCGTCTCGTCCTGATCCTTGATGCGTTGTTCGAGCGCGCCGGGGCGGATGCGCCACTTGGCGTCGGGATTGCGCCGCCAGGCGCCGGAGCCCGTGCAGGGCGCGTCGATCAGCACCAGATCGCAGCGTCCCTCGAGATCGCCGAGCACGTCCGTTTGCCCCCTCGGGGCTCGCACCTGGACATTGCGCGCGCCCGAGCGGGCGAGCCGCGCGAAGATCGGCGCAAGGCGATGCGCGTCGGAGTCGGCGGCGTAGATCTGGCCTTGGTTCCCCATCGCGGCTGCGAGCGCCAGCGTCTTGCCGCCCGCGCCCGCGCAAAGGTCGAGGACCTGCATGCCCGGCTTGGCTTCGGCAAGGAGCGCGGCAAGCTGCGAGCCTTCGTCCTGCAACTCGACGAGGCCTTTGACATAGGCCGGGTCGGACGCGAGCGGCGGCGCGCGGCCGTCCGGGCGCATGGCGATGCGCATGCCCACCGGAGAGAGCGGCGTCGGCTCGGGCTTGAGATGGGCGAGCGCGCGGAGCGCTTTGTCGCGCGCGGTCTTGAGGGTGTTCACGCGCAGATCGACCGGCGCCCGCTCGGCCAGCGCCCTGCCCTCTTCCGCCGCGAAAGCGCCGAAGCTCGCCTCGAGTTGCGGCGCGAGCCATTCGGGGAAATCGCCCACCACATGCGCGGGGGCGTCTGTGAGATCCGCGGCTGTGAGCCGCGCATGTTCGCCTTCCGTGAGTTTCGCCGGCGCGTGGCCCTCGCCGGAGAACAGCGCGGCGATCGCCTCGTCGTCGAGGTCGTGCGTTTGTCTCAGCGCCCCCAGGATTTCGGCGCGCGGACCTTGCTCGCCCATGATCCAGGTGGACGAGCTTTTCTTACGCAGCGCATCATAGACGAGGCCCGAGATCGCCGCGCGGTCGCCCGAGCCCGCAAAACGGTGCGACAAGCCCCAATCTTTCATCGCGTCGGACGCGGGTCGGCGACGGGATTCGATATCCGACAAAACTTCGATCGCGGCGGCGGCGCGGGCGGCGGGGGTCATGAGATCGAGGAGGCCTATGGCGGGGAAAACCGGCGTCTCTTCGATGCCGCGTACTGCGGCGCGGATATCAGGAGAATCCGCCGCCGTCCAATCGGCGCGGCCTTGGTCAAACGCCAACCGCGCCTGCGTAATCTCAAAATTGCTTGCAAAACAAAGGAAAATGCGGCGTTCTTCAACCGTGGCGACGGTTGAACTCCGGTTGCCGCATCACTGCAACCCAGGATCGACATGGCGACTTCGCCCAAGAACAAATGGCTGAGCGCGGCCCTCGACTACATCCCCTCCTGGATCGAGCTGCAACTTCGCGCCTCGCAGCAACCGGGCTGCGTGGTCGCGATCGCGTTCAAAGATAAGGTCCTGCTTGACGAGGCTTTCGGCGTCGCCGATCTCTCGACCGGCGAAAAGCTAACCCCTCGGCATCGATTCCGTGTCGCTTCGCACTCGAAGAGCTTCACCGCGGCAGGCGTCATGAAACTGCGCGAGCGCGGCAAACTGAAGCTCGACGATCCGATCGGCGACTATGTCGCGAAGCTCAATTCGACCATCGCGCGAGCGACGATTGGGCAAGTTCTCTCGCATAGCGCCGGCATTACCAGAGACGGTCGCGACTGCGGCCAGTTTGACGGCCGTCGCCCATATCTGAGCGAGTCGGAGGTGCTGGCGGACTTGGCCGCCGATCCGGTCATCGAGCCCAATTCGCGGTTCAAATATTCCAATCATGGCTTCGCGCTTCTTGGGTTGCTGATCGAGTCCATCGCAAAGGAGCCGTTCAAGGATTGGATCAAACGGGAAATCGTCGACGCGGCCGGCCTCAAGGAAACCATCCCCGACACGCCAATTCCGAAAGGCGTTCCCTTCGCCCGCGGTCACAGCGCCAAACTGCTGTTGGGCGAGCGGGTGGTTTTCCCTGGCGACTATTCGGAAAACGCGATCGCGCCCGCCGGCGGTTTCATTGCGACGGCGAGCGATCTCTGCCGTTACTTCGCGCAGCTCTCGCCGCGCGCCACGCAAAGCGTTCTTTCCGTTCCCAGCCGAAGGGAGATGATCCGCCGCCATTGGCGCAACGCGCATACTGCAGCCGAAGAGTACTACGGCCTTGGGATCATAAGCGGCGCCATCAAAGGGTGGGACTGGTTCGGCCATGGCGGCGGCTTGCCGGGCTATATCTCGCGCACCGCCGTTGTGCCCGAACAGGACCTGACGATTTCCGTCCTGACCAATGACAGCAACGGTTGGGCTGGCCCTTGGGTCGACGGCGCGATCCATATCCTGCGCGAGTTCTCCCAACGCGGGCCGCCCACGCGGAGGGTGCGCGACTGGACCGGCCGGTGGTGGGGTCTGGACGGACCGGGCGACTACATACCGTTGGGGAACAAGGTCCTCGTCGCCAACCCTCAGGCCTGGAATCCGTTTCTCAATGCGACCGAAATCGAAGTGACGGGGCGCGACAAGGCCCGTGTCTCGCTCGACAACGGATATGGCAATCAGGGCGAGACGATCGAGCGGCGTCGCAACAGCAGCGGCAAGGTGACTGAGATTATCTACGCCGGCTACAAGCTCCTGCCAGAGGAGGCGCTCGCCAAGGAAGTGCGCAAGCGATATTCAGTGGTTGGCGCCGATCGCGCGACGCGCCCGCGGGCGAGGGCCGTGGTTCGGCGCTCGCGAGACGCCGCCCGCGCGTCGGCCTCGTCCGTCGCGCGGCGACCGAGGTTGAAGTAGAAGAGCATTCGCGTCAGACGCCGGGCGGCAAGCGCGAGAGACGTGGCGAGTCGGATGAGAGGCCTACATGAACGATGCGGTGAAACTGGAAGCTCGGCTCCTGACCGCCGCCGAACTCGAACTCGTCGCCGTGACTCGGCCGCCGGAAATCGAGCGCCAGTCTAGCGACGAACTCAAAGCCGCGGCCCGTCGCCTGCGCGAGGCGCACGATCGCGCAAAGGCGATCGGAACGCGGCAGGCGCGCGAGATGCGCGGCAAGGCGGAGCCGCGCGGCGCAATGCCGGCGAAGGACAATTCGGGAACCGTCGCCAAGGCGCAGGCCTTGCGCGAGGCGCTCGACCGGGTGGAGGCGGAGCTGCGCCGCCGCGACGGCGCTACGACTTAGATCAGATTGCATTTGGGTCGAGGCGGTCAATCGTAGCCGCGCTCGAAAGGGCGTCGGAAGAACGCCCGTCTGGCGAGGGGCTATGGAGCGCGTCTCCAGTTCAAGGCCGAAGCCGCGCTATTGCCCCATCCCCGGCAAGGTCCCCATGCCCTTGCACAGGATCGTCAGCATGACCTCGTCGGCGCCGCCGGCGATGGAGGCGAGGCGGCTGTCGCGGAAGGCGCGGCTCACGGGCGTCTCGTTCATATAACCCATGCCGCCCCAATATTGCAGGCAGGCGCTCGGCAACTCGCGTCCCAATTGCCCGGCCTTGAGCTTCGCCATCGTCGCCAGCTGCGTCATGTCGGCGCCCTCGATCATCGCCTTTGCCGCGCGATAGATCAGCGAGCGCAGGAGCTCGATCTCCGTCTGCAATTCGGCGAGCTTGAAGTGCACTGTCTGATTATCGAGGATGCTGCGGCCGAAAGCCTTGCGCTGCCGCGCATAGGCGATCGTCTCGGCGATCGTGTGCTCGTGCGCCTTGAGACAAGCCGCCGCCGCCCACAGCCGCTCTTCCTGGAACTGCATCATCTGATAGATGAAACCCTTGCCCTCGTCGCCGATGCGGTTGCGCTTCGGAACCCTCACGCCCTCGAAGAAAATCTGCGCGGTGTCGGACGCGCGATTGCCAAGCTTGTCGAGCTTGCGCGCAACCGTCACGCCCTTCGCTTTCATCGGCACGCAGATCAGAGACTTATTGCGATGTTTGGGACCGTCGCCGGTATTGGCGAGCAGGCACATCCAATCCGCCTCAACGCCGTTGGTGATCCACATCTTGCCGCCATCGATCACGTAATCGTCGCCGTCCGATCGCGCGGCGGTTTTGATTTCGGCGACATCGGAGCCAGCGCCAGGTTCTGACACGCCGACGCACGCGACCACATCGCCCGAAATCGCGGGCGCGAGAAACTCGCGGCGCAGTTCGTCCGAGCCAAAGCGGGCGAGCGCGGGCGTGGCCATGTCCGTGTGGACGCCGATCGCCATTGGCACAGAGCCGCTGTGCACGCCGCCAAGTTCTTCCGCCATCATGATCGCGTAAGAATAGTCGAGCCCCGCGCCGCCGAATTCGACCGGCTTGTTGAGTCCGAGGAAACCAAGGTCCCCGAGCTTCTTGAACAGGTCATGGGTCGGAAGCTGACCGGCCGCCTCCCATTCGTCGACATGAGGATTGATCTCGGAGGCGATGAATTTCTGCAGCGTTCGACGCGGCTCTTCGTGCTCGGCCGTGAACAACATGACGCCCTCCGTTCCTTCCATGCTCTTCAATCTATCACCGAAGGGCGATCTGTATTCGGGAGCAGTCTCCGCTGCTCGCCCCCTCCGCCCCGGCTAAGAGCCTAGTTTGAAATTGTTCTAATTACGAAATGATCGCAAACGCTTGCCGCCCGATTGGCGCTTCTCTACCTCTCGCTCAGCCATTGGCGAAAGACGCACTTGCGCCAAGCCGTCGAGAGAGAGGCGTTCATCATGCAGATTGCCGCGACACCGGATCACGACACGATCGCAGCGCTTGACCAGATGAAAAGATCAGTCCGGGTGGCGTTTTGCGGCGTCATGCAATCGACGCAGCTCCCGCCGATGGCCGCACTGAGCCTCGCGGCGACAGCGGTCGGCTTGCTCTATCTCGAGGTCGCAGCGGCGCATGAAGGAGACAATTCCTGCCCCTGCGGCTGGGAGCCACACAGCGCAGCCGATCTTGAAGCGCTGCAGACCTCGCTTGCGCTCGCAACCAAGCCGCCTCACGCCAATTTCCAAGCGATTTAGGTCGAGGGCCATGCCTGAGGATAAGGCGCCAGCCGCGGCGTTAGCGCCTAGACTTAATCGCACCATCCGCGCCTCGTCCTGAGGGCCGCGCGAAGCGCGGCGTCTCGAAGGACGCTCGAGGAGGGGCGGGGCCATTGCGCGAGCTGGAGCATTCTTCGAGGCCCGCTAACGCGGGCGCCTCAGAATGAGGAGGAGGAGCGCCTTCGCGAAGTCCATCGGGGGCAACCGGCGCCGGCCAACGTCAATCGGTTGAGCAGAGTTGATCGAATCGCGCATTTCAGCGATTCTCCCAACGCCGCTCGCGGCGTGGCCCGCGCCAGCGCAGATGGGAAACTCGTGAGATGTCGAAAAGCCTTCGCGTCCTTGCCGCCTGCGCCGCTCTTGTCGGACTTGCCGCTTGCGCCGCGCCGCCGCCCCCTATCCCCGTGGTGACCGCCCCGCCGGCGAAGCCCCTCGACGCCAAGACGCAGCTCGAAAACCACATGTGAGAAGGCCAAACTCCGCCGGCGCTTCACGCCCCTGACGGATGATAGTTCGGGCTCTCGCGGGTGATGGCGACGTCGTGGACGTGGCTCTCGCGAAGTCCGGCGCTGGTGATGCGCATGAAGCGCGCCTTCTCCTGGAACTCCGGGATCGTTTGCGCCCCGACATAGCCCATGGCGGCGCGCAAGCCCCCGGCGAGCTGGTGCACGATCGCGCCGACCGAGCCGCGATAGGGCACCTGCCCCTCCACCCCTTCGGGCACCAGCTTCACCTGATCCTTCACGTCCTGCTGGAAATAGCGGTCGGCTGAGCCTTGCGCCATCGCGCCGAGCGAGCCCATGCCGCGGTAGCTCTTGTATGAGCGCCCCTGGTAGAGGAACACTTCGCCCGGGCTCTCGTCGGTGCCGGCGAGCAGCGAGCCAATCATCACGCTGTCGGCTCCGCCCGCGATCGCCTTGGCGAGATCGCCCGAATATTTGACGCCGCCGTCGCCAATCACCGGCACGCCAGCCGCGCGCGCGGCCTCCGCGGCTTCGAGGATCGCGGTCAGCTGCGGCACGCCGACGCCAGCAACAATGCGGGTGGTGCAGATCGAACCGGGTCCGATGCCGACCTTGATCGCGTCGGCGCCGGCGTCGATCAGCGCCTGCGCACCCTCGCGTGTCGCCACATTGCCGGCGATGACCGAGACTTTGTTGGTCGCGCGCTGAATGCGCCGAACCTGCTGTAGGACCAGCTCGGAATGGCCGTGCGCGGTGTCGACGACGAGGCAGTCGACTCCGGCGGCCATCAGCATCTCGGCGCGCTCGAAGCCCTTGTCGCCAACCGTGGTGGCGGCGGCGACGCGCAAGCGCCCGTCGACGTCCTTGGCGGCGTTCGGATGCGTCGTCGCCTTCTCGATATCCTTGACGGTGATGAGCCCTACGCAGCGTTGCGCATCGTCGACGACCACCAACTTCTCGATGCGGTGAATATGCAGCAGCCGGCGGGCTTCTTCGTGGTTCACCCCCTCGCCGACCGTCACCACCTTGCGGGTCATGAGGTCCGTCACCGGCTGGCGGGGATCGTCGGCGAAGCGCACGTCGCGATTGGTGAGAATGCCGAGGAGCCTCGCCGGCTTTCCGTCCGCCCCGCGCTCGACGACGGGAATGCCGGAGATCGACGCGCGGCGCATGAGCGCGAGCGCGTCGGCGAGCGTTGCGTCGGGAAAGATGGTGATCGGATCGACGACCATCCCGCTCTCGAAGCGCTTGACCTTGCGGACCTCTTCCGCCTGGTCCGCGGGTGCAAGATTGCGATGGATGACCCCGATCCCGCCAGCCTCGGCCATGGCGATCGCCAGTCTCGCTTCGGTCACGGTGTCCATCGCTGCCGAGATGATCGGCAGGTTGAGGCGAATCGCGCGGGTGAGCTGCGTTCCGATATTCGTGGCGCTCGGCATCACGGCGCTCAGGCCGGGACGCAGCAAGACGTCGTCGAACGCAAGGCCTTCGGGAATAGAATTGGGTTCAATCAGCGCCATCGCCATGCCCCTATGTGGATTGAGCGGGCGGACGGCGCAAGACTCGCATCCGCTGCATGGCGCGGCTGCCTAACATGGGCGCGGCGAAGTTCCTAGCGGTGAAGCGGCGGGCCGCCGCGGGCCTTCGCATCCGGTCGGTCGAATGATAATCTGTGGCGATGTCGAACCTCGCGCAAAGCGAAATGGATGTCGCTGCGTTCCTCCTCTGGGCGGATGGGCGGGACGGCCGCTGGGAGCTGCGCGACGGCCAGCCGGTCCTGATGGCGCCGGAGCGGGCCCTTCACGCCCTTACAAAGTACGCGGCGCAAGAGTCATTGAAGTCCACAATTCGAAAGGCCGGGCTCCCTTGCCGTATGTTCCCCGACGGCATGACCGTGCGAATCAACCCGCGCACCGCGTTCGAGCCCGACGCGCTCGTCGTGTGTCCGCCCCCTACTGATTTGAACACGATGGAGATCCCGAACCCAATCATCGTCGTGGAGGTCCTGTCGCCGAGCACTGCTGCAGACGATCATGGAGTCAAACTCGACGGCTATTTTTCGCTTGGCAGCGTCAATCACTACCTGATCCTTGACCCGGATCGGCGCGTCATGATCCACCATAGGCGCGCTCATGCGGGAGCGATTGAGACGCGCGTCCTGCGCGAAGGCGTGGTGGTTCTCGATCCGCCCGGATTCGAGGCTCAGGTGGCGGCCTTTTTCGCAACGGAGTGAACGCGGTTCGCTCAGCTCCGTGGTTAATATTAGGCCTGCCGTGGTCACGTTCACCCGCTTGCCAAAGCCAACCGGGGGCCGGCATGGTGCGCTCGTTTGCAATCCGGCCGAGGCCATGCCCACGACATCTCTCGGTTTCGCTCTCGCCTTCTTCGTCGCAGCCTTTGTCTCGACCCTCGTCGGTCTCGCGTTTCGCGCGTATTTGGCGGATCGGCTGCGGCTCGATCATGCGCGCGACATGGTCGGCGGCGTGACTGGCCTCGTCGTCACGCTGGTGGCGCTCGTCTTCGGCCTCTTGATCTGGACGGCGTTCGGGGTCTTCTCTACCCAGAAGACCGAGCTGCAGGTGATGGCCGCCAATGCGCTCGAGTTCAATCAGGAGACCAGGGAATATGGGCCCGAAGCGGCCCATGCTCGCGCCTTGATGCGGGCGGACTTGGATTGGGCGCACAAACAACTCTGGGGCGACGATCAGATAAAAATGGCGGCTATGGCGGCTTCCGTTCACAACATGGACAGTTTGAGCGTCGCGCTCGACCATCTGGAGCCGGCGACCGAAGCGCAGAAATCGCTGCTCGCTGACGCCAAGCGCAATTACGCCGCCATCTGGCAAAATCGAATTTTGATGTCGCTGCAAGGCATCGACGCGGTGTCCTGGCCAACCCTGTATTTCGTTTCCATATGGACTTGCATTGCGTTCTTTCTGACCGGGCTCAACTCGAAACCTGGCGCCGCGACCATCGCCGTGGCGGCGCTCGGATCCTTTTGCGTAGCCAGCGCAATGTTCTTGATCCTGGAGCTGTCGCAACCGTACTCCAGCGCCATTCGCGTCTCTTCGGACGGGATAGACCACGTCGGTCTTGAACTCGACAAGCCCTGAAGGAGGCCGGGGAACCTTTGAGATCGCGCCAGAGTGGGCCTCTTAGCAAGAACCAGTAGGACAATTGGCTATAGCTCTATTGTAATTTGGGTAGCATACACCCTGCTGACACGCGAAAAATTGTTTTTGATAAGCGGGATTTATTGTGCCGTTATGATTGTTTCCAGGGCACCCATCCACGCATCGTTGTAATATACTGTAAGCATTGCCAGCGCATACTTTGTCCCTGCACTGCGCGTCAGCTTTATCGAGTGCGACAAAGACGAACGAGAAAATTGTAACGGTCAGCGCAAATAAACGGAATAGAGACTTTCCTTTCACAAAGCCCTCCCTAAGACCGCGTGGATGTTGTCACGACGTGGAGTGTGGGTTTGGTTTCAAACTATCGTGGAAACCCAAGAGTTAGATTAACGAGAGATTTGATTCGCCTTGTTAATTTCCGCACCGAATCAGATTAAAAATCTAATGACATATCACAGTGAACAAGTTATGCCCGCGTGCGCCGCCGCTCTCGTTTAAGGTTTGGGCTATACTGCAATTTGGCCCATCGGGTTGTCCGCAGTACCGATTGCACGTTGCTGCGGAACTGGTATCATTTAGGCTTGGCTTTTCATAAGCAGTCCATGCAAAATGTTGTTGTTGGCCTTTGCACCATTCCTCCTCCTCGGCGCGACACACTTTAGTATCGGCTGAGGCGGGAGCGAGATATGCTGCCAGCACGGCACCGGTGAGAGCGGAAATTCCAAGGAGCTTCTTCATCTTGGCTCCTAAGGTATTATGGACTGGATTTGCAACGCCAGTTACGCTGGGGCTTCTTACCAAAATAATCCGACATAATCAAGCGCTTCCTCGATTCGATATGGACTCCAAAGTGCGCAATTTTTGGGCCCGCTTCTTCCTGTCACCTCCCTCTTCGCTAAACCCCGAGCTGCACCCGGAACCTCGCGTCCGTCGGAAGGCCACGTAGCCCAGGCCGCCGAATCCGAGTAGCATCATCGCCCAAGTCGAGGGCTCTGGCACTACCGTGCCGGTCAGCGAAAACGCCGCGTTGAACGGGCCCTGATCGGTGATGTCGGTGCCGATGCGCGACCAGTCCGGCGCGAGGGCGCCGGGGCCATCCGTGCGCGTCCACGTTTGCAGGTCACCCACAAACGGCGTGTCCGGAGCCACGATCGGCTTCGGAGCGGAGAGCCAAAGGAAGTCGCCGGCGCTTCCCAGATTGACCTCGGGTCGGAAGAACACATGATCCGTGCCGAGGACGAAGGGCGTTGTGAAGGTGACGTTGAACTGCACCTCCTCACCGGTGACCGCCCCCTCGCCGCCGGTGAACTGGTTGGGAAACGCGTTAATGCCATTAACGACCGAATTGGCGGCTGTGAAGCTTGAGCTGATCACCCTCGTCTGGAAGCTGAGCTGCCCGAGCAGGCTATCCGCGGCGGCGAAGTTGTTGTCGGACGGCGAATTCATGCGCGTCTTGACCCGGCCATCCGGTGGATTGACCGAATCGACGGGAAACACGTGATAAAGTTCGATCTCAACTTGGCTTACATCGGCGGTCGTGGCGCCGTCGACGATGAGGCCGGTGAATGTGGCGCTGGTGATGTCCGTCGCGTGAGTGGTGACGAAATCGTCCGCGGTCTCCGTCTCAAGCTTGCCGGGACTCGCGGTGCGCGACAGCGTCGCGATTTTTCCGTCCGGAGTACCGGTGGTGAAGAAGAAGGGAGAGACGTCTGCAGCGGCGGGCGTCGCCGGAAGCAAACCGATCAGCGCTGCGGGAATAGCCAGTTTCAGGTACGTGATTGACATTGGTTCCTCCCTCGGTGTGGGAACGATTGAGGAAAAAGTACGTTTATAGTATAATTACAATACCCTTTACGACCCTTCCGAAAGATCGGCTTAAACCATTCCGAGATTCAGCTTGGAGTGTTAACGGTGTAGTCCACCGCCGCGGCTAAGATTTGGCTCAATCATAGCTAATTGTCAATCACTTTCTCGTGATCAAGCAAATCGCGCCCGATCAACTACTATTAGCGGCTGCTCTCACCGCACAACCCACGGCTTCAATCGAAGTCCGCTTTCTCGCGCTTAGCGCGTATCGATAGTCCCATCTTAAAGGGCGGCAAAGGGTCGTCCAGCAGGCGCCGCGGTCTCGCCTCCCTGGAAGCGTCCTTCGAAACGCGCCTTCGGCGCTCCGCGGGATGAAGCGGACGTTGGCGCCTCGTTCGACCCCGAAGCTTTGGACCGTTTCGACCCGAAATTTTTGTAAGTGCAATATTCCTATTTCCAGAATAACATGCTACTATCCAGCTTTTCCAGAGAAGCGAGGCAAGCATGAAACAGACCCCCGAACCCCGTCGGCGGCTCAACGTTCTGACCAAGGCCGAGCGGAGGAAGCGGATTTTCGATAAGCTGCGCGAAGGCTGGGCCTATGGGAGATCGCCCGCGAGGAGCGCGTCAGCGCTGAGCGGATTCGCCAGATCGTCGCGGAAGTTCTCGGCAAGCGGGTCATCGACCGCGGCGTCGACCACGCTCACCTGCAGCTCGAACGGCTGATGCCCGCCTTGCGCATCGTCGGGGAGGCGATCGGGCGCGGCGAGCTCAAGGCGGTCGCGCCGCTGATCAAGGTGATCGACCGGCTCGACAAGCATCAGGAGACGGTTGTGGCGAAATACGATTACGGCCCCGAGGAGCGGAAGCGCCTGCTCGACAAGGTCAACCGCCTCGTCGCCAATCTCACCGATCCGGAGCCGGAAGCCCCGGCGGTGGAAGCCATCGAAAAAGAGTTCGTCGAAAATCCGTCGTAAACCATTGCAAATGCTCGATTCGTACGAGAGAATCCAAGGAAATCCAAGCTTTTCCAACCCCTCTTAACAAGGCTTTTCGCCCCAAAGGCGGCCCCGTCCAAGAGAAACCAAATCGGGAGCGGGCGGGCGGCTAGATGCACCGTCCGCCGTCGACTTCCAGCACCACGCCGGTCAGGAAGGCCGTGCGGTCGGGGGCGCGGCCCTCGTTGCGGCTACCCCGGCAGCTTGTCGGCCAGGACGTCGACCTTGTGAATCTCCGGCGACTTGGCCAAAAGCTCCGATGCTTTCGCCATCAGCGCCTTGGCGACGGCGCCGTTCAGATGCGCCTCCCGCCCCTGCTCGTTCGGGAACGCGTCGAAGATGCCGAACGTGGACGGACCCATCTTCAGGGCGAACCACGCCGTCGTGTCCGGCTCCTGATTCACGAGCGGAAGAGCGCTCACGAGGAAGTCAGCGACCTCCTGTTCCTTGCCTGGCTTAGCCTCGAGACGGACATAGAGCGAGTATTTGGTCATTGAGCTGCCTTTTCGAGTCGATGCGAGGACTGGCGATAGACTTCATCGGGACATCAACGCCGCCGCGCGCTGACAGCCGGCCAGCGCGATCGTCTTCGCTCGAAGTGAGGACGATGTTACATTCCGCCTCTCGGTCACGGGACATTCAAATGCACCGCCCCCCGTCGACCTCGAGCACGACGCCAGTCAGGAACGCGGCCTCGTCGCTGGCCAGATAAAGCGCCGCCTGCCCGATGTCCTGTGGGGTCGAAAACCGGCCGAGCGGCACGGTCGCCTTGAAGGCGGCGCGCTTTTCGGGCGTGTCCTCGCCCATGAACATCGCAAGCAGCGGCGTCTCGCCGGCGACGGGGGCGAGCGCGCAGACGCGAATCTTGTCCGGCGCAAGCTCGACCGCCATCGATTTCGTCATCACATGCACGGCGCCCTTCGATCCATTGTAGACGGTCAACCCAGGGCGGGGCCGCAGACCCGCGGTCGAGCCAATGTTGATGAAGACGCCGCCGCCATGCGCGCGCATGTGCGGAATGAAGGCCTGGGCGGTGAGCAGGATCGATTTGACGTTGACGGCGAAAATGCGATCGAACTCCGCCTCTTCCACCTCCATGAGCGGCTTGTTGCGATGCGTTGTGCCGGCGTTGTTGACGACGATGTCGACGCGCCCGAGCGCCTCGATCGCGGCGCGCGCCGCCCGCTCGACGTCGCCGCGGTTTGAAACGTCCCCCGTAAGCGCCATCGCCGAGGCGCCGAACCGTTTGGCGGCCGCCTCGGCGACCTCGCCCCTGACGTCCAGGCAAGCCACCCGCGCCCCTTCGCGAACGAACGCCTCGGCGATGCCAAACCCGAACCCCTGCCCCGCGCCCGTCACCAGCGCCGCCTTGCCCTTCAATCGCATGGTCTTTCCTTCGCCTGCGCGCGTGATCACCCTCAGCCGGTTTTTCGCCGCTCGGCGATGAGCTTGTCGTCGATCTCGCCCGCTCGTTGAGCGGCCGGACGCGCGCTCACGAGACCCCAATACCGCTCGAACGCCGGCCGCTTGTCGATCGCATTGAACATCATTCCAAAGCCGATGTGGGATCCGACATAAACGTCCGCGGCGGTGAAGCTGTCGCCCGCGATGTACTCGGAGCGCGCGAGCTGATCCTCGAGCGCGGCGAGCGCTCGCTCCTGGCTGCCGTAGCCGACCATCGCGGCCCGTTCCGCCGGTACGACGACACTGAGCGCCTTGTTGGTGTTGGCCGCTTCGACCGGTCCGGCGGCGAAGAACAGCCAGCGATAGTACGGCCCGCGCAGCCGCGAGCCCGTCGGCGGCGCCAAACCGGCCTCAGGAAAGACCTCCGCAAGATAGGCGCAGATCGCCGCCGCCTCGGTGACGATCGTTTCCCCGTGGAGCAGCGTCGGCACCTTGCCCATCGGGTTGATCGCTAGATATTCGGGAGCTTTCATCGATCCGGCGTATTCGAGAATTTCTGCTCTGTAAGGTTGGCCGACTTCCTCCAGCATCCATCGCGCCATGCGGCCCCGCGACATCGGGTTGGTATACAGAACCAATTCGTCCGCCATTGGTCGATCTCCCGTCGAATCCGAGCCTAAGGGCCGCGCGTTGAGGTTTGCGTCCGCGATAACTAGATTGTTGGATAACTCCTGCTCTTTTCGACATCGCCGGACAAGTCATGCGCATCGAAACCGACGTCAAGCTCGATTTCAAGGACGTCCTCATTCGCCCCAAGCGGTCGACGCTCAACACGCGCAGCGCCGTCGACGTCGACCGGGCCTTCCGCTTCCTGCACACCGGCTCGGAATGGCGCGGCTTTCCGCTGATCGCCGCGAACATGGACGTGACGGGGACCATGGCTATGGCGCATGCGCTGGGCACGCATGGGGCGCTCACCGCCCTGCACAAGCATTACCCGGAACCGAAGCTCGTCGAATTTCTTGCCGGGCCCGATGGGGCTCACGCCTTCTATTCGCTCGGCACCACGCCAGCTGACGTCAAGAAGCTCGCCGCGGTGGCAAAGGCGGCGGCGATCCGGTTCATCTGCCTCGACGTCGCCAATGGCTATGCGGAAAAATTCCTCGAGACGGTCAAGCGGGTGCGCGACGATTACCCGCATGCCGTGATCATGGCCGGCAACGTCGTCACCGGCGACATGACGGAGGCGCTGATCCTTGCCGGCGCAGACATCGTCAAAATCGGCATCGGCCCCGGCTCGGTCTGCACAACGCGGCGGGTGACCGGCGTCGGCTATCCGCAGCTTTCGGCGATCATCGAATGCGCCGACGCGGCGCACGGCCTCAAAGGCCAGGTCTGCGCCGACGGCGGCTGCACTGTACCCGGCGATGTAGCCAAAGCCTACGGCGCCGGGGCCGATTTCGTCATGCTGGGCGGCATGCTCGCTGGTCACGACGAATGCGATGGACAAATCCGCTACGAGGAGCGGGGCGGCGAGAAGGTGGCGGTCGGCATGACTTTCTATGGCATGTCGTCGGAGACCGCGATGACGAAGCACTCGGGCGGCGTCGCCCATTATCGAGCCGCCGAGGGCAAGACGGTCGAAACCCCGTATCGTGGTTCGGTCGATGAGACGATGGGCGAGATCATGGGCGGCGTCCGCTCGATGATGACTTACATCGGCGCGGCCCATCTTAAGGAAGTCACGAAACGCACAACCTTCGTGCGCGTCACCGCGCAGACCAATGACGTGTTCGGGGGATGAGATCGGGCCCTTCCCGTTGGGCGCCCCAGCGGCCATTGTATGTTGGTCGGCGACGCGCCCGCGTGCTAGAAGCCTGCTCATGACCGCCGCCGCCCTGAAAGCCGAGGATAGAGCGCCCGTGCGCCTAGCCGGCGCGACGCGCGCCCAAATCCTAGACGCGCTCACCGAAATCGGGACGCCCGAGCGCGAGCTCAAGATGCGCGGCTCCCAGCTTTGGCACTGGATCTACCATCGCGGCGCGCGCGAATTTTCGGCGATGCGCAATATCGCTCGCCCTGTGCTCGACCGGCTGACCGAGCGTTGCACGCTCGCCCGGCCTGAGATCGTCGCCGAACAGGTCTCCGCGGACGGCACGCGAAAGTGGCTCCTGCGGATGCCCCCGGCTCACCGCTTCGACAAGGGCGCGGAAATCGAATGCGTCTACATTCCGGAATCTGACCGGGGCACGCTCTGCGTCTCGAGCCAGGTCGGCTGCACCCTCAACTGCTCGTTCTGCCACACCGGCACCATGCCTTTGGTGCGCAATCTGACCGCGGCCGAGATCGTCGGCCAGGTGCTGGTGGCGCGCGACCGGCTCGGCGATTTTCCCGGCGGAACGGCTCCGGCCAACGGGCTCACGCCCAAGGGCGAGGGCGTGCGCGCGGTGTCGAATATCGTCTTCATGGGCATGGGCGAGCCGCTCTACAATTACGAAGCGGTCCGTGACGCGATCGCCATTCTGACCGACGGCGACGGCTTGTCGCTATCGAAGCGGCGCATCACCGTCTCGACCTCCGGCGTCGTTCCAGAAATGCCGCGGCTGGGAGCCGAGTGCGGGACCATGCTCGCCATCTCGCTGCATGCGACCAACAATGCTCTGCGCGACAAGCTCGTGCCCTTAAATCGCAAATATCCGATCGAGGCGCTTCTCGAGGCCTGCCGCGAATATCCCGGCGCCTCCAACGCGCGGCGCATTACTTTCGAATATGTGATGCTGAAGGGCGTCAATGATTCGGTTGCCGAGGCCAAGGCGCTCGTGCGCCTGCTGAAAGGCCTGCCGGCCAAGATCAACCTCATCCCTTTCAACCCGTGGCCGGGAAGCACGTTCGAATGCTCGGACTGGGAAACGATCGAGCGGTTCTCGGAAATCGTTTTCAACGCCGGCTACGCAAGCCCCGTGCGCACGCCGCGCGGCCGCGACATTCTCGCCGCCTGCGGCCAGCTCAAGAGCGAGAGCGAGAAACTACGCGCTCGCGCCCGCTTGATGCTTGAAGAAAGTTTGGCGGTTGGGCAAGACTGAGGCGCGCCCGAGTCGCGGCGGCGCCCGACCAGCGTCGACAATCAGCGAGCCAGATAACCCGAAAACCGATGAGTGAGGACTTACCGACGAGCGAGATCTTGCGGCCGCCCAAGCGCAGCGAGCGCCTCAGGCAGCGGGCGGCCTGGATGTATTTCGTTGAGGAGATGACCCAGAGCGCCATCGCCGACGCGCTCGGCGTCGGGCGGGTCACGGTAGTTAGAATGCTGGCGGAAGCCAAGGCGCTGGGCGAAGTGCGCATTGCGCTTTCGCGCAGCGATGCGGAGCTTGGCGGCCTCGAAGCGGCGTTGTGCAAACTCTACGGATTGTCTGAGGCGTTCGTCGCGCCGTTGTCCTCGGATCTTGCAGACCCGACGGCGCCGATCGGCGCCGCGCTCGGCGACCATGTCTCGACCTTGTTGCGCCATGATATGAAGATCGGCTTCGGCTGGGGCCGTACGCTGAACTCTTCGCTCGAATATCTAACCGAGCGCTCGGTCAAAGGCCTGAGCGTCGTGTCGCTGGTCGGCGGCGTCACCCATTTCCCGCAGGACAACCCGGCGGAATTTCCCTCCGCCTTCGCGCGCGCCTTCAACGCCGACTGCTATCTCATTCCCTCTCCCGCGCTCGTCGACAGCCCGGTCACCAAGGCCGCTTTGATCGAGCGCTGCGGGCTCAAGACCGTCTATGATTTCGCTCAAGCGCTCGACGCGGTGGTCGTCAGCGTCGGCTCGCTGGGATCGGAAGCGGCGATCGCGCGCTTTGCGCTGATCGGCGAGGCCGACCGCAAGGCGCTCCGCGAGTACGGCGGGGTCGGCGAAATGCTCTGCAATGTCTTCGACGAGGAAGGCCGAATTGTCGATCACCCGCTGAACCAGCGGGTGATGTCGGTCCCGCTGGAGACCGTGCGCGCCACCCCAATTCGGGTGCTGGCCGCAGGCGGAGCGCACAAACTCGCAGCGATCCGCGGGGCGCTCAAGCTGCTCAAGCCAACGGCCCTAGTGACCGACGTCGCGACTGCGCGCAGGCTGACCGGCAAGCAGAAGTAGAGATCTCGGGCTGCGATCCCTTTCAGCGCTGGTCCGGCTGACCCGCCCTCACCAGTTCCTCGATCAGCCTAGCGACCTCGCCGCGCGTTTCGAGATGCGGCATGTGGCCCACATGGCCGAAGCGGTGCAACGCGATGAGGCCGCTCAAACCCTCCGCCTGATGGGCAGGCGTGATCCGATCCTCAAGCCCGATCACGATCTTGGTCGGCGCCTCAGGCGCCATGAGAAGGCCGCGGACATCGATCGCTTGGCGACCCCCGGCAAGAATGGCCTTGGCGAGGCGGCGCTGATCGGCGACCAATGGCCGCTCCTGGCGAAGTCTTAATGTGGTCCACGCGAGCGCTGACCCCAACGCCGCGGGATCGGTCGCCAGCATATGCAGCCAAGGCGTGAGCCCCGCCTCGGTGTCAGCCTGCAGAAAACCGTCAAAGAAGGCGGCGTTGGTCTCTGGGCCAAGTCCCGCCGGCGCAATCAGCATCACCGACAGCGGCCTCACGCCCGGCTTTTGCGACAGGGCGGCGGCCACGGCGCCGCCGAGGGAGTGGCCGACGAGATGCGCGGCGCTGATCCCCTCTTCGACGAGCGCCGCGCGCGCCGCTTCGACCAGCGCCTCGAAGCTCGCTTCCTCGCCGAGCGGCGAGAGTCCATGGCCCGGCAGGTCGATCGCCAGCGCCGGCTGCGTCTCGGGCAGAAGGCGATGAACGGGTCGCCAGCCGTTCAGATCGGCGCCAAAGCCGTGCAGGAACACGACCGGCGCGCCCTCCCCTCGCTGCAGCCACAAACGATGCACGTTCGACGCCGAAGGCGCGGCGCCGAGCTGCTCCATGTCGCGTCTCTGAATGCGCCCGTGTGGGCCGGATCCATTCACGCTCTCGAGCCGCAAGCCACGCTCCCGCGCGATGCGTCGCGCGGCAGGTGTGGCGCGCGGCCGCTCGCCAACGGCCGCCCATGCGTATGCGACGTCGTTCGTTTCTCCCGCAGCAAACGGCGAAACGAGTGTTGCGGACGCGGATAGCGCGCGGGCATTTGGGGGAGGCGGAAGAAAGCTCTCGCCCTCGGCGAGGATCCAGCCGATGCAGGCGCCGACCGGCAGCACGTCGCCCTCGGACGCCGCGACGAACTTCAACACGCCAGACGCCGGCGCGTCGACCTCCATCGCCGCCTTGTCAGTCTCGATCTCGAACAGCGTCGAGCCCTTCTTGACATGCGCGCCTTCGGCTGCATGCCAGCGGCCCATCCGGCCCGAGGTCATATCCATATCAACCCGCGGCATAACGATCTCAACCGCCATGTCAGACCTCGTTTTGCCCCAGACGCCGCGCAGCCGCGACGATGTCCTCGACCTGCGGAACCGCCACCTTCTCCAGAACCGGGCCATAGGGGATCGGCGCATCGACGCCCCCGAGCCGTATGAGCGGCGCGTCAAGATCATTGAAGGCTTCGCTCTCCGCGACGATGGCCAAGGTTTCCGCGCCGATGCCCAGAGTCTTGACGCCCTCGTAAAGGTCCTCTGCGCTCACGCGGTCATAGACTTTAGGGCCGGCGGCATTAAAGCGCGCGGAATCTGGATGTGACGTCAATCGAACGGCCTCCCGAGGCTCTGGTCTAGCTGCTCGTGTGATAGAGCATTGCCGCACTTTTGTCTCGGGTGAAAGGCAAAGGTTCAGAACCTTGATTGATATGGACCTGTTATTTAATTGGCGCGAAAAAGGGAAGATATCCCATCACCCTGGGTGACAATCCGCTCATTTCAAGGCAGGATGCGAGGACAGGAGGGAACGCCAATGGCTAAAATAGTCAATTATTCCGTGTTGCTGGGTTCGGTTTGGGTAGGGGCAATCGCAGCCGCGGGGATAGCACAGGCGCAGGAGGTCAAAGGAGGGTCGAAAGCGATGGCCGCGACCGCAACGGTCACGCAGGTCTCGCAGCAGCAGCTCAACAACGCCCACAAAGATGGGACGAACTTCCTTCACACCAACGCCAACTACGAGCAGACCCGGTTCTATCCGAACGCTCAAATCAACCGTGGCAACGTCTCGCACCTGCATCCGGCGTGGATCTTCTCCACAGAGGTCAAGGAGTCGCTCGAGACCTCGCCAATCATTGTCAACGGCGTCATGTACGTCACCACGTCCTACAGCCACGTCTATGCGCTCGACGCCAAGACCGGCGCGGAAATCTGGCACTTCAAGCCGAAGCTCGGCCCGGTGACGACGTTCTGCTGCGGCCCGAACAATCGCGGCGTCGCCGTCTATGAGGACCGGGTCTATGTCGGTACCCTCGACGCCAAGCTCGTCGCGCTCGACGCCAAGACCGGCTCGGTCGTTTGGGAGCATCAGGTGGGCGATCCCGAGAAGGGTTACAGCGAGACGATGGCGCCGACCGCCGCCGACGGCAAAATTCTGATCGGCACCAACGGCGGTGAGTACGGCATTCGCGGCTTCGTCAAGGCCTACGACGCCAAAGACGGCAAGCTCATCTGGAGCTTCGACACGATCCCCGAGAACTCGGTCGGTGTCTGGGCGACCAAGGACGCGACGGGCCGCGACGAGCATCGCGACATCGAGGCCGAGAAGGCGGCGCTGGCGAAGAACGGCGATCCCTACAAGACGCTCGGCGGCGGCGTGTGGCAGAACCCGTCGATCGATCTGGCCGCGAAGCGCATCTATTTCGTCGTCGGCAATCCCTCGCCTGATCTCGACGGCTCGGTCCGGCCCGGCGACAATCTTTACACCGACTCCCTCGTCTCGCTCGACCTGGACACCGGAAAATACGTTTGCCACTTCCAGTACATCCCGCATGATGTCTGGGACCTCGACGCCGTGAGCCCGACCGTTCTGGTCAACGCCGCGGACAAGTCCGGCAAGATGGTTCCGGCCGTCCTGCACGCCGGCAAGACCGGCTACGTCTACGTGCACGATCGCAAGGATTGCAGCCTCATCCGCTACTCCGACCCGATGGTGGATCAGAAGGACCGGTGGACGCTGCCGACCCCGACGCAGCCGCTCGACCCCAAGTCGGCGCGCATGTTCCCGGGCGCGAATGGCGGCGTCGAATGGTCGCCCCTCGCGACCGATCCAAACCACGGCATCGCCTATGCGATCAACCTGCATCAGCCAATGACCTATACGGTCGCCAACGCGCCCTATCCGGACGGCAAACTCTGGCTCGGCGGCGCGTTCACGATCATCCCGGGCGAGGAGAGCTTCGGCAACGTCACCGCGGTCAACTACAACACCGGCAAGATCGCCTGGCAGGTCAAGACACCGCAGCCGATGATCGGCGGCATTCTCGCGACCTCCGGCGGCCTCGTCTTCACCGGCGAAGCCAACGGGTGGTTCAAAGCTTACGACGACGCCACCGGTAAAGTGCTCTGGCAGTTCCAGACCGGCGCCGGCGTCAACGCGCCCCCGTCGTCCTATATGGTCGACGGCAAGCAATATGTCGTCGTTGGTTCAGGCGGCAACGCTCAGATCGACGCCAAGCGCGGCAACAACATCATCGCCTTCACCGAGTAAAGTTCGCGCGTCGTTGGCCGCCTCCCCCAGATCGCAGTCCGGGGAGGCGGCCTTTTCGTTTGACCTTGAGGGGCCGCCGCGCGAAATGAGCGCGATCTCGGCGCTCAAAGGATTCCCTCTCATGTTGCGTAGCGTTGTTGTGGCCGCGCTCCTCTCTGCGGCGACCGCCGCTTGGGCGGATGCGATTGCGGACAAGGTGGAGGTCTGCAGCGCGTGCCATGGCGAAAAAGGCTTGCCTGCGGAACCCGCGATCCCGATCATCTGGGGGCAAAACGAAGGCTATCTTTATCTGGAGCTGCGCGACTTCCAGAAGGGCGCGCGCAAAGACGATCAGATGACCCCGATCGCTCAAAGCCTTTCGAAGGAGGACGTGTTGGCGCTCGCCGCATATTTTGCCGCCAAGCCATGGCCGAAGACCGGCGCGCCCGACGCCTCCAAGGCAAACGTGACGAGCGCAATGACGGCGATTAAGTCAGTTGTCTGCACCAGCTGCCACTTGGAGCAGTTTGAGGGCGATTCCTCCGTTCCGCGCCTCGCGGGGCAAGAGCGCGATTATCTCGCCAAGACGATGACCGATTTCCGAACTCGCGCCCGCGCCAACAACCCGGGCATGTCCGATTTGATGAACACCGTTGCGCCCGAGCAGGTCACCGCGATTGCCGCGTATCTGGCTGGACTCTGAGCGGGATGATACTGGGTCGACGCAAAGCCGTCATTGCGAGCGAAGCGAAGCAATCTACCGTGTTTTAAGTCAAGGCCGGCTTGAAGGGTTTTTTGGCTTTGATCATTGCGTTGAGGGTGACGATGAGTTTTCGGATGACGGCGACGATGATGAGCTTGTGCGGTTTGCCGTTGGCTTTGAGCCTGTCGCGGAAGGCGATGAACGTCGGGTTATGAGAGCTGGCTGAGAGGGCGGCCATGAACAGGGTGTCGCGCAGGGGCTTGCGGCCGCCGGCGATGCTGGCGCGGTTTATGGACGAGCCGCTTTTGCAGGTGATCGGGGCGACGCCGACGAGAGCGGCGATCTTGCGGCGATCGAGGGCGCCAATTTCGGGGAGGCGAGCGAGGATCATCTGAGCATTCATCGGGCCGACGCCTTTGCAAGAGCGCAGGAGGCTGGCCTTTTCGGTCAAGAATGGGGTCGCTGGCGATGAGGGCGTCGCTGGCGTGCTGGATGGCGTCGATCTGGCTGTCGAGGACCTCGATCACCGCCCCGACCGAGGCTTTGACGCTGGCCTCGTGGGCCTGATGGGCGCGGCAGCTTTCGGACTGACGAGAGGTCGCTCAATTGGTCGAGCCGGCTGACCAGGGCGGCGAGCGCTTGGGTTTGCGGGGCTGGCGAAGGCCTGGCCGGCTCGTCGGCGATGATGGCGGCGAAACGGGCGAGCATTCGAGCATCGATCGCATCGGTCTTAGGCCGAGCCGGGCCGCGGCCTCACGCGAAAGCGCGGGCGCGATTGGGATGCGCGCGGCGAAGCGGCAGGCCGAGTTGGGCCGCCGCCAGCATCAGGGGGCGCTCATAGCCGCCAGTCGCTTCGCAGACCATGGCGCGGCAGCCTTGCGGCCAGGATCCGCCTAAGGCTTCGGTGCAAGACTTGGGTGATGGCGGCGACCGTGTTGGCGATCCGCAGGGCGCGGCCCGCCGTATCAGCGATGTCGAGCCAATCCTTCGAAACATCGACGCCGATGCACAAGGGGCCTGCAACAGCGGAAAGATCCGTTGAAGCCGACCGACGAGGAGCTGCCATGGGGCGCCTTTCGCAAGAAGGGGAAGGTCCTCTGGCGCAGGATTGTAATTCGGGGTGGGCCCGGCCTACCGTTCGCGCTCAAGACCGCAAAGGCAGGACGACGGATCGAGATTGCTTGCGAACTCGTGTTCCATCCAGAATCGATCTCGCCGTCCTGCCCGCCATTCTTACCGCAGACGCAAAGCCGCCAAAGAACAGCCGGTCAAAACGTACAATCCAGGGGAACGTAGGGCGCCCCACGCTCTCTGGATTGCTTCGTCGCTGCGCTCCTCGCAATGACGATTCTATGCACGCGGAACGCGCGAATAGCGCTCACCACTTCTCCTTGAATGGCCGCGCTTCGACCTCGAAACTCCAGGCGGAGCGGTCTTGTTTGACCAAGTCAGCGGCGATTGCCGCGACGCCGGCCGGATCGATGAAGAAATCGTCTGGGCGATCGCCAACCCGCGAGCGTGTCACCGGGCCGCCGACGACGCCGTCGACGACGATCAGCGCGACATGGATCCCCGACGGCCAAAGATGACGCGCCATGGATTCGGCGAGTGCGCGCTGCGCCATCTTGCTTTGAGCGAACGCGGCCGCGCCGGCCGCGCCCCGCCGCGAGGCGGTCGCGCCGACGACGATGATCTGCCCCTGCCCTTTGCGGCGCATGGCGGGAATCGCCTGCTGGGCGGTGAGAAAGAGGCCGAGTGTGTTGACGCGCCAGGAGCGCTCGAGATCCTCAGCCTTGACCTCCTCGACATTGCCCCACACGCCGGAGCCCGCGTTATAGATGAGCGCGTCCACCTCGCCGAGATCGGAGCGCGTGGCGGCGAACGCCGCCTCAACCGACGCCGCCTGCGTGACATCGCACGCATAGGCTTTCGCGAGCGGAAGCTCACCGGCGAGCTTGGCGGTAAGCTCAGTGCGCCGCGCCATCAGCGCCACGGCATAGCCGTCGGCGGCGAAGCGCCGGGCGAGCGCTTCGCCATTGCCGGGGCCGACGCCGACCACCGCGCATACAGGACGCTTGCCTTCGTCCGCCATCGCTGAAGACCTCCGTGGCCAGAGCGCGATTTCAAGCCCGCGCTCCCCCCGCTTGAGCCTATCCTGCGCCCCTCGGCCTCGGCGCGCAACGATCCTTCCGCGTCGCGCTTGACGGGCGCCTGAGAACGCGCCAACTGAGGTTCAAGCTGCCGGAGGTCCAAGCCGGACGAAGCAACGAGGAGCCCGAGGAGCCTATGTCCGCTCAGCCGTGGATCAAGTCCTATCCGAAAGGCGTCCGCCCGGACGTCCCGCTCGACATCTCTTCTCTGCAAATCGTGCTGGAGACAGCGGCGGCGCGTTTCGGCGACAAGCCCGCGCTGCAATTCATGGACAAGCGCATGTCCTACGCTGAGCTCGACGCGCTTGCGAACCGCGCCGCGGCCGGTTTCCAGAACCTCGGCGTCAAGCCCGGCGTGCACGTCGGCCTCTATCTGCCGAACACGCCCCATTACGTGATCGCCTTCTTTGGCGTCCTGAAAGCGGGCGGAACGGTCGTCAACTATTCGCCGCTCGACGCTCTTCACGCTCTCGAATTCAAGGTCCGCAACAGCGAGACCGACATTCTCGTCACCGTGAACCTCGGCTCGACCTATCCTCAGGCCGAGAAGCTCCTCGAGACCACGCGGCTGAAGGCGCTGGTAGTCGGCGAGTTCGCCGAATTCGCGATCGCGCCGGACGCGGTCAAGGCGCATATGACCTCGGCGGCCATGCTGTCGGAGGTGAAGACCGATGGGCGCCGTATCGCCTTCCATGACCTCCTCGATAACGACGGGCGCTTCGAATCGCATCCTGTCGGCGATCCGGCGGATGCGGTGGCCGTGCTCGCCTATACCGGAGGCACGACAGGCTCGCCCAAAGGCGCGATGCTGACGCACGCGAACCTGACGGCGGCCTGCTCACTCTACCGGGAGGTGCTCTTCCAGAGCGAGGAAAGCATGCTGCACGAGGGCGAAGAGCGTTTTCTCTGCATTTTGCCGCTGTTCCACATCTATTCGCTCGTCGTTGTCATGCTGCTCGGGTTCAGCATGGGAGCGGAGCTGGTCGTCCATCCCCGGTTCGATCCAGCGGCCGCCGCTCGCGACATCGGGCTCAAGAAGATCACCGTCTACATGGGCGTGCCGACGATGCATGTCGCGATCCTCAGCCTGCCCGAAGTCGGAGCCATGGATTTCTCGTCGCTTCGCTTATGCGCGTCGGGCGGGGCGCCCCTCCCGGTCGCGGTGAAGGAGCGGTGGGACAGCGTCGTGGGTTGCCCGATCTTCGAGGGTTGGGGAATGACGGAGACGTCGCCAATCGGCACGTTCACGCCGCGCGAGGCGCCGTTCAGGCCAGGCTCCTGCGGGATCCCCTACCCCGGCACGCTCATGAAACTCGTCGACGTCGCCAACCCGGAGCGCGAGGTGAAGCTCGGCGAGCGCGGCGAAATCTGCGTCAAGGGCCCGAACGTCATGAAGGGCTATTGGAAAAATCCCGAAGCGACGGCGAATTCGATGACGGCGGACGGATTCTTTCGCACCGGCGACGTCGGCTATATGGACGAGGACGGCTTTGTCTATATCGTCGACCGGACCAAGGACATGCTGCTGTGCGGCGGGTTCAACGTCTATCCCCGCAACATCGAGGAGGCCATCTATCAGCACCCTGCGATCGAGGAGGTGAGCGTCATCGGAATTCCTGACGATTATCGCGGCGAGACGCCGAAGGCCTTCGTCAAGTTGAAGGCCGGCGCGCCTGAGCCCTCATTCGAGGAGATGAAGGCGTTCCTGAAGGAGCGGCTCGGCAAGCATGAAATGATCGGCGCGATGGAGATCCGCGACGAACTACCCAAGACGCCGGTCGGCAAAATATCGAAGAAGGACCTTCGCGAATACGAAGCGCGCTCGCACGCGGACGCGTAACCGCTGAGCCGGCCGCGGCTCCAAAGCGATTTCGCTTGCCTACACAGGCGTATCCTTGACTGGCCATAAGTGATGGATATACATTTGCTGCCATGTGTATCCAAGGAGAGAACCATGCAGGTCGCGAAATGGGGCAACAGTCTCGCCATCCGGCTTCCCGCTGCTGTGGTGGAGGCCTTGCGGCTCAAGGAAGGCGACGAAATTGAAATTCACATCGCCGCCGCGCGCGAGTTTGGCGTGGCGCGGAAGCCCAGCCGACAAGATTTTTTGAATCAGCTGCGCGCCTACCGAGGTCGGCTGCCACGTGATTTCAAGTTTGACCGGGAAGAAGCGAATGCCCGGTAGTTTCTTCGATACGAATGTCCTTATTTATCTCGCATCCGACGACGCCGCGAAGGCCGATCGCGCGGAAGCGATCGTCCGCGACGGTGGGACAGTAAGCGTTCAAGTTTTGAATGAAGTCGCCAATGTCGCTCGACGAAAAATGCGCTTGTCCTGGCAAGAAACGCGGGGCTTTTTGTCATCGTTGCGCGAGCTACTGAACGTGCATCCGGTCACGGTCGACACGCACGAGGTTGGGCTCGCGTTAGCCGAACGACATCAGCTCCGCATCTATGACGCTCTCATCGCCGCTTCTGCCCTTCTCGCCGAGTGCGACAGGCTGTGGTCCGAGGACATGCAGGATGGGATGGCGATCGACAAGCGACTGCGGATCGTCAATCCGTTTCGCGCGAGCGGCGTATGACACGCCTGATCGAAGCGCCGCTCGACGCAATTGCATCAAGCGTCCTTGACCGTCGCGCCGGATAATGCTGATCGAAACGCCTGTCTTTTAGGAGAGCCTGATGAAGGTCGCCAAATGGGGCAACGCCCTCGCCATCCGCCTTCCCATCGCCGTTGTGAAGGAATTAGGGCTCAAGGAGGGCGACCAGGTTGACATTCGCGTCTCCGGCGAGCGCGCGTTCGTTGTCGCGCGGGAGCCACGGCCGATAGAGTCGCCGGCGGCGGCCAGACTTCAAGTTCCACCGCGATGAGGCTGATGAGCGATAGTCGTACGCGGCAGCCGATTGGATCGCTTTAGTGAAACCCGCCGAGAGCCCCTCCGCGCTTAAGGTTCAGGCGGCGCTCGGCGACCGGTTCGAGGTGCTGGAGTTCGACGCCAGCACGCGCACCGCCGCAGACGCCGCGGCGGCGATCGGCTGCGAAGTCGCGCAGATCGCTAAGTCGCTGATCTTCCGCGGCGGGACAAGCGGGCAAGCGGTCTTGATCATCGCCTCGGGCGTGGACCGCGTCGATGAGAAAAAGGCCGCGGCGGCGCTTGGCGAGCCGATCGCCCGCGCGGACGCCGATTTTGTGCGCGAGACGACTGGCTTCGCGATCGGCGGCGTGCCGCCGGTCGGCCACAAAGCGCGGCCGATCGTTCTCATCGAAGAATCTCTGCTCCAGTTCGATGAAATCTGGGCGGCCGCCGGCACGCCCAACGCGGTCTTCCGCCTGAGGCCGGCTGACCTCCTCGAACTGACCGGGGGACGCACGGCTGCGGTTGCGCGCAAATAGAGGAGTGGACTTGGTCGCAAAAGGAAATCCCGCGGGAAAGATCAGGATCGGCGTCGGCGGCTGGACCTATGAGCCGTGGCGCGGCGCGTTCTTTCCTAAGGGCCTGCCTCAGGCGCGAGAACTCCAATATGCGGGCTCGAAACTGACTTCGATCGAGATCAACGGCACCTATTACGGATCCCAGAAGCCTGCGAGCTTCATGAAGTGGCATGACGAGACGCCGGACGACTTCATCTTTTCGGTCAAAGGACCGCGCTTCGCCACCAACCGCCGGGTTCTCGCTGAGGCCGGTGAGTCGATTGAACGCTTCTTCAAGACCGGCGTGACAGAACTCAGGGCCAAGCTTGGACCGATCAACTGGCAGTTCGCCACCAGCAAGCGTTTCGACGCCGAGGATTTCGCTGCGTTCCTGAAGCTATTGCCCAAATCTGTCGACGGGCTCGCCATCCGCCACGTAGTCGAGGTGCGCCACGAGAGTTTCAAACATCCCGATTTCATCGCGCTCGCGCGTGAACATGGAGTGGCGGTCGCGATGGCCGGCGACGGTGAGTATCCGCAGATCGCCGACGTGACCGCGCCGTTCGTTTATGCGCGCATCATGGGAACGACCGAGACCGAAGAGCGCGGATATTCCGCCGCCGCCCTCGATCAATGGGCGAGCCGCGCCAAAACCTGGGCCGCTGGCGGCTCTCCCAAAGATCTCGCGACCGTGGCGCCAGCGCAAAAGTCCGAAGGCGCCGGCCGCGAGGTGTTTCTCTATGTCATCAGCGGCCACAAGCAGCGGAATCCGGCCGCGGCGATGGCGCTCATCGAACGCGTCGGTTGATACGCGCCTCAGCTCTTGATGAAGGCGAGAAGATCCGCGTTGATCACCTCGGCGTGGGTGGTCGGCATGCCGTGCGGATAGTCCTTGTAGGTCTTGAACGTTCCATGCTTGAGCA
>Ga0209624_10000674_pt1 | contig 29796 bp, 36 predicted proteins | sample JacPinW_OM2H0_O1_FD_188565 | JGI IMG/M metagenome (GOLD analysis project Ga0209624, IMG submission 188565) | Forest soil microbial communities from Algoma, Ontario, Canada - Jack Pine, Ontario site 1_JW_OM2H0_O1 (SPAdes) (version 2) | ecosystem: Environmental > Terrestrial > Soil > Boreal...
CGACGGCCATGCCGATATCCTGTGGCAGAACGCCAATGGTCAGGCCTCGATCTGGGAAATGAACGGAAACACCTTGATCGGCGGCGGGCCGGTCACCCCCAGCCCCGGGCCGGCTTGGAAAGCGATCGGAACCGGCGATTTCAATAATGACGGCCATTCCGACATCCTGTGGCAGAACGCGAACGGCCAAGTCTCGATCTGGGAAATGAACGGGAATCATTTGATTGGCGGCGGGCCGGTCACCCCCAGCCCCGGGCCGGCTTGGAAAGCGATCGGAACCGGCGATTTCAACGGCGACGGCCATTCCGACATTCTGTGGCAGAATACGAACACAGGCCAGGGCTCGGTCTGGGAAATGAACGGGAACAATGTGATCGGCGGCGGGCTCGTCAACCCCAATCCCGGTCCAAGTTGGCGAGCGGTCGCGTGACCCCCGATGACCGCTATTTGCGTATGGCGGTCGCCCGCGTATTAGTATTCGTGTTCTTTGACGCGAATTCAGGGCGACGAGTTTCCCTCGATCATGGGCGCGCCTTCGGCCCGAGACGCTGGCAGGCGGATGACATAGCCGGGCGTGATCGTGGCCACATTGGTCTGTTGGTTCGCGTTGACGACGACGCCGCCCTTTCCCTCGTTGCCTTCGATGACGCTGATCGCCTTTAGCCGCACGGTCCGATCGGCGGCGCTGTTTTCGCCGGGATCATCGCGGATCTGGATCAACGTTTCGAGGTTCCGCGCCAGCTCAGCCTTGCGCTCGCCATCGAGCAATTCGCGCCGATGCGTCGAGAACGCGGACAGGCTGTCGAGATGCATGCGCGCTCGCTTGAGGCGATAGCCGACGAACTTGGCGGCTTGTTCGAGCGTCAGAGGCCAGTCGGCCTTGACGAGCTTGCCGAGGATAACTTCCTGCGTGCGGCAGACCGTAGACCATCAGGCGCGCGATCTCCTCCTCCTCATCGGTTAACGCCGAGGACTTCGAGGGCACAAGATCGGCCGCCATCGTCAATCCGCCTTCACACTGGCGCAAGCGATGCGACTACGGCCGCCGCCTTCGCCTTCGCTCGAAACCCAGCCCTCGGGCGGATCGGCGAAGATGCGCGTCAAAGACCACTCCCAAGGGTGCTTGCGCGTGCAGCTCAACGCCTCGCTCGCGGGAAGTTTGACGGCTTTCACACCATCAGCGGACTTGAAATAGACGGTCGTCATCATCGATAAAAACTCACATCAAGAGTTGCGCCGCTCCCGATGAAGCGCATGGCCGCGAGAGGGCCGCCGTAGGCGAAACACTGCCCAGCCGCAACCGGAATGCCGATCGTGGCGCTCGGCGTCGAACCGTCATCGGTGTAGCGCGCGGGCGCGCCCTCGACGCAGATCTGCGCGCTGAGCGCGCCCAACGGAACTGTCAGCGACGTGACGGCTGTCAGGCTGACAGCATATTGGCCCGGCCCGGCCGAGCTTGCCGGCGACGGCCCATCCATTTGAGCATGTGCGTCCGTGGCCAGGAGGATAGCGAAAACGGCGAGCGTTGAGCCGATGACGATCACAAGCTCGGCGAGAAAGCGGCCGATGCCAGGAGCGGACAGGCGCTTCATGCGAGGCGGTCCCATGTGCGAGACGTGTGCTCCACGTCAGCCGCCGCGCGGCTTGGCGGTGGGACTGTGGGCGAGCGAATAGGCGAATTGCTCGCGCGTGGACATGGCCTCGAAATTGGGCTTCGGAGCAGGAGCCGCAGGAGCCGGCGCAGGAGCAGCAGCAGCAGCGCGAGCGGCGTGCTCGGCGATCTGGCGCCGCCCCTCAATTCCCAAAACTCGGCTGAAGCTCTTCTGCGTCCACTTCTCTTCGGTCGCGACCGCTTCGAGTTGCTTATAGGCCGGATGATTGACGTCGACGCTGTACCCCGCAGGCAACACAACGTCGACAGGCAATTCGGGTTTGTAGGCCATCGCTCATTTCCCCTTAGCGGCTCGCCGCGCGACAAGCTCCGGCCGATCGCGTCGAACCTGCCGCTCCGCCTCGCCGGCAACCGCAGCAGGCGAACCGTCAGAGATCGAAGTCCAGCCAGGAGCGCATTGTTGGCCGCGCCCTTGACCGGCAGCCGGCCGCCCGGCGCAGCGCGCTTGGCGATCTCGTGATCGGTCAAAAAGACGCGCTTATTCGACGAATTACGATCCATGCGATCCTCTCAGCGCTTGCGGCCGTTCTGCATGCCGGTGGTGAATTTCTTGTCGGTGAAAAGACGTCGACCGACCTCGCTATGGTCGCCGAACTGTACCCAGTCGCCGCCACGCGGTGATTTGACGACGGCCCCGGAGCCCTCCACCCACCCGAAGGCTTGCGGCGGCTGATAAGGGTTGGGCGTCGGGTTCGAGGCCGGAGGCCAGTTGCTGTTGTAATCGCCCATCGCCCTACTTCCGCTTTTCCGTCGCCGCCCAGGTTTTCGTGCCTGGGCCGAAAGGCATGTATTTTGTGCCTTCAGGATCGGACCGGGCAGCGGGCGTGCCGTCCAAGAATTTCGCCTTCTCGCGCGGCCGCTCATGGCTATTTGCGCGAGGTTCGGGCGGCGGTGTCGGTAAGCCGGTTGCTTTCATGGCCATGTTCAAACTCCTGTTTCTATCAGCGCTGGCTGCGATCTGTCAGCGAGGGTCGCGGGTGCGATTATCCTTCACTTCGAGATGCTTGCGGCCGACGACCAGTTCCGGGCCGCCGCGAGGATCGGCGACGAAGTTCTTGTCGATCTGGACCGCCCCAGGATGCGGCGCGCCTTGCAACGCGCGGTAGGCCGCAGATCCGGGGACATTCCTCGCCCCAGGCGGGAGAGGCACGCCGCCCTTCGGGGCAGGCTGTTTCGGTGGCGTCTTCATATCGTTGATCCTTCATCCAATGGTGGGAGGGCGCGGAAAGCGCCGGCCTTATTGGCGGAAAGCGCGCGGCGCTCGGGCGCGGCTTCGGCCTTTGGAACGACCACGAGATCGCATTCGAGCGCGCCCAGGACGGCATTCAAAGACATCGGCCCAAACCGCCGTATGCCTACGAAGAGCTTGGCCGAGTAGCCGTCCTGACAGCCAGACTTGGCGTCGACATCCTCCATCCGGAGGCCAAGCTCTCGCCGGCGCCGATCGAGCTGGCGAAGCAAGTCTGGATAGGTGTTGACGCGGAGCGCGGCGACTTCCATCACGCCACCTTCACGACGACGAGCCGGTCGAGGAGATCGGAGAGCCATTCCGCACAGACACGTCGGCTTGCGCCCCCGCTCAGGAAAACCAGAAGGGCAACAACATCGTCCCCACGCGCACCGCCGCTTTCGTAGCCGGTGCACACCCAAGCTCCGGTGCTGCCGTTGGCATCGTAGGATGACGGGCCGTGCAGACCCACCACTCTGGGCCAGCCATCCGGCCGCTGGCGCGACGGATCATAACCCTTGAAGTCTGGCCCCAAACGCCGAATGTCCTCGTGCGCGAAACCGCGCCGGTCGTATAAGTGCGGCGAGATCAGCCCCCAGCTCGCTACCGCCTTCCGGCTCAGCTCGCGCGCATCATAGGGTCCAGGCTTGGCGGCCGACCTTGGAGCCTTCGCCTCGATGGGAGCACCCGGCTCGTCATCAGCGACCGTGGCAAGATGCAGCATTAGGAAAACCTCCTCAAAGAGCGGCGAACAAACGGCTTGATGGAAGGACGCGGCGCAACGCGCATGGCGTTGTACTGCCGGTGCATCTCAAGGATCTGCTCGCCGGAATATTGCTGGAACGGGAAGGTATCGACGATCGGCGGCCGATATTCGACGAGTTCGCCCGGCGAGCGCTCGCCGCTGTTGACCAAGTCGCCTGTACGATCGCGGGGCAAATCACTGGCCTCGAAGGAGATGCTTGCATATACAAGCAAGTGCGTTGAACCGTCAAGCGGGATGAGGAGCTAACTGTCTGATCCGAAGACTCTTTTCCGTGTTAAAGCCGCTATGCTTGAAAGCGTGTTTTTCGCCTTTCAGCGCGACGGGCCCGCCTCCCGCTCAGCCGCCGCCGCGCAGCCTTCGCCTTCACCGCCGCTAGGTAAAACTACCTATATCTTCTGCTATCTGGCCGTGCTGTTCATGCCGTTCGCCATAGTCCTCGGATCTCCCGCCGAGCCCGCAGTTCGGGCAGGGCTATGGCGACCCAATCCTCCACACGGAACAAGAATGGCGACACGCGCCCCGTTTCGCCTGCGCGCAGTTTGTTGAGAACGTGCGGCTCAAGCCTAATCGTCTGGCGGGCTAAGCCGTCGGCCTTCAACGGCCACTGCTACCGCCAGCGCCGCGCCCGGTGTTGTTCTGTGCGTAGCTGATGGGATCGTAAGGATTGTAGTCCACGTAGCGGCCGGCGAAGATCTGGGAGGGTGGTTGCGACGAGGGATTGATCGCCTGATTGGCGTTACAGCCGGTGAGGAGAAGCGCTGCGACCACGACAGAGACGCGGAACCGTAAGGGCGCTTCCCAACTCATTGGAGCAGGCCAGTGAGACGTCCATTTGGTCGATGCGCAGGAGAAGTCGGCCATCACGCCCTCCGTCGCCGGAGGCGGCGATCTTATTGAACAGCGCACGCCTAGCTTTTATTCGATGTGCCGCCAGGAGCGGGGCCGAGGGCGGTGCTGGGCGCACGGGCGACCGGCCGCGCCCTCGCCGCTGTGCTAAAGAGCAACTGTCTTCTGATCAATGCCAGCCCGTGCAGACGAAAAATCCCCAGCACGGATCTCCGGATAGCGGGCCGGTGGCCGCGCAACCAGCGAGAGCGCCGATCGCCACCGCCAGCAGCGCCATGGATAACCATCGTCCCTTAAGCCCCATACCAAAACACCCCGCTCATTTCCGAGATCCCGCCGCAAGATCGGCTTGCAGTGTGGCGTAGTCGAAGCCGGCGCGCCCTGCGACCCATGTCAGAAAAAATCTGTTAAGGGCGTGACGGCTGTTGGTGGCTAATTCTACCGCTCGTGTGCGCGCGCGTAGAAGATCAACGGTGTTCGCGCCTCTTCCCCTGCCGTCTGCCCGATCCTCACCGAGCCCGGAAAGCGGCCATTCGTCACCCCCGAAAAGCCGCTGGTGACGGATGTGACGGGTGGATGGATAATCGGCGTTACGCGCGCGCACGTGACGGGGATATCCCTACGATCCGTCACATCAGTCACCTACCGAGTTTCCCACGTGGCTTCGCCCTCGAAAATGGGCAGGATGCGCAGCCCGTCGAAGCCTTTGCCCGTTTTCAAATCGCGCTTGTGGAAATGGCGATCGCGGAGCCTTTGGCTGAATTTTTTCTGCGAACCGGGATTTTCGCCCGCCTTCGACGCCCACGAGGCCCACGAGGCGAACAGGGCGCTTGTGCCCGACCATGCGGTCACGTCGCGTTCGCAGCGATCATCTATCCGTGCGGCGATTGCATCTTCGCTCTCAAGATATTCGGCGGTCGCGGCGGTGACTGCCTCCGGCGCGGCCAAGCCCTCCGACTACCATTTGAGGCACCCGGCGACAATCCATGCCAGAATGCCCGGCCACTCGGCTTTCAGCTTCTCGGTCAATTCGCCGTCGCGTTCCTCAGCGGGGATTGTCACGGCGAACGGGACAAGATGGAACCGGCGCCGGATGGCCTCATCCACGCTGCGCAATCCCGGCCGATGGTTGCCGGCGATGAAGAGCTTGAACTGAGGGGTGAACTCGAAAAAGTCTTGGCGCATGAACCGGGCCGAGACACGATCACCGCCAGTCAGGGACTTGATGCGGCTTTCCGCCCACTGGCGGCCTTCCTCCGTCTCTGTCGCCGTCACAAGGCGAGCGCCTCGCAGCATGGCGAGATCGGTCGGGTGTCGGTCGACATTGCTTGCGGTGAACGTCTCGATCGGTGCGGTCTTGTGATAGTCGCCAAGTATTCCGGCGACGGTCGATAGCAGGACGCTCTTGCCGTTCGCGCCTTCCGCTCACTTCCATGCCTCGAACGCCTTTTCCAGCATCGCTTGGCCCTCGGGCGACTTCTGGAACACGACCTTGGCGATTCGATCGTCGTTGAGCAGCAGCGGAAAGTCGAACCAGGAGCGGGTCTGCATCAGGTCGAGGTTGCGGGCGGTGTCGGATTCGCCCTTGGCCAGCGCGATAAGGAAATAGGTGTCGCTGATCTTGACCTTCACGCTGGTCAGCGCTTCGGCAGCGGTCGAATCCTCCTTGCGCATCTGTGGCAGGCCGACGTCCTTGAAGCCGGTGATCGGGGCGCCCTCCGCGAAGGAGAATTTGAGGTCGATCGTGTGCGTCGCCTGCAGCGTCGGATCGGTGTTCTTTCTCAAGGTCATGGTGGCGTGCATCTTGAGGTCGGGGATATCCGCTTCAGCCTTCACCGCCACCGTTGCCGGCTGATTCGGCGCCGGCGGAATCAGGGACCACACGGTCGAGCCCAAGCTCACGACCGGCTTCTGCGGGTTGTCCGCCGAAGCGACCAGCATCGCTGCCCGGCCGGCCGCCGGCGCCGCGGGCGCGCCCGGCGCTTCGGCCGCCGGCGTCGTGCCCTGAGCGCTCGATTGGCCCTGCGGTCCGCTCGCCGGAGCTGAAGGCGCAGCAGGCGCGGGCGGGTTCGCTTGGACGCGTTCAGCGATCTTCGCCGAGGACTCCGGCGGGGCGGGCTGCTGCGCCTCGACGGGGGGCTTGATGGCGAGGTCCTGCGGCTTCTGACGCATCAGGATCGCGGCTCCCGCAACCGCAAGGACAACGCCGAGGACGACCGCCGCTGCAATCCAGATAACGCGTTTCGGCTTGGCGACATCGGCGCCCGGCGCAACGGGACGCTGAATCTCCGCATCCGGTCTCGATGCCAAACCGGGGCGGTCGAACTCGGCCGCTACTTGCGGCGCCTCAGCCGATTGCACCGGTTCGTCATGACGGGTCGCAACAACCGGAGGCGCTCCGGACGCTTGCGCGTCGTCGGCCTTGTTCGGCCGAACGGCCCTGCCTGCGTCTAGCGCCGTCACCCCCGGCAGACCCTCGTCCTTGCCACCCTTAGCCCCGACGGGCGAAGCGCCCCGGCCGGTCTTCGATCCGAAGGAAAGCGAATTGCCCATCGCGGCAGCCAGCTGCGACCGAGCCGGGGAAATCGCGGCCACCGGCGCTGCCGCGGCGGGCTTCCCTGCAGGCGGCGCTGGCGCTCGTGGGGGGCTCCCCGCTGGCTGGCTCCGCCCCTGCGCGGACGGCGGCGGTCGCTGCGCAGCAGCTGCTTGAACGGATGCGTTCGCCGGTCCGAGTTGGTTCGCCGCGCCCGTTTGCGACGGGGATCGCGCCGACGGGGCGGCGGGGTCGGGCGCCGAAGGCGCACTGGGGCGCAGGACTGTTGCGAATTGCGGAGGCGACGGCGGAGCGGCTTTGGGCGCCGGCGACCCGCTGGGCTTTCCAATTGCAGGCGAGGTCGGCGTCGGCGGCGCCACAGGCGGATCCGGGTGCTGTGACCCGTATGTCTTCTCGATCTCGGCGATCGCCGCGTCGAGCGCCTTCTCTTCGCGCGCGATGTCGCTCTCCGGCAGCGGCGGACGCAGGCTCCTGAGCTGTTCCAGCAGCGCCTTGCGAGCGCGGCCATAGATCACCTCGCGCGTCGCCGGCGTACCGGCGTTCGGCAAATTGGCGACCGCTCGCATGAGCAGCGAATGATAATCAGCCATAAAGCGTCCGCTCAACCGCTCTGCATGATGCGGTGAAGGGGTCCCTTAGTCCTGAAACGGATCATGCACAAGAATCGTATCGTCGCGCTCAGGACTCGTCGATAATAAGGCGACCGGCGCGCCGACCAGTTCTTCTATTCGACGCACATATTTTATCGCCTGCGCCGGCAGGTCGGCCCACGACCGCGCCTTGCTCGTGGCGCCCTTCCAGCCTTCGATCGTTTCATAAATCGGCTCGATGCGCGCCTGCGCGGATTGCGAGGCCGGAAGATAGTCCGTCTCCTCGCCATTCAGACGGTAACGGGTCGCGACCTTGATGGTTTCAAAGCCGTCGAGAATGTCAAGCTTGGTCAGCGCCAAGCCGTCGATGCCGCACGTGCGCACCGCTTGGCGCGCGAGCACCGCGTCGAACCATCCGCATCGTCGTGGGCGCCCGGTATTGGTGCCGAATTCCCGACCGCGCTCGCCGATCAGCCGGCCGACCTCGTCGTCGAGTTCGGTCGGAAATGGGCCGCCGCCGACTCGCGTCGTGTAGGCTTTGGCGATCCCGAGCACATAGCCGATTGCCCTCGGCCCGAGGCCGGAGCCGGTCGCCGCATTCGCCGCGACCGTGTTGGAGGACGTCACGTACGGATACGTCCCGTGATCGACGTCAAGCATGGCGCCTTGCGCGCCTTCGAACAGAATGCGTTTGCCGGCGCGCCGCTCGCCGTCGAGGATCTCGAACGTCGGCGCCATGAACGGCAGAACTTTGGGCGCGACCGTGAGCAGTTCTTCGCGAACGGCGGCTGCGGTTGGCGGCGGCAAGTCCAAGCCCCGGGATAAAGGAACATGGTGCGAAAGCAGGCGATCGATCTTGTCGTCCAACGCGTCGGGGTCGGCGAGGTCCATCAGACGGATCGCGCGCCTCGCGACCTTGTCCTCATAAGCGGGGCCAATGCCGCGTTTGGTTGTGCCGATCTTGGTTCCGGCGACGTTTCCGGACTCGCGATGCGCGTCGAGCTCGCGATGCAGCGACAGAATCAGCGGAACGTTCTCTGCGATCTTGAGGTTGGCCGGGGTCACTTCGACTCCCTGGCCGCGCAGCGTCTCGATCTCCTCGACGAGATGATAGGGATCGAGGACGACGCCGTTGCCGATGATCGACAGTTTTCCAGGCCGAACAATGCCGGACGGAAGCAGTGCAAGTTTGTAAGTCTTGCCGTCGATCACGAGAGTATGGCCCGCGTTATGGCCGCCCTGGAACCGCACCACGACGTCGGCGCCGACCGACAGCCAATCGACGATCTTGCCCTTTCCTTCGTCGCCCCATTGGGCGCCGACAACGACAACATTGGCCAACGTCGATTGCTCTTCCGATTATTTAAACGTGCGAAGCCCCGGCGCAGCGGCGAAAAGCCGAGCCGGGGCCCCTACGGCCCATCGCCTAAACGATCGGCAAGCCTGAGTAAAGGCGCGGTGCTGGCTGCCCCGCCCGAAAAGCGCGCCGCTCGTGAAAAGCGGGCTGCCTAGCGAAAAACCCTCGCCGCGGACTTGGATTAGCCACACGCGTCGCTATATGCCGGGCGCGGCCATCCGGCCGCAGGGAGAGCGACATGACCCCCGAAGAACGCCAAATGCTTGGTGGCCTTTTCCAGCGCGTCAACTCTGCTGCCGCGACCCAGCGTGACCCCGAAGCCGAATCCTTCATCACTGACGCGGTTCGCGCCGCGCCCCACGCGCCTTACGTGTTAGCCCAAACCGTGCTTGTCCAGCAGCAGGCCTTGGAGGTCGCGGCGAACCGGATCTCCCAACTCGAGGCGGCCGCGCAGCAGGGCGTCGAGCAGAGCCAGGAACACGGCAGTTTCCTCGGCAATCTTGGCAAGACGATTTTCGGCGGCGGCGGGCCCTCGGCTCCGCCACGTCCGGATTCTGACCCGCAGGCCTATCAGCGCGCAGCGCCGCCCCCACGGGGCTACGCTCCGCCTCCGCCTCAAGGCGGCTATCCGCCGCCGCCCCCGCAAGGCTATCCGCCGCAGCCTGGCCCGTGGGGTCAGCCGCAGCCTTCGGCCGGCGGCGGAGGCTTCCTGCAAAACGCAGCCTCGACCGCGACCGGTGTGGCCGGCGGCGTCGTCCTAGGCAATCTACTGGGCGGCCTGTTTGGCGGCCATGGCGGCGGCGGTCTCTTTGGTGGGGCAAGCGCCACGGGCTCGGGCCTTACCGGCAATCCGACGGAAGTGACGGAGATCAACAACTATTACGACGACAAGTCTGGCCGCGGCAGCGACGCCGACTTCCAGCAGTTTGATCCCGGCGCGCCGGGCGTCCAAGACGCCAACTTCGACAATCTCGACGACTCGACCTTCGACAACTCTTCGTCCGACGACGGCGGCGGCTACGACGACGTCTGAGGATTTTGTCGGTGTAGGTCGTCGGCGAGGCGTGCTCGGGCTCGCCTCGCCGTTTTGGTTCAGAGCACGATGACCTTCGCGCCGACCGGCACGCGATTGTAAAGGTCGATCACGTCCTCGTTCATCATCCGGATGCAGCCCGACGACACGTTGTGGCCGATCGTCGAGGGCTCGTTGGTGCCGTGAATTCGGTAGAGCGAGGACCCGAGATAAAGCGCTCTGGCGCCGAGCGGATTATCGGTGCCGCCCGCCATGCGGCGGGGCAGATCGGGGCGGCGCAACACCATCTGGGCAGGCGGCGTCCAGTCCGGCCATTCAGCTTTGCGGCTTATCCGCTTGACGCCTGACCATGTGAAACCGGGACGACCCACGCCGATGCCGTAACGCAGCGCCCGTCCATGCGGCTCGACCAGGAACAGGAACTTATTGGGCGTGTCGACGACAAGCGTTCCTGGCGCCTCCGGTCCTGAGTAATCGACTTCCTGCCGCTGAAATTGCGGCGCGGGTTCGCTATCCGCCTCCGTCGCGGGCTCGCTTGCGATCGGGGCGACCGCCTGCGGCGGCTGGGGCGCGCCGCCGGTCAGTATCGCTTCGATAAAGCCGCCGCCATATCGTCTGCGCACAGGCCCTGGAGCGGGAGCAGGGACGGGCGCCGCGGCGACAGAGGCGTTTTCGGCCGCTTGAACCTCCGCGGGAGCGAAGATGATAACGCTGTCATTCGCGGCTAAAGCCGGTGCGGATATAGCGCAGAGAAGCGTGGGAAAGCAGAGGGTAGCGAGCCGACGCATGCGTGTCTCGGGTAGAACGGGCGGGGATTTTGCCCAGCGCTCACGATGCACGGCGGCGGTTATGTTCACCTGACAATAAATGTTAAAATGTCCGCTGGCCGTGCGCTCGCGGGCTCACCGCCGATCACGGCGCGGCTATGCTGGCTCAAGTGAATCTGGTCGCAGACGTATAAATCTGTTAGGAAGACGGCAACTTGGCGTCGCCCCAACAGAAATGAGGGCATACGCAATTGGCGCAGCTTCGACCGGAGGAATTCAAGCTTCATCGCCTGAGCCCGCCGATCCGTGGGCAGGCAGAGGACGATTTCGAGCACCGCAGATTCGTCAATGTCGTAGCGCTTCTCGCGGTGGTGGCGCTGATCCTCGTCGGCTACTGGGTGTTTCACGCTTTGGGCCACAGCCGCAGATTTCAGCGCTGCCTCGATTCGGGCCGCAGCAATTGCGTGGACTTCGTCAATCCGTACAAGTGAAACGCCAACGGAGCCCACTTCCCGCCGCCTGACAATCTAAGCTTCGCGCGACGCAAGCTCCTCGCTTCGCGAGCCTCTGCCGCTGAGCGGATTGTCCGGGTCCCAGGCATAACGTAGCGTTTCGAACCGCATCGCGCGCGCGTCGATCATCAACAACCGTCCGACCAACCCCTTATCGCCGTCGCCGAAGCCGCCGACCAGGACTCGGATCGCCTCGAGCGCCATCAGCGAACCGAGCACGCCAGCAAGCGCGCCCAATACGCCGGCCTCGGCGCAGGCCGGGATGGTTCCCGGCTCGGGCGCGTCGGGGAAGAGGCAACGATAGGTTGGATTGGGCTGGCCATCGCTGCCGTTTTCGTACGGCTTCAGCGTGGTGAGCGTGCCGTCGAACTCGCCGAGCGCGGCCGAAATGAGCGGGCGGCGCTCATGGAAGCAAGCGTCGGACAAAGCGTAGCGCGTGGCGAAATTGTCCGAGCCGTCGAGCACGACGTCGAAGCGACGAACAATCGGCCGAGCGTTCTGAGTGGCTAGCCTCAAGGCGATCGGCTCGACCACGACATGCGGATTGATGCGGGCGATTGCGGCTTCGGCGCTCGCGGTCTTAGGCCGGCCGACATCGTCTGTCGCATGGATGACTTGTCGGTGCAGATTGGAAAGCGAGACGGCGTCGTCGTCGATGACGCCGAGCATCCCGACGCCGGCGCCTGCGAGATATTGCAGCGCGGGCGAGCCTAAGCCTCCGGCGCCAACAACGAGCGCGCGCCCGGTTTTGAGCTTGTTCTGGCCGGGGCCACCCACTCCATGCAGCACGATCTGGCGTGCGTAGCGTTCAATCTCTTCGCTGGAGAGTGTCATCGGACCGTATAGCTAACAGAATCTTGCGACGTAGGCGAGCGAGACGCGTGCCCCGCCAGACTTGGCGAAAGACGCGAGTGGAACAAGTTCGAGCAGCCAAAGTTTACATAAGCAATCTGACGGAGGGAGATCATCAAATGGCGCGGAATCAATTTGCGCTGACGTTGCTAATCTCACTGATCGCGGGCCCCGCTTTGGCGGAAACGCTTTCCCCTGAAACGGACGCCTGCAAGGCGAGCGGCCTGCTCGCGCTGAAGCAGAAGTTTCCGCAGGTCAAGGACGTGCTCGTCGATCTTGACAGCGCCAAGGTCATCAAGGCCGACACGACGATCGAAAGCGTCCCGATCAAGACCGTCGTCATCGGCGACGCCTATGTGGAGCGAACGAAAACAACGAAGCCACAAACGCTTGTGTGCATCATCGGGGACAAAGGCAAAGTCCTGCTCACGCTGTTCTCCGACAAGTAAGTCTCACGCCTCCCGGCGATAGCGCTCGCCTTTCTGCAGCAAGACGCCGTTCGCGCTCGCCACGCCGAGTTCTAGGCTCTCCGCGACACGGCGTGCGCGCTCGACGAACCGCTCCGCGGCGAGCGGGGGACAAAGATCGCGCGCCGTCTCTGCGAACAGCGCAAGCCATCGATCAAAGTGACGCGCGTCGACGTTCAAAGGCGTGTGCTTCGCCATCGGTTGGCCGTGATAACGCCCTGTCTGAAGCGTTAGGGACGACCAGAATGCGAACATGTTGTCGAGATGAGGCTCCCAGTCCGAAATGCGCGATTCGAAGATCGGCGCGAGTAACGGATCTTGACGCATGCGGGCATAGAAGGCGCGGATGATGGTCGCGATCATCGCCTCGTCGATGCCCGTCTCTTTCTGCGTCAGCGCCACGATAGCGGCGCGCCGCTCCTCTGCGCTGCGAAATTCATGGTCCATCACTAATCTCCATAGGCCGCCGGCTCGGCGACCGATCACACGCGAGCCTTGAGGTACTCAGCCAACACCCGCGCGTTATTGTGCTCCTCGTCGTGCGCGGCGTAGAGCAAGGTCACCGGGCCAGCCTTCACCAAGTCCTCCATCCGGACGACCGCGTCCTTGTTGGCGCTCAGCTCAGCGCGATAGCGCCGGGAGAATTCGGTAAAGCGCGCCGGGTCATGGCCGAACCATCGCCTTAAGTCGTCGCTCGGCGCGATGTCCTTCAGCCACAACGCGAGCTTGGCGGAGTCCTTGCGAGCGCCGCGCGGCCACAGGCGGTCCACTAGCACCCGAGCGCCATCCTTCGGTTCGGGCGGTTCGTATATCCTCTTTACCCGGATGTCCGGCGTCGCTTCGGGCATGTTGGTTCCTTGCGCAGCCGCGCCCAGCGTTCCTAATCGCTCGCGTGTCCCCTATATGAGTGCCTGCGGCGTCGCGCGCCAGCCCGTCTCCGAAAACGAGGTCGCGCAAGCCGCTTCGACGCAAGCAGAGAGCCGATCCCATGACCACCACAGATCCAATCGTCATCGTCGGCGCGGCGCGCACGCCAATGGGCGGTTTCCTCGGCGATTTGAAGGATGTGAGCGCGCCTGCGCTAGGCGCGCGCGCGATTTTCGCCGCGGTCGAGCGGGCCGGAATCGCGGCCGACAGCGTCGACGAAATCCTGATGGGCTGCGTCTTGCCGGCCGGGCAGGGGCAGGCGCCGGCGCGGCAGGCCGCAATCGGCGCAGGACTTCCGCTCGCGGCGGGCGCCACCACGATCAACAAAATGTGCGGCTCGGGCATGAAGGCGGCCATGGTCGCCCACGACCTTTTGCGCGCAGGCTCGGCCGATGTCGTGGTCGCCGGCGGCATGGAGAGCATGAGCAACGCCCCCTATCTGCTCGACCGCGCGCGCTCAGGCTACCGCATGGGTCATGGACGCACCATCGATCACATGTTTCTCGACGGCCTCGAGGACGCTTACGACAAGGGGCGCCTGATGGGAACGTTCGCCGAGGATTGCGCGGAAGCCTACCAGTTCACCCGCGCCGGGCAGGACGCCTATGCGCTAAGCTCGCTCGAGCGCGCGAACCGCGCGATCAAGAACGGCGACTTCGCCTGGGAGATCGCGCCGGTCAATGTGAAGGCGGGCAAGTCGGAGACACTCGTCGCGACGGACGAGCAGCCGCCAAAGGCGCGGCCCGACAAAATCCCAACGCTCAAGCCAGCATTTCGTGACGGCGGCACGGTCACGGCCGCCAATTCAAGCTCGATCTCCGACGGCGCCGCGGCGCTCGTCATGATGCGCGAAAGCGAAGCCGAGAGGCGTGGAGCGGGGCCGCTTGCCCGAATCGTCGCCCACGCGACTCACGCCGCTCCGCCGAAAGATTTTCCGACGGCGCCGATTGGCGCGCTGAAAAAGCTGTTCGAGAAGACTGGCTGGCGCCAGGATTCCGTCGACCTCTTCGAGATCAACGAAGCCTTCGCCGTCGTCGCTATGGCGGCGATGCGGGACCTCGGCCTCGCTCATGAAAAGGTCAACGTCAATGGCGGCGCCTGCGCGCTCGGCCATCCGATCGGCGCCTCGGGTGCGCGCATTCTGGTGACGCTCATCGCCGCGCTTCGGGCGCGCGGGGGAAAGCGCGGCGTGGCTTCACTGTGCATCGGCGGGGGCGAAGCGACGGCGATGGCGATCGAGATCGCGTAGCGAAGGCGCGGCGCTTAGGCGCCAAGCTGCGCGCTTGGCGTCGAGCGGGAAATCGCGCGTTCGTCCTCGGTCGTGTCGGTTGGCACGTCAGCGAACAGCGGCGTACTGAGATAGCGCTCGCCAGTATCGGGAAGCATGCAAAGGATGTTTGCGCCTTTCGCCGCCTCGGCCGCGATCCTCAGCGCCCCGGCAAATGTTCCTCCAGACGTTATGCCAACGAAAATGCCCTCCTTGGCCGCGAGCTCCTTGCTCCAGCGAATTGCGTCCGGGCCTGAGATTGGCAGGATGCGGTCGATCAATTTCATGTCGGCGGCGTCGCCGGTTAGCTTCGGGATGAAGTCAGGCGTCCAGCCTTGCATCGGATGAGGCTTGAAATTCGGATGGGGCTCAGCGGGCGAACCGTCGGCCAAGCGCTTCTGCTCGATCCCGGACTCGAGCAACGGCGCGTCCGCGGGTTCGCAGACGATGATCTTCGTCTCCGGGCGCTCCTCTCTTAGTACGCGGCCGACGCCCTTCAGCGTGCCGCCGGTGCCATAGCCGGTCACCCAGAAGTCGAGCCTGTCGCCGGCGAAGTCGTCGATGATTTCGCGCGCGGTGGTGCGGGAATGAAAGTCAGGATTGGCTTCGTTCTCGAACTGCCTTGTCATGAACCAGCCGTTGGCTTCGGCCAGTTCTATGGTCTTTTTGACCATTCCGACGGCCCGCTCGGCCCCGGGCGTCAGCACAACCTTCGCGCCGAGAAAGCGCATCAATCGCCGCCGTTCGACGCTGAAGGTCTCCGCCATCGTGAGAACGAGCGGATAGCCTTTCGCGGCGCAGACCATGGCGAGCCCGATGCCGGTATTGCCGCTTGTCGCCTCGATGACGGTTTGGCCGGGCTTGAGCTCTCCGGATTGCTCGGCGGCCTCGATCACGCCCAGCGCCAACCGGTCCTTGACGGAGCCGAGCGGATTGAACGCCTCGATCTTCACGTAGAGGTTGACCCCGTCAGGGGCGAGGCGGTTGATCCGAACGACCGGCGTATGTCCGATCGTCTCCAGTATGTTTTGAAATCGCGCCATGCGAACTCTCCGTCGTTTCCCCGCGTCGCCCCGCAGGGCTTGGCCCAACTCGCCGCAATCGATCTTCATTTAATCCCCGAGAGGGCAAGCTCGGAGCCGCTCCTCATTCTATCGCGGTCAGGCGCGCTTCTAAAGCGCCCGGCCGCCGCCATCGCGATCGGAACTCCACGCGTCGGCGCCCGCCCTTGTCGTCGCGCCCGATTTCCGACATAGGTTCCCCTAGCCGTCAGCTGACATGTCAGGCCGGCTCCAGGGAGGTTTCATCCATGCGTCTCACCCGCCGTGTCGTAACCGCGAGCTTGCTCGCGATGGCGCTTTCCGCGCCCGCCTTCGCCGCCGACAAGCCGACCATTCTCGTCTCGGTGCCGGGGCTCACCTTTCCGTTCTTTGTCCATATGATGGAGGCCTTCAAGGCCGAGGCGGTCAAACAGGGCTACGAGCCGCTCGAGAGCGACGGTCAGGTGTCTTCGCCGAAGCAGACCGCCGACATCGAGGCTGCGCTGGCCAAGGGCGTCAAGGGCATCGTGCTGTCGCCGAACGAGGTCGACGCGATGGCGCCGGCGCTGCAAGAGGCGGTGGACGCCAAGGTTCCGGTCGTGACCGTCGACCGTCGCGTGCCGTCGGTCACGGGCATCCTCGGTCATGTCGGCGCTGACAACGTCAAGGGCGGCGAGGCGCAGGGCGAACTGGTCGAGAAAATGTTCCCGAACGGGGCGACCATCATCAACCTGCAGGGCCAGTCGGGCGCGAGCCCGGCGATTGACCGCAATAAGGGCCTCCATAACGTGCTCGACAAGGCGAAGGACAAGTACAAGATCGTCTTCGAGCAGACGGCGGGCTTTGACCGCGCCAAAGGCCTTTCTGTCACCGAGGCGGCGCTTGCCGGCATGGCGACGCCGCCGCAAGTGATCGTCGCCGCCAACGATGACATGGCGCTTGGCGCGCTCGAAGCGGTCAAGGCGCGCAATCTCAAGGGAATGGTCATCATCGGCTTCGACGCGCTGCCCGAGACCTTGGGCAAGATCCGCGACGGCGAGATCACCGCGACGATCGAGCAATTCCCCGGCAAGCAGAGCGCGACCGGCGTCGACATCCTCACCAGCTTTCTCAAGGACGGTACAAAGCCCGCGCAGCAGATCACGCTTTTGACGCCGGTGGCGATCACCAAGGACAATCTCAACACGGCCGAGCGCCTCAGCGAGGTGAAGTAGTCTACATAGAGCTGGAGGGCGCGCCGTTCGCGGCGCGTCTTCTTTTTTCGGCACTCCAATGAGCGAGCGCTCTTGAATGGCTAACGCGCCCGCGGCCGTGTCGCCCGCTCCGGCAATGTCGGGCGGGCCCATCCTCAAAATGACTGGCGTCAGCAAGCGCTTTCCCGGCGTGCTCGCACTCGAGAACGTTCATCTCGAGGTGGGACCCTCGGAGATCCATGCGCTCCTGGGCGAGAACGGCGCCGGCAAATCGACCCTGCTCAAGGTTTTGTCCGGCGCGCAGAGCGCCGATGCGGGCGAAATCGACCTGTTCGGGAAGCCGGTCGCTTTTGCGACGCCCTACGACGCCCAGCGCGCTGGCATCGTCACGATCTACCAGGAGTTCACCCTCGCCCCCGATATGACGATCGCCGAGAACGTGTTCATTGGGCGCGAACCCGGCTCGAGGCTGTTCGTAAGCTGGCGACGCTTGGCTGAAGAGACGAAGGTCATCGCTGAGCGCATCGGGCTCAAGCGCGATCCGATGACACAGGTGCGGGACCTTTCCGTCGCTGAGCAGCAGCTGGTCGAGATCGCCCGCGCGCTCTCGATGCGGTCCCGGCTCATTATTATGGACGAGCCGACCGCGGCTTTGAGCGAAACCGAGGTAGCAAATCTCGTCCGCATCGTGCGGGCGCTGAAGGCCGAAGGCCTGTCGATCATCTTTGTCACGCATCGGCTCGACGAGGTCTTTCGCCTCTGCGATCGCTACACCGTGTTGCGAGACGGCCATTACGTCGCCTCTGGCCAGGTCGCCGAAACCAATGTCGAGGCGGTCATCCGCATGATGGTCGGCCGCGACGTCGGCGCGCTCTATGGCGAGCGCCCGATTCCGGAGCACGGGAAGGTCGCGCTCGAGGTCGAGGGCCTGACTCGTCGGCGCAATGCGCGCGATCCGAACGCCATCGAGCTCGTGGACGTTTCGCTGAAAGCCCATCATGGCGAGATCCTTGGGCTCGCGGGCCTCGTCGGCGCTGGTCGCACGGAAACCGCTCGGGCCATCTTTGGGGCCGACCCTTTCGATCATGGGACGATCCGCGTCGACGGCAAGGCGGTGCGGTTCTCAAGCCCACGCGACGCGATGTCCCATGGCATCGGGCTCGTTCCAGAGGACCGCAAGAAGCAGGCTTTGTTCCTCAGCCTCGCCATTCGCACCAATATGACCATTGCCGCGCAGGCTGAGGTCAGCCGCGGCTGGTTCATCGACGAGAGCAAGGAGGATGTGCTGATCGACGAGTTCCGCAAGCTCCTGTCGATCCGCATGGCGAGCCCGGAGCAGGCGGCGGGTCAGCTCTCGGGCGGCAATCAACAGAAGATCGTGCTGGCGCGCTGGCTGGCGCTCAGGCCCAAGATTCTCATTGTCGATGAGCCGACGCGCGGCATCGACATCGGCTCCAAGGTCGAGGTCCACAATCTCCTCATCGACATGGCGAAGTCCGGCATCGCGGTTATTGTCATTTCGTCGGAGCTGCCTGAGATTCTTGCGGTCTCAGACCGCATCGTGACGATGCGGGAGGGCCGCGTCACGGGAGAAATCGCGCGCACCAAGGCGACGCAGGAAATCCTGATGGCGATGATGACGGCACATGAGAGCGGCGTGGCCCACGTCAGCGGCTTGAGCGGGGACATTTCATGAGCGAGGCGAGGCTGGAAGCGGCCGAGGATAGGGGCGTCGACGTCTTCGGCTTCATCGCGCGCTTCGCGCCGACTTTGTTCCTCATCGTGTTGATGCTGCTCTTCGCGATCATCGAGCCGCGCTTCCTGTCGCAGATCAACCTGTTCAACGTGATGCGGCAAGTGTCGATCACCGGTCTGCTCGCGGTCGGCATGACCTTCGTCATTCTGACCGCTGGCATTGATCTCTCGGTCGGCTCGTTGCTCGCCTTCGCGGGGCTCGTGGCGGCCGCCGTGGCCAAGGGCGGGTTGGAGAACCGCTTCACCGTCGGCGAGGGCGGCGTCGGTTATGGCTGGTTCGCCGCTGCGCTCGCGGCGATCGCAGTCGGACTCGCCTGCGGCTGGCTGCAGGGGCTCGCCATTACCCGGCTTAAAGTTCCGCCTTTCGTGGTGACGCTCGGCGGCATGTCGGCTTTCCGCGGCGCCGCGCTTCTGTTCGCCGCCGGCGGCCCGATATCGGGCTTTCAACCCTCGTTCACCTGGTGGGGGCAGGGGAAGATCGGACCGGTTCCCGTTCCGGTCATCATCTTCCTGCTCGCGGCTCTCATCGCCCACGTCGTCCTGCGCTACATGCGCTATGGCCGGCAGGTCTATGCGGTTGGCGGGAATCCCGAGGCGGCGCGTCTTTCGGGCCTGAACGTCAATCGCATCATCATGAGCGTCTACGTGATCATGGGCTTCTTTGCAGGCCTCGGCTCGTTCGTGCTCGCGGCGCGACTCAATTCTGCTGAAGCCGTCGCCGGCACCGGCTATGAGCTCACGGTCATCGCCTCGGTGGTGATCGGCGGCACGAGCCTGTTCGGCGGCGCCGGCACGATCTTCGGCACGGTTATCGGCTCGATCCTGATCGGCGTGCTTCTGAACGGCCTCGTGCTGATGAACGTGTCCTCTTACATCCAGCAGATCGTCATCGGCGTCATCATCGTGCTGGCGGTCGCCTTCGACACCTTCGCCAAGTCCAGGCGTAGGAAGGTGTGAAGCGGCTTCCCGGAGCGAAGCCGCAAAAATGGCGGCGGGCGACCAGGCTCATCTCGACGTCAGCGATCCGTGACCGGCTGGCTGCGGAATAGTCCGGCTTGATAGCGACGGAAATGACGTGCTGGGCGCCCCGGGGCTTCGGCGACGGGAAGTCGACGGCCCAAAGTTGCAAAGAACCGCTCAATGCGGCAGTCTCCGCTTGGGGTGTCATCTATCCCGCGAATATCAAGCCGGCAGTCTGGCGTTGATGTTTACAAAGCTAAGATGTTTTTAACGAACAAATGGCGTCTGCAAAAAGCCCGTAGCTTCGAGCCACTGGGAGATATCAATGACTTCAGTCCGGGGAGTTCGGCTGCCGTTTCTGGCCGGGCTGTTTCTGATCTGCATGTGCAGCCTGATGCTCCAGATCCTTGAGACCAGAATGCTGTCGATTATTTCCTGGTACTATCTGGCCTTCTTCGCGATCAGCATGGCTATGTTTGGCATGACAGCCGGTTCGTTGCTCATCTACTTCAACGCTGGGCGCTTCACCGCTGAGCGGATGCTCGAGCATCTGTCTTGGATCAGCTGGGGCTTCGCCCTAGCCGTCGTGGGCTCCGCGGTGATGATAATCTCGACGGTCATTCTGTCCCAGACCGGGGCGGCCATGATGGCGGTGCTCTGGTTGAAGACGATCCTAGTCATCCTGCCGCCCTAAGTGCTCGCCGGCATGGCGATCTCGCTCGCGCTAACTCGCAGCCCCTGGCCGATCGGCCTGGTCTATGGCGTCGACCTCATCGGCGCGGCCAGCGGGTGCCTGCTGGTGTTGGCGTTGATGACGTGGGTCGACGGCGTATCAGCATTGTTCGCGGTCGGCGCGATCGCCGCTGGCGCTTCGGTCTGCTTCCGCATCGCATTGCGACGCAGCGCCGCAGCCGACAGATTGCAGGCCGGCTGGCTCGTGGTGCGCCACCCCGGGCTGCTGGCCCTGCTGCTGGCCGGGCTGACTGCCGGCAACGCCGTCATTCAGCCGCGCGGCCTCGGTCCGGTCGTGGTCAAGAATGGGTTGGAATTGGGCGCGCCGGCGGCGCAGCGGTGGAATTCGTTCTCGCGCATCCGCGCCGCCCCCGCGGCTGTCGGCAATCCGTCAATGTGGGGACCGTCGCCCTTCCTGCCGCCGGGCGAGATCGCGCAGATGAACCTCACCATCGACGGATTGGCCGGCACGGCCATGTACCAGTTCGACGGCGACCTCGCAAAACTCGGCTTTCTTCGATATGACGTGACTAACCTCGCCTATTCGATACGAAATCAGGGCCGCTCGGCGGTGATCGGTGTCGGCGGCGGACGGGACCTCCTGTCGGCTCACCTTTTTGGTTTCGCGGACGTCACGGGCGTCGAGCTGAACCCGACCTTCATCGATTGGCTGACCCGGCGATTCCGCGACTTCAACCATCTCGCCGACATTCCGGGGACACATTTCAACGTGGACGAGGCGCGCAGTTGGTTCGCGCGGACCAATGAGCGGTTCGATTTAATCGAAATGAGCCTTATCGACACCTGGGCAGCGACCGGGGCTGGCGCATACTCACTCTCCGAGAACGGGCTTTACACTGTGGAGGGATGGAAACATTTCCTCGACGCGCTGACGCCGAACGGGATTTACACTGTTTCGCGTTGGTACAACCCAGCCAATGTCAGCGAAACGGGGCGGGTGGTTAGCTTGGCCATGACGGCCCTTCGGGCGCACGGCGTCGACGATCCGCGAACGCACATTTTCCTGGCCGGCACGCCGGTTCTTGCGACCATCATCGTTGGCGCCGCCCCGCTCAGTGCGTCCGATCTTTCCAAGCTGCACCAGACCACGCGCGAACTCGGCTTCACCGAACTGATCAGCCCCGATCGGGATCCGGGGACAGGCCCGTTGGGCGACGTGCTGTCGGCGCGGAACGGCTCGGATTTCGATCAGCTCACGAAGCGCTATCACCTCGACCTGAGCGCCCCGACCGATGATCGGCCGTTCTTCTTCAACCAACTGATCCTCACCGATCTGGTTTCAGTGGCGATGGGGCGTTTATCGCAACAAGGGGTGTTGCATGGCAATTACTCGGCGGGCACGACAATCGTGGTGATTGTGGCGCTATCGCTCGCGCTGGTATTGGCCACCATGATCGTGCCGAGTCTGCCTTCGTTGCGCCGGACGTCGGCACGCCTGGCGGCGCTGGGGACGCTGTATTTCGCTCTGATCGGTCTCGGCTTCATGTTCATCGAGATCGGCATAATTCAACGCGTGTCGATCTTCCTCGGGCATCCCGTCTACGGTCTCGCGATCGGACTGTTCAGCATGATCCTGTCGACGGGCGTTGGCAGCCTACTCTCCGAACGCGCGCGCTTGGATACGCCAACTCGGCTACTGACCTGGGCGGCGTTGCTGGTGTTCTTTGTGCTGCTGCTCAGTCTTTGGTTCCCGATGCTGGTCCGCGCGACCGAGGGCATGGGGCTGGCTGTACGCGCACTGGTGGCGCTGGCGGCAATCGTTCCGGCCGGCGCGATGATGGGCTTCGGCTTCCCGACGGGAATGCGACTGGTGAACGCCATCGACCGCCGACCGACGCCATGGTTCTGGGCGGTGAACGGCGCCTGCGGCGTACTGGCGGCAAGCGTCGCCGTCGCCACCAGCATCGCATTCTCGATCAATGCCAGCCTGTGGGTCGGTGCGGGCTGCTACATTCTTCTGGCCCCGGTTGCGATTGCCTTCGGACGTATGCAGACAGCGGCGGGCCGTGAATCATGGCTGCCCGAAGACCCGGCAAAGTTAGAAATGGCCAATTAAGTCCTGATCGACCGACCGCGACGCCGCCGTGGGCAATCTTTGGCGGCCCGGCCGCGCGCTGAGAGGCCCACCGCGCGGAGCGAAGAATTGCTCACGACCTTAAGCCGCTCACCCCGACTCGCCGCGCCCCGGCGCGAGCGCCACCGACTTGACCTGCGCGTAGACGCTGAGTCCTTCCGCGAGTCCCAGCTCTCCCCACGACTTTCGCATCATGCGCGACAGGGGCAGTGCGCCGCTCCCGTCTTCTCCGAACGCGACGACGAGGCGGTCTCTCCCGCGCTCAATAGGCCGCCGCCAGATAGTTCGCGATGACCGCTGCGTCGTCTTCCCCGATCGGCGCCTTGTAGGCCTTGATCATCTTCTGCACCTCGGCCTGCCAGAAGGCTTTCCCCCTCCCGGACGGTTGCGTGCTGATGTAGTCGGCGGAATGGCACGCCGTGCAGACAATCGCTGTTTCGACGCCTGGACCGGGCTTCAGCTCCGCCGTCTCGGGCGGCAATTGATAGACCATCGGCTCGGCCATCGCTGACGAAGCGACTGCGATGAGGGAGAGCAAGAACGTGATCGTGAGGTTCTTCATGGCTGTCACGCGGCGATCACGTTGGTGACTTCGACGACATTGCGCATATAGCCGGGTTGGTTCCAGAGCGGCTCGAGCCGCTGCGACTGCCCGATCCGGTTGGCGGCGCGAACCATCAGGCGATGCTTGCCGGGCTCAAGCGAAACATTGGCCTTCCATTCGCGGAACGAATATTTGCCAAGGTTCTCGCCAAGCGTTGCTTCGGTCCATGTCTTGCCGTCGTCGGCGGAGACCGCGACGTCGGAGACGCCATAGCCGCCATCGAATGCGATGCCGCGCAGATTGAGGTTGCTGTTCGCCTTAAGCGTCGCGCCGTCGGCGATGTTCGTCAGGAAGGAGCGGACGTTGAAGCGGCCGATCGGGACAGTGCTAGTCGGCGCTTTTCCCGGCTCGGTGCAGGCGCAGAGGTTGTTGGGAATGCGGTAAGCTGTCTTCATCCAGAAGCTGTCAAGCGGCGCGTCGAGCACCTTGATTTCGTTCAAGTGCTTGACCCAGTAGGTGCCGTAGCAGCCGGGCACGATCAGCCGGATTGGAAATCCGTTCAGCCAGGGCAGGTTCTCGCCATTCATCGCGTAGGCGATCATCACTTCGCCGTCGAGCGCATGGTCGAGATCGAGCGCCTTGATGAACGTTGGCGTCTCAGGCAGCACCGGCCTGTCCAGGCCTTGGAAGGAGACCTGAACGGCGCCAGCTTGCACGCCGGCCCTGGCAAGGAGCGCTTTGAGGGACACGCCTTTCCATCGCGCATTGCCCATCGCGCCATTGGCAAGCTGACCCCCGGCGACGCGCGGCTCGAAAAAGCCGCGGCTGTTGCCGGAACATTGATTGACCGCCGCGAGTTCGACCGGCTCGAATCCGCCCTTCAGCTCATCGATCGACAGCGACAGTGGCGCGTCGACCTTGCCCTGAATGCTCAGGCGAAACGCGTCCGGATCAATCTTCAGCGGGATGTCGGCCAAGTGATAGCGAACGAAGAACGCGTCGTTTGGGGTGAAGACGCCCTCGTCGAACACGCTGAACGGCGTCTCCAACTGCGGCGGACGGCTTGTCAGGACGATAAGCGGACGCTTGCCCGGATAGGCGACGAGCGGGCGCTCGCCGTTGCCGAACGGCAGGTTGACCATCTCGCTTGCTGTAGCGGGGGCCAGCTTTCCGCTCGCCGCCACTGCAAGGCCTGTGGCGAGAGCGGACTTTAGGGTCTCGCGCCGGTTCATCGTAGATGCGTTTTTGTACCGCGTTTCCAACGTTTGATCCGTCATGCTGCGACGTGAACGGCGCCGCGCGGGCATATGCCCGTTGGGGCGCCAGTTTGACGGACAATCTGCGCGATTCACCCGCTTGCGACAAGCGTCGTGTCGAAAGCTAGGCCAACTCGCCGCGCCCCGGCGCGAGCGCCACCGCCTTAACCTGCGCGTAGACGCGGAGCCCTTCCGCAAGCTGAAGCGTCTCCCATGACTTTCGCGTGAGACGCGATAGCAAGCGGGCGCCGGCGCCATCCGCCCCAAGAGCGACGACGACCACGACCTCGTTTGAGTCGACCGGCTTCATCGACACGATCCGCGCCGGCAGAACGTTGAGGATCGAGCTTGGACCAGGCGCTTCGCGCGTCAGGCTCACGTCGCCGGCGATGACGCGAATGCGCCGCCGCTCGCCGACCGGGGCAGGGGGCGCGGGCGCGGTCAGCACACCGCCACGAACTCTGAGAGTGACGAGGCCATAGGCTTCGTCACTCGATTGCACGGTTCCATCAAAGCTCACCGCCGCGTCGCGCGCCGCCGCCAGCGGCAGCGACGGATCGCTCTGCAAGTCTTCGAGCGGCCCGGCGCCGATCACCCGGCCCTTGTCCATCAGCACCATCTGGTCGGCGAGGCGCTCGACCTCGGCAATGTCGTGCGTGATGTAGACGACCGGCAGATTAAGGTGGTCGCGCAGCCGCTCGAGGAACGGCAGAATCTCGTTCTTGGTCGCGCGGTCGAGCGCCGAGAGCGGCTCGTCCATCAACAAGAGCTTCGGCTGCGACAGGAGCGCGCGCCCGATTGCAACGCGCTGGCGCTCGCCGCCCGAGAGATTGCGCGGGGAGCGGTCAAGCAGCCGCGTGATGCTGAGAAGCTCAACCACTTCGTCAAAGACGATCCCGCCCTTGGTCCCGCTGCTGTCGTGGCGCGGCGCGCCGAACACGAGGTTGCGGCGCACGGACAGATGCTGAAAGAGGCTCGCTTCCTGGAAGGCGTAACCGAGAGGACGCTTGTAGGTCGGCAGGAATGCGCCGTTTTCATCTTGCCAAACTTCGCCGTCGATCTCGCAAACGCCGTTTATGCGCAAGAGACCTGCGATGCAGCGCAGGACGGTGGTCTTGCCGCAGCCGGAGGGGCCGAACAGGGCGGTCACGCCCTTGGCTGGCGCAGTGAAGCCCGCGTCGAGCGCAAACTTGCCGATCGTGCCGCGAAATTCGGCGCGGATCGCGTGACTTGCGGTCACGCGCCCGCTCGCGTGAAGCGCTTTTCGAGGAGCGTCATCGCCAGGATAACCACGAAGGCGAAAGCCACCATGCCGCCGGCGAGCAGGTTGGCTTCGCGCCAGCGCATCGTCTCGACGAAGTCGAAGATCGCGGTCGACATGACCCGCGTGCGGCCCGGGATGTTGCCGCCGATCATCAGGATCACCCCGAACTCGCCGACCGTGTGGGCGAAGCCGAGCACCGCGCCGGTGAGCAAGCCAGGGCTCGCGAGCGGCAGCGCGACCGTCCAGAAGGCGCGGCGGGGCGAGGCGCGCAACGTCGATGCGACTTCGAGCGGCCGGTCGCCGACGGCGGCGAAGGCGTTGCGGATCGGCTGTACGACGAACGGCATTGAGGAGATGATCGAGCCGATGACCAGGCCCGTGAACGTGAAGGCAAGCGTGCGCGCGCCCCACAGAGAGGCGATCACGCCGCCGGGCCCGTCGGGTCCGAGCGCGATCAGGAGATAGAAACCGAGCACGGTCGGCGGCAGCACCATCGGCAGCGAGACGATTGCCGCGGCGGCTTCCTTGAACCAGGCCTTCGACCGCGCAAGCCACCAGGCAAGCGGGGTCGCGACGACGAGCAGCGCGAGCGTCGAAATGGTTGCGAGTTCGATCGTGAGTTTGATCGGAACCCAGATATCGTCGGGCATACCGAGCATGGCGCGCTTACGGCAGCGCGTAGCCGAACTGCTCGATGATCGCCTTTGCTTCCGGACCCTGGAGGAAGGCGAGGAACGCCTTCGACGCCTCGCTGTTCGCTCCAGTCTTCAAGAGCACGGCGTCCTGACGGATCGGTGAGAAAAGATTCGCCGGAACCTCCCACCGCGTCCCCGCGGTCACTCCGTGGAGCTGCGACAAAGCGATGAAGCCCAGTTCCGCATTCCTGGTGTCAACGAACTGGAACGCCTGCGCGATGCTGTTGCCCTGGACGATCTTCGGCTTCAGCGCATCGTAAACGCCAAGGGCTTTCATTGTTTCAACGGCCGCGGTCCCATAGGGCGCGGCGACCGGATTAGCGATCGAGAGCTTCTGAAAATTACCCGCCTTCAGCGCCGCTTCGCCGTTCGTCACATCGACGACACGGCTCCACAGCACGAGCTTGCCGATCGCATAGGTGAACACGCTGTCGGGCGCCGCGAATCCGTTGTCGACCGCCATTTTTGGTCGCTCGGCGTCAGCGGAGAGGAACACTTCGAACGGCGCGCTATGGGTGATCTGAGTGTAGAAGGCGCCCGACGCGCCGAAGATCAGCACGGCCTCGTGGCCGGTCTTCTGCTTGAACAGAGCGGCGATCTCTTTCGCCGGCTCGGTGAAATTGGCGGCGACCGCGACGTGTGTCACGTCCGCTTGCGCTTGCGCCACGAGCGAAGTCAGAAACGCTGCCAATGCGGTTTCAAGCACGATCAGCTTCATGGACGATCCCCATTGCTCGGCGAACGAGCGCAGGCGGCCTTGGCCCCGTGTCCCCGGAAGGCTAGCCCCACGCTATATCGCGTGGTACATACCGTGCCTTCGGGGACGCAGCAAATCCCAATGGAGGGGAACAGATGAAAATCAGCGCGCGCAACAAGCTTCACGGGACGATCGTCGACGTCACCAAGGGAGCAACGACAGCCCATGTCCGCATCGATTTGGGCGGAGGCGCGGTGGTCACCGCGTCGATCACCAACGAAGCCGTCGACGAACTGAAGCTCAAGAAGGGCGAGAAGGCTTATGCGGTCATCAAGGCGACCGATGTGATGGTCGGCCTCGACTGACTGGGGACGCCGCGCGGCTTAGCTTCGTCGTGAGGGCGTCCCTCCCGCCCTCACGGCGAGGCGGTCGTCGGCCCACGACCAACCTTCGGGGCCCTGCTTCATCGCCACGCCGGCCGCCGCGCGGCGGGACCGGATGTGAGAATCCTCGGTCGGGCCGTTCAGTCGTATTCCGCGCAAGGCCCGCTCACAAGAGAGATATGTTAGCCGGGACTGATTCATCCCGTCGATACGTTGGCGTAGGAAAAGACTGTGTAGTCGCGTAGACTTAGGCTATGTGCTCTCGCAGGGGAGGGTGAAGTGAAGACATCCATCGCGCTCGCGTTGGCCACACTGCTGTCGAGTTCGCTCGCCGCTTACGCGCAGACCGAGCAGCCGACGACCCCGTACCACCACAATCATGTCCATCATGTGCAGGGGCCCCATCACACCGTTCATCAGCATTTCGTGGCGCACAATCCGGCCGAAGCGCCGGCCGCCACGACCGCTGCCCCACAGGCGGCGCCCTTTGGCTTGGCCTTGCCGCATATCGCGCCCTATCCGGATAACAAGGGCGACGAGGACGGACTGAGCGAGGATCAGGACGACTGCAACAAGGGCTGCATCGACGGCAACACGCCGAATTGACGGGCTGTCGGCTGCGCGCTTCTCATGGCGCGCTGTTTCCCCGGTCAGAAGCGGATGCGGATGCCAACCGTCGGGTCGTAGTTCTGCGTCCGGGCCGTGTTGACGCTAACGGCTGTGGTCGTTCCTGGGATTAAGACGGTCGAGGTCGAAAAGAACCCGTTGGCAAGCCCGCCGTAGACGTTGCTGACCAAGACGCCAGCGTAGATGTCGACACGCTTGACCGGCTTCCAATCGATGAGGAACGATAGTCCGTCCTGGCTTCCGCCGCACCTGTTGCTGCTGATGAAGGCGCTGGAGCCGGTGCAGGCCACCGGATTGAAGTTATTCTGATTCTGATAATAGAAGCCGCCCATCGCCTCGAGGTCGCTGCGGATCTTCCATCTGGCGCCGAACCAGAACGTATTCAGCACCCGCTGGATGTCGAAGTTGTTCACGGTGACTGCGCTGTTGGTGGCGACCCCGCTTTTGTTGACGAAGCTCGGCGGAATGAAGATGCCCTGGGCGATGGTCGGGAAGCCGGTCAGGAAGTCATCGGACGGGTTCATCTGCCGGGCGTAGATCCAGCCGCCATAGAGGGTCACCGGCGCCGGATCTAACTTGTATCTGGCGACCAGCTCCCCGCCGAGATTGTTGGAGAGCGTCGCCCTGAGAACCGTGTTGGGGTCGAAAAACTGGTTGTTCACATTGATGAAGCAGTTTGCCGGCGTGAGGCAGGCGATATTCGAGCCGGCGAAGCTCGACAGCGTCACTGCGTCTTTCGCCCAGCTCAGAACTCCGTCGATGGAAAGCGATCCGAAGTCGAAGCCGAGCTGCCCCTGGTACATGCCGTTGGTGGAATTGCCTATCCCGTAGCTGCCGACCTGCGCCTGAACCGCGGCGCGGAAATTCTGGTAGGTCAGGCGGTAGGTGAAGGCGGTGTTTGGGCGAGCCGATGGACTGGATCCAAAGCCGGAGAACGCCGCCGAAAAACCGAGCGTCGAGAAAGCGGTCGACGCGACGGGGTCGTAAGCCGCCGTCACGTCGAGAGCGAGCGAATTGGTGCGGCCGAAGGTCAGCGTGCCGTAGACGGGATTGCTGATCCCCAAATAGCCTTGCGAGTTGTCCCACTGGCCGGCGCGGCTGCCGTCGAAGTTCGCATTCTGGAAGGGAGGTGTGTTGGCGGGCCGCGCGTTGTTGTAGGCGAGCGACCGCGGGCTGTTGAGGAACATGCCCGAATAAGGATTGACGCCCGCTTCCAGGACGCCAATCAGCGACCAGCCCGGCAGACCGACGCGGGCGAGGTCTTCCTTCATCTTGAGGCCAATCACTGACGTGCTGAGGCCGTTGTAGCCGGCGAGCCATTTGCTCTCGTAGGCGTTCCGCTGAATGGAGTAATTGACCTTGTCGGCCGCTGGACTCTTGTTGACGCCTTCGTTGAGATAGGCGGCGTTGAGGTCGAGCGTGCCATAAAGCGTGATGCCATAGGCGCCGATCGGGCAGTCGGCTGCGGACGTATTGAGCCAGTCCCAGAAGCTCGCCCAACAATTCGGCTTGGCCTTTTCCGGCGCTTTCGTCGTCGGCAGATCAGCCGCATGGGCGACAGTGGCGAGCCCCGCCGCGACGATCGCCATGGCTAGTTTCTTCATGCGCCCCCGCCCAAGATTCGCGCGCCGCCGTATCCTTCTGGATATATCGTAGGCGGCATCGGACGGCAAAGGCCGCGCCGTGCGGTGCCGCAAAAAATAAAGCCGAGTGACGG
>Ga0209624_10000675_pt1 | contig 29776 bp, 29 predicted proteins | sample JacPinW_OM2H0_O1_FD_188565 | JGI IMG/M metagenome (GOLD analysis project Ga0209624, IMG submission 188565) | Forest soil microbial communities from Algoma, Ontario, Canada - Jack Pine, Ontario site 1_JW_OM2H0_O1 (SPAdes) (version 2) | ecosystem: Environmental > Terrestrial > Soil > Boreal...
CGATCCGTCGCGGCATACGCGTAGCTGGCCTGTTCAACTTTCAATCGAAGGGGAGATGTGCTCACGCCCGAGCGCACGGGTTGCGGCAACGCGACCGCTCCGCCTCCTGCGACGCTGCTCATCGCATCCTCCGGCGCATAAGGTAAATAAAAACAGGCGCCCCCGCGAGCGCCGTCATAGCGCCCACCGGCAATTCCGTAGGAGCAACCACCGTCCGCGCCAGCGTATCGGCTAACACAATCGCGATTGCTCCGCCGATCGCCGCGGTCGGAATAAGCATGCGGTAGTCGGTGCCAAAAAGCATGCGCATCACATGCGGCACCAAAAGCCCCACATACCCGATTGCTCCGCTCACCGAAACGGCCAGCCCCGTAAGCACCGATGCCGCAATATAAACCACAAACTTCACGCGATTAACGTTCACGCCCAAATGTTTAGCTTCTTGCTCCCCGGTCAAAATCAAATTCAGATCGGACGAAGTCGTGTACATCGCGCCCGCCGCCACGATAAACACAAAAAAAAGAAATCCCAGCCATCCCAAAACATTCGTCGTAGGCGGAGGCGCGGTCAGGTCGCCCATCAACCAAAAAGCAATGCTGCGAAGTTCCGAGCCCGTAACCATGGTCAACAAAAACATGATAATCGCCGAAAGAAATGAAGCCGCCACGATACCGGCAAGCAAAAGTGTCGGACTGTCGAGTTGCCCGCCGCGCCGCCCGAGAAAATAAACTGCCGCAATCGTGGACGCTGCTCCGATAAACGCAGCAATCTGAATTGCTCCCACCGTATGCGGCGCAACGATCAAGCTAACAATGGCTCCCAGCGCCGCGCCGCTTGAAACGCCGAGCACGTATGGATCGGCTAACGGATTCCGCAGCAGCGCTTGAAAGCCCGCACCCGCCGTCGAGAGCGATGCGCCCACCAAAATTCCCAACGCAATCCGCGGCAGCCGCAACCCGAAAACTACTTGCCAGAACTCCACGGGAACTTCGTCGCGTCTCCCCGCCGCCGCATTAAAAAGCGTGCTCACGATGTCGCGCACCGAAATCGGATACGCGCCCATGCGCAACGAAATTACCGCTACCACAAACAAAACGCCGCAAAGTCCCAGACAAGTCGCCAGGATTCGCTGCGGAGTTAAAGGCCGCAAAAATCACACTCCCTTTCGCGAACGTTCGCGAAAACTTGTATTTTCAGTCCGTCTTCACGTTCGAAGCTGTTTTCTCGCGCAGCTGACGAAAATGCCTCCCGATGAAGCGCGTGCGCAATTTGTTCGATCGCGCCGATCAATCCGGGCGACGGCTTGGTGATTTCATCATCCACTTTTAGGATGTCGCCCATTTGAATCGCCTTTAACGCCTTCCACGCCGGCTGCTTGCGCAGGCGGCTCAGCTCGTGGTCCTTATCCGCTTCTGAGTGATTGGCCGTGAACAAAATGTATTCCGGCTGCAACCGCACAATTTCTTCCATGCTCACCTGCGGCCAATTCTGATTCGCTACGATCACCGACTCCGCGCCAGCCCATCGCAGCGCATCCGCAATAAACGTGTTCTGCCCAATCGTAATCAGAGGATCTTCCCACACCACAAACAGCACATGCACGAGCGGCAATTCCGCGATGCGCGCGTGAACGACATCAAGCCGCGCTTGCAATTGCGCCACCAGCGCCGTCCCTTGTTCATTCGCGCCTATCAAATCAGCCATGCGCGCGACGGAATCCAGCATCCCGCGCACGGTATGCGGATCGCTGGTGTAAACGGGAATTCCCAGCCGCAGCAACGCGTCCGCGGTCTCCGCGCGGTTGATCGAAGTTGTCGCCAGTACCAGGTCCGGATGCATTGCCACAATCGCTTCCAGGTTCGGCGTCTGTGGAGATCCCACATGCGGCTTCAATTTCGCCGCGGGAGGCGTATCGCAAAAACTCGTATCGCCCACCAGCTTATCTTCCATGCCAAGCGCGTACACTGTTTCCGTCAAATCCGGCGCCAGTGTCACAATGTGCTGCACTGAAAACGGAATCGCCATGCGCCGCCCAGTTTCGTCCGTCACAAATTTCATGCCGCGCTTGTACGCCGGCGCTTGACGCGGCCTGGCAGCGGCCGCCTGCATCGCGCCGCAGCACGCCAGGAAATAAATCACGCAGAAAAGCTGTCGCTCAGCTCGCGTAAGTTTTCTCCCAATAAAAAAGCCTCGCGAATAGAGCGAGGCGCCTCGCCACACTCTCTCTCGCGAAGAGTGTCAGCTTCCACCAGCTCGGGTAGGTTCCTGACTTTCGGCCTGCCTGAAATTTCAGCCGATTACAGTGGCGGGACCGTGGCCGATTTTCACGGCCTTCCCCTCGCTTTTCGAATCGTCCAACACAGACCCTCGAAAAGTTTGTTCCCCGAGCCAGCTAAGTTGTCTTTGGCGAGTTTATGCGCCCCGCCTTTCACTGTCAATCAATCGAAAAATCTCCTGCCCCAACTCAACTCCTGACCATTCGGCTGGCGTTCTGCCGCCGCTACTTTCCAGGCACCTGAAATTCAGTACGTATGAAAGGTTTAATCCCCTCCGCCCCCGCTAGCCCCAGACACACCAGGTTCCCTTCCCGCTCCAGATCGAGGTGAAAATTAAAAAAGGGACAACACTTTGCCTCAACAGTCGCCCACTCCGCCAACTCCACAATCGAGACGCTCGACGGGCTGTACTGAAATTCGTAGCCTCTCGACGTTTCAACGATCTCCGTCCGCACCTTGATCAGCTTCTCCGTAACTTCCTTGTGATGCGCGCGTTCGGCCGGGCTAAGAGCCTTGATGTTGCAGTAGAACTTGCCTTCTTCCGTGTTTTGTTCCGTCGCGCCGCTTGACGCGGTCGTTGCCTGTGCCGCCGCTCGCCCAGCTCCGCTCGTCATCATCAGGACAGCCAGCGCAACTCCCGCAGCAGTGCCCTTCCTCGTTGCCGTGAAAAGTTTCTTCTTCATGTTGTCGCTCCTTTTAGATTTGCTATCGACCACTCGCAAATGCTAAAAGTTAAAGTCCGCTTTAAGTCAAGCCCTAATTCCAGAATGAATGAGGCGTCACACCGATGAAGATTGGAGAGCTCGCCGCCCGTACAGCGCTAAATGCCTCAGCCATCCGTTACTACGAAAAAGTGGGCCTGCTCGCAGCTCCGCACCGTGTCAGCGGACAGCGCCGTTATCCCGACGACGCCGTCCATCGCGTCCTGCTCATCTGTTTCGCCACCGACATGGGTTTTACCCTCGGCGACATCAGAGTCTTCCTGAACGGTTTGCGCACGAACGCCCCGGTAGGTCCGCGCTGGAGAAAGCTAGCTCATCGCAAGATCGCGGAAGTCGACCGGACTATCAAACGTTCGCTTCTCTTGAAATCCTTGCTCGAACATCTGTTGCAATGCCGCTGCGCTTCGCTGCAAATGTGCGTCGAGCGCTTAAGCCTCAGCCAAAATCTCAAACGCATCGGCCATCATCGCGATCGAAAAACAAGGGGAAAAGTCGCAGGTTAGAACGTGATGAGATTCTCGCGGGCTAGCGGTTCTTCCACTTCGGGGCGCGCTTCTCCACCGTTGCGCGTAAACCTTCTTGCGAATCTTCCAGGTCGGCAAGCTCATTGAGGAAAACTTTCATCGAATTTCGCACGCCTTCGCGCAAGGGCAAACCCAGGCTGCCCAGAATAGCTTTCTTCGCCATGGTAAGCACCGGCCCCGACTGCGCCGTAACCTTCGTGCAAACTTCCTCCACTTTCTTCTGCAAATCTTTTTCCTGCACCAGCCAGTTCACCAGTCCCAACTCGCGCGCGCGCTCCGCCGACATCGTTTCCGCCGTCAGCACCAGCTCCAGCGCCATTTTCGGCCCCAGAATATAAGGCAGTACCGCCGCAGCCAGCGGAGGAAACGCTCCCAGCTTAATTTCCGGCTGCGCAAAACGCGCATTCGGCGTCGCAATCACCAGGTCGCCCAACGCCGCCAGTTCCGCGCCCCCGCCAAACGCCGGCCCGTTGATCACCACCAGAATTGGTTTGGCCGTTTCCACCATCGCGGAAAACGCGCTGTGAAACGCGTCCAGCAACTGAAACACGCGCCGCGCCGTATATTCCCCCAGCTCGATGCCGCCGCAAAAAGCTCTCGAAGCCGAATCCAGCAAAATAAGTTTCACTTCGCGCGTTTCGCTCACCGAATTGATTCCCGCCACCAGCTCCATCAGCACGCGCTCGTTCAGCAAATTGTGCTCAGGACGGTCCAGCGTCAGGTGCGCGACTTCGCCTTCAATTTTAAATCTCACGAATTGGAAGTCAGCCGTCTTCGGCGCGGCCAGCGCCAACGTCCCCAGCATCTCCGATTCGCGCGCCGCTTTATTGATCTGCATGCCCAAGGCTCCGATGTGCTGTTCGTATCGAGCCTACCCTGTTCTAACGCGCGCATCCACGCGCATCCCGCGCCCTGCGCTCAATCGGGCAAGACCTGTCCCTCCGAACAGGTTTTTCGCTCTTTCTTTTTTACGTTGTCATCCCGAACCGCGCCGTTTGCGGACGCCCTGCGGGATCTGCGGTTGCCTATCTCTCGTACCGCCGGCATCTTGCCGGCGCTTTTCGTCCTATGCTCCTTTCCGGTCCTGCCCCGATGCCGCTTGACACCGATTACCATTCGATCAACGATCCGGACGGTTACTGTTTTCCGGCCGAATCCGCAAAAAATGCGCAAATCCGCTCAACTTAATCCCGCACCAGTCGCTCCAAGCGACGAATCGCGCCTCCCCGCGCCCGTCTTCCACGACCCTAAACATCACATCAAAATCTTCCAAGGCGACTGCCTGGAAATCCTGGCAAAAATTCCCGAAGCCTGCGTGGACTTGATTTTCGCAGATCCACCCTACTTCCTCTCCAACAACGGAATCACCTGCCACGCCGGACGCATGGTCAGCGTCAACAAAGGCGATTGGGACCGTTCGCGCGGCGCCGACGCCAACCATGAATTCAACCGCGCATGGCTTTCAGCCTGCCAACGCGTCCTCAAACCCAACGGAACGATTTGGGTCAGCGGCACCAGCCACGTAATCCATTCCGTCGGCTTCGCCATGCAGCAGCTCGAATTCAAACTCCTCAACGACATTTCCTGGGTCAAGCCCAACCCGCCGCCCAATCTCTCCTGCCGCTATTTCACCCACGCCACCGAAACAATTATCTGGGCCGCAAAAAACAAAAAGAGCCGCCACGCCTTCAACTACAAGCTCATGAAAGAAACCAATCGCGGCAAGCAGATGAAAAGCGTCTGGGAAGTCCTGCCGCCCACACGCGAAGAAAAACTCTTCGGCAAGCATCCCGCGCAAAAACCCATCGCGCTCCTAGAACGCATCATCCTCGCCTCTTCCAACGAAGGCGACCTCGTCCTCGACCCTTTCATGGGCAGCGGAACTACGCTCTTGGCGGCCCTGCGTGTGAAAAGAGATGCCATAGGCATAGAAATTGAGCAGTCCTACATTGACGTAGCAAAAAAAAGGCTAGGCCGAGGGCACATATCGGCTCGCGGACCCAAAGAAGTGATCCCGTCGGACTTATTGTTGTTTGACCTCGCGCCATAGCCTTCAGTGTTTAAAAGCCGCGACATCTCGTCCGACGCCTTCATCAAGGAATTTTTCGAAACTCTCACGCCCGGTGTTATTCCACGCGAACAGTTTATTGATTGGGGGAGAATCAAGGCCAAATGCGCCGAGTTTGAGGACGTAATCGAATATTTTCAAGGCCTACCCCCATCCGATCCAAAGCATGTGAAACGGGAACTCCAAGACTCTTTACTCTCAGCAGATAACCCATTTCATCTCCTAAGAGGAATTTTCGAGCTATTGGGCCACACCAACCACTACTACGTTTCAGATAAAGACAATGTGGAGTTGGATTTGGTAGCAAAGGAAATAACCAGGGGTTCCGCTGACGCCGCTGGTCACATTGCTCAGCTCTTTCTTGATCTGGGCTTGGCCAATATCCTGGTGAAGGAGAATGTCGAGAGCACATTCTTGGGTGTACAGGTCGGCCTAGAAAGCAACCGTCGAAAGTCAGTCGGCGGAGAGGTCTTTAACCAATGGGCAACCAAACTCCTGCAATCGACGTGCGGTTTGCTTGGGCCAGATTACGAACTGAGATCGGAGGAGAAGATATTTTATAAAGACTCTACCAATTGCAAAAAGGTGGATTTCGCAATTCTCTTTCGAGGAAAGGTAAAGATTGGAATCGAGGTTAATTTCTACACAACATCAGGCTCAAAACCCTCCGAGATAAAACGCGCCTACCAAAACGTGAATAGAGAACTTGGAAAGGTCGGGGTCCAGCTTGTTTGGATTACCGACGGAGCCGGATACGTCAAGATGCGAAGGAGCCTCAGGGAAGCTTTCGAAGCCCATCGAAATACATACAATTACGAAATGGCGCAACGCTATCTCAAGGACGACATTCTAGATTTCCTAGGCAAAGTTAGCAAAGAGTAAGCGCACCGTAAGAAGCTTGGCCGAATACGTTGGCTGTCGAGACTGATCTTAATCCCACACTCAGGGAGGGCAAAATGTCCCAAATTACTGCGTTCCTCACACCTTTAAGGGTTAACTTGGAGCAATTGCTTCTAGATCCAAACAATCCGCGCTTTCTCGACCTCGGCGGCGATTTCGGAAACACTCAAGAAGCCAGATTCAACGAGCCCGGCGTTCAGGAGTCCACGTTTGAGCGTCTGAGAGATAACCGTTTCGGCGTTGCTTCACTGAAGGACACGATTAAAACCATCGGCTTCTTGCCCGTCGACAAAATAGTTGTTCGCCGCTGGATGCATCAACTAAACGAACCCTTCACGTACGTCGTACTTGAAGGAAACAGGAGGGTGGCCGCCCTTAAATGGCTCATCGAGCAGAACCGAGAAGGTTTAGTGCAATTGAGCGACGCCCAGATTGAGAATTTTACAAAGCTTGAGGTTCTTTTGCTGAGCCAAGATGCAGACCCAAATATTGGACGCTGGATAATCCCTGGCCTTAGGCACGTTTCCGGTGTCAAGGAATGGGGAGCATACCAACAGGCGCTAGCCGTTAAGACCCTTAGAGAATCGGGCATGACGCCTCAGGACGCAGCCCAAAGCATAGGACTCACGACAAGAGCAGCAAACAAGCTTTGGCGATCCTATTGGGCGCTTGAGCAAATGAAAAACGACGAGGATTACGGTGAAAGCGCACAAGAGAAACTGTTCAGCTATTTCGACGAAATACTAAAACGGCCGAGTCTAAGAGATTGGTTTGGATGGGATGATGCTCAAAAGAAGTTTGTCAATGGGGAACGGATCCGAGAGTTTTATAGTTGGATTATTCGGATTGAAGACGAAGACGGCGAAGAGAAGGAACCCAAAATTGACCGGGCAATCGATGTCCGGGAGCTGGAAAGAATAGTCTCCGAGCCGCGAGCACTTGCAGTGCTGCGGGGAATTAACGGAAGTTTGGAGGACGCCCTCACAACTGCAAAGTCAATCCATCCCGAAGATTGGCGATCTTATGTGGCTTCCACCGATAGCTTGCTTTCTGCGCTAAGCCCCGATTCTCTGAGGTCTCTCAGTGCTGAAGATGTTAGCGCGCTCGAACACCTCAAGAATCGCATCCATCAACTGATCATAGATCGCACTCGGCTAGTGGTGAATCCAAATGACGCCGCTCAGGCCTAACGATACAGTTTTCTGGCTCTTGAAGCTGGCAGAGAATTCAGAATTGCGCCCACTTGAGGGGTTAATCGTTGAAACCTTGGGGAAAAAGAAACCTGAGTTGTCCTTAGAGTCCCGTTCCGACTGGGCGGAAGAACAGCTAGGTGCGATAGCTGAGCAACTTGTCGCCGCCCGAGAGCAACAACGGGCGGAAGGGATCGAACCGACCTTTGAACTCTCATTTGACGCCGGAACGCCTTACTTCAAGATCCTTCCGAGCGACGCCTTTAAGTTCAGAGACGCTCTGTTTTCCATCCGCGACAATGAGTTTGTTGATTTCTGTGTGTCGCTACTAAATTCCCTTGGAGCAGAGAGCAAGAATCTAGACTGCACTGGAGACGGTGGGGTCGATTTCGTTGGTAGAAATTTACCGGTATCGAGAACCCAAGGAGAGGCTCTCAATAAAGCTCGGCTGCTTGTTATCGGTCAAGCGAAGCACTACAAGGAGGACTTACTCGTAACAGAGCCAGAAATGCGAGACTTTGTTGGGGGAGGATTAAGACGATTTTCTGATTACTCGGACACCTTCGTTCATCGGGGCCCATTTCTCTCACCGGTTGTCTTCGCCTTCTGGACCACGGGGGACTTCAACTCGCCGGCTAAGAGCTACAGCCAGTCACTGGGAATTTGGACTTTGAATGGAATTGCACTTTCTCAGCTTGCACTGAAGGCCGGATTCAATTTGGACACCGATCAAAAGATTCTGCCCCCTTAGATAATCCTTTTTCCCGCGTGTCAGGGCTTGCATCCGCCGCACCTCCGTAAACGCGGAAACTCCTGGCGAATGTCTCGCCAGGCGAACTCGTCAGCCTGAAAATCACTAAGTCCCTCGTCCAGGTAGTAACAAAACGCAAATACCCAACAACGATCTTCATAAGACGTCAGCCTTGCAAATTTTCTTCTGATTTTTTCTCTCGGCAAAAGTCCTCCAAAGTAAGAAATCAATTCCCGAATTGGTACGGTTCCGCTAAGTCTCACCGCATCTATGCATTTTCGAGGCCACATTACCTCTTGACTTATGTTTACTACTATGATAACGTGAGTCGGGGCCGTTATTCAGCAACGGCAGGGAAGGGACATGGTTGACGGCGGGGCGGTTGAACGGCGGAAAGCCAGGGCATACCTGACCTTCGCCTCGTCTGCTCGCAAACCGCGCGCAATTCAGATCGTTTTTAAAGAAAAATTCAGCCTGCAAGATTGCATTTCTAACCGGTTTTGGTCGAAAAACAGAAGTTACAGAAAACAAACCACTAAACCCCCTCTAACCGGTTCTAGAATTGTCATTAGACATTTCGAGATTCCATCGCATTCCATCACGCAACAGAGCGGTTTTTACAAGTGGTCTAGACCACTTCTACCCGGTTCTGCACAAAATATAGAAAACGACGTAACTTACTCAAAACAAACGATCGGCAAATTTCTACCCGGGGCCACAACTCGCATTGGACATTTTGAATTTTTCGCATATCCCCTCGCGCAACGGACGGGATTTTACAAGTGGTCTAGACCACTTCTAACCGAAAGTGACACACAAACAGAATTCATCGCAACCCATAGAAAACAAAAGACGGAGAAATTTCTAACCGAGGCCAGAACGCACATCAGCGATTTCTGCTCTTTCGCAAAATTCCGCCACGCAAAGTGCGCCAAAGTCCGCGAATCTTATATCGCCCCGCCGCCCACTCCGTCAACAAATGTCCCCGCAACAAACGACCCGCAACCGTCGCTTCACAGCGGCTACTCCCTTCCTGTATTCTGCTGAGCCTATGCTGGATCTGGGTTACGTACGGGAGCACCTCGACGCGATTGAGAAAATGGCGCGCGACCGCGGCATCGCGCTGGACCTCGCTCTCTTTCGCGAGGTTGACTCCGAGCGCCGCCAGCTCATCACTTCCGCCGAGCGCCTGAAAGCCGAGCGCAACCGCGCCAGCGAAGAAATCGCGCGAAAGAAACGGGCCGGAGAAGATGCCGCGCACCTTTTGGCATTGATGAAGGAAGTCTCCGACCGCCTCAAGCGCGACGACGAGCGCATCAACGAGCTGGACGAGCGGCTGAAACAATTTCTGCTGACCATCCCGAACATTCCGCACTCCAGCGTGCCGGTGGGAAAAAGCGCCGCCGATAATGTGGAAGTCAGGCGCTGCGGCGAGCCTCCGAAATTCGATTTCAAGCCGCGGCCTCACTGGGAAATTGCCGAAGGCGCCGGAATTCTCGATTTCCAATCAGCCGTGAAAATTGCGGGTTCGCGATTCGCGGTTTACAAAGGACTGGGCGCGCGGCTGGAACGAGCCCTCGCGAATTTCTTCCTCGACGTGCACACACGCGAGCACGGCTACACGGAAATTCTTCCGCCCTTCCTGGTGAACACCGCCTCGCTCACCGGCGTAGGCCAATTGCCGAAATTTGCCGCCGACATGTTTCACGTGGAAGGGACCGACCTGTGGCTTACGCCCACATCTGAGGTGGAACTCACCAGCCTGCACCGCGACGAAACGCTCGACGCGGAAAAATTGCCCATCAAAGTCTGCGCGTGGACAGCTTGCTTCCGCTCCGAGGCGGGCGCCGCGGGAAAAGACACGCGCGGCCTGAAGCGCCAGCACCAATTTCAAAAAGTGGAAATGTTCAAGTTCACGCGCCCGGACCAAAGCTACGACGAGCTCGAAGCGCTGGTGCAGGACGCGGAATCGATCCTGCGGCGCCTGGGCTTGCACTACCGCGTGATGCAACTTTGCACCGCGGACATGGGTTTCGCCGCCGCGAAAACTTACGACATCGAAGTCTGGCTCCCGTCCGCCGGCGAGTTCATGGAGATTTCCTCCTGCTCGAATACTGAGGCATTCCAGGCGCGCCGCTCCGGCATCCGCTTCAAAGGTAAAACGGGCAAAAGCGAATTCGTGCACACGCTGAACGGCTCAGGCCTCGCAGTAGGACGCACCTGGATCGCCCTGGTAGAAAATTTCCAGCAAGCCGACGGATCAATCCTAATCCCCGACGTTTTGTGCCAGTACATGGGAGTGGACCGCATCCCCGCAACACCGAAGACCTAGAAAAAGACCTAGAAGAAAAAATGTTGGCTGATAAAAAATCAGGAAACTGGGCCGACAAGAACCATCGGCCCGGTGGGCTGCGGCATGCCGCCCTCGGGTTCCAGCGTCACCGCGAACGCTTTCGCCGGCATTCCTTGCGGGAGTTTCATCATCCACGGATTAATCGGGCCGCCATGTTCGAGCACGCCGGCGCTGACAGGCTTGCCTTCCATGGGAACGAGCCACAGCTGATAGCTCTTGTTCGCCGGCGCGGGTTCCACCCACCCGTCGCACACGGCCATACCCATTTTCGCGTTGTACATCACGCGAACGTCGCCTTTGGCCATGCCCGGCTGGGACGCGAGCGCGACGGTCATGGTGTCCTTCGCTTCCAACAAAGCGGCCATGTGACGGACTTCGTCGAGCTGCTTCTTCTGGTCTTCCAGATTGGCGCGCTGTTGAGCCAATTCGCGGGTGAGGCGGGCGTTTTCAGACCACAGGAAAATCGTGGCAATCGCCAGCGCAACGCCTACCGGAACAAGTATGGCGGCCCACCAACGGCCGAAGAATCCACCGCCGCGTTCCGGCTCAGCGGCGCCCTGCGCACGCCGCGCTCCGGCGCTTTCAGCCGACGCATGGACTTGGCGCATCAATCTTTCGCGGACGGCGGGAGACGGTTCCACGCGAGGCGCCGAGAAGGCAAGCAGAGCTATCCGCCCGCGCGCCTCCGCAAGTTTCGCGGCGCAGTCGGCGCACGTCGGCACGTGCGATTCGATCGCAGCTTTCTCTTCGCCTTCCAGAACGCCGAGGGCGTAAAGGTCGAAGTCTTCCGGCCGAGTTGGATGTCCGTTCATGACAATAAATTCCGTTTCAAACTTTCCACTGCACTGCGAATCCGCGTTTTCACGGTGCCGAGCGGATTGCCTGTCTTGCTCGCAATTTCGCTATGCGTCAACCCTTCAAAATATGCCAGCTCGATGGCGGCGCGCTGCTCGCTGGGAAGATTTTCCAACGCGCTTTTCACGCGTGAGAGCAATTGCTGCTGCGCTAGCGCGTTTTCCAAATTCGCCGGCACGATGACGGTTGTCTCCAACAGCTCTTCGCCGCCTGCGCTCGGATTGTGCCGCCGGAGCCGCGATATGGCCCGGTTGCGCGCGATCACCGCCAGCCATCCCGGCAGCGAGCCGCGAGCCGGATCAAATTGCGCGGCGTTGCGCCAGAGCTGATAAAAAACATCCTGCAAAATTTCTTCGGACGCCTGCGTGTCGCGGAGAATGCGGTTCAGAAGGGAAGAGAGCAACGAGGCATAGCGGTCGTATAGCGCAGCAAGCGCGGACTCGTCCCGCTGGACGATTTTCTGGATGAGCGCCGCGTCCGTGGCCCTCAACTCTGTTCCCGTGTGACCGCTCACCAGGTTCTGGCGACTCCATTATTTAAAGTACGCGCGAGGGCGGCTCTTCGGATGTTGGGGAGAGCCTGAAACTCACTCATAACCCGTGGTCATGCCGCGCAAATCTGGTACCCAAGCGCCGCGCGCAGAGTAGCTTGCGTGGAGTGGAGGCGTCAATCATGTTCTCAGAGGAATTCCGCAAAGCCTGTGCTCAAGCTAGACGTCCGGTGGAGAAATGTGCCCGCGTCGTTAAGAGGTTTAGATACAGCTAGATAGCGGAGAAGTCCTGGGATATGGGGCCGCAAAACGCTTCGTCAACCTGCGGTAAGTTCCTAATTTGTCATCAGTTTCCATTGACATCCTTGGCGGCTTGGCTAAACTTCGACTCGCGCAAGACTTACAACATCCGAACATATCGATTAGGCTCTGGCCAGCGAAGGCAAGATTGATTCGCTGCGCCGAGAAAGCAAGACAGGAAGGAACTCTAGATGGCTATCGTTGCCAAAGCCGCACCGCAGGCAATCCCGCGCATAGCACCGCGCGAGGATTTGAATCCTTACCGCATCGCGCAAATCCAGTTTGATATCGCCGCCGAATATTTGAAACTCGATCCGGGCCTGCGCCAGATCTTGCGGACGCCGAAGCGGATACTCGAAGTGTCCGTTCCCACCAAGATGGACAACGGACAGATCAAAGTTTTCACAGGTTTTCGCGTGCAACACAACATCGCGCGCGGACCGGCAAAGGGCGGCATACGGTATCACCCCGCGGTGACGTTGGACGAAGTGAAAGCGCTGGCCACCTGGATGACGTGGAAAACTGCAACGGTGAACATTCCGTACGGCGGCGGAAAAGGCGGCGTGATTTGCGATCCGAAGAGGATGAGCAAGTCGGAGCTCGAACGCATGACGCGGCGGTTCGCTTCTGAAATTTTCCCGATCATTGGACCAGACCAGGACATTCCCGCGCCGGACGTTTACACCGATTCTCAAACCATGGCGTGGATCATGGACACATACTCCATGACCAAAGGGCGCACATCGCTGGGAGTGGTTACCGGCAAGCCGATCTCAATCGGCGGCTCGGAAGGCCGCAACGAAGCGACCGCTCGCGGCTGCCTGGTTGCAGTCGAAGAAGCGTGCAAGGTGAAGAAGATGCCGCTGCGCGGGGCGACGGTGGCGATCCAAGGCTTCGGGAATGCAGGGTCGATTGCGGCGCGTTTATTCGCGGACAAGAAAGCGCGCGTGATCGCGATCAGCGACTCACGCGGCGGCGTTTTTAATTCGCGCGGAATCGATCCGATGAAAGCAGCGCGCTACAAGGAGCGTTCCGGTACGGTTGTGGGAATGCCGGGAACTTCGCGCATTTCGAATGACGATTTGTTAACGATGAAGTGCGACATCTTGATTCCCGCGGCGCTGGAAAATGTGATTACTTTGAACAATGCGGACCAGATCAAAGCAAAAATCGTGGCAGAAGCGGCGAACGGTCCGACCACGCCTCACGCGGATGAAGTTTTGGCGCGCAAGGGCATCACTATGATTCCCGATATTCTCGCGAATGCCGGCGGCGTGACGGTAAGTTACTTCGAGTGGGTGCAGGACTTGCAGAGTTTTTTCTGGTCGGAAAGCGAAGTGAATGCCAAACTCGAAATGGTGATGCGCCGCGCGTTTCACGAAGTGCACGAGACGGCGCGGAAGCATCGCACGCACATGCGCACGGGCGCTTACGTGCTTGCGGTCGGGCGCGTGGCGGACGCTACGCTGGTTCGCGGATTATTTCCATAGAACTTTCGCGTTGGCGTGCGCTGTTCCAATCAGCCATCAACTTTAATCTTCCAGAAAAATTTCCTCTTGCGCAGCGAGTAAGAACACGCGTACATTTTTGTTTAGCCGGTGCGCTCACGCGAAAAAGGGCAGCGCCGGCATACTTGTCTGCGCGTGACTGCGCGAGGTAGTTGCGAATTGAATAACCACACCCACCACGCTCCACCCATTCTTCTAACGATTGCCGGCTTTGATCCATCGTGCGGCGCCGGCGTTGCAGCCGATCTGAAAACTTTTGCCGCGCACAATTGTTACGGAGTAGCCGCGGTAACCGCTCTCACGGTGCAGTCGACCCAGGGCGTGCTATCTGTGCACGCGACGCCTGCGGCCACTTTGCGCGCGCAACTCGACGCGTTAGTGGATGACGTGGCGATTGCCGGCGTAAAAATCGGCATGCTCACAAATCGTGGCAACGCTTCTGCGGTCACTGAATTTCTAGACAAATACAAGTTTCCGCACATCGTTCTCGATCCCGTTTTTCGCCCGACTGCCGGGAACGCCGAACTGCTGGACACCTCCGGCCTGAAATTCGTGCGCGATGAACTTCTGAAACGCGTAAGTGTGATTACTCCCAATTTGCCCGAGGCGGAGTTTCTTACCGGCATGGAAGTGAAGGATCTTGCCGCGATGAAAGCTGCCGGACAAAAGTTGATCGAGATGGGCGCACGCGCGGTGGTTGTCACCGGCGGTCATCTGGACAAGCCGATCGACGTCTTTTGCATCGGGACGGAAGTGGAAACTTTTGGTGGCGATCACGTGAAAAGCCCAAACACACACGGCTCGGGATGCACTTTTTCGTCCGCGATTCTGGCGCAACTGGCAAGCGGCCAACAACTCCGCGAAGCTGTAATCCTGGCAAAAGCTTATGTCACCAAGGCGATCGAGAAGTCGTATCAGATAGGCAAAGGTGCAGGCCCGCTGAACCAGCTCTTCCGCTTTCATCAGGAGCAACCGCTTCGCGGCGTCCACGAAGTTCCGCAACACGGCATGCATCCCGCCGCGGAACCTGCTGCACACTAGAAATTCGCGTGGTAAGGAATTTAGGGCGGAAACCCTTCCGGGTTATTTAATTTCCGCTCGATCAAACCTCCTCTAACCAATGAATCTTGGTTTTTAACATCTTGCTGAAAACTTTCCGCACAATTATCATCACTGAAGAAATTATCGAACGAGGTGCGCCGTGAAGAAATTTGCGGAGATAATGATTGTACTGGTGGGGATAGCGCTTGGTGCGCAAACGGTGGCTGCGCAGGAATGGTCGCAGCCTTGGGCGCGGGCGAGAATCGAGAAATCACCGCGCCACAGCGAGTGGGTCACGGTGAAGCACGACGGCCGGAATGTGGAAACGCTCATCGTGTACCCGGAATCGAAAGATAAGCGGCCGGTGGTGCTGATCATTCACGAAATCTTTGGATTGAGTGATTGGGCGCAGGAGCTTGCGGACGAAGTTGCCGCAGCGGGCTACATTGCCGTCGCGCCGGACCTTCTGAGCGGCATGGCGCCCAACGGCGGCCGCACGAAAGATTTTCCCACTGGAGTTACTGAAGCGATCGGCAAGCTGAATCCCGACCAGATAACCGCCGACTTGAACGCTGCTGCGGATTATGGCCTGAAGCTACCCGCATCTAACGGCAAATTGTTCGTTGCGGGATTCTGTTGGGGTGGCGGACAAACTTTCCGGTTCGCCACAAATCGCGCGGATCTTGCTGCAGCATTTGTTTTTTACGGCCCGCCGCCGGCTGCGGACGCGATGTCGCGCATTAAGGCGCCCGTCTACGGATTCTACGCCGGGGACGACGCGCGCATAGGCGCGACAATTCCGGACACAATCGCCGCGATGAAAGCTGCGGGAAAAACGTACGACCCGGTAACTTACGACGGCGCGGGTCATGGCTTCATGCGCGCCGGAGAAGCGCCCGACGCAAGCGCCGCCAACAAAAAAGCGCGCGAAGACTCATGGAAACGCTGGAAGAGCCTGCTCGCGCAGTGATTTTCTCTCGATAGCACGTCGCGTGGTTACGTGCAGTGCTGAGATGCGGAAGGACTCAGCGGCGATATACGATCTTGCCGGCCACGATGGTGGCCATTGGCGCTCCGCGAAATGTGCGGCCGTCGAACGGAGTGTTACGCGAACGGCTGGGTGAATCGGACGTGTGGTACGTCCAGGTGTGATCCAGCGAGAAAATCGTTAAGTCGGCGGGTTCGTCGGCTGCAATTTTTCGTTCGATTCCTAAAACACGCGCCGGGCCGGTCGTAAACAAATCCACTAAACGTATCAGCGAGATTTTGCCCGGATGTGCCAGCTCGCTCAACGCGAGCGCGAGCGCGGTTTCAAATCCGATGATTCCAAACGGCGCGCGGTCGAACTCGACATCTTTGCTGGAGGGATGGTGCGGCGCGTGATCGGTGGCGATGGCATCAACGGAGCCATCGGCCAAGCCTTCGATCAGTGCCGCGCGGTCTTCGCCGGAAGCCAGCGGCGGATTCATTTTGTAATGCGAATCGTAGCGCACGTCTTCGTCGATCAAAGTGAAATGGTGCGGTGTCACTTCGCAGGTCACCTGCAGACCTTGCGCTTTTGCTGAGCGGACATATTCGAGCGAAGCGCGAGCGGACATGTGGGCAATGTGAAGGCGCGCCCCCGTGAGCATGGCAACCTCTACGTCACGGCCCACGCAAATGGATTCCGATTGTGCGGGAATGCCTTTCAGGCCCAGGCGAATGGAACGCGGGCCTTCACGCATTACCCCGCCCGCGAACAACGAAGGGTCCTCGCAGTGATCGATCACCGGGAGATCGAGGGAGCGGCAATAGTCCATTACTTGACGCATCAGGCGCGCGGTCGCTACAGGTTTTCCGTCGTCGCTGACGGCAACGATGCCGGCGTCTTTCATCGCGGCGATTTCGGCCAGCGCTTCACCTTTGCTGCCGACAGAAGCGGCGCCGATGGGCCAGACGCGCACCGCGCCAGCAGCCGCCGCACGTTCCACGATTCCGCGCGTGACGGAAGCATTGTCATTCACGGGTTGCGTGTTCGGCATGGTGCACACCGCCGTAAAGCCTCCACGAGCCGCAGCGCGAGTGCCGGTCTCGATTGTTTCGGAAAGCTCCTGGCCGGGTTCACGCAAGTGGCAATGCAAATCAATGAAACCGGGTGCGACGATCATGCCGGAGGCGTCGAAAATATCTATCTGCGAAGCAGAGAGGTCAGGACCTACTCTCATTATTCTAGGGCCGTCGATTAGGATGTCGATTAACGCGTCGGTCTTGCTCGACGGGTCAAGAACACGGCCATTTTTAATCAGCAGCATTATTTATCCTTGCCCGCCGTTCATTTTTCCTTACCCGCCGTTCCTGGCCCGGCAGCAGGTTCCGATGCGGCACCGCCCACCAGATGGTAGAGAAGAGCCATACGAATCGCGAGACCGTTCGTCACTTGTTCCAGGACGCAGGATTGGGGGCCGTCGGCCACACCCGGATCGATTTCCAAGCCGCGGATCATGGGACCGGGATGCAAAACGAGCGCGTCTTTTCCGGCTAGGCGCAGGCGCTCGGGCGTGAGTTGAAATTGCAAAATATATTCTTCGGGCGCGAGGGACGGTTCGTGGAGACGCTCAGTCTGCACGCGGAGCACGATGATTACATCGGCGCCGTCGAGCGCTTCATCGATATGCGTGACGCGGCGAACATTTGGAGCGAGCGATTCCAATTCCCGCGGCACCCACATGGCAGGTCCGCACAAGGTGACGTGCGCGCCAAATTTACTGAGCAAATGAATGTTGGAGCGCGCCACACGGCTGTGCAGGATGTCGCCAAGGATGGTGAGACGTAATCCGTCGAGCGTGCTTTTGCGATCGCGGATGGTCAGCGCGTCTAGCAAGGCTTGGGTGGGATGCTCGTGCGTGCCGTCTCCCGCATTCACCACCGGAATACCGAGACGTTGGGCCACGAATTCCGGCGCACCGGACGAGCTGTGCCGGATCACGATTCCGTCGGGGCGCAAAGCTTCGAGTGTCCACACGGTATCTAGCAGCGATTCGCCCTTTTTCAAACTGGAAGATTCGGCCTGTAGGTTCATGGTGTCCGCGCCGAGACGAGCGGCGGCAGTGGCAAAACTAATGCGGGTGCGCGTGGAATTCTCGAAAAACGCCAAGGCCACAGTCTTGCCGCGCAAAGTGGCCAGTTTTTTCAGCGGATGACGCTGGAATTCCTGGAAAGGCTTGGCTTGATCCAGAATAAAAGATACTTGCTCGCGGGTGAGGTCTTCGATTCCTAGCAGGTGTTGCAGACGCTGCAGCACGTTTTCCCTTTAATGCGGTTTTCTCCGGGCCTCCCAAAGGATCGCCGGATTGTTCAAGGAACGCGATCTACGAGAACGACGCGTTCCTCGTCATCAATTTCCATTAAGCGGACTTCCACTATTTCAGTGTCACTGGTTTCGACGGCTCGACCAACAAAGGACGCTTCAATGGGCATTTCACGATGGCCGCGATCGATCAGCACGCAGAGCCGGATGCGTTTCGGACGCCCCAAGTCGAAAAGGCCGTTCATGGCAGCGCGAATCGTGCGTCCGGTGTAGAGCACGTCATCGACAATCACCAAATCCTTGTCGTCAACCGGGAAATCGATTTCATTGGAATGAAATACCGGCTGCGGGCCTACGGTCGAGAGGTCGTCGCGATAGAGCGTGATATCGAGAGTGCCGACCGGAATTTTGACGCCTGCTGAGTCGTTGATTGTTTTCGCCAAGCGCTGAGACAAAGGGACGCCGCGGCGTCGCACGCCGATTAGCGCGAGATCTTTCGTTCCACCGCTCTTTTCTACGATTTCATGGGCTAAACGCTGGAGGGTGCGGCTAATTTCTTCCGCAGAAAGCAATTGTCTTTTTTCTACGACGCGCATTCTGGCACGCCATCCTAGCATAGACCTTTGTGTATTCGCAGCCGGGGAATCGCGCCGCCCGATGAGGCCGATAATTCCGGCGCTTGCTGGAATAGATGCTGCCTTAGGTGCTAGACTACCGGTCGTGAATGCGCCGCAGCCGGCACGCATGTCCCAACGGCCCGCGGAAGTTGACCTCCGAGTCAGCGTTGGTTCCCTCCAGCTAAAAAATCCGATTATTGCTGCCAGCGGTACATTTGGCTACGGAGTGGAGTTCGCCCCCTTAGTGGACCTTAGCGGCCTTGGCGCGATTGTCGTTAAGGGACTTTCTGTTCAGCCTATGGAAGGCGCGCCGGCACCACGGATCTGCGAGACCTCCAGCGGGATGGTAAATGCGATCGGTTTGCAGAATATCGGCGTGCGGGCGTTCGTGGCCGAGAAGCTGCCTGAGCTTCGTCGGCTTGAGGCGACGGTTGTCGCAAATGTCTTTGGCTGCACGATCGCGGATTACGTCGAGGTGATCCGAATTCTGGAGGACGCCGACGGGGTTGCCGCCTACGAGCTGAACATCTCCTGCCCCAATGTGGAACATGGCGGGGCCGAGTTTGGAGTTGACCCAGTACTAACCGCTGAGGTCGTCCGAGCGGCAAGGAATGCGGCCAAGCGACCATTGTGGGTAAAACTTTCACCGAATGTTAACAGGATTGGACTTACAGCCCAGGCAGCAGAATCTAACGGGGCCGACGCTCTGGTAATCGCAAACACGTACCCTGCACTGTGTATGGATGCACACAACCGGAGGTCACGCCTAGGCAGTACGACCGGTGGGTTGTCCGGTCCGGCGATAAAACCTATAACTATGAGGCTGGTATATGAGGCCGCTAAGGTAATTAAGATTCCGATTATAGGGCTTGGTGGTATTGAGAGCCCGGAAGATATAGCGGAATATGTGCTGGCGGGTGCCACGGCGGTGCAAGTTGGCACAGCACACTTTGTTGACCCAAGAGCCACAGAACGGCTAGTGGGAGGATTGGAAAGGTGGTGCAAAGACAATAGAGCTCCTGAAATCAGCAAGTTACGAGGCAGTATAGAGGTTGCTGGAACAGGCTCGAGATAGTAAAATTATTGATTCAACGAAGGTTAGGAGATCATGAAAGCAAAAACGTTTGTAGTGCTCGAATCGGTGTTTTTAGGATTGGGTTTGCTTGCGTTTACTCCGTCGGTGAACCCCACGACCGCGGGAAGGCCAAGCAACCCGCCCCAAGCATCCACCTACCTGCAGCAAGCATCCTCCGGTAAAGCTAATAGTCCCAAACCGCTCGCGGTTTGGGAATGCACTACCAGCTGGTACGGCGAAGATTTCGACGGCCAGCCGACTGCTAACGGCGAGAAGTATGACATGTACGCTGAAACTGCCGCCCATCCTACACTGCCTCTAGGTTCCATTGTGCGAGTGGTGAACCCACGAAACCATCGTAGCCAGATCGTCCGAATCAACGACCGCGGTCCCTACGTCGAAGGACGAGAATTGGACGTTTCCTACGAGGTGGCTCGTAGGTTAGGATTTGATCAGCGCGGGGTCGCGAAGGTTCGGCTCGAGCTGCTCAAGGTGCCTACACGCCCGGAACCGATCCATCACGAAGACTAATCGTCGCACTGGACGTAGATAACCTCCAGGCTGCCACTGCTTTATCGCGAAAGCTTCGTGGAGCGGTGGGCCTCTTCAAAGTCGGTAGCCAACTTTTTACTGCGCGAGGCCCGCGAGCGGTTGAGAAGCTCGCGGACACCGGGGCCGATATTTTCCTGGATCTGAAATTCCACGACATACCCAATACGGTGGCTAAAGCGGTGGCCGTTGCGGTACAGCTTCCGCGGGTTCGGCTGCTGACGCTGCATGCATCGAGCGGCACCGCGGCGATGAAGGCTGCACGCGAAGCCGCGGGGGGTTCGAGCAAGCGGCCGAAATTGCTGGCAGTGACGGTTTTGACGAGCTTTGACGCTGCAACATTGCGGGAGATAGGTATGGCTGGTTCGCTGGAAACTCGCGCAGTGGCTCTTGCGCGCCTGGCTAAGAAAGCTGGGATGGACGGCGTGGTTTGTTCTGCTCATGAAGCTCGCGCGATACGGCTCGCTTGCGGTCCCAAGTTCGTAATTTTGATCCCCGGAGTCCGGCCGCGCAGTGGCGTTGCGAATGACCAGTCGAGGATAGCTACTCCGGCAGAAGCGATTCGCGCCGGAGCGGATTATTTGGTAGTTGGACGCCCTATCACCGCCGCGCCGGACCCACGCTCAGCCGTGCTGGCCATCGTGAACGAGATGAAATCTGCTTCGCGACAAACCCGTTAGAGTGTCCTTTCCCGTTCGCTAACTATTGACAAAATTCCTCTAGAGGTACAACTTCTCTGCCGGACATTCACGCAGCGAAAGGGGCATCTCCATGAGGGTTGGGCTGAAGAGGGCTGCAATTACAGCGGCCGTGATACTTACATTTGTGCCGGCGGTTCGCGCGCAGGAGATCGGCGCTCCGCCTGTTGCTCCGAAAGCGCAAACAGTTGAAGTGACGCCCACGAATATTCAAGCGAACGTCGGAGACAAAGTTAAATTCAGCGCGGTGGCAAAAGACGCTGCTGGAAATGTGTTGGCCGCGAAAGCGATGGTTTGGTTTGCCGCGCCATTCGACGTAGCGGGCGCGGACAAAGAGGGCGTGGTCGTTTTTCACGAACCGGGTGAAGTAGTAGTAGGCGCGGTGGTGGCTGGAAAGCCCGGATTCGCTCACGTGATGGTGGTTGCGCCGCCGGTTGCCAAGATCGAAATTGCCCCGCTAACTCAGGCGCTGGTGGCAGGCAGCAGCGCGATGCTTTCCGCCACAATGCGCTCCGCGAATGGCGACCCGCGCACGGATACCCCGATTCGCTGGACTTCGAAATCACCCGCCATCGCTCAGGTAAACGAATCCGGAATGGTGACAGCGAAGTCGCCAGGCAATGCGACGCTCGCGGCTGCGGCTGGAACCGTAAGCGGCGAAGTCGTCGTGCGAGTGGTTGCAGACAACATTCAAACTCTTACGGTGGAACCCGAAGCCACGAGCGCCAGGACGGGAGATGTAGTTCATTTCAGCGCGACGGCGCAGGGCCCCAAGAGCAATTCTCTGAAAGATGTTTTCGTCAGTTGGACGGTGGCCGGACCCAGCGCAATGATTTATCCCGACGGCGCGTTTGTAGCCGCTGTTCCTGGCACTTACAAAGTGATAGCAACCGTGGGATCCCAAAATGCGGCTGGGTCTATTACCGTGACTCCCCGGAATGTTGAGCGCGCGCTCGAGGTGGTGGCGCATATCCCGATAAAAGCTCCGGATGGGTCGGTAATACAAACCACCGAAGAATGGATCATGGGGAATCACCTATACGTTTCGACTCTGGCCGACAGAATTTTTGACTATGACATCAGCGATCCGTCGAAACCGAAACAGCTCGATTCGTTGAAAGCCGATGCGCGCCTGATTAACGACATCAGCACCACGCCGGACGAAAAGGTGGGCGTGTTTACGCGCGAAGGAGCTTCCACTCGCAAGAACGGAATTGTGCTTTTCGATCCTTCGGACCCCGCGCATTTGAAAGTCCTCTCGGAATATACCGAGACCGTGACGGGCGGGGTACATAGCGCGTTCATCAACACGCACTACGTGTACATTACCGACGACGCGACCGGCTCATTGCGCATAATCGATTTTCAAGATTTTCAACATCCCAAGGAAGTGGCGCGCTGGGAAATTCAAAACCCCACGGCTGCCATGATCGCCGGACCCATGGGTCCCATGTCGAGCGGGCGCTACCTTCACGATTTGTACGTGAAGGATGGCTTGGCATATCTTGCCTACTGGCGTGACGGCCTGATCATCCTCGACGTCGGCAACGGTATGAAAGGCGGCAGCCCGGAACATCCCCAACTTGTGTCGCAATACAAATTCAATCATTACGAACTCTACGGCAACGGTTGGCTCGCTGGAACGCACACCACATTCCGTTACAACAACTATATTTTTGTGGGCGACGAGGTTTTCCCGGCGCAGTTCGACATCGACAGCAAGGAGCGCATCCCCGTCCGCGGAATTTGCCACGTGATGGACATCAGCGACATCGCCCATCCGCGAGAAATAGCGATTTACGAAGTCCCCGAAGGCGGCATCCATAATTTCTGGGCTGACGATGACATGTTGTTTATAGGCGACTATGCCGGAGGAGGGCGCGTGCTCGATATTTCCGGCGAACTTCGCGGCAATCTTTATCTGCAGGGCCGCGAAATCGCTCGCCTCTGGACCGGCGATCCCGCAGGCTACCGCCCGAATATGCCTTTTTCCTGGGGCGCGCAACCCGCGAATGGCTTGATCTATTTCAACGACATCAACAGCGGAATCTGGATAACCAGACTCGGCGGCCCGCGGTTTAAAGGCTCTACTACGGCGCCGCCGCTTCAGGTAAAGACGGAGTAGCTCCTTATAATATTTCGGACGTAAGCCCCTTCCGGGGACGTGCGCCCGGGCGTTTGACCGTCGTCACGGCCTTCGCTAGCATCAGTGTGCGAATTGCATTCTCACCATGGAAGAAATCAAGCATGTAATCGTGGGCACTGCCGGACATATCGATCATGGAAAATCTGCGCTGGTGGAAGCTCTCACCGGGACTAACCCGGATCGGCTGGAAGAAGAAAAGCGCCGAGGTATAACTATCGACCTTGGATTCGCTTTTCTGAATCTCGATGGAGTGAGATTTGGCTTCGTCGATGTACCGGGCCATGAAAAATTCGTCCGCAACATGCTGGCGGGAGTAGGTGGAATCGATCTAGTTCTCTTCGTCATCGCCGCCGATGAATCGATCAAACCGCAGACGCGCGAGCATTTCGATATTTGCCGGCTTTTGGGCATATCGCGCGGAATCATAGCAATCACGAAATCCGATAAGGTCAGTTCCGACGTGCTGGATACAGTGCGTCTGGAAATAGAAGAATTTGTGCGCGGATCTTTTCTCGAAAGCGCACCCGTTATAGCAGTAAGCGCGCGCAGGGGGGACGGAATCGAGGAGTTGAAACAGGAATTGCGCCGCAGTGCGCACGCCGTATCGTCGCGAGACGAAAAGCGGCACTTTCGGCTTCCCATCGATCGCGCGTTCGCAATGAAAGGATTTGGCACAGTGGTTACCGGCACACTTGTGGCGGGGACTTTGAGTGTCGAGGATGAAGTGCAGCTTTATCCCACGCTGAAACGGGCCCGCGTGCGCGGTCTCCATTCCGGAGGAAAGCAAGTCACGCGTGCGGTAGCCGGCCAGCGCACAGCCGCGAACTTAGCTGGTATAGATGTCACTGACGTAAAACGAGGCATGGTGCTGGCAGCACCGGGCATTTTCCAGCCAAGTTCGCGTTTGGATGCCAGCATAACTTTGCTGGCTTCCGCGCGACCGCTAAAAAATCGTGCTCGAGTTCATTTGCATCAAGGCACAGCGGAATCAGTTGTCGAAGTAATTTTGTTGGATGGCGCGGCGGAATGCTCTGCCGGCGAAACCACATTTGCCCAATTTAAGTTGGGTGAGCCTGTGCTAGCCCTGCCCGGGGATCGATTCATTCTGCGGCAGCTTTCCCCGGTCGAGACCATCGGAGGAGGACGTATCCTCGACACGCGCCCTACCCGGCATCGGCGCAATGATGCCGGTGTGAACAATTTCCTAGAAACGCTCGAGCGCGGAAACAAAGAAGAGAGTTTACTTGCTCTAACGGAAGTATCGCCCCAAGGACTTACTTGCACTGAAACGGTTTCGCGTACCGGCTGGATAAAAAGCGAAATTTGCACCGCAGCGTCAAACCTTGCGAGGACGGGACGTCTGCGAATCGTGGGCGATCTGAACTCGCCGGATTTCTCACTTGTGCCGATATCCGCATTCGCGGAATCTCTGGATGCGATCCGAAAAGCCGTTGACGCTTTTCACTCTGCAAATCCCTTACTGCCGGGGATACCGAAGCAAGAGCTGCGCGGACGAGCTGGAAATCCCCGCGCCGAGATTTTTGAATCCGCGCTGGAAGACTTGCTGAAATCACGCGCAATTGTTATTTCGGGCGATCTTGTCCAGCGAGCGGGGCGAGAAATCGCTCTATCACCTGAAGAAACGCGCGCGAAAGAATTAATCGAACGCGAATTTGCGGATGCCGGGCTGGCTGTCCCGAGCTTCGCCGTCGTGCTCGCCAAGTTGCCGGTGGAATCGCGACGAGCACAGAAGATTCTGCAAATTCTGCTGCGGGAAAAAGTGTTGGTGAAAGTCGCCGATGACCTGGTTTTTCATCAAAGGGCTCTGAAAAGCTTGTGCGAAACGCTGGTGAAACGCCGCAAGGAGCACGGCGCCCGGCTTCCCATTGGCACGTTTAAGGAACTTACAGGCGTGTCGCGCAAATACGCTATTCCGCTGCTCGAGTATCTCGACCGGGAGCACTTGACGCGGCGAGTCGGTGATGAGCGTGTTATACTTTAAGCTGATACCCGAGCTCTTAAAACGCCTTTCGTTAGATCGGCTGCCTCGGGAAGGCAGGTAAACATGGGAGAATTTAGCGCAATTCATTGGCTGATCGTTCTGGCGGTCATCGTCCTTCTATTCGGAGGAAAGAAAATTCCTGAAGTGATGCGCGGAATTGGCGAAGGCATTCGCAGCTTTAAAGAAGGCATGCATACCAACACGCAAACGCCACCGCCTCCCGCTCCACCTGCAAATCCGCCGACGGTTACAACGGCTCCGCCTCCGTTGGGCGAAGACAAAAAGTAACGCGCTAACTTTGAAAAGGGTTTCGTAAAGCGCTTTGTGAAGGGCATCGACGGCGGCTTGAGGCCGCCGTTTTTATTTTGCGGGGCCTCTCGTTGCGAGAGCGTCTTCCCACCCGGACTCGCGCAGCAATGAATACAGTCGCGCTAGCGGCAATCCCATCACGTTGAAGTAGCAGCCCTCGATACGGGTAACGTAACGTCCGCCCACGCCCTGGATCGCATAGGCGCCCGCCTTGTCGAAGGGTTCGCCGGTTGCGATATATTCTTCAATTTCCTGGTCGGCAAGAGGCGCAAAATGTACCCGCGTAATTTCTTCGACCACATACTGCTTCGGTCCGGGATTTCGCAACAATGCAAGACCCGTATGGACCTCGTGAATTTTTCCACTGAGACTGCGCAACATGCGTCGCGCGTTGTCTGGCGAGGAAGGTTTGCCGAGAATTTCAGCGCCTACGACAACAACAGTGTCAGCGCCGAGGACCAGCGTTTCGCCCGTGCGGCCGTGATTGTCCTCCGCGGCGGAAAGCGCCTTCGCTAAAGCCAGCCTGCGAACATAATCGCCGGGAAGTTCATTGCCAAGGGGAGATTCATCCACACCCGCGCTGGATATCTCGAACTCGATTCCGGCGTTCCGCAGGATTTCCGCGCGGCGCGGCGAAGCCGATGCAAGAATAAGTTTCATCGCAGGTCTTTGTTTTGGTGGGCCGCAGACGTTTTCGTAGGCGTGGAGGCAACCGTGAGTGCGCCGAGAAAAACCGGGAGCGCTTGGAAAGGATCCTTCGTCACTTCGTTCCTCAGGATGACGAGGCTTGCCGCATCGTCAAATTACTATGGACTCGCGGTATTCGCCGAACGCGCGGCGAAGCGCGTCTGAAATTTCGCCAACCGTGGCGTAGGATTCCACCGCCAGCAAAATGGCGGGCATCAGATTTTCCGAGCCACGGGCTCGGCGCTCAACCTCCGCCAAAGCAGCCGTTGCTTTCGCGCTATCTCTGCGCGCGCGCAAATTGTTCAGCCGCGTAACTTGCGATTGTTCAATCTCCCGATCGATTTGCATCGTGGGAATGGGACGTTCTTCTTCCGCCTGGAATCTGTTCACGCCCACGACCACTTGCTCGCCGGAGTCCACCGCTCGCTGATATTCGTACGCCGACTTCTGAATCTCCTGCTGGACGTATCCGCTTTCGATGGCCCGCAGCATTCCGCCCATCGCGTCGATTTTCGAGATGTAATCCTGCGCACCCGCTTCGATTTCGTTGGTTAATTTCTCGATAGCGAAAGATCCGGCCACGGGATCGGTGGTGTTCACCACGCCCGATTCTTGCGCGATGATCTGTTGGGTGCGCAACGCAAGCAGCGCGGCTTGTTCGGTGGGCAGCGCCAGGGCTTCGTCCAGCGCGTTGGCGTGCAGTGACTGGCAACCGCCCAAAACCGCGGCCAGGCTCTGCAGCGCAACACGCACGATATTATTTTCGGGCTGCTGGGCAGTTAGAGAGGAGCCGGCGGTCTGCGCGTGAAAGCGAAGCATCATGGAGCGCGGGTCGCGCGAACCGAAACGGTCGCGCATGGTTCGCGCCCACACGCGGCGCGCCGCGCGGAATTTCGCGACCTGCATCAGGAATTCATTGTGCGAATTGAAGAAAAAGGAAAGTTGCGGGGCGAACTCGTCCACCGCAAGCCCTGCTTCGATGGCGGCTAACACGTATGCAATCCCATTCCCGAGCGTGAAGGCAACTTCCTGCACGTCGGTGGAGCCCGCTTCGCGAATGTGATACCCGGAAATCGAAATTGGATTCCAGTTGGGTATTTCTGTACGGCTCCAAGCGAAAATATCGGTGACGATGCGCATGGCCGGACGCAGCGGATAAATGTAAGTCCCGCGCGCAATGTATTCCTTCAAGATATCGTTTTGCACCGTGCCGGCCAGGCGTTTCAGGTTTGCGCCCTGCTGCTTGGCTACCGCGACATACAGCGCCAGCAGAATCGCGGCGGTGGAATTGATGGTCATGGAAGTGGAGACGCGCTCGAGCGGAATCGCGTCGAAGAGGGTTTGCATATCTTCGAGCGAATCGATTGCTACCCCCACTTTGCCTACTTCTCCTAGCGCGAGCGGATGGTCGGAATCCAATCCAATCTGGGTGGGCAAATCGAACGCGACGGACAAGCCGTTCTGCCCCTGCGAAAGCAAATAGCGATAGCGGTGATTCGATTCCACAGCGCTGCCAAACCCGGCGTATTGCCGGGTGGTCCACAACCGTCCGCGGTACATGGTGGGATAGACGCCGCGAGTAAACGGGAACTCGCCGGGATAGCCGAGATCGCGCTCAGGATTCCAGCCTTCTAAACTTTCTTGCGTAATGACCGCTTCCATGGGAAGTCCCGACGGGGACGCGAGCTTTCGTTCCGATGTGGTTACGCGCTTTTTGATGTCTTCGGGCATCGGATAGCTCAGCGAACTCGCCGCGCTCGGCGGAAGGATGTGAAAGCGAGTACAGCCATGGTGATCGCGTAAGCGATGGCGAACCCCAAAAGCCACGCAGCGACCCGGGTATGCCATTGGCGCCAAATGGCCACAGCGCCGTAAAGCGCAAAAGTGGCGAAAAGAGCGCCCACGGCTTCATGGAAAAATTGCCGGGCCGCACGCCACCAGACGCGCCAAGTTACCTTGGAGGACTTCAGTAGGTTAGAACTGAAACCTGCGGACATATCGCAATTCTAGTATAGATTGCGGCAACGTGCCGCGCTCCGAATTCCGCGTTGCCGGGAGTTCGCCACTCACGCCTGCGACCTGAAGTAACCTGCGCTGGGGGACAGGTAACATTCCCGATTCCTAGACCGCAGCTGGGTCTTGTTTCGGGATTGCAGCGGCCCTAGAATTGGTGTAGGAAGGGCCTTTCACAGGAGGCGCCCTTGCAACTCGACGACCGCATGAAACAGTTATTGCGCGATCTGGGGCACGCCATCAACGATAGCGTGTCGGATTCCGATCGTATCGCTGAAGCTATCTCCAGTGTGCGTTCGGCAGGCTTCGATATTGTGTTGAAGCTGGACGCTACCATCGGCCTGGCGCGCCGGTCCGAGCAGGACGCCAAGATGACTACGCTCGACCGCCGTTTTCTCGAATCGCTGCACATCCGCGTGGACGACGAGACTTTGGAAGAAGAGACCGTGGCGGCCCCGCGCGTGGAAATCACTCCGCAGGACATTAAGTTCCTGAAGTCGCTGAAGATTTCATTCGATGAAGAACTCTAAATTTTACGCTGCGTTAGCTCTTGCGCTTGTTGTTGGATGCTTGTGGTTCGCCGTTCCCGTTGTGCGCGCACAAATGAGCAGCACCGCTCCGATGGTTGTAAAGAAGAAGGCTCAAAAGCCTGTCTGGCTCAAGGCGCAATTCATCCATGCCGACAATCACACCCTGATGGTGCGCGAACAAGCGAATCAGATGAACATCCACACATTTACGTACGCGGATAAAGCGCAGAAGAAAATGAGCAAGATTCTTGACGAAGGCGGCTATCAAACCGGCGATTCCATCAAGGTCCTGTGGATGGCCGGAAGTTCTGAAGCTCTCGACATTAAAGGCAAACCTTCCAAGGCTATCTGATCGCGCTTACTGACAGGCCTGTTTCAGAACTTTTTGAGCTGATTCGTTGCATTGATTAATTCCATGATTCGTCCTCCCGCTGTTTCCGGCCGCTTTTATCCATCGGACAAAAAGAAACTGGCTCTTGAAATCGAGCAATTTACCTCGGCGGGCCAAGCTGAGAACAAGAAAATGCCAGTCCTGGGATGCATCGTGCCTCATGCCGGCTACATGTACTCAGGCCACGTAGCTGGCGCGGTTTATGGCGCCATCGAAATGCCGGATCGATGCATTCTGTTAGGCCCGCGCCATTTCCCGGGCGGCGAAGCTATGGCAATAATTTCGGAAGGCAGTTGGCAGACGCCGTTCGGTGATGCGCAAATCGACTCGGAGCTTGCGGCTAAGCTAAAGCAATTTTGCCCGCTTCTTCGCGAAGATCGCGTGGCGCATCAGCGCGAGCATTCGTTGGAAGTGCAAATCCCGTTCCTTCAGCACCTCGCGCCAAATTTACGATTTGTTCCGGTGGTTCTCGCAACGCACCGCTACCCGGATCTC
>Ga0209624_10000676_pt1 | contig 29768 bp, 27 predicted proteins | sample JacPinW_OM2H0_O1_FD_188565 | JGI IMG/M metagenome (GOLD analysis project Ga0209624, IMG submission 188565) | Forest soil microbial communities from Algoma, Ontario, Canada - Jack Pine, Ontario site 1_JW_OM2H0_O1 (SPAdes) (version 2) | ecosystem: Environmental > Terrestrial > Soil > Boreal...
TGAAGATTCGGTTCAATCAGGTGTTTGGGTACTACATCGAAATCTCCAAGGCGAACATGCACCTCGCGCCGGCCGATTACGATCGCAAGCAGACTCTCGTAAATGCCGAACGCTTCACTTCGACAGAGTTGAAGGAATACGAGGAGAAAGTTCTCGATGCCGACGAGCGAATCGCGGAAATCGAGCGAAGGCTCTATGCCGAGTTGCGTGAACGGGTTGCGCGTGAGGCGCCGCGACTTCGTCGAACGGCGGCCGCCGTTGCCCAGTTGGATGTTCTCGTGAATTTCGCCCGGCTCGCTGCCACGGAGAATTACGTCCGGCCAAGCTTTACCGAGCAAACTTCGGGCGAGCGCGGCGAACTCTTGATTGTGGGCGGCCGGCACCCGGTGATCGAGCGGCTGCTCGCGGCGCGCGGCGAACGTTTCGTGCCTAATGATCTTTATCTCGATGACAAGACGCAATCGCTGCTTCTCATTACTGGTCCGAACATGGGCGGAAAATCGACTTACCTTCGGCAGTCTGCGCTGATTGTAATCATGGCGCAGATGGGATCGTTCGTGCCAGCGGTGGAAGCGAAGCTGCCGCTCACGGATCGAATTTTTACCCGCATCGGCGCGTCGGATAATCTCGCGCGTGGGCGCTCGACGTTTCTTGTGGAGATGAGCGAAGTAGCGGCGATTTTGAATACGGCGACGGCGGCGAGCCTCGTGTTACTCGATGAAGTGGGCCGCGGAACAGCTACGTTTGACGGACTTTCCATTGCATGGGCTGTTGTAGAAGCGCTGCAAGCGGATGCGAGGCCGCGTGCGCTTTTTGCGACGCACTATCACGAACTGACGGAGCTCGAACGCCTAGTGCCCGGTGTACGCAACGTTCATGTGTCGGTGAGGGAATCCGGAAGCGAAATTATTTTCTTGCGGCGCGTGGAACCGGGCAGCGCTGACAAGAGTTATGGCATTGAAGTCGCTCGGCTGGCGGGGCTTCCGGCATCCGTCATCGAACGCGCACGTGAAGTTTTGAAGCGCCACGAGACGAGCGAGCATAAGCTAAGCGAAGAATTGACTCCGGGAGCTGCGGTACCGGAACAAGCGCCGATGTTCACTGCGATTGATCAGTCTGTGATCGACACGCTGCGGCAAGCGGATCTCGATAATCTAAAGCCGCTGGAAGCGCTGAATCTCCTGGCTACGCTTAAGAAGCAACTCCTATGAAACGCCGAGACGCACGAAGCCAACCGCAGTATGTGCTTGGCTTGATGTCGGGGACGTCCGCGGACGGGATCGATGTTGCACTCGCGCGCATTTCCGGTGCGCCACCGAAGCTTTTCGCGCGACTTGAGGGATTTTACGCCGTGGCCTATCCGCGGCCGGTGCGCGAGGAGATTCTTCGAATCGCGAATGTCGGCGTGGCGACCTCCGCGAGGATTAGCCAGCTCAATTTCGCTCTCGGCGAGCTTTTTGCGCGCGCGGCGCTCGCTGCTTGCCGGAAGTTTCGAATCGCGTTGCGAAAGATTGCGGTGATCGGATCGCACGGGCAGACGATTTACCATCAGGGTGAGCCGTCAAATTTTCCGGGCGTAGGACGCATCACATCCACGCTGCAGATCGGCGAGCCCTCTATTATTGCCGCGCGCACCGGAATCACGACGATTGCGGATTTTCGTCCGGCCGATATGGCGGCTGGTGGGCAGGGAGCGCCGCTTGTTCCTTTTGTCGATTACGTTCTCTTTCGCGATGCGAAGCTGGGCCGCGCCGCGCTGAATATTGGGGGGATTGCGAACGTTACCGTGATTCCGCCGGTTGCGAAACGCAGCGATGTTTTTGCGTTCGACACGGGCCCTGGCAACATGGTGATTGACGCACTCGTCCGGGAATACACGCGCGGGCGCGAGACGTTCGATCGCGGCGCTCGTCATGCGCTTAGCGGCAAATCGATTCCGCGACTTCTCGATAAGCTCCTTGCTGAGCCATATTTTAGGATCAAGCCGCCGAAAACTGCGGGGCGCGAACAGTTTGGCGAGGATTTTGCCAGCAGCATCCGTCGTTGGGGCAAGGCGCACCGCGTCGCGGACGACGACTTAATTCGCACAGCAACGCTGCTCACTCCCCTTTCCATCGCCGCTGCATTTCATAGAATTATCTTTCCGCGCACGAGGATTCACGAACTGATTGTTTCTGGAGGCGGAACGCAGAACCCTCTTATCATGGCGCAGCTTGCCGCGTCGCTGCCTGGTGTGATCGTCCGAACGTCCGACGAATTCGGCGTGCCATCGGTGGCGAAAGAGGCGTTCGCGTTTGCCATTCTCGCCTACGAAGCCTTCCACGACCGGCCGAATAATCTGCCCTCTGCGACAGGCGCGCGCCGGCCCGCGATACTTGGAAAGGTAAGCTATGCGCCGCCGCGCTAATTGCCGGTCGCTAATAGTTGCCATCTTGTTCGCGGTGGTTGTAATTGCGGCAGGGGGCGGATGCGCGACGCAAAGCAGCGCGACGCCACCGGATACGATCACTTTTTTGATCGAGTCCGCGCCGGTGAATCTCGATCCGCGCATCGGCACAGACGCGTGGTCGCAGCATCTGCACGATTTGATATTCAGCAGCCTCGTCGCGCACGACCCGAACATGAACATCGTCCCCGATCTCGCGGAGAGTTGGGACACGCCGGACCCACAAACATATATTTTTCATCTTCGGCGCGGCGTGAAGTTTCATAACGGCGCGACGCTCACTTCCGCCGATGTGAAATTCACATTCGATTCTATCCTGGGCGGGCAAATCAAGACGCCGAAGCGCGGATCGTTCCGGATGGTAGATTCGGTTACGGCGCCCAACGATTCGACAATCGTCTTTCATCTGCGCGAGGCGTACGCATCGTTTTTGTGGAATTTATCCCGCCCCGGAGTAGGAATCGTGCCGCGCGGCTCCGGGCCGGAACTTGCTCAGAATCCAATTGGCACGGGACCGTTTCGTTTCGTGAGCATCGAGCCGGATCTGGAAATAGCCCTTGCGGGCAATCCCAGTTATTTCGGCGCAGCGCCGAAGGTATCGCAAGTACGATTTCGAATCGTGCCCGATGCAACAGTTCGGGCGCTAGAACTGCGAAAAGGTTCCGCCGATATCGCGCTGGATTCCCTTGCGCCGGATATGGTTGTCGCGCTTGGCCGCTACTCGGGAATCAAAGTTGCGGAAGAACCTGGCACGTCGCTCGCGTATATCGCGTTCAATTTCGAAGACCCGCTGCTCGCGAAGCGCGATGTTCGGCGGGCACTGGCCTATGCGACGGACCGCGAATCGATCATCAAATATTTGCTGCGCGGACAGGCGCGGCTTGCGTCGAGCCTCCTGCCGCCAAATCACTGGGCCTACGACGGCGACGTGGCGACTTACAATTACGATCCGACCCGCGCTGAATCGCTTCTCGACGCCGCCGGCCTGACTCGCGGCAAGGATGGCGTTCGCATCCATCTCAGCCTAAAAACTTCCACCGACGAATCCACGCGGCTCTACTCGGAAGTTTTACAGGAACAATGGAAGCGGATCGGCGTGGCGCTCGAATTGCGCCCGCAGGAATCCGCGACTTTCAATTCAGACATCGCGCACGGCAGTTTTCAGCTGTATACGCAGCGGTGGGTGGGCGGCAATAACGATCCCGACATGTTTGAATTTGTCTTCAGCTCGCACAAATTTCCGCCGAACGGCGCGAATCGTGGCCACTTTGCCAATCCGCAGCTCGATGCCCTGCTCGATCGCGCACGAGTCGAGCCCGATCGCGACAAGCGTCGCGAGATTCTATTCGAAATGCAGCGCATCGTCGCCGACGAGCTGCCTTATATCAATCTCTGGTACGTGGATAACGTGTGCGTCTATCGCGATCGATTGCAGATTGGACCGCTCTCGCCCACGGGGGATTACGGTTTCCTTCAGACGACGGGATTCAGGTCGAAATGATGGGAATGAGTTTCGCGCGATGCACTCGATCGCGGAATTTATGCGGCGAGAGTCTTCTGAATATCGTTCTCGGCGATGGCGCCTTCGCGAATGATCATCCACTCGTCGCCTTCGAGACGAACGATCGTCGACGGCACGACCGCGCGAGTGTCGCCAGAATCTAAGATGAGTGGCAAACGGTCGCCGAGCTGAATGATCAAGTCCGCCGCGTTCGTGCACGCAGGCTTCCCTGTCAGATTCGCGCTCGTTCCCGTGATCGGCCCGCCGACGGCGTTGATGATTTCGCAGGCAATTTTAGAATTCGCCCAGCGCAGCGCGACGCGACCCGTGTTGCCCGTGACCTTGAGAGGAATGCGGTGCGTTGCTTCGAGGACAATGGTAAGCGCTCCGGGCCAATATTTCTGCGCGAGAGTTAAAAAGCTATCCGGAACATCGCGGACCAGCGAAACTGCTTGCTCGACGGAACTGACGAGGATCGGCAACGCCTTCGATTCGGGGCGCCCCTTGATTTCGTAGACGCGGCCGATGGCGGCGAGATTGAACGGATCGGCCGAGAGGCCGTAAAAAGTATCGGTGGGCACGGCGACGACGCCGCCGCGTATGATGAAGTTCGCAGCATAGTCGACGACCTGCCGCTCGGGCGCTTCCGACGAAATTTTCAAGATTTCAGACGGCAAAGAGTTGACTCTCTGTGGGTTGCGCTAGGAACATCAAGGCACGCTATCACAGGCTCCGCGCGGCGTGCAAGATGCCTTGGCTCCCGGCGTTCGCTTGCAGACGCCGCAGTAGCTCGCTTTACGGCGATTGCAGCGTTTGTTAGTCTCAAATTGATGGAACGCGAAGCAATCGGCGCCGTAACAAGATCGTCCTCTAGGCAGCGTCATTCCACCCAGTCTGAAACTATCGAGAGCCGTGACAATCGTTGGCTGAAAATTTTCCGCGCGGCTCTGCGCCAAGGCTACCTTCCTGACGAAGGGTTAATCGGCCTCGAAGGGCCGCATCTCGTGGACGAAGCGCTGCGTTCTGGACTCGAGGTTGAAGCAGTCCTGACTGGCCCCGATGGCGAGAAGGCTCTCGCTCGGTCGCCCGATGAATTGCGTGCGGCGTCGCGCGTGCTTAAGACGACGGCGCGATTATTTGAAAGCGTCGCCGGCACTGAGCATCCGCAAGGCATTGCGGCGCTGGTTCGGCCACGCGAGTGGACGTTTGACGACCTAGTTCGCGACGGAGCGCCGCTTGTCGTTGTGCTCGTCGGTGTGCAGGATCCGGGAAATGTCGGAACGGCCGTTCGTTCCGCTGAAGCTTTCGGCGCGACAGGGCTAGTCGCAACGAAAGGAACTGCCGATCCGTGGTCGGCGAAGGCGCTACGAGCCTCGGCTGGCTCAGCTTTGCGGCTTCCGATTCTCCGCGGAATCGCGCCCGCTGTGACGATGGCGCAACTTCGAGTGGCCGGCCTGAGCATCATCGCCGCTTCCACGCAGCAATCCGCCAGCGCCAATAAGGCTGCCGCTGACTTGCGCGGCGCGCGTGCGATTTTCATCGGCAACGAAGGCGCGGGGCTTCCGCCCGAAATCGAACGATCGGCAGATGGACTCTTTGCGATTCCGATGGCTTCCGGTGTTGATTCGCTCAATGCGGGCGTCGCGGCGTCGGTGATTCTTTACGAAGCCGCGCGACAGCGTAACGAGAACGACGCTGAAAATCGCAACGAACGCCGTGTTGATCGCCGCGACCATCGCGGCGCTGATCGCATTCGTAATAAAGGATGAGCGTGGGACTTTTTCAAGCCGTCCAACCGCAAGAAGAAAGCGCCGGCCCTCGCCCGCTAGCCGATCGCATGCGCCCGCGCACGCTCGATGAGCTCGTCGGCCAGGAGGATCTCCTCGCTCCTGGTAAGCCGCTGCGACTGCAGATCGAACGCGACGACATCGGTTCGATGCTCTTCTGGGGCCCGCCGGGCTGTGGCAAGACGACGCTAGCACGAATTATCGCCACCCACACGCGTTCCGAATTCATTCCGTTCAGCGCGGTCACGTCGGGCATCAAGGAAATCAAGCTGGTCATGACCGAGGCTGGACGCGCGCGCGATTACGGCCGGCGCACAGTCGTGTTCGTGGACGAAGTGCATCGCTTCAACAAAGCGCAACAGGACGCGTTTCTACCACATGTCGAATCCGGCAGCATCACGCTGATCGGCGCAACAACGGAGAATCCGTCGTTCGAAGTGATATCGCCGCTGCTATCGCGCATGAAGGTTTACATTTTGCATGCTCTTACGACCGAACAAATCGCGGGATTGCTCCAGCGCGCGATTACCGATCCCGAACGCGGCCTCGGCAAGGAAAAAATCGCAGCCAGTGCCGGAATTCTCGAGCGCATTGCAATTGTTGCGAACGGCGACGCCCGCGCGGCCTATAACACCCTCGAAGCGCTCGTCCGAGGCGCCGCACCGGATGCCGAGGGCCGTCTCGTACTGACGACGGCATTACTTGAGGACGTTCTCCAGAAGAAGCTCCTGCCTTACGACAAAGCTGGCGAGGAGCACTACAATCTCATCTCCGCTCTGCATAAATCCGTCCGCAATTCCGATCCGGATGCATCGCTCTACTGGCTCGCGCGCATGATCGAATCGGGCGAGGATCCGCTTTATCTGGCACGGCGTATGGTTCGGATGGCGAGTGAAGATATCGGCATGGCCGATCCGAACGCGCTTCGGATGACTCTTGCCGCGAAAGAAGCGTTCGAGTTTATCGGCCCGCCTGAAGGATTTTTAGCGCTCGGCCAGGCTGCGGTCTATCTGGCGCTCGCGCCGAAATCAAATGCGCTCTATACCGCCTACGGCGCCGTGCAGCAGGATCTCGAGCGCACCGTGGCGGAGCCCGTCCCGCTGCATTTGCGCAACGCTGTAACAGGATTGATGCGCCACGTCGGGTATGGCGAGGGATATCAGTACGCGCATGAATTCGAAGAAAAAGTGACGGACATGCAGTGCCTGCCCGACAGCCTCGCGGGCCGCACGTACTACCATCCCACCCACGAGGGATTTGAAGCGCGCGTTCAGGAACGGCTGGCGCAACTCCGAAAAATTCAAAAGAAGCCAGCCGGAACCGCCCAGAACGCATCTAACTCCGGGAAGCCAGACGAAGAGAAATCCGACCACGAGAAAAAGTGACGCGTAAGATGATCCCGCCTTCGGGCTCCCTGAAGCTCAAGTTCCTTGCACCCGCGTCTATAGCCGCGCTGGTCATCCTTGTTTCTCTCGCCGCCTTACCGGCAGCGCCGCAGGAAACCCAGAAACCAAAGTACATCATTGATGAAGACTGCGCGGCATTCGCTTTTTCGCCCGATAATCACGTCGCGTACGCCGTCCGGCGCATATACAACTGGAAGAAATTCACGGTGGAGGGCGATGACCTGTGGATTTCGAACGACGCCGGCAACAAGCGAAAAAAAATCATTGAGGGCGATAAGCTCGTCAAAACAACAACATTTCACAGTTACGCAATCCATAACATCACATGGTCGCCGGACAGTCGCCGCCTGACGATCGAAAAAACCACTGAGCAAATCAACAGCGCCAAGAAAGGCGACATTTCATCGGGGGAGATGATCGAGCTAATGGACAGCGACGGCCACGAAATTCCGATCAAAGGCATGGAACCGCCGCCCGCCCCACCCAAGCCGCAGGCTAAGAGCGGAGACAAGAAAGATCAGGACCAAGATGAAGACGAGGAGGAGAACGAAAAGCCCAAGTTCAGTCCGTTCATAGGCGCGTCGCAAGGTACATGGCTCGCCGATGGCACTACAGTCGCATTTCTTTTCGAAGCGGTTAAACCCAATTTACTTTACGAAATTCACACAATTCAACCAGCAACCGGAAAAGTGAAAACGCTCTTCGCCGGGCACCTATTTGCGGGAGTCGTGTGGGATGCGGCGCATAGCACGGCGTTTGCGGTCCAGCGCGACAAGGGCACGGACGGTCCGGCTGATTTGTTGTGGCTCGATCTCGCGCACGAAATCGGAAATAAGATCGCGCCCATCGAAGGCTATCAAGGCCAACTGACCGTGTCGCCATCAGGCAGGCGCGTCGGATATTTTCGAGACGGCGACTATCTGGAGATCCGCGAGATAACGCCGAATTCGAAACCGCTGTCGTTACGCGTCGGCTATGGCCGATTCGAATGGTCGCCGGATGAGAGGTACATTCTATTGAAGCGCGGGCCCGAGACTCGCTCTGGCAATATGGTTTGGATCAGCATTCCCGGCGGCGATTTCACGCCGGCGATGCACGACCTGGTGTTTCGCGATTTTCACATTTCGCCCGACGGGCACTGGCTCGGCTTGATGGAAATTGGAAAACGAATCGTTAAGGTTTATCCCGCCTCGATGTTCGCTCCGTAGTCTGTAGAAGTTTTACCGCGATCTCTAAATGTCCCGCAGCCGGAATCGTTTGGCATGCTCCTTCAAAATGCATGAATCTTGCACGGCAATTAATCCAGCGGCTCTGGCTCGCTCGGCTGCATCGTCATGTATGACGCCTTCCTGCATCCAAACAGCACGCGCGCCAATCTTGATCGCGCTTTCGACTATTTCCGGAACGTACTCCGACCGCCGGAAAATATTTACGATGTCCACTTTTTCGGGAACATCTTCGAGGCGCGCATAGGCTTTCTCGCCGAGAACCTCGCGCTCTCCGGGATTCACTGGAATGATGCGATAGCCAGCGGCTTGCATGTACTGCGAGACGCCGTAGCTCGGGCGGAATTTTCTCGACGAGAGGCCCACGACGGCGATGGTTTGGCTGGTCTTGAGAATTTCGGTGATGGGATCGTTCGCACCGCCGCTCGGCTTGGCGTCCGCGTCATTCTCTCCCCGACTCTCGTTTGCGGGCGACGATTCACTCATTCCGGTTCCCCTTGGGCTTGTGTGGGCTGGCGTGTGTTTGCTGGGCCCGTGTTCGCTGATCGGGCGCCGGACGATTTTTATTGGGATTGCTCACGGCGGCTGCCGGCTGTCTTAAGTCGCGCTGATGCGAAACACGGCGTTTAATGTCGCGGAAGCGCGACACCGGCGTTGCGGCGCCACTCGCACGCGGTACCGGCTTTGGAGTGTTGCGCATGCGGACTGCCTGTTTCGCGAGGAGCTTTTCGAGGCTGGCGATTTCTTCTGGCGCCAGTTTGCGAAATCGACCAGGCGCGAGATCGCCGATCTCGATATTCGCTAATTTAATGCGCTTCATTTTTTCGACTGGATGTCCGAGAAGCTGGAGCTTCTCACGCAGCGGATCGCGCCGCGCTTCGGTCAGCGTCACTTCGTACCACGCATTTTCGGCGCGCTTAAGGCGCTCGACGCGCACGCGCGTTTCGGCTTCAATCTGCTTCATATCCGCGTCGGTGAGATTACCCTTCAGCTTGACGAGATACGTCTGTCGCAATCCATGCGAGCGCAGAAGCTTATTGGCGAGCTCGCCGTCATTCGTGAGAAAGAGGAGGCCCGACGCGTGATACTCCAGCCTGCCGACGGGATAAACTCGCGCCTGCGCGCCCTGCAGAAAATCGGAAATCGAGCGGCGGCCCTCGGGGTCGCTCATCGTTGCGACCACGTCGGCGGGTTTGTAAAGCGCGAGGTAGAGATGCTCCTCTGGGCCATGAAGCAGCTTTCCGCCGACCTTGATGTGATCTTTCGAAGCGTCGGCGCGCGAGCCTAGCTCGGTCACCATCTTGCCGTTGACCGTTACCTGGCCCGAAACGATGAGCTGCTCGGCGCGGCGACGCGATGCCACGCCTGCTCGCGCAATAATTTTTTGGAGTCGTTCTTCCATTGGGAGGAGTCTGCCGGAAATTCTAGTCGCCGTCTGCGCCTGAAATCATTTCTTCGGCGCTCTCCACTTCCGGCGTGGCCGAATCTGCGCTGGATTTCGGAACGGACGCGTGCGTTGTGGACAATGTTTCCGCGCTCGCTACTGGCGTTGCCGAGTTTGCTGGCGATGTCGTCGCACCGACGGCCGCCGCGGCTACTTTCGGGGCTTCGCCTTCAGCGGTTTCCCCGGTTGCTGCTTCGACTTCCGCGTTTTCGGCGCCGGCCTGCTCATCCACTGTTCGATCTCCTGGCGCTCTATCTTCGGGCTCAATTGGCGCGATGCCGTCGTCGGAGCCCAGAGCCGCCTGCGCGAGTTGCTCAAACTCTTTCAGGCTCGGCAATTCCTCGAGATCGGAAAGCCCGAAACGCATCAGAAAATCTTTCGAAGTGCGATAGAGAATCGGCCGGCCGATCACCGGCTTGCGTCCCGCCGTCGTAATCAGACGCTTCTCGAGAAGCGTTTTCAGAACGCCGCCACAATTCACGCCGCGGATTTCGTTAATTTCGGGCCCAGTGACGGGCTGCTTATACGCAACGACGGCCAGCGTTTCAAGCGCTGGCATTGTCAGCCGCACTGGCGGGCGCAAACTTTTGACGAACTTGCGCACGACATCGTGGTGCTGCGGCTTCGTATACATCTTCCAGCCGCCCGCGACTTTGCGGATTTCCACACCGCGATCCGGCGCCTGGCTCAACGCGACCAGCGCGTCGAGAGCCGCGCGTACCTCCGGCTTTTCTGCTTCGACCGATTTGGCCATTTGGTCAAGCGTCACCGGCTCGTCCGCCGCATAAATGATGGCCTCGAGGGCCGATGTCAATTCTTGTGGGTTCATAGATATTGTTCTTCGATTTTTGCGATGGCCTCTTCACCAGAGAACACGACGTCGAACATTTTGTGTTTGGCCAATCCGATATCCGAGAACAGCTCGGTCTGCACCAGCACGACCGCCTGCAGCCTGACCATTTCAAGCACGGCGAGAAACGCCACGATCATGGCGCGCCGCGAAGCGCACGATTCGAAGAAAGCCGTCAGCGATACGGGCTCGTCGCTGGCAGTTAATTGCTTCCGCAGCTCGGACATCATCTGAGCGATGGTCACCGTCTCGTGCTGCAGCTCGATCTTCGGAATTTCCTTCCGGCGCTCGAGCACCTGTTGGAACACTTTGACCAGATCCACAAGCGAAACGATGATTTCGCCTTCGACTTCTTCGCCGTTGTAGAGCGAGAGATCCGGATTCGACCAGACGTTCGCTTCCACCTGCTGCTTCTGGTAGAGAAGCTGCGCCGCGTTCTTGTATTTCTCGTGCTCGAGTAGACGGTGAACCAGTTCGTCGCGCGGGTCCATCTGCTCTTCGGGCCCCGCGAGCGGATCGGCCGGTAGAAGCATCTTCGATTTGACGTAGATCAGCGTCGCGGCCATGTACAAAAAATCAGATGAGACATTAATGTCCAGTTGCTCTAGTTGGTGCAGGTAATCCAGATACTGCTGCGTGATCTTGGCGATCGGAATATTGTGAATATCAATTTCTTGTTTGCGAATTAAATCGAGAAGAAGATCGAGAGGGCCTTCGTAGACCGGAAGCTGAATCTTGTAGGGTGTTGCCAAATCAGTCTCCGCTCGCAAGTTTCTGGACGCTGGACGCCGCGCTCTCGGCCGAAGCCTTCCGCGCCGCCTTCCAGCCGAAAATCGCCTCTCGAACGCGCTCCATCGTCTTGTCCGCTATCTTATGAGCGCGCTTCGAGCCGTCGTCGAGAATATCCCAGACGCGTTGAGGATGCGACTCAAATTCGCGTCGTTTTGCCTGAATTGGCTCGATCCATTTCACCAGCGCGTCGGCCATCAGCTTCTTGCAATCTACGCAGCCGATCTCGGCCGTCCGGCATTCGCGATTCACTTGCGCGATGATTTCCGGCGTCGAGAACAGATTGTGATACGCGAATACGGGGCAGACGTCAGGATTGCCGGGATCGGTCCTGCGGATGCGTGCCGGGTCGGTGATCATGTTTCGAGCTTTATTGCGCAGCAATTCGATCGGCTCGCTCAACGAAATGAAGTTACCGTAACTTTTCGCCATTCGCCGGCCGTCGGTTCCCGGCAACCTCGGCGTCTCAGTGAGCATGACCGCCGGCTCGATTAAAAGTTCTTGCACTTTGAAAAAGCGGCGATTCTCTCCGGCTTTCTCGAACAAATTTTGCGTGCCGATTTCGATGGCAAGCCGGCGAAACGCAGCGTTCAATTCGCCGCTTCGCTCGCCAAGTGTTTCCGCGATCCCGTTTGCCGGGCGCGGCATGGGCTGATCGAAGAGTGCGTTCCAAACAGTTTTCAAGGCCTCGCGATTCTTCGGCTCGAAAAGCGCAGGGTTCGCGGAAAATCCGAAATGCGTGTTGAATTTGCGAACGATTTCGCGCGCGAGCTCGATGTGCGGCACTTGGTCCTCGCCAACCGGCACGAAAAGCTCCTGCCCAGTCTCGCCATATAGGACGATATCCGCCGACTGAAGCAGCGGGTAACCGAGGAAACCGTAAGTGCCGAGATCGCGATCTTTTAAGTTTTCTATTATTTCTTTGTATGTGGGGACGCGCTCGAGCCAACCAAGCGGCGTAATCATCGACAGAATCAGGTGCAACTCGGCGTGCTCCAGCACTCGGGATTGAATAAAGAGCGTGCTCTTTTGCGGATCGAGGCCGACCGACAGCCAATCCATCGTGACTTGCAGAGTGTTTTCGGCTATCGAAGCCGTGTCTTCGTAATGTGTAGTTAGTGCGTGCCAATCAACGACGGGAAAATAACAATCGTATTCGGGCTCACCGGTCTTCGGATCAATTTTGTCTTGCAGCGCCCGCCAATTCTGAAGCGCGCCAAAGTAGTGGCCGATGTGCAGACGCCCGGTCGGCCGCATGCCGCTCAGAACTCGTTTTCGCTTCGCCAAGTCTGTCGTTCCCCGACAATACGGTGATCCAGTTTAAACGCCTACGACTCAGTGGCTCTGCCGACAAATTCCAGATCTTCGCACTCTGCAATTTGGGCCGCCGGAATGAATGCGCGACCGAAAACCGCGAGTTCCAGAATCAAGACACCGCCTCCAAATTCCTGCATCTGCCAACGAGTTTGTGGATCCTGAGAATTGGGATCGGATGATACGAGCTCAACCTCACCGGGCTTCCGATGAAACAGTACCCGATCACCTTTCATTATCTCTTCTCCTGAACGGTACCTCAGAAGCATGTTCTTCCCGCTTCGCGTGCAGGCGCGACGTGTCGGTTTGCCGCACGAAACCGCTTCGAACCTCAGACAGGTCGCCGTGGCGTTACATGCGATTTCCGCTCTGCAACAAATCCCGCGCGATCACCGTGCGTTGAATCTCGCTCGTGCCTTCGTAAATCGTCAGAACGCGTGCGTCGCGATAGTAGCGTTCCACGTCCGTCTCGCGCGAATATCCAACGCTGCCGTGAACCTGCACAGCTTTATACGCGACACGATTGACCATCTCGCTGGCATAGAGCTTGGCACGCGATGCTGCCGGGCCCGGCTTGCTCTTCCCCGCGTCGCGCATCCATGCCGCTTGCATCGTCAACGCCCGCGCCGCCTCGATTTCCGTCTGCATATCCGCGAGCATCCACTGAATCGCCTGAAATTCGCTGATCTTCTTGCCAAATGCGCCGCGCTGTTTCGCGTAGCGCACAGCCGCTTCAAACGCGCCCTGCGCGATTCCGACGGCTTGCGCCGCAATCCCAACGCGCCCGCCGTCGAGCGCCTCGAGCGCAATCTTCAGTCCCTGACCTTCTTCTCCAAGTCTGTTTTCAGCCGGGACGCGGCAGTCTTCGAGCACGATTTCTGCCGTGCGCGAGAGATGCAATCCCATTTTATCTTCATAGCGGCTCACGCGAAAGCCAGAGAAATCGCCCTCAATGAGAAACGCCGTCACGCCCCGCGCGCCCGCCGCCGGGTCGGTCTTCGCAAAGAGGACGTAAACTCCGGCAACGCCGCCATTCGTCACCCAACTCTTCGTGCCCGAAATAAAATAATCATCGCCGCGCCGCACAGCTCGCGTTTGAATTGCCGCGGCATCCGAACCTGCTTGCGGCTCCGTGAGGCAAAACGCGCCGAGGATTTCGCCTCGCGCCAGCCGCGACAGGTATTTTTTCTTTTGCGCCTCGGTCCCATGCTTGAAGACCGGCATCCCGGCGACAGAATTCGTAACACTCAGCACCACGGCCGTCGAGGCGCACACGCGCGCCACTTCTTCGAGCATGATCGCGTAGCTGACTGTATCGGTTCCCGCTCCGCCCCACTCTTCCGGAATCAGCATTCCGCAGCAGCCGAGATCTCCAAGCCCTCGTATCTGGGCATCCGGAAATTTATTCTCGCGCTCGTACTGGCGCAAAATCGGCTGCATCTCCGCCTCCATAAATTGGCGGACAGTATCGCGGATCAGAATCTGGTCGCTGGTAAGTGAAAAATCCATCGCTGAGGTCAAACGATGCTAGCACAACTGGCGATTCGCGCAGCCAAGACGAAGGAACAAAAGGGCAATACCGGAGGCGGTCGGAAGACCCTCTTTGCGTTGTCTCATGCGGATTGTATCCGAAATTAGAGCTTCAGAAATTCACGCAAACGCTTCGTTTGCGCCCGGCTAACAGGCACTTCGCTCGCCTTGCGGTCGCACATTTTCAGCACGTAGCTCGACTTAAACCACGGAACAACTTCCTTAATTTGATTGATGTTCACAAGATAAGAGCGATGCGCGCGCCAAAACGTATCGGCCTCGAGCGCTCCAGCCAACTCTTCGATCGTGCGATAATTCGAGACGCCTTCGATATCGCGGGTGAATATCGTAATTGTGCCGTCCTCGATGGCCGCGAAAACCATGTCCTCGGCGTCCACTAGCATCAGCCGCGATTGCACTTTCACTAGTAGCTTCACCGGCTGCTGTGACTTCGCCGTCCCAAGCTTACCCATGAGGGATTCCAGACGTTCGACGGGCGAAGCATTCGCCTCCAGCAGCTTCTTCGCGCGCTGAATCGCCTTCGCCACGCGCGCCTTGTCGAATGGCTTCAAAATATAGTCCACCGCGCTAACTTCGAATGCCTGCACCGCATAATTATCGTAGGCCGTCGCAAAAACGATCTGCGGCAGGTGCACTTTTCCGGAAATCAATTTCTTGAGTACGCCGAAACCATCGAGTCCCGGCATTTGCACGTCAAGAAATACGAGGTCTGGATTGTGTTCTTTGATCAGCGCGACAGCTTCGAGGCCATTCTTGCCCTGCCCGATGACGTTGACTTCCGGAATCCCCTTGAGCAGAAAATTCAGCTCGTCGCGTGCAGGACGCTCATCGTCAACGATGATGGTCTGAATCGCCATTGGGAAAACCAGTATAAACGCAGCATTCCGAACCCCGCAACATGCGCGAACACCGACTAGCGCGCCCGTGCGCGCAATGAATGCGTGCTCCGCTTTGTGCGTTCGGCATTTCGCTCGTGGTGTCGTAAAATGCGTTGTTCGGGAGGTTCAATTGTCTGGTGCCCGCCTAAAGGTTCTCAGCAGCAAGTTGATGTATCAAGGGCCAGTGTTCGGCGTCCGTCGCGATCACGTGATCGAGCCGAACGGCGTCAACGCGACGCGCGACGTCGTCACGCACAGCGGCTCCGTCGTCGTCATGCCCGTATTTCCGAACGGAGACGTTCTTCTCATCCGCCAATACCGCTATGCAGTCCGCGATTATCTTTGGGAACTCGTCGCCGGCCGTAAGGAACCGAAGGAGTCGCCTTTATCCGCCGCGAAGCGCGAGCTTGTCGAGGAAACAGGCTTTCGCGCAAAGCATTTTCGCAAGTTGCTCTACCTCTATCCCACGCCCGGATTCGTCACCGAATTCATGGTGATTTTTGCTGCGGAAGGGCTCACAACCGGCAAAGCGAAGCCCGAAGAAGATGAAAGAATCACCGCGCGCCGCTTTACACCAGAGCAAATCAAAAGCTGGATCAACGCCGGCAAAATCCGCGACGCAAAATCGATCGCCGCCCTTCTCTATTATTTCGATGCGCCGAGATTGCGCTCGTAGCATTGTGATTCCCTCTTCATCTCTCTTATAATTCCCGCATGGAGAATCACGAAGTCGCCAGAGTTCTGCGCGAAACCGCCCAGCTTCTCGAAATAGACGGCGCCATCATCGGCCGCTATCGCACCTACGAAAAGGCCGCGCAACTCATCGGCGGCCTTCACGAACGCATCGAAGAACTCGCCAAGGACGAAGCCAAACTCACAGAACTCCCAGGCATCGGCGAAAATATGGCCGCGCACATCCGCGAAATTCTCCAAACCGGCGACTACACGCTGCGCAAGAAACTGCTCAACAAATATCCCGCAACGATTCTCGATCTGCTCACGCTCCAGTCGCTCGGCCCCAAGAAAATCGCCGCGCTCTGGAAGAAATTTGGGACCGCTACAATTGCCGACATCGAGAAACTCGCCCGCGAAGAACAACTCCGCGACTACCCCGGCTTCGGTGAAAAGAGCGAACAGAATATTCTGAAAGCCGTCGAAGTCTTCAAGCGCTCGACAGGCCGGTTCCTTCTGAATTCGGTCGACCGCGAGGCCCAGGCTCTCTGCAAGTACATCATGGGCGCGGGCGAAGCCGTCGAGGCCGCCACTCCTGCAGGTTCGTTTCGACGTGGGAAGGAAACTATCGGGGACCTCGATATCCTGGTGACCATGCGCCCGGGCCAGGACAAGCCGAAACACGTCGAAGCCGTCGCAGAATATATTTTGAAATATCCCGGCATCGAACAAGTCCTCGCGCACGGCGAAAACAAAGTTAGCTTCCTGCTGACAAATAATCTTCAAGTGGATGTGCGGTTGCTCGAGAAGAAGTGCTTCGGTGCGGCGCTGCTTTATTTTACGGGCTCAAAAGAACACAACGTCGTCCTGCGCGGTCGCGCCAACGATATGGGCTGGACGCTCAACGAATACGCGTTGACGGAGTTGAAGGGCGGCAAAAGTGTCGCCGCCAAGACGGAAGAGGAAATTTACGCCAAGCTAAAACTGAAATATATCCCACCCGAACTCCGCGAGCACTGCGGCGAGGTTGACGCTTCCGAAATCGGCAAGCTCCCGCAACTTGTCTCACTCGCCGACATCCGCGGCGATTTGCAGATGCACACCGTCGCATCCGACGGCAAAAACAGTATCGAAGAGATGGGCAAAGCAGCCCAGGCGCTCGGCTATGAATATATCGCGCTCACAGATCATTCAAAGGCAGTCAGCGTCGCCAATGGCCTCGACGACAAACGCACGCTCGAGCACATTACAAACATTCACGCCGCTCGAGAGCGCGTACCCGGCATCCATTTGCTGGCTGGAATGGAAGTGGACATCCTAAAGGACGGACGTCTCGATCTCAGCGACGATGTCCTCGCGCAACTCGACGTAGTCGTCGTCTCCGTTCACAGCTACATGAATCTCGAACGCGCCGCGATGACGGAGCGCATCCTAGCCGCCATCGAAAATCCCTACGCGCAAATCATCGCGCATCCCACGGGCCGGCTAATTCTTCGCCGCGATCCATTTGACTACGACATGGAGAAGATTTACGCCGCAGCAGCGAAGGCTGGCGTCGTGATGGAGTGCAACGCTCATCCGGATAGGCTCGACCTCAAGGACATCCACCTGCGCGCAGCGCGCGACCGCGGCGTAAAGATCGTGATCTCCACCGATGCGCACTCGACTCTGCATCTCCAACTGATGAAGTACGGGGTCACCACCGCCAGACGCGGCTGGATCGAAACTAAAGACGTCATTAACACTTTGCCGCTCGACGCGCTCCTGGCCGCGCTTCGCCCCAAACCGCATGGCCGCCCAAGCGCGAAGCCCGCGGCAAAGCAGAAGTCGGCCTGATTTGTGTTAGTTCGCGGACTCGAGGGAACTTTTCAATTGCACTCTACGTACCTCTGATCAGAAGGACGGAGGAACACCAATGCACAAGTACCTATTGGCGGGCATCTTTCTGGCAACATTTGGCCTCGCGGCAGCAGCCCCGGCGCATGCCGACGATTGGACCAAGAAATATTCCGTCTCCGGCAAGCCTTCCATTCGCGTCGAAACCGACGACGGCGACATCGAGATTTCTACCGGCGCCTCGAATGAAGTCAACGCGCGCGTGGTCACCTCAGGCATGAAGATCAGCTCGAGCGACGTCCACGTCATCGAGAGCCAGCAGGGCGATCGCATCGAACTGCTCGTCAAAACGCCCAAGCATTGGTTGACTTTCAACATGGGGCACCGCGGACTCCGCGTCCAAATTCAAGTGCCGCCACAATCCGATCTCGACATCCGTAGCGGCGATGGCAACGTGCATTCCAGCCCAGTCGCAGGGCACATACAAATTGACACCGGAGACGGCAACATTGACTCGAACGGCCTTCATGGCGACTTGCACTTGCATACAGGCGATGGCCACATCCAAGGCAACGACTTCGACGGCAACCTCAGCGCGGACTCCGGCGACGGCTATATCAGCGTCCGCGGCCGCTTCGATGTTCTCTATCTCAAGAGCGGCGATGGAAATATTGAAGCAGACGTTCAGTCCGGCTCAAAAATCGCCAGCGGTTGGAATCTGCACACCGGCGACGGCCACATCAATATGAAACTGCCCGATGGCTTCAGCGCCGAGCTCGATGCTCACACCGGCGACGGCCACATCAGCCTGGACTTCCCTGTCACAGTTTCAGGCTCGATCAGCGAATCGCGCATTCACGGCAAAATAAACGGCGGCGGCGGAATGCTAGCGATCACGTCCGGCGACGGCTCAATTCGCATCGAGAAACTGTAGCCGTTCTCGCGTCATCGTGAATTTGACAGAACTCACAAATTTGTGAACGCAAGGGCGGGCCTCCGCCGGCCCTTTGTATTTTCGGAAAGCTGCCGTCCGGCCAACAGCAACGACCGTAGGACTGAGATCGCGAGCGGCTCCGAAACCGACGTGGCGGACCGAAGATCCCCGGAAATCGCGCGATTGAATCTCCCTTCCGTTGTATCGAGAATGAGGCCGTCGCCGGGAGCGCTGAGATAAAACACGACGGAGTCCGCGAAATTGTTCGCGTAGCCGTTCGCGATCTTGATTGTGCCGCGGCCGCTGGTCGGATCGAACGTGACCAGTTCGCTGCGCAAGCTCACCTCGGGAAGCGCCTCACCCGCGGTGTTGGCTGTCCAGTTGAGCGTTGCATGATTGAGATTTTCAATCGAGATGTTGCCCGTGATGCTCACCGGGCCTGATGTGGATGGCTGTGCGTCGAACCCCGCGGCGTGCAGAATGCTCGAAGCGTTTACAGCCGCGGGCGAAAAGGCAGACAGCTGCCGCTCTGCGCTGCCGATTTGACGCGCGCCGCCCACACTCGCCGAATTGGTCTCGATGAGTACGAGAGACTTTTCGGAGACAACGTAGAACGCGAGACGCATCGCACCCGCGGACGTTGAAAGCATCAACGCGCCCCGCCCGTTGGCATCGGGAGGCGCAGTGATGCGTCCCGCCACAGCGGCGGAAGTCAGTAGCGTGCCAATGCCAGACTCGCTCGAATCCTCGATGCCCACGATGTTCGAATTCTCACCGATCGTGAGCTTTCCGACGGTTGCGACTCGACTTGTCGAATTCGATTCGAGTTTAAACGCGAAGCTGCTTGAAATCTGCGCCAGAGAAAATGCGGCACCGTCGTGGCCCACTTGCTGTCGATGGAGCATGCCGGAAATATGGAATCCGTTCGCGTCAGAGCCCATGATCGTGCCGGAATTCCCATCGGCGGTTAGCGTAAACGCGAGAGCGAGCGGGGCAGACACACCCGCAACTGGAGTTGTAAGCGAAATGACGCCGCGCCCGTTGGAATCGACCGTATATGTGCCCGCGAGCGCGGTGCTTACCGTCGCTGGGGCATGCCCGCGATTAAGATCCATTTCGCCGCCCGAGATATTGCCAGCGCCGTCGGCGGTGACGCTGCCGGCGATATTTACGGCCTCACTAGATCCGTCAATGCCCGACAGCGCAAACGCAAATTGCCCGTCGAGCATATTCGCGGCGTTGGCCGTGATCGTGAACATGTCGGTCGCCGCACTCACGACGCTATCGGTCGGCATAGCCGTGATCGTGACGCTGTTCGGGCTCGGTGGCGTCGTTGGCGCCGTGTAAATTACCGAACTCGAAAATCCTGAATTCGTGGCAGTCGAGAGTGTGCCGGCGCCAGTCGACGGCGAAATGCTCCACGAGATGCCCGCGGTGTAGCCGTTGTTGCTTGGCGAGGTCGCACTGAACGTGTACGTAGCACCGGCTTGAACTGTTGTGATCGGATTTGTGATCGTTGCAGAAATTCCGCTGCCGCCGCTGCCACTCCCGCTGCCGCTGCTCTTATAACTTCCGCAGCCTGAAACCAAGCCAAGACCGATCAGAGCCACCAAAAATGCATACCTGCGATACATAGAATCTCCTTCGCGACTCAAAATAAGCCGGCTTCGCCTGCATCGTCGCGTTACGAAGAGAAGTTTGCTCGAAATGCTCCGGCAAACTGTCACGCAGCCGCATGAAAATTGTCAAAATGTCGTAACTGGAAATTCGATTTAGGACAGCGAGGACGTTGCGTATCGTTTACAGACAAATAAAGACAAATTCGTAGCAGTTGGCGCTAATGCGGAAATCTGAAACTTGGACAACTATGCTCATTCAGGAATGTACGCCGAAGTTAGTTTCGCTGAGCCCAGGCAAGGCCGTCGGGCTGTTTGCCGGTGGGGATTTGACCAGCAACTTCCAAATTCTTCAAATCTATAACCGCAACTTTGTCCTTGGCGCTGACGGCCACAAAAGCGCGCGCGCCATCGGGCGTAACCAGGATGCCCGCCGAACCCCCGCCGAGTTCGAATTGCTTGATCTCTTTGTGAGTCGCCACATCCAGCACCGCCAAATTCGGCCCAGCGCCGTTTGACCCCGGTCCGCCGCCCAAGCCTGACACCAACGCGCGCTTGCCGTCCCGAGTAAACTTCAAGCGATTGGCTCCCTTCACGGAAATCGGAATCGTCTCCTTCGCTGTTTTGCCGGCAACGTCAATCACAGTGACCGTTCCATCCTGTGCGTTGGCCGCCCAAATCTCCTTCCCGTTAGGTGAGACGTCAAATCCCTCCGATCCGCGCCCCGATGGAACGCTGGTCACGTGCCACGTCTCGCGAGCACCACTCGGTGGTGGGCCGTAGCCAGAATTGGCGAGCGCGACTTGCTCGATGATGCTGATCGTGCCGGAACTGACATTCGAGGTAAAAATGCTCTCGAGACTCTCCGATACTTCTACCATGTGCGTGCGGTCCTGCCCCGTTCCAAGTACCCAATCGATCCTTTGCGAAGCAGGATCGTAGCGCCCAATCACTTTGTTCGTCTCCGCCGTGAAGTAAAGCTTCCCGCCCGCGAACGCCAACCCGTGCGCCGAGTGCAAAGTGCCAAGATTAATCGGTGCCAACGGCTTCTGCGTGGCCAGATCCACGACGGAAATCGTATTGAGCGCGCTATCTAAGCCGCCATAGTTCGAAATGTAGGCCAGCTTGCCATCCGAAGACGCGATAACTTCGTGGGGATCCTGTCCAACGGGAACCCGCGCAACAATATGCAAGCTCCCTGGATCAACGATAGCAAGCATATTGTCGCTCTTTTCAAGAACAAGCAGCGCCGGTGAAGGCGTTTGAGCTGAAGCAAAATCCGCGCCGAGCAAAAGCGCAATCAGCGCTATCGCGCAACCGAGAAATATTCGTCGCGTATTCACTATTTGTACCGAGATAGCGCGCCGCTCAAGCCACGCGGGCGTAATCTACAATTCCAGCCCGTCTAGAACAAATTCCACAAAAACTGGTTATAAACTTCGTGGTGGTATTGCACTTCCGGGACCTTCACAAACGTTCCGAGCAGCCGCGAGCAGCGATCGGCCGACGCCTGCTTGAGCTCCGCGTACCGCGCCTTCACGTCTTCGCCGAGCAGTTTCGTCGTCCAATCCGCTTTCCGGAAATTCGCGAGCGCGTCGTAAATATTGTCGGGCAAATATCGCTGTGCTTGCCGCAGATTTTTGATTTTCGACGTGTCGCCCTCAAGTCCCGTCCTGAAAACGGAGTACATCACCATATATGGATTTGCGTCCGGCGCCACCGATCGAACCTCCACGCGCATGCTCTTCTCGTTGCCGATGGGAATCCTAATCATCGAGCCGCGATCCACCGGCGACGCCTTGAGCTGGTTCGGCGCTTCGAAGTGCGGATCGAGCCGGCGGTACGCGTTCACGCTCGGATTGAGCAGCAGGCAAATATCATTGCCGTGCGTCAAAATGCGATCGAGGAACGCCCACCCGAGCTTGCTGAGTTTTTCCTCGCCTTTGGCGTCCCAGAAAAGATTCTTGCCTCCCTTGCTTATAGAAACGTTGGTGTGCATTCCATTTCCATTGACGCCCACCACCGGCTTCGGCAGGAAACTAGCTGTGAATCCCATCTTCGTCGCCACCTGCCGGCAAATCAGCTTGTAAAGCTGGATCTGATCCGCCGCAGCCACCACTTCCCCGTAACCGTAATTTATTTCGAATTGCGACGGCGCGACTTCCGGATGATCCTTCTCATTCTGAAAGCCCATCGCGCGCTGCACTTCCGCGGTCGTATCAATGAACGTCCGCAGCGGATCGCCCGGCAGTGAATGGTAGTAACCGCCGGTGTTCACGTACTCAAATTTCTGCGTCTCGTAATACGCGCGCTCGGCGTCGGCGCCTTTGAACAGGAACCCTTCAATTTCATTCGCGGCGTTCAACGTGTATTTCTCTTTTTCATACAACTTCTCCGCGAATCCCTTCAGCGCGCCGCGAATGTCCGCCGAGTATGGCGAGCCATCCTTGTCAATCACCTGCCCGAACACCAGCACCTTCCCCGAACCGAACACGTCGGCCGGGCCCCAGTAGAACGCGCTCCAGTCCATCGATAGCCGCAGATCGCTTTCACGCTGCGCCGTAAATCCGCGAATCGACGAGCCGTCGAACGTCAGGTTGTCCCAGCTCTTGATTAGAAATTTTTTGTCGTAGTCGAGCATGTGCAGCCGGCCTTCAAGATCGCTGAAGAGTACGGTGACCGCCTTGATCCGCTTCTCATCGGTCAGATACTTGATCCGCTCTTCTTGAATCTTGTGCGGGGCGACGCGGTTCTTCCGCTGCTCTTTCGCTTCCAGGTTCAGTTGCTCGAGTTCGTCGTACGAAAGCGCCAAAAAGCTACGAAGTTCGCTAGACATGGATCTCCTTCGAATAGAATGGGATAGCGATGTCTTGTCTGGAAGGATGAGAGGGCGATTGACAGCACATTCGAGGCGTAGGGTAGCGCGCGGCCGTCCCGTCCGTCAAATCGAAAATCCCCATACTATGTATCGAAAAAACGCATCGAGCGACGGCCTCAGTTTGCATGCGAAATAGATTGGTGCAACAATTTAGCACGCAGTCGCTGGTAACGGTATGAAGCGTAAATATTGGTGGATCTTTGGCGTGATACAGTTTGCGGGTGTAATGGCCACCGTCGAAGCCTATTACCTCGAAGATGGGATTTTGTGGCTTGTTTCGTTGCTAACACTGCTGCCCGGAAGTCTTGCCTCGATTCCGATCTTTATGATTCATGGCTACAATCGCTGGAATCCTTTTTTGACCGTCGGTATAGTCGCCGTCTCGGCAAACATCCTTCTCTTTACCACGACGTCGTCTCTCATCACCAGGCGCCAGAAGCCAAGCTAAACTGCACGATCGCCGTGAACAGATTTGCAAATCCTCTAACCTTCGCGCATCATAACGTGTTTTGTGTCGCATCGTTGCGCAGCTAAGGATGTCGCGGCGCATCATTTCGCGTACGTCCAACGCACACTCGAGGGGGGATTGAATGCGGAGGCCCGTCAGCATCGCGCCGGCCAAAGGGAAATTGGGCGTGCTCACGCCCGGAATGGGCGCTGTCAGCACCACTTTTATGTCCGGCGTGGATTTAATCCGCCGTGGTATTGCGCCGCCGGTCGGCTCACTCACGCAACTCGGCACGATCCGGCTTGGCAAGCGTACCGAGGCTCGCTCGCCCCAAATCAGCAGCTTCGTTCCACTGGCAAAGCCCGCGGAGCTCGTGTTCGGCGGTTGGGACGTTTATCCCGACGACGCCTACGAAGCCGCGCGCAAAAGCGGCGTCCTCGAATTCGAGCATCTCGAACAATCCAAGAAATTCCTCAAAGGCATTCGCCCGATGAAAGCCGCGTTTGACCGCGAGTACGTCAAGAATCTCACCGGCACGCACGTCAAAAAGGGCAAGAACAAATTCGATCTCGCCGAGCAGATTCGCGACGACATTCGCAGCTTCAAGAAAAAATCAGGCGCCCAGCGTCTTGTCATGGTCTGGTGCGGCTCAACCGAAGTTTTTCTCAAGCCGCACGCGGTCCACAAGACAGTCAAAGATTTCGAGCGCGCGATGCGGGAAAATCACGACGCGATCACGCCCTCAATGCTTTACGCCTACGCCGCCATTCGGGAAGGCGTTCCCTTCGCCAATGGCGCGCCCAATCTCACCGTGGATATTCCCGCGATGCTGCAGCTCGCCCGCGAACACGCCGTCCCAATCGGCGGCAAGGATTTCAAGACGGGCCAAACTCTAATGAAAACAATTCTCGCGCCCGGCTTCAAGGCGCGCATGCTCGGCCTGAATGGTTGGTTCTCCACAAATATTCTCGGCAATCGCGATGGCGAAGTCCTCGACGATCCCGGCTCATTCAAGACCAAAGAAGAATCGAAGCTCAGCGTCCTCGAATATATTCTGCAGCCCAAGCTCTATCCTGATCTCTACGGAAAGATTTATCACAAGGTCCGCATCAACTATTATCCACCGCGGGGAGACAACAAGGAAGGCTGGGACAACATTGATATCTTCGGCTGGCTCGGCTACCCGATGCAGATCAAGGTGGACTTCCTCTGCCGCGACTCGATTCTCGCCGCGCCAATCGTTCTCGATCTCGTTCTCTTCCTCGATCTCGCGCATCGCGCCGGCATGCACGGCATCCAGGAGTGGCTCAGCTTCTATTTCAAATCCCCAATGTGCGCGCCCGAACTCTACCCCGAGCACGATCTCTTCATCCAGCTAATGAAATTAAAAAACACACTCCGCTGGATGATGGGCGAAGACCTAATCACGCACCTCGGCGCCGAATACTACGACTAATCGCAAATGGTGCCGAAGCCTTGGCAGCCTCAATCAGCGTGCCCAGGCCGGCACTTCGTTCACCGGAATGTACTCCGGCCGAAACCGTAACCGAGCCCCTTTGTATCTCTCCTGCGTGTCTTTCGTCAGCTCGACTTTCAGCTCGTGACGTTTGCCGTCGATATTCGGAGGAATGAATCCGAGTTCATAGCGAAAATGTAATTGGACAACAATCATCTCTAGCGCGGCAGCATAGGCCTTTGAAGGTGCGGAAAGGTATTCTCCGCCAGTCTCTTCAGTCATATAGTTTACAAAGTACCCATGCCTACCTGCTGGCGCAGGCGACTCGGTCGCGGAAAGCTCATCCCTGATGCCGAACACAATTCCAGAGGTCTCCAAAACTTCATCAGCCAACTGATTCAGCTCATCATTCGGTTGAGCTCCGCGACCACCGTAGAGAAAAACAATCGCAGGAAGTGGCTCCGGGTTTCGTTGTTGCGCGTCCCGAATGATAAGGCGAATCATTTTTCGAAAAGCTTCTTCCCCAACGAGATTACTATTCCCGCCGATTCCGAAATTTTTGGGCTTTAGGATTTCAATGAGCTTGCTGATGGGGCTGTCGCGATCTTCCGTGGGCAGGAGATCCAGGCGTGCCTCGCCGTTGTCGCACCAATGAGCAACACCCACTGTGTCGCGTTTGTCCAGCCGATCGAGTGCAGGGCGAAATAATGCTTCCCTGCCCTTGAACTCCTTCGACCCTCCCTGTTTCCCGCCTTCATTGCAGAGCACCGCAAGCCAAAGAACAACGGGGCGAGTATCGTACCGCGCACCGGCGTGAAAGGCCGCGATCTCGACCTCCTGCCGATCGTCAAACAAGCGAAAGTCTTCTTTCTTTAAGTCTCGAACAGGCAGTCCACTCTTGGCAGCTTGACTGATGACATCGACGAGAACCAAGGAGGATTGAACTCGGAGCGTAGATTGTGCGGAATTCGGTTGCTGAGGTTGCTGTGCGAAAACAACTGAAGTGAAAAACGAAATGAGAATTACGCTTGTTTTACATGGACCAGAGAGCTCCATTTCGGCGAGCCTCGTCCTTAACGGCTGGGTCAGCAACTGAGAATCTGGTTAATTCTATTACGGAATTGGACATGCAACGCTTCAAAACTACAGGCACTCAGTGATGGGCGAGGAATAGAAATCAGGGCGCATTGCAACGTCCCGTCCGCAGCGTTCTCGGACGGGACGTTGTCAGAGTCTCAGATTACAACGTGCTATTTGCCTTCGTTGATCTTAATCCGGATGCGCGTGGCGCCAATTCCAATACGAAGATTGCTCTCTCCGATTCGCCTCTTTGAATTCGTGCGGCTTCTTGTGATTCTCCGCGATGTATCGTCCCCATGCGCGATTCTCATTGTCGTCCCAGTTGTGATAGTCCTTGTGGTCCCGATCGTAAACTCGCACCTGAACGGTAGCCTCTTGAGGCGATGTGGCGGCCAGAATCGAAGCTGGAACCACGAGCGCAGCGCTCAAAAACAACGAAGCGATATAACGATTTGCAAGATGCATTTAGCAGTCCTCCAATTTCAGAATGTCCGCATTAAAATCGCGGTACCCGCAAGAATGGATGTAGGGCGCGTAGATTTATGTCTCCTACAGCACACTCAATTGAAAAGTGCTTCGGATGCACTCCCCGCATGAATCTACCGCGGCACTTGTAGCGCCGGCCTTCAGGCCGGCATCTTGCTTTCCGCTATGGATCTGCACCACACTCTCCGAATTTTACCGCCCGTGCTACCCTTCTCGCCATGCAACCAGCACCGATCAAGCCTACCGTCACGCTCGAAGCCATCAATCAACTGGACGTTCGCGTCGGCACCATCGACGCCGTTAGCAACGTCGAAGGCTCCGAGAAACTCGTCGCTCTCACCGTAAATTTCGGCGATCACAAACGCACCATTCTCGCCGGCATGAAACGCGAGCGCGTCAATTGCAAGGACCTCGAGCACCGGCAAGCTCTCTTCATCATCAATCTCGAGCCGCGCCGCATGGCTGGCATGCTCTCCGAAGGCATGCTCTTCGACATCGGCTACGCCGACGGAATCACGCCCGCGCTCGCCATTCCCGAAACGCACGTTCCCGACGGCGCCCGCGCCGGCTAGTTTCTCTCGTCGCGCGGCTCGCAAAAAATAAACTGGAGATCACTATGTACCGCAGAATTCTATGCGTTTTCTTCGCAGTAGCTGTCTACGTTATTTCGTGGCCTGTCATTTCGCAGGCACAGTCTCCCACTGCGCGCACCTCTCAATATCTCGAATCCGTCCGCAACAATCCGATGCTCCTCGAAGATTTCCTCCATCGCATGCCCAAAGGCGCCGATCTGCACCACCACCTCACCGGTTCAGTCTACGCGGAAAGCTACATTCAGTACGCGGTCGAAGACGGCCTCTGCATCGATCGCCAAGGCGGCCTCTCGCAACCGCCGTGCGACTCCGCGAAAGGCCAACTCCCCGCCACGCAAGCGCTCACAAATTTTCCATTTCGCAACCAGGTCATCGACGCCTGGTCCATCCGCAATTACGTCCGCGCCGGCGACGATCGTTCCGTCCGCTATCACTTCTTCGCGGCATTTGGAAAATTCGATCCGGTTGTGAATCGCCACTGGGGAGAAATGTTCGCGGAAGTAACCCAGCGCGCCGGACTTCAGCACGAAATCTATCTAGAAACGATGCTCACGCCCGACCAAGGCGAGAGCCTTAAACTCGGCCACGAAGTCGGCTGGGACGACGATCTTCCTGCGCTGCGCCAGAAGATGCTCGCCGCGGGAATGGATAAGGTCGTCGCCGCGGGCCAGCGCAATCTCGACACTGGCGAAAAAGCCATGCGTGAAATTCTCGGCTGCGATTCGCCGCAACCGAAGGCCGGCTGCAGCGTCACGCTTCGCTATGTCAATCAGGTTTTGCGCGCATTCCCGAAAGAACAAGTTTTCGCGCAAATGCTCGCTGGCTTCGAACTCGCCGGAAAGGATTCACGCGTGGTAGGCATCAATCTCGTGCAATCGCAGGATGAATATCGCGCGCTCGACGATTTCGATCTGCACATGCGCATGCTCGACTATCTCCACGGTGTCTACCCAAAGGTCCACATCTCGCTGCATGCCGGCGAACTCACTCCCGGCGAAGTGAAGCCCGAAGAACTTCTCGCCTCGCACATTCGCAAATCCATCGAAATCGGCCACGCCGAGCGCATTGGCCACGGCATCGACATCATCTACGAAGACGACGCGCCTGCTCTCCTCGCCGAAATGGCACGCAAGCAAATCCTCGTCGAGTGCGCCATTCACGGCTATCAGGTCGTCCGCGAGGTGCCCAACAACGAAAATCCCTGCGCCACATATCTACGCGCCGGCGTCCCACTCTCACTCGTCACCGACGATGAAGCCATCGTCCGCTCCGAGCTCACCGAATATTTCCGCACGGCCGTCGTGGATTTTCACATCGGCTACCCGGATCTCAAAACCTTCGCGCGCAACAGCCTCGAATACGCCTTTGTAGGAGGAGCAAGCCTCTGGTCCACGCGAGACTACAGATCATTCGCTCCAGCGTGCGCAGGAGATTCTGCAAAATCCGAGCCGTCATCGTCAGCATGCAAGAATTTCCTGGCCGCCAACGAAAAGGCTCGCCTAGAATGGCAAGAAGAACTCGAATTCAATCGCTTCGAATCGACTATCGCATCAAAACAAAAGTAAACGTTACACAATCCACGAGGCGCCACCTTCAACCATCCAGCCGAAAATGCACTCGTAGCGCCGGCATCTTGCCGGCGTTTTTCCGCGCGGTGGCATAAATCAAAATCGCCGGCAAGATGCCGGCGCTACGCCTGCCATTTTGCCTCTACCGAAACAACAACCCCGCAAACTCCGCCAAATTCCTCCGCCAAACCATCCACGTGTGCATCCCCGGCGTCTCAACATCGCTATGCTTCACGCCCTTGCTCGTAAGCCACTCCCTAAAATTGCGGGTGTTCTCAATCACTTGATCCTCAGTCCCGCAAGCAATCCACAATAATCGAATCTGCCCGTTCGCTCGCGCATCCAGCGCAGGAAAATCCTTATTGAAGTCTTCAGGCAGCCCGCCCGAACTAAACGCTCCAATCCAGGAAAACTTATCAAGATGATTCAAGCCAGTCAGCAAAGACTCCGATCCGCCCATAGACAAGCCAGCAATCGCTCGTGCATTGCGATTTCGACTTACGCGATATTCGCTCTCGACTTGCGGCATAACTTCAGTGAGCAACGCGAACGTGAACCTCGCAAAATTCCTGTCGCGAAGTTCCGTGTCGCGCCAGGAGCTCCAACCTTTCTGAATAATTTCCATTGTGCCGTAACCCAGCGGCATCACCACGACCATCGGCTTGGCTTTACCTTGCGCAATCAAGTTGTCGAAAATCACATTCGCTCGCCCCACCGACGTCCACCCGCTCGCGTCGTCACTGAATCCGTGCAGAAGGTACAGCACCGGAAACTTTTGCTTGTTGGAGCCTCCATATCCCGGCGGCGTATAAACGTAATAATCGCGTTCATCCTGCGCCACCGTAGACTTATAAAAATGATGATGAATCACACCGTGCGGCACATCGTTCATTTCCCACGGCAGCGAGGCTGGCCCCGGAACGTGAACCAAATTCTCCGTATCGAGCAAATTCGGCTTCAGCCAATTGTTCGCGGGATCGATTAAGCGCACGCCATCAACCACGATCGC